>ERZ1643250.1729-NODE-1729-length-17805-cov-7.055831_pt1 | contig 17805 bp, 14 predicted proteins | sample MGYA00579262_ERZ1643250 | MGnify/ENA primary metagenome ERZ1643250 (study PRJEB29033, sample SAMEA4952265) | chicken gut metagenome | biome: Broiler Chicken; feature: Gastrointestinal Tract; material: Caecum | place: Ireland | collected 2018 | study: Broiler... | reverse complement strand
GAGAAATGAATTTGAAATCCTTTGTGGGAACTCAACACTTTGGATTTTCTAAAAGTGCTTAATTAAATAGTTGATAGAAGGAAAAGGAGAGATGACTTATGTTAATGCCCAGCATTTTTGGAGAAACGATGATGGATGATTTTTGGAGATTTCCGTTTGAAAACCACAATACCACAGAATACATGAAAACAGATATTAAAGATACGGACACGGGATATGAACTGACGATGAATCTGCCCGGTGTGAAGAAGGAAGATGTGAAAGCAGAACTGAAAGACGGCTATCTGACCATCGGCGCCGTCGTAAATCAGAACAAAGATGAAAAAGACAGCAGCGGAAAGTATATCCGTCGGGAACGTTACTGTGGCAGCTGCAGCAGGAGTTTTTATGTAGGAGATGAGGTGACGCAGGAAGACATTAAAGCTAAATTTGAAGATGGAACCCTGAAAATTTCGATTCCTAAGAAAGAAGAAAAACCGGCAGTAGAGGAAAACAAATATATTGCAATTGAATGATAAAAGAAGAATAAGAAACGCCGTTTTATGATACCTGGAGTCAAATCCATATCATGAAACGGCGTTTCTTCGATTGTGTTTTCAATCTGCGACGGGGAAAACAGAAAGTAAATATATACAAAAAATATAGAAATGATTTGTAAATTTATGAGAATTGACAACTGAGAGAGTTGTGTTTATTATATTATTAAATAATATTTATAAATTATATTTATAAAAGAATATTAAAAATAAAAAATAACAAAAAGGGAGAGGGTATTATGGCAAAGAAATTATTTAACACAATCTACGGAAGAAACTTAGTGGGAGAATTAAAGAACATCGTGCAGAGACCGTATCTGGTGGTAACCATGGAAGATCTCTGGGAGAAGTTTAAAGACGAGTTTGATGAAGACTGTATTGTACACTTTGTAAAAACTCTGGAATATAATGAAATCATGGCAAATGTTGAGAAACTGCCGAAGTTTGAAGCGGTGATCGGCCTTGGCGGAGGACAGGCTGTGGACTATGCGAAGATGTGTGCATGGAAAACCCATATGCCCCTGTACCAGGTACCGACCTCCATCGCAACCAACGCCGTATTCGGACACCGGGCAGGGGTACGATTCGACAGCGTGGTAAGATATGTGGGCTATGTGGAGCCGGTAGCCGTTTATGTGGACTATGATGTAATCCAGAGCGGCCCCAGGGCGCTGAACCGAAGCGGCGTCTGCGACGTACTGTGCTACAACAACTCCATGTTCGACTGGAAATATGCGGCAGACCAGGGCAAATGCGAAGAGAAATGGCCATATGACCAGGAGATGGTGGATGAGGTGAATGAGGTGTTCCAGTCAGTAGTCAACGGCCTGGATGATATTTATGAATTAAATGAGAAAGGAATCCGGATCCTGACAGAAGGATTACGGTGGGGAGGGGGAGCGTTCCACAACAATGGCTGGAACCCGAGACCAATCGAAGGAAGCGACCACTTCTTATTCTACACCCTGGAGTATATGACAAAGAAGAAATTCATCCACGGCCAGCCGGTATGCCTGGGAATCTTCGTGGGGTCCTGCATGGGAAATAACCATCCGGACTGGATCCTGGACATCATCCATAAAGCAGGGGTAGAAATCCGGCCGGAAGGAATGGGAATTACCTGGGAGGATGTATTTGCAGCCATCAAATACGAAAAAGAATTCCTGGAGAGCCATGATTACTGGTATACCGTAGTCAACGACTTTGAAGTAACCGATGAGTTCTGCCAGATGGTAAAAGACAAAGTCATTGCCAAATATGGAGAATGGGAAAAATAAGAAAAGGAGGGCGGCGTTTTGAACGGAAAACGAGATGTATATGATATAGATTTCACCTCGACAACAAGGAAAGCCCCTTTGAAAGATAAAATCATCCATTGCCTCTACGGAGGCTATGGATTCCAGGTTTCCTGGGTTATCTTCGGGTATTATCTGGTTTATTTCTACACAGATGTGGTGGGATTAAGCGCAACGGTGGCCGGTACCATCATGCTGGTAGCCAGAGTTGCAGACTGTTTTACAGATTTATGGATTGGCTATATGCTGGATAATGTTTGTTATAAGTGGGGAAGGTATCGTTCCTGGGCATTATTTGGAATTGCACCGCTATTCCTTCTGTTCGTAGGCGTATTTACAGCGCTTCCCACAGACAGCACAGCGCTGAAAATCGGATGGGCGGCTATCTGTTACGGATGTTTCGGATCTATCGGAGCAACTTTTTCCTTCATGCCGCAGATTGCACAATTCTGTAATATGACCAGAAATCCAAGGGACAGAGAAACCATTGCAGTAATTAAAAGTGTGTTTGTCAATCTGGCGCAGGTGGTAGCGGCTTCTGTATTCCTTCCACTGGTTAATCTGTTCGGTGGCAACAGCGGAAAGGAAGCCCAGGGATATTTCTGGGCGGCAGTTACTATCGGATTAACAGTTATGCTGGTACAGATTTTAAATCTGATTATGACCAGAAAATATGAATTAAACAGAGACGGTTCCTGCAGAGAACATTTAAGGCAGGTAGAACACGAAAACCTTATGGTACAGCTTGGAAGTTTCGCAAAAAACCGCCCGGCCATTGTCCTGCAGATTGGAGAAGCCCTTAAGCAGATTATGCAGGCCATTAAAAATGGTATGGTTATCTATGTATTTACCTATTTCCTGGGAATGGAAAGTTTCTACTCCATAGCCATGTTTGCATTTACGGTAGCCCTGATGGCCGGCGTATTTGTAATGAAACCCCTGATTCGGGTATTTAAAGACACAGGAAGAGCTTATCAGTTCTGTATGCTGGCGAGTGCAGGATTCAGCCTTTTACTGTTCTTTCTGTGCAAAGGCTACGGACCGGGCGCGGCAGCGGCAGATTCCATGAGATTCGGAATTCTGTTTCTGGTATTTATCGTTAATGGAATTTTCAGCGGAACCTATTATTCTTTCACCAATGTTATGACTCCGGCAACGGTTGACTATGGGGAATGGAAAAACGGCAAGGGCCAGGCAGGAATTATTTCCGCGGTAAACGGTTTTGCAATTACCATAGGAGCTGCTCTGGGAGCACAGATCATGGGTGTTCTTCTGGACTGGTCAGGATACGTTGCAAACCAGACGCAGTCAGACTCTACCTTAAATTGGCTGCTGATTCTGGCCTTTGTCCTTCCGGCAGTGATTACAATCATCCATTTCGTACTGCAGATGTTCTACGGGCTGTCTGATAAGAGACTGGAAGAATGTATGCAGGAAGTACGTGCCAGAAAACAGCATGAAAATGCAGCGTAGCTATCGTAATAAAATTGGAGCTTGACAAAACGGACAGGTAAGCATACCATATAATTAAATAGTGTTTATAAAATATATTTAGAATATAACGGAAATAAAAAGGAGAGGGTATTATGGCAAAGAAATTATTTAACACAATCTACGGAAGGAACTTAGTGGGAGAATTAAAGAACATCGTGCAGAGACCGTATCTGGTGGTAACCATGGAAGATCTCTGGGAGAAGTTTAAAGACGAGTTTGATGAAGACTGTATTGTACACTTTGTAAAAACTCTGGAATATAATGAAATCATGGCAAATGTTGAGAAACTGCCGAAGTTTGAAGCGGTGATCGGCCTTGGCGGAGGACAGGCTGTGGACTATGCGAAGATGTGTGCATGGAAAACCCATATGCCCCTGTACCAGGTACCGACCTCCATCGCAACCAACGCCGTATTCGGACACCGGGCAGGGGTACGATTCGACAGCGTGGTAAGATATGTGGGCTATGTGGAGCCGGTAGCCGTTTATGTGGACTATGATGTAATCCAGAGCGGCCCCAGGGCGCTGAACCGAAGCGGCGTCTGCGACGTACTGTGCTACAACAACTCCATGTTCGACTGGAAATATGCGGCAGACCAGGGCAAATGCGAAGAGAAATGGCCATATGACCAGGAGATGGTGGATGAGGTGAATGAGGTGTTCCAGTCAGTAGTCAACGGCCTGGATGATATTTATGAATTAAATGAGAAAGGAATCCGGATCCTGACAGAAGGATTACGGTGGGGAGGGGGAGCGTTCCACAACAATGGCTGGAACCCGAGACCAATCGAAGGAAGCGACCACTTCTTATTCTACACCCTGGAGTATATGACAAAGAAGAAATTCATCCACGGCCAGCCGGTATGCCTGGGAATCTTCGTGGGGTCCTGCATGGGAAATAACCATCCGGACTGGATCCTGGACATCATCCATAAAGCAGGGGTAGAAATCCGGCCGGAAGGAATGGGAATTACCTGGGAGGATGTATTTGCAGCCATCAAATACGAAAAAGAATTCCTGGAGAGCCATGATTACTGGTATACCGTAGTCAACGACTTTGAAGTAACCGATGAGTTCTGCCAGATGGTAAAAGACAAAGTCATTGCAAAATACGGCGAATGGGAAAACTAAGAGAAGAAAACAGAAGGTGTGCAGATGAAAATTTATAAAGTAAGTAATTATCATGAAATGAGTAAAAAAGCAGCTTCCATACTGGCAGCGCAGATTGTTGCGGACCCTAAGAGTACTTTGGGTCTGGCAACAGGCTCCACACCAATAGGAACCTATGAGTTTCTATGCAAATGGCATCAGGAGGGAATCCTGGATTTTTCGCAGATAAAAACCATGAACCTGGATGAGTACAGGGGAATAAAGCGGGAGAACAGCCAGAGCTACTATCATTTTATGAAGGAACATTTATTTGACCATGTAAATATAAAAGAGGAAAATACTCACATTCCCGACGGAGAATGTGAAGATGCAAATACCATCTGCAGGGAGTATGAGAAACTGATTCAAAAGGGAAACGGAGTAGACCTTCAGCTTCTGGGAATCGGAAGAAACGGTCATATCGGATTTAATGAACCGGCAGAGACTTTTGCCCGGGAGTGTCATTGCGTTACCCTGGCTCAAAGCACCATTGAAGCCAATAAACGATTTTTTGAAAAGGCAGAAGATGTTCCGAGGCAGGCCTATACCATGGGAATCGGAACGATTATGAAAGCGGAGAAGATTTTACTTCTGGCAAGCGGAGAAGATAAGGCAGAAGCTCTTTACCAGACCATCTGCGGCCCTGTTACACCGAAGGTTCCGGCTTCTATCCTGCAGTTCCACAAGAACGTTATTATCATTGCAGATGAGGCGGCTCTGTCGAAAGTAAAATAAAGTCTGAATTGGGAGGGAAAATACATGACAATATTAGAAAAAGATAAAAAATATTTAATACAGTGTTATACCACAGACGATGTTGTTTTTACAAAAGGCAAAGGGATGTATCTGTACGATGATGCAGGCAAAAAATATCTGGACTTCTCCGGACAGTTTTCCGCCTGTACCCTGGGACATGGAAATGAAGAAATGATAGAGGCGTTAAAGGAACAGTTGGAAAAGCTGGTATCCGTGACTTCCTGCTTTGCAACAGAAGAGCGTGCTGCATTAGCAGAAAAAATGATCGAGATTTCACCGGACGGATTAGACAAAGTCATGTTTGGCTGCACCGGCTCCGACGCCAATGAATTCGCCTTAAAGCTGGCGAAATATTATCGGGGCGGCGGACGCATCATCTCTTTCCGGCGAGGCTTCCATGGCTCCACGGCGGGCGCTGCCGCAGCTACCGGAAAATCCGAGATGATTCAGGAAAATTCGGGGATTTCCGAATTGCTTCCAAGAGGCTTTGTTCATTCCGCACCTCCTTACTGCTATCACTGTGACTTCGGCAAAGAACCGGGAACCTGCGGACTGCAGTGTCTGAAATATCTGGAACAGACCATGCTCCATGAAGGAGGAGATAGGATTGCAGCCGTTATTTCTGAACCTATTTTTGCAGCCGGCGGCGTCATTGTACCGCCGAAAGGTTTCTGGAAAGGCGTAAGAGAGCTTTGCGATAAATACGGCGCCCTGCTCATATTCGACGAAGTAGTTACCGGTATCGGCCAGACAGGTTCCATGTTTGCCTGTCAGTATGAAGGAGTAACTCCGGATATTTTAGTAACCGGAAAAGGTTTAACCAGCGGTTACGTTCCCGGTTCCGCAGTGCTTTGCCGCAAAGACATCGGAGAGGCAATGAGTAAAATCAGTCTGCACGGACATACCCATTCCTGCTATCCTATGACCTGCCGAAGCGCTCTGAAGAATCTGGAAATTATTGAGCGGGAAAATCTGGTGGAAAACAGCCGGGAAGTGGGAGAATATCTCCACGAAAAACTTCTGGGACTGATGGAAAAATATGATGTCATCCGGGATGTCCGGGGACGCGGCCTGTTACAGGGAATGGAAATCGAAGGAAGCCCCAATGCAGATAAATACGTTCTGGGTCAGGAATTCTACGAAACCATGCTCAGAAACGGATTAATCACAGAGCTGGAGAGCAGAAAGAATCTGGAAAATGTAGTGGTTGTTATGCATCCGGCCCTGATTACTTCCAGAGAAAATGTGGACGAGGCTGTGGAAATCATTGACAAGTCTTTAGCAGCCTGTTTAAAATAATCCCAGATACGGATTGGTATCAGAAAAATCAGAGGGAGAGATATTATGACAGCAAGAAAAAAACAAATTTTAACAGTGAAAAATATTCGGAATATTAATATGGAAAATATTCTTCAAAGCGTTCTCCGGAAAGGGAGAGTCATGAGAAGCGATCTTGCCAGGGAAAATAATATCAGCCTGATGACCGTGAAACATATTGTGGACGCGCTGATTGCAGAAGGAATTCTGCTCGAAAAAGAGTCCAACGGTACGGATGTGGGAAGAAAACCCAAGGTTCTGGAAATAGCAGGCAGTTACGGGAATATTCTCTGCATAAATCTCACCTCTGAACATGAAATACATTTTCTGATTTATGATATATTCGGGGAATTGCTGGAGAATCAGACAATTCCTCTGGCAGAAACCGTACCCTATAAAGAAGGTCTGATGGAAGTCCTCCGGACTGTGAAACAGATTATGGACAAACTTCCTATGGAAAATGTGGGGATTGCGGTCTTCGTGCCAAGTGTATATGACGAGACGGCAGATTTAGTAAACTATGACTTGATTGCAGGATTTAAAAACCTGCATATGAAAGCGATTTTTAAAGAAGAATTCGGAACAGAGAATATATTGATACTTCACGATGTGGTTGCAGCGGCAAAGGCAGAGTATGACAGTCCCCATCCGCAAATGGAGAGCCAGTTTTATTTCTATTGCGGTTACGGCGTGGGCGGATGTTTCATTCAGGGGGAAGAAGCTGTTGCGGGCACTGAAAATATGGCAGGAGAAGTCGGGAAGATGCTGGTTTCCATGGATGGAAAGGAGAAAGACTGCAAAATTGTGGAAGATGTCATCTCTATTTCAGCAGTGAAGAAAATCCTGAAAGACGAGAAAACAGAGAAGACCTTCGCAGAGCTTCTGGAAGCGTATTTAAGGGGAGAGGAAGAGGCAAAAGAGCTTCTGGCTCCCGTGCTGAATACAGTTTCTAAGGTTTTATACAATATTTTGTGGGTGTACAATCCTACGAAAATTGTAATAGACAGCTGCGAAAGCAATTACAGCAAAGCGCTGGTCAGTCATTTCCAGAATTTCATGGACGTAATGGAAGATGACGCGATTCCCATTCATGCCCAGGTAAGACAGGCGAAATACGATGAATACCATAGTATGAAAGGCTGCTTCCATATGGTTCGAAACGCATGGGTGGAGAAAATTGCCTCTTCCGTTCAATAGTCCCCAATCCTGTATCAGAAAGCAGGGATTAGAGGAATATGGAGAACATAATTATTGGAATTGATTTAGGAGGTACCAACCTCAGAATCGGTGCGGTAACTCCGGATAATAAAATGAGAGCTCCGTTTGTTATAAAAAGTTCTGTGATTGCAGAAGCAGAGAATCCCATACAGAAGATTTGTGAGATTATTGCAGCGTACAGAAAAGAAAACCACATTCAGCAACTGGATGCTATTTCCATCGGAGTGCCTTCTTCTGTGGAAAATGATAAAGAAACCGTTATCTGTACTACCAATATCCGGGACAAAAACGGAAATGTGGTGTTCTGTCATACAAATATTGCAAAGAAAATCCGGGAATACTTCCAGGTTCCGGTTTTTGTTAATAACGATGTCAATAATATTCTGCTTTACGATGTGGTTGCCAATCACCTGGAAAACCAGAAAGTAGTGGTGGGTATCTATATTGGAACGGGAGTCGGGGCTGCAGTAATGATTGACGGACATCTTCTGGAAGGAAAAAACGGAGCAGAGCTGGACATTGGGCATATGCCATTTTTCGGCGGAGACGTACAGTGCAGCTGCGGAAAGAAAGGCTGCTGTGAATGCTACGCATCCGGATGGAGACTGCAGGAAATCCGCAAAGAGTTCTATCCGGATACAGAGATTCAGGATATGTTTACAAAGCACAGAGAAGAAAAACCATTAAAAGAATTTGTACAGGCCTGCGGCAATGTGTATGCAATCATGGCTACCATTTTTAATCCGGATACGATTATTATAGGCGGAGGCGTACCGGAGATGACAGACTTTCCCCAAAAGGATCTGGAAAAGGTCATTAATGAAAGTACAGGAAAAGATGTGATGGCATATGGCTTCGACTATGTATATTCCAGAGAATTTGTGGGAAAAGGCGTAATCGGGGCGGCAGTATTCGCCAGAAGGCGGCTGCAGGAAAGAAAATAAAAGATAAGAAAAAGCCAGGATGAAACAGGGCGTTCATCCTGGCTTTTTTCCTGTCCGCTGGGCAGAGAAAGTCTTAAAATTCTGTTTTGTTGTAATGTTCTTCGATTTCATTGGTATCCGGATTTACAATCAGGATTTCCTTTCCCAGTTCTACTGCTTTTTGCACCGTATCTTTGGGGGCTTTGTTATCAGTAATAATAATGTCCAGATCTTCCAGAGAAACGGAATTGCAAAGAGAGTTTACGTCCCACTTGGAGAAGTCAAGGAGCAGTATCCGTTTTTCTGCAATGGATGCCAGAGCCCGTTTAGTTGCGGTCAGTGTCTGTGAGTGTTCAAAAGCGCCCCCGGGGATGCGGAAGGAACGGCAGGAGATAAAAGCGATGTCCGCCTTATACTGTTTAATACTGCTGGGATCCGCTAACAAAATAGAACGATTGCTGTGATGAATGAAACCTGCCGGAAGAAGAATCTGGATGGAGTTATGATTGGATAATGTCATGGCAGCAGTCAGGCTTGGAGTAATAACAGAAAGTGATATATCATTGGGAAGAAGTTCTACAACCTGCTGTATAGTGGTTCCGGAATCCAGGCAAATGCTTTCAGAGGGATGGATATATTTCAGCGCTGCAGAAGCAATGGCCTTTTTTTCTTTTGCATTTTCTTCAATCTGTACATAATAATCAGTGGGCTGTGCAGTTTTCAGCAGGCGCGCATAGCCTCGTTCTCTTTTAATAAAATTCATTTGCTGGAGTTCATCCAGATTGCGACGGACAGTCATTTCCGTACAGTTTAACTGTTCGGCCAGTTCTTTAATGGAAATCACATTCTTATTTTCCATGATTTCAATAATCTTTGAATGGCGCTCTTTTTTCATAGGACTTTTCCTCGTTACTCTTAATTTTTATAAAATTATTATAGTAGAGAACGAAGAAAAGTGCAAGAGTTGCGATAGAAATGTTTGAAAAAGAACAAAATAAAAACAAAAAAGAAACAAAAACTATTGACAAATGGAAAAAACAGTATTATTATAACGCTAAAGGAACATAATAGAACATTATAAAAAGAAAAACAAACAATTATGTGGGGTGTAAGAACAAAATGAAAACATTTTATGTGTTAGGGGTGGATCAGAGCACACAGGGAACGAAAGCAGTCCTTTTTGATCCAAAAGGTTTTTTATTAGCCAGATATGATTTGCCCCATGAGCAGATAGTGGATCATCGGGGGTGGGTTTCTCATAACCCTTCGGAAATTTACAGGAATGTGGTTCAGGCCTGCAGGAAGGTGATTGAGAAGGCTGGAATCTCTTCTTCGGAGATTTGCTGTATGGGAATTACCAACCAAAGGGAAACCACCGTGGCGTGGGATAAAGAGACGGGGGAACCTCTCGCTGACGCCATTGTCTGGCAGTGCAACCGAGCGAAGGAGATTTGCAGGGAAATTCAGCAGAAATATGGCTGTGAAGAGGAGATATACAAAAAGACGGGACTGAAATTATCTCCCTACTATCCGGCGTCGAAGATGACCTGGTTTATGGAGAATATTTCCGAAGCCAGAGAAAAGGCGCAGCAGCACAGACTTGCTTTGGGAACCATTGACAGTTGGCTGATTTATAAACTGACCGGAGGAAGGTCTTTTCGGACAGACTATTCCAATGCCAGCAGAACCCAGCTATTTCATTTGGAGAATCTTTGCTGGGATGAAGAGCTTTTAAAATATTTCCGGGTTCCGGCGGACGCTCTGGCAGAGGTGACAGATTCGGACGGAATATTTGGGGAAACGGATTTGGAAGGATTTCTGGAAAAGCCCATTCCCATCTGCGGAGTCCTGGGAGACTCCCACGGAGCTCTGTTTGGTCATAACTGCCGCGGGGAGGGAAACATCAAAGCCACTTACGGAACCGGATCCTCTGTGATGTTAAATACGGGCGGCCAGCAGATTGCCAGCCGTCACGGTTTGTCTACCTCTCTGGCATGGAAGGTAAAAGGCCGGGTTTCTTATGTACTGGAAGGAAATATCAATTATACAGGAGCTGTGATTTCCTGGCTGAAGGACGAAATAGGAATCATTGCTTCGGCGAAGGAAACAGAAACCCTTGCCCTGGAGGCAAACAGTCAGGATCAGACGTATATTGTCCCGGCATTTTCCGGACTGGGAGCGCCCTGGTGGAACAACGAAGCCAGAGCCATGATTGTGGGAATGAATCGTTCCACCGGGAAAAAAGAACTGGTAAAAGCAGCCTGCGACTGCATCGCCTATCAGATTAACGATGTGGTGGACGCTATGAGAAAAGATACGGGACTGACAATAGAAGAACTGTGTGTGGACGGAGGTCCCACCAGAAATGCCTATCTGATGCAGTTTCAGAGTGACATATCAGAGGCCGGAATTAAGATTCCGGATGCAGAAGAGCTTTCCGTAATCGGCGCATCCTATCTGGCTGGAATTTCTGCAGGGGTTTACGACGAAAATGAAATTTATCAGTCCATTTCTTATCAGCGCTTTACCCCAGGGATGGAGGCAAAGATGAGAGAAGAGAAAAAAGACGGATGGAAAACAGCCGTTGAAATGTTATTAAAGTAAAATGCAACAAATAAAGGAGGAGGTTTCTATGAAACTTACACAAGAGCATAAAAAACAGCTTATGCTTCAGGCGGCAGATGTACGGACAAAAACCGTGGAGTTGATTTACAACGGAAAAGGGGGACACATTGGGGGAGATTTATCAGAGGCTGATATTTTAGTTTCTGTTTTTGACTACATGAAGCACGATCCGCAAAATCCGGACTGGACCCAGAGAGATCATTTTATTTTAAGTAAAGGACATGCCGCAGAAGCCTATTATATTGTTCTGTCTGAGTACGGCTATGTCAGCCAGGAAGAATTAGACCAGTTCGGAACATTCGGGGCAAAACTGGGAGGACATCCCAATAAAAAAATTAAAGGAGTGGAAGCCAATACAGGTTCTCTGGGCCACGGACTGGGTCTGGCGGCAGGAATGGCGCTGGCGCTGAAAAAGAACGGGAAAGACAACCGGGTATTTGTCCTTACCGGAGACGGAGAGCTGGCAGAAGGAAGCAACTGGGAAGCGGCGATGGCGGCATCCAAGTTTCATCTGAACCATCTGACCTGGATTATTGACAGAAATCATCTTCAGATCAGCGGCGACACAGAGGATGTAATGCCTCTGGAAAATCTGAAAGAAAAGACGGAGGCATTCGGATTTAAAACCCTTGTAATAGACGGCCATAATTATGATGAAATATTTGAAGCCCTTGATACGGTTGAGGAGAAAACTCCGGTCTGCATCATTGCTAACACTACCAAAGGAAAAGGTCTTGCATGTGCAGAGAATCAGGCCGGATGGCACCATAAAGTGCCTACGAAGGAACAGGTAGAAGCAATGGAAACAGCAATGAAGCAATACCGGGAGGAATTGAAATAATGGAGAAAGAAACATGCAGAGGCGCTTTTTCAGAGAAAATCCTGGAAGAAGCGAAAAAGGATAAAGATATTGTTGTGGTTTGTACAGATTCCCGGGGTTCCGCGTCTTTAGGAAGCTATCCGACCGAACTGCCGGAGCAGTTTGTGGAGATGGGAATTGCGGAACAGAATGCAGTTACCGTATCAGCAGGAATGGCCAGTATGGGAAAGAAGGTATACGCCATCGGGCCTGCCAGCTTTTATAGTATGCGCTCTGCAGAACAGGTGAAAGTGGATATGGCTTATTCCCATAATAATGTTAAGATTGTGGGAATCAGCGGAGGGCTCAGCTATGGAGCTCTGGGAGCTACCCATCATTCCCTGCAGGATATAGCTCTGATGAGAGCCATTCCGGGAATGATTGTGGAGATTCCGTCAGACGCTAATCAGATGAGAGGCCTTGTGGAGGAAATGCTGAAGATCGACACTCCGGCTTATATCCGTACCGGAAGAGGAGCTGTACCGGTGATTTATGAAAAAGAAACAAAGGTGGAAATCGGAAAAGCTGTAAAATGGTATGAAGGAAAAGACGCAGCCATTATTGCCTGCGGACAGTTGGTATGGAGAGCTCTGGAAGCGGCAAAAGCGCTGGAAGAGGAAGGAATCCATGTGAGGGTATACGATATGCACACTATCAAGCCGTTGGATCAGGAAGCGGTTCTGGAGGCGGCGAAGGAATGCGGATGTATCCTTACATTAGAAGAACACAGTGAATACGGCGGACTGGGGGGAAGTGTGGCCGAGGTAGTCAGTGAAAATCAGGCGGTTCCCATGAAGATTCTGGGAATACCCGATGAAGACGTTCCAAACGGAACAGACAGTGAAGTTTTTGCTTACTATCACATGGATGTTCCGGGAATTGCAGAACAGGTGAAAAAATTAATTGCCAGAAAGGCTTATTAAGGAAAACAGGAGGTATTTAAGATGCAGGGTAAAATGAAAGTATGTGTATTGACGGGCAAGCAGAAACTGGAATGGACAGAGCGTGAGATCCCTCAGCCGGGAAAAGGAGAACTTCAGATTAAACTGGAATATGTAGGTGTCTGCGGTTCTGACCTTCATTTCTATCAGGAAGGAAGACTGGCTAACTGGGAACTGGACGGTCCTCTTGCCCTGGGCCATGAACCCGGGGGCGTGGTAACGGACATCGGAGAAGGGGTAGAAGGATTTGAGATAGGAGACAAGGTATCCATCGAACCTGCGGTACCATGCGGAACCTGTCCGGACTGCCGCAGCGGACATTATAATCTGTGTCAGAATATTAAAATGCTTGCCATTCCAGGGGAGAGAGACGGCGTATTTGCTGACTACTGCGTACATGATGCCAGTATGTGCTATAAACTGCCGGAGAATGTGGGAACCATGGAAGGCGGACTGATTGAACCTTTAAGTGTAGGACTTCATGCAACAGAACTGTCAAATGCAAAAGTGGGAGAGACTGCGATTGTACTGGGCAGCGGATGCATCGGGCTGTGCACCATTATGAGCCTGAAGGCAAGAGGGGTCAGCGAAATCTATGTGGCTGATGTATTGGATAAACGGCTGGAAAAAGCTATGGAAGTAGGAGCAACCAGAGTCTTTAACAGTACAAGAGAAAGCATTGAAGAGTTTGCTAAGACCCTTCCGGGAGGAGGCGCCGATCAGGTATACGAATGTGCCGGAAACAGAATTACAACGCTGCAGAGCTGTCGTTTAATTAAGAGGGCAGGTAAAGTAACCTTGGTGGGTGTTTCCCCGGAACCTGTGCTGGAGCTTGACATCGCCACATTAAACGCCATGGAAGGAACCATCTATTCCGTATACCGTTACAGAAACCTGTGGCCGAAAGCGATCAAAGCCGTGGAAACCGGAATGATTCCTTTAAAGAAAATTGTATCTCATGTGTTTGATTTTAAAGACTGCATCCAGGCTCTGGAAGACAGCATGAATCATAAAGATGAAATTATTAAAGCAGTGATCAAGATGTAAGGAAAACCATCTTAGATGGGGCAGAAAACAGAATTTAGGATTGGGAGGAAAACAGATGTTTAAGAAAAGATTTATCACAGCAGCTTTATCAGCAATTCTTGCAGTTTCCGTACTGGCAGGCTGCGGCGGTTCCGGCGATACCGAAGGTTCCGATGCGCAGTCCGGCACAGAGTCTGCAACCACAGCCAAGGCAGGGGACAGCGCCACAGGAAAAACGGATCTGGCAGACGCCGGTTTTGATACCAGTTATGAGCCAAAAAAAGACAGCTATAAGATTTACTGTACATACAAAAACATCCATAGCTGGTATGACGCCATAAAGAGCGGTGTGGATGCGGCAGTAGCCGATATGGAAGAAAAAGGCGTTACCATTGACTACGAATGGTACGGACCGGCACAGCCGGATGCAGTTGACCAGGTAAACTCCATTGAAACTGCTGTGGGCCAGGGCTATGATTTGATTGCTGTAGATGTAAACCAGCCGGAGACAACTGCAAAGGCGATTAATGAAGCTGTATCCGCAGGGGTGCCGGTGGCAACCTTCGCCAGCTCCGATGTGGAAGACAGCGACAGAGCCTTTTTCGTAGGCAATACAGATAATTATAATGACGGATGCGCTCTTGCAGAAGCTGTGTGTGAAAAGATGGGCGGAAAAGGTCAGATCGCCATTCTTTCCGGAACCATGGGAGCCGCTTCCCACGAGGAACGTCTGGAAGGATTTAAAGATACCATCGCCCAATATCCGGACATTGAAATTGTGGATGAACAGCGTGACGATGACTCCGTGGAAAAGGCTATCAGCATCACCGAATCCTGGCTCCAGGCATATCCGGACTTAGGCGGAATCCTCTGCAACAATATGTCTAATCCGGTAGGCGCCTGCCAGGCAGTCAAGGACGCAGGAAAATCAGGCGACATTGTAATCGGCGGCATGGATCATGACTTAAGAACTCTGGAATACTTAAAGGACGGTACTTTATATGTGGCTCAGGTGCAGAACTGCTACGACATGGGATACAAATTAATCTATGATGCAGTTATGACAATCGACGGGGAAACCGTAGAGGAATCCACAAATGTAGGCTCCACATCTGTTTTTGCAGATGATGCAGATAAATACATTGAGATGTTATATGGAGATGAAGGGAATGCACAGTAGCGAGAATGAATATGTAATAGAAATGAGGGACATTGTGAAAACCTTCCCTGGGACAAAGGCTCTTGACAGAGTTTCCCTGAAGCTGAGAAAGGGTGAGATTCACGCTCTGATCGGTGAAAACGGAGCTGGGAAAAGTACGCTGATGAATGTTCTGACCGGGCAGTTTTACTGTGACAGCGGAGAAGTATATATGGAGGGAAAACCGATTCGGTTTTCCTCTCCCAAAGAAGCGCTGAAAAAGAATATTGTTCTGGTTCCCCAGGAGCTGAATCTGATTTCGGAAGCCAGCGTGGCAGAAAATATTTTTCTGGGAAACGAAGTGGGGAAAGGTCTGATTAACTGGAAACTGGCAGAGCAGGAAGCTGAAAGACTGCTTCAGATTCTGGAGGTAAAAGTGGATGTAAGCCAGCCGGTGAAAAATCTCTCAGCCGCCTATCAGCAGCTGGTATCCATCGCCAGAGCCCTGGCTTATCATCCGAAGGTTCTGATTCTGGACGAGCCTACGGCCGTTCTGACCAACAAGGAGACAGAGAGCCTGTTCCGTTCCATGCAGGAGCTGAAAAAAGGCGGCACGGCAATGGTTTTCATTTCCCACCACCTGGACGAAATTATGGAACAGTGTGACCGAATCACGATTATGAAAGACGGATGTCTGGTAAAGGAGGTCCCGGTTTCAGAGATTACCAAGGATCAGATGATTAATCTGATGGCAGGCAAAGAAGTAAAGAAGACCCAGAGGGTCAAAAGACAGGTATCGGAAGAAGTCTTTCTGGAAGCACAGCACCTGACCAGAAAAGGGGAATTTGAAGATGTGAATTTCCGGATACGCAAAGGGGAGATCCTCTGTGTGGCAGGGCTGGTAGGCGCAGGCAGAACAGAAATTTTCAAATGCGTTTTCGGTATTACGGAAAAAGAGCCGGGCGGCAAAATTCTGATTGAAGGAAAAGAAGTACCTATTAAATCTCCCATTGATGCTATTAACCAGGGAATGGGGTATGTTTCAGAGGAGAGAAGGCACGACGGCATAACGCCCAGTATGTCTGTGATGGAAAACATGCTGCTGCCCTCTTATGATAAACTGAAGAAACACGGCCTCATTGACTGGAAACAGGCGGCGGGTCTTACAGAAAAATATATCAAATCCTTTAAAATAAAAACAGCTTCCCGGGAGACATTCATTAAAAATCTTTCCGGCGGTAATCAGCAGAAAGTAATTGTAGCCCGCTGGATGGCAAAGGGAATTAAAATGCTGATTCTGGATGAGCCTACACGGGGTATTGACGTAAATGCAAAAGGCGAGATTCATCAGTTAATCAGAGAACTGGCGGACAATGGCGTATCTGTTGTTGTAATTTCCTCTGAAATGGAAGAAGTGCTGGCGCTGGCGGACAGAATCATGGTCGTTCATCGGGGCAGGATCAGCGGTTATCTTGATGATGTTGATCTTGTTACCCAGGAAGATGTATTGAAAGTGGCATTTCAGTGATGAGGAGGTTTTTACAAAAATGAATAAAGTAACGAAATTCTTTAAATCTACAGCCGGTATGGTATTAATTGTAACCATATTAGTGGGAATTATTGTACATATTACAACAGGTAACTTTTTTACCGCTTACAACATGAGTACCCTGACCAGGGCGGCAGCCTTCGTCATCATTGTAGGATTCGGGCAGACCATTGTCCTGCTGACGGGCGGCATTGACCTGTCTGTAGCAACTATCGGATCGGTCTGCGGGATGTTCGGAGCGATTTTCATGGTGAACTATGGAATCAATCCCTACCTGGCCATTGTTCTTTCCAGCCTGATAGGAATCGGTCTGGGCGCTGTAAACGGATTTTTCATTGCTTATTTTAAGATGACGCCCTTTATTGTAACTCTGGCAACCATGGAAATTTATAAAGGCATTGTATACGTTATCACAAAAGGCATGCCCATTACAGGGATGGCCGAATCCGCAGAAACCCTGGCAAATGGAGTAATCGGCGGCTTCCTTCCCAATATTGTAATTATTATGGCAGTGATCTGTATCCTGCTTACCATTATGCTGAAAAAAACGAAAGTGGGACGCTATATCTACGCCCTGGGCGGAAACAGAAACTGTGCGAAAATCGTGGGTATCCCCACAGAAAGAATCGAAATGCTGGTTTACTGCCTGAGCGGTTTCCTCTCTGCCATTGCAGGCGTGTTAATGGCCTGTAAACTGGCTTCCTTCCAGGCCAGCATCGGCGAGAGCTGGCAGATGGATTCCATTACGGCAGCCGTGCTGGGCGGAACGTCCATGGCAGGAGGTGTAGGAAGCGTAGTAGGCACCATCATCGGTGGTCTGTTAAGCAGTGTAATCAGTACCTGTATTACCCTCCTGCGGATTTCTTCCTACTGGGAAACTATTGTAACAGGCGCCGTTGTGCTGATTGCCGTATTTATTGACGCCATCAAAGACAATCCGGTAATTAAAGAAAAAATGAAACGGATTTTCTTCAGGAAAT
>ERZ1643250.1725-NODE-1725-length-17830-cov-37.927201_pt1 | contig 17830 bp, 17 predicted proteins | sample MGYA00579262_ERZ1643250 | MGnify/ENA primary metagenome ERZ1643250 (study PRJEB29033, sample SAMEA4952265) | chicken gut metagenome | biome: Broiler Chicken; feature: Gastrointestinal Tract; material: Caecum | place: Ireland | collected 2018 | study: Broiler... | reverse complement strand
TGGGGGAGCTGTCAGCGAAGCTGACTGAGAGGGCAACCGGCAGGCGCAGCGTAAATGGAGAGGGGTGCCGCCCTGCGCGCCTGAGATGAGAGTACATCCTCACCCAAAACCCCCTCCTCCCTCCCTGCAAATCTGTGCAAAAAGCCGAAAAACCGCCCGGGGGGCTTTCCCGTCTTTACAATCGGGGCGGGGTGTGTTACAATGCAAAGCGTTATCACTGCATCACTTTATCACAGCATAGTGATAGAGACGGGAAGTGCAGCGGACGGCAAGGAGGAGTTCAAGATGAGAAAGTGGAAAAAAGCAGTATCCCTGTTGCTGACGGGGGCGATGGCCCTGTCCTTTGCGGCCTGCGGCGGCACGGCGTCCAGCGCGTCCGGCGCGTCCGGCGCATCCGGCGCGGCGGCGTCCAGCGAGGCCGCCGGGTCCAGCGCCGCGTCCGGCGAGGCGGCGGCATCCAGCGCGCCGGCGGAGAGCGACCTGGCCTACGTCCAGGACAAGGGCACCCTGGTGGTGGGCATGACCGACTTTGCCCCCATGGACTACCGGGACGAAAACGGTGAGTGGATCGGCTTTGACGCCGACATGGCCAAAGCCTTTGCGGAGTACCTGGGGGTCGAGGTGGAGTTTTTGGAGATCAACTGGGACAACAAGCTGATGGAGCTGGACGCCAAAGGGGTGGACGCCATCTGGAACGGCATGACCATCACCGATGAGGTGACCAGCGGCGCGTCGGTGTCCGAGCCCTACTGCAACAACGGCCAGGTGGTGGTCCTGCCCGCCGGCAAGGCCGCCGATTACCAGGATGTGGAGAGCCTGTCCGGCCTGAACTTCGCGGTGGAGAACGGCTCGGCCGGCGCCGAACAGCTGGACGCCCTGGGCATCGCCTACGTGGCCAAGACCACCCAGGCCGACGCCCTGATGGAGGTGGCCAGCGGCGCGTCGGACGCCTGCGTCATCGACCTGCTGATGGCCGGCGCCATGATCGGCGAGGGCACCAGCTACCCCGACCTGACCTACACCGTCCAGCTCAACAGCGAGGAGTACGGCGTGGGCTTCCGCAAAGGGTCGGACCTGGTGGACGCCTTCAACACCTTCTGGCAGGAGGCCTACGACGACGGCACCGTGATGGAAGTGGCCACGACCTACGGCGTCCAGGAGTCCGTCATCGAGAAGTAAAACCGCGGGACCCGGCCCGGCGCGCCTTTCGCGTTGGGCCGGTCCCCCTGTGTGAGAGGAACCGTCTATGCTGCTGACCGTCACCCTGACCTTGCTGGAGGGCCTGGGCACCACCCTCAAGCTGTTTGCCCTGACCCTGCTGTTTGCGCTGCCCCTGGGGCTGGTGATCGCCCTGGGCGCCATGAGCCGCATCGCCCCCCTGCGCTGGCTGGTCAGCACGGTGGTGTGGGTGGTGCGGGGCACCCCCCTGATGATCCAGATCCTCATCATCTTTTACGGGCCGGGCCTTTTGTTCGACCTGCCGCTGCTGCCCCGGTTCGGAGCGGCGCTGCTGTCCTTCGTCATCAATTACGCCTGCTATTTCTCCGAGATCTACCGCGGCGGCATCCAGTCCATCCCCAAAGGCCAGTATGAGGCCGGCGAGGTGCTGGGCATGACCAAGAGCCAGATCTTTTTCAAGGTGACGCTGCTGCAGGTGATCAAGCGGATCGTCCCGCCCATGGGCAACGAGTTCATCACCCTGGTCAAGGACACCGCCCTGGTGCGGGTCATCTCGGTGTACGAGATCATCTGGATGGGCGAGTCCTACATCAAAAAAGGGATGATCTGGCCCCTGTTCTACACCGCCGTGTTCTACCTGGCGGTCAACGGCGTGCTGACGCTGCTGTTCCGCCAGGCCGAAAAGAAGCTGGACTATTTCCGCTGAGGAGGGCGAACCATGCCTGTTCTGCAAGTCAAAAACATCGAAAAGCACTTTGGCTCCACCCGCGTGCTGGAGGACATCAGCTTTGACCTGGAGCAGGGGCAGGCCCTGGCCATCATCGGGTCCTCGGGCAGCGGCAAGACCACCCTGCTGCGCTGCCTGAACTTCCTCGAGACCCCCGACCGGGGGCAGATCGTGGTCAACGGCGAGACCCTGTTCGACGCCGCCGACCCCGCCACCCAGCGGGAAGCGGAGGTGCGGCGCAAGCGGCTGCATTTCGGGCTGGTGTTCCAGTCCTTCAACCTGTTCCCCCAGTACACCGCGCTGCAAAACGTCATGCTGGCCAAGCAGCTGCTGGCCCAGGAGCAGCCCGACTACAAGGCCCGCAAAAAAGAGCTGCACGCCGCCATCGAGGCCGAGGCCCGGCAGCTGCTGGGCCGGATGGGCCTGGCCGGCCGCGCCAACCACTACCCCCACCAGCTTTCGGGCGGGCAGCAGCAGCGGGTGGCCATCGCCCGGGCGCTGGCCCTGCACCCGGACATCCTCTGCTTCGACGAGCCCACCAGCGCCCTGGACCCCGAGCTGACCGGCGAGGTGCTGAAGGTCATCCGCGCCCTGGCCGAGCAAAAGACCACCATGATGATCGTCACCCACGAGATGGCCTTTGCCCGCGACGTGGCCGACCAGGTCATCTTCATGGACGGCGGCGTCATCGTGGAGCAGGGCCCCGCCCGCCAGCTGATCGAGCGCCCCCGCCAGGAGCGCACCAAGCAGTTCCTGGCCCGCTACGCCCAGGAGCGCTGACCCAAACGGAAAATCATGGCCCCGCCTCAGCGTGTCGCAAAAGCGCCACGCTCCAGGGGGGACCCATTTCTGCCTGCTTCGCAGGTCAGAAATCCTTCCCCCCTGGTATCCCCCTTTTCGACAAAATGGAGTGCTGAACCGCGCACTCGGCCTTGCGGCCTCGCACACTCTCAGCGCTCCATTTCCCTGTATGTGTCCCGTCCATCCGCACATGTCGGCTGGACGGGACTTTTTCGACAGTCTGCGGCCTCGTTGGCGGGGCTTTTTGGATTGACAAAATATATATCACGGTATATACTATAAGCAGGAGGTGACCAACATGGAGACGGCAAAAATCTTTGAGAACGGCAGGAGCCAGGCGGTCCGCCTGCCCAAGAAGTTCCGCTTCGACGTGGACGAAGTGGTGGTGCAGCAGCTGGGGGACGCGGTGATCCTGGTGCCGCGGGATTCGCTGTGGAAAACCTTCCTCGAAGGGCTGGACGGGTTTACCGCGGATATGTTCGAGGGCGGCAGGCAGCAGGGCCCCCAGCAGGAAAGGCAGACCCTATGACCTATATGCTGGACACCAACATCTGCATCTATGTGATGAAGAAAAAGCCGGAGGCGGCGCTCCGGCGCTTCCGGCAGGAGATGGACGGCGGCCTGTGCATCTCGTCCGTCACCCTGGCGGAGCTGGAGTTTGGGGTGCAAAACAGCTCCGACCCCATCCGCAACGGGCAGGCGCTGCTCCGCTTTCTGGCTCCGCTGAGCGTTTTGCCCTTTGGCCCCGCGGCGGCGTCCGAATATGGGGCGATCCGGGCCTTCCTGCAAAAGAAAGGCACGCCGATCGGCCCGCTGGATATGCTGATCGCGGCCCACGCCCGCGCCGAGGGCCTGACCCTGGTGACCAACAACACAGGCGAGTTTGCCCGCGTGCCGGAGCTGGAGCTGGAAAACTGGGCGGAATAAACCAGGAGCCCCGCCCCGCGCGGGGCATTTTGCCGCACGCAGCAAAAAAGCCCTGTCCGTCTGGACAAGGCTCTTTTTGCGTTGTGTTTGCGCCGCCCGATGCAGCCGCAGGCTTCAGAACAGGTCGCTGTGGGTCCCTGTGCGGATCAGCTTCAGGATCAGCGTTTCGCGCGCCACCTGATAGATCAGCAGCCAGTCCGGCTGGATATGGCATTCCCGCATATGCTTGTAATTCCGGGAGTTGGTGAGGGCGTGGTCGCGGCAGGACGCCGGCAAGGGCTGCTCGGCGCACAGGAGCGCCACCACTTGCTCCAGCTTGCGGGGGTCGCAGCCGCGCCGGACGGCCGCTTTATAGTCGCGCTTGAACTGGCCTGTAAATTCCGGCTTAAGCATTCAGGGCCTCCATCAGGTCGGATACGCTGTCAAAGGGGCCGTAGACGTCGTCGTCCTTTTCGGCGGCGTCCATCGCCGCGTAGGTGACCGCGTTCGGCTCGTCCAGGCGCACCTCAAAAGGCAGGCCGTGGCAGCGCAGGGCCTGCCGGTAGAAAATGCCTGTGGCCGTGCTCAGGTCCATCCCGAGCGCGTTGAACAGCTCGGATGCCTGGCGCTTCAGCTCAGGCTCGATGCGCAGGGTCATGTTTCCTTTGGTTGCCATAGGGGTACGCTCCTTTCTCCGTGTTTACCTCTATTATATGCGCCGTTTGTGAATAAATCAAGTGCGATGCAAATAAAATCTTCCGCAAAGCGGCTGTACACGCAACAAAAAAGCCCTGTCCGTCTGGACAAGGCTTCTGGTTGGGGATGAGAGAATCGAACTCCCACAAGTAGAGTCAGAGTCTACCGCACTACCACTATGCAAATCCCCATCGGATTCGGTTTTGTGTCCGGCGCGCTGCCGACGGTGATTATTATACTCAGGTTTGGGGCGGTTGTCAACCCCCAAAATCAAAATTTGGGCCAAAAAGGCAAAAAAGGCCGCCGCAGGGCGAAGCTGCGCGCAAAAATGCGCCCCCTGCCGCGCGCCGCAAGACATATTTTGCACGCCGCGGGGCATACAATCAGAAGAAAAGAGGCAAAGGAGGCCCCCGCATATGTCCGAAACTCGCCCGCGCAAGACCATCCTCTCCCGCCGTGTGGCGCGGGATATGGAGCACGAACGCTACCACCCCGAGCTGGAGCAGGAGATCAAAGAGTGCCTGTACTGCCTGGAGTGCAACGCCCGGATGTTCGACCTGGAGGTGGACCCCGACCTGGTGGAGCAGCGCATCTACGAGCGGCAGGCCCTGCTGTGCCGCTACCGCTACCTGCTGCAGCGGGCCCGGGAGCTGGGGCTGCACACCATTTTGACGGGGCTGCCCGCTTTCCCCGAGGCGGGGCGGGGCGGCACTTGACAGCGGGGCCAAACCGTGTTATCATACTTGCAAGATACGCTGGCTCTTTCAGGGCCTAGTCCATAGAATAGAGAGGTACATACCATGGAGAGAATCAAGACCATTGCGACCCGCGACCTGACCAAGAGCGTCCAGACCGGCGGCTGCGGCGAGTGCCAGACCTCCTGCCAGTCTGCCTGCAAGACTTCCTGCGGCGTGGCAAACCAGAAGTGCGAGAACAGCAACAAGTAAGGAAAGACCCACTTGATGCCGCCTGTGCCGGGCGGCATTTTTTTGTGTTTCACGGAGGACAACATGGTACACCAGTATAAACTCAACGGGTACAACATCGTGCTCGACACCTGCAGCGGGTCGGTCCACCTGGTGGACGACGTGGCCTACGACGCCATCGCCCTGTATAAGGAAAAGCCCCGGGCCGAGATCGTGGCTCAGCTGCTGCAAAAGTATGCCGGCCGCCCCGACGTCACCGCCGCCGACCTGGAACAGTGCCTGGACGATATCGCGTCTCTGGAGGCCGCCGGCAAGCTGTGGAGCCCCGACGTCTACGAGGACATGGCCTTTGATTTCAAGAACCGCAATCACGTGGTCAAGGCCCTCTGCCTCCATGTGGCCCACACCTGCAACCTGAACTGCTCTTACTGCTTTGCGGCCCAGGGCCGCTACCAGGGCGAGCGGGCCCTCATGAGCCTTGAGGTGGGCAAGCAGGCCATGGAGTTTTTGATCGCGCATTCGGGCACCCGCCGCAACCTGGAAGTGGACTTCTTCGGCGGCGAGCCCCTGATGAACTGGCAGATGGTCAAGGACCTGGTGGCTTACTGCCGCGCCCGCGAAAAGGAGACGGGCAAGAACTTCCGTTTCACCCTGACCACCAACGGGATGCTGATCGACGACGACGTCATCGACTTCTGCAACCGGGAGATGAGCAACGTGGTCCTCAGCCTGGACGGCCGCAAGGAAGTCCACGACCGGCTGCGGGTGGACTACGCCGGCCGCGGCAGCTACGACACCATCGTGCCCAAGTTCCAGAAGTTCGTCCAGGCCCGCGGGGACAAGAACTATTACATCCGCGGCACTTACACCCACGCCAACACCGACTTTACCAACGACATCTTCCACATGGCCGACCTGGGCTTTACCGAGCTGAGCATGGAGCCGGTGGTCTCGAAACCCGACGACCCCTGCGCCCTGACCAAGGAGGACCTGCCCGTTCTGCTGGAGCAGTACGAGATCCTGGCCAAGGAGATGCTCAAGCGGGACCGGCAGGGCCGCGGCTTTACCTTCTATCATTATATGATCGACCTGACCGGCGGCCCCTGCATCTACAAGCGGATCTCGGGCTGCGGCTCGGGCACCGAGTACATGGCCGTCACCCCCTGGGGCGACCTGTACCCCTGCCACCAGTTCGTGGGCGACCCCAAGTACCTGCTGGGCGATATCTGGAAGGGCGTCACCAACACCGCCGCCCAGGACGAGTTCCGCCACTGCAACGCCTACGCCCGGCCTGAGTGCAAGGACTGCTGGGCCAAGCTGTACTGCTCGGGCGGCTGCGCGGCCAACGCCTACCACGCCACCGGCTCGATCCAGGGCGTGTACGAGTACGGCTGCGAGCTGTTCAAAAAGCGGATCGAGTGCGCCATCATGATCAAGGTGGCCGAGAATCAGGACCTGGCCGCCCAGGGCGTGGAGGTGCCGCTGGAGATCGGCGGGACCTGCACCGCCTGCGCCGACGGCGAGGGCTGCGCGGAGACGGTCTGAATGAGCGCCGCGCCCATCGCTGAGTTTGTCCGGGAGTACGCCGCATCGGACGTCTCCCGGCTGCATATGCCGGGGCACAAGGGCCGCGGCCCGCTGGGCTGCGAAGCGCTGGACCTGACCGAGATCGCCGGCGCGGACGAGCTGTACGAGGCCGGCGGCATCATTGCGGCCAGCGAGGCGAACACGGCACGCCTGTTCGGCACGGCGGCGACCTATTATGGGGCCGAGGGTTCCTCCCAGTGCATCCGGGCCATGCTGTTCCTGGCGCTGCAGGCGGCCCCGGCGGGGCAGGGCAGGCCGGTGCTGCTGGCCGCCCGCAACGCCCACAAAGCCCTGCTCTATGCGGCGGCGCTGCTGGATTTTGACATCGCGTGGGTCTGGCCTGCGCCAGACGCGGAGGACGGCCTCTGCGCCTGCCCGGTCACGCCCGGCCGCCTGGCGGCAGCATTCGACGGGCTGCAGGCGGCGGGGCGGCGTCCCTTTGCGGTCTACCTGACCAGCCCCGACTATCTGGGCGGGATACAGGACGTCGGGGCGCTGGCGCCGCTCTGCCACGGGCGGGGCGTCCCTCTTTTGGTGGACAACGCCCACGGGGCCTACCTGCGCTTTCTGCCCGGGGGCAGCCGCCACCCCATAGATCTTGGGGCGGACCTGTGCTGCGATTCGGCCCACAAGACCCTCCCGGTGCTGACCGGCGGGGCCTACCTCCATGTGGGCCGCGGGCTGCTGGCCCCCGCCCCCGAGGCGGTGCGGGGGGCCATGTGCCTGTTCGGCTCCACCAGCCCCTCCTACCTGATTTTGCAGTCCCTGGACCTGTGCGCCGCGGCCCTGGCGGGGGACTGGCCCGCCCGCCTGGCGGCCTGCATCGGGGAGGTCGAGGCCCTGAAACGGGACCTGACCGCCCTGTGCCCCGGCCTGGTCCGCCCCTCCGAGCCCCTGAAGGTGGTGCTGGACGGCGGGGCCCTGGGCTGCACCGGCCAGGCCCTGGCGGACCTCCTCCGGGCCTGCAAGGTGGAGTGCGAATACGCCGGCCGCCAGTATGTGGTCCTGATGTTCGCCCCGGACAACCTGCCCCGGGACTACGGCCGGGTGCGGCAGGCCGCGGCGGAAGCCCTCCGCCGCCGGGACCCCGGGGCCGCCCTGCCCGCCCTGCCCGCCGGCATCTGGGCCCGGCTGGCCGCCGAGGCCGCCCCGCGCCGCACCATCCGGCAGGCGGTGTTCGCCCGGCAGGAGCTGGTCGCCGCCGGGCAGGCGCTGGGCCGGGTCTGCGCCCTGCCCACCGTGGCCTGCCCCCCGGCCATCCCCATCGCCGTCAGCGGCGAGGCGATCGGCCCGGCGGCGGTGGAGCTGTTCCGCCTGTACGGGGTGGAGCAGGTGGCCGTGACAACGGAATAGAAAAATCGGCCTCAACTGTACACACCCGCTGCGCAGTTGGGGCTTTTTCGTTTGCCTGCCCCGGCCGCCGGTTGACAAGGCGGCGGGGTTCTGGTATAATCGGAGAAACATTTTACCCAAATGTTAAATATTGGCGGCGGCACGGGGAGGCGCTTTTACCATGCTGAACATCCAGCATCTGACCAAAGCCTACGGCGGCAAAAAGGCGGTGGACGACTTGTCCCTGCACATCCGGCCGGGGGAGATCTACGGGTTTATCGGGCACAACGGGGCGGGCAAGACCACCACCCTGAAAAGCTGCTGCGGCATTTTGCAGTTCGACGAGGGGGACATCCTGGTGGACGGGGTGTCCATCCGGCAGGACCCCCTGGCCTGCAAGCGCCGGCTGGCCTATATCCCGGACAACCCCGACCTGTACGAGTATATGACCGGCATCCAGTACCTGGACTTTGTCGCGGATGTGTTCGGGGTGACGGCGGCGGACCGGGCCGGGCGCATCCGCCGCTACGGCGACGCCTTTGGCCTGACGGAGGACCTGGCCCAGCCGGTCAGCGCCTATTCCCACGGGATGAAGCAGAAGCTGGCCATCCTGTCGGCGCTGGTCCACGCGCCCCGGCTGCTGCTGATGGACGAGCCCTTCGTGGGGCTGGACCCCAGGGCGTCCCACCAGCTCAAGGTGCTGATGCGGCAGTTCTGCGGCGAGGGCGGGGCCATCTTTTTCTCCACCCACGTGCTGGAAGTGGCCGAGAAGCTCTGCGACAAGGTGGCCATCATCCGCGCCGGGCGCCTGGTCCGGGCGGGCGCCATGGAGCAGGTCAAGGGCGACGACAGCCTGGAAGAAGTGTTCCTGGAGCTGGAAGGGGAGAAGGAAGGCTGAACCCCGCCGCCGGAGCGGACTGCGGGAGGAGCCGGACCGTCCCCCTGCGTAAAGGAAGGGCAAGGGGACGGCGCTGCAGGGGAGGCCCTGCACCGCGTGCAGATGGCGGGGAGCCGGACCGTCCCCTCTGCGTAAGGGAAGAGCGATGGGACGGCGCTGGAGGGGAAGCACAGACCCCTCAGCGACGGATCAACGGATAAGGAGGGGTACGATGCTGACCGTCCTATTAAAAAAGCAATGGCTCGAGATGACGGCGTCTTTGCGGCGCAGCAGCGTGACGGGCCGGGTGCGCACCGGGTGGAAGGCGGCGGCCTTCCTGGTGCTGGCGGCCTGCGTGGCGCTGCTGGTGATGGGCAGCGTGGGGGCGCTGGCCGCCCTGATCTGCCAGCCTTTGAGCGATGCCGGGCTGGACTGGCTGTATTTTGCCCTGATGGGGGCCGGGGCGCTGCTGGCGGGGGTGCTGGGCGGCGGCTTTACCGCCTACGGCATCCTGTACTGCGCCCGGGACAACGAGCAGCTGCTGGCCCTGCCCATCCCGCCGGGGCTGATCCTGGCGGCGCGGATGGCCTCGGTCTGGCTGCTGGGCGCGGGGTACCTGGCGGTGATCCTGCTGCCGGCGTATGCCGTCTACTTTGCGCTGGGGGCGCACCCGGCGGCGGCCGCCCTGGCCCTGCTGCCGGTGACGGCCCTGCTGGCCTGCCTGACCCTGGCCGGCTCCTGCCTGGTGGGCTGGCTGGCGGCGGTGGCGGGCAGCCGTATCACCCGGTATAAGGCCGTCCTCAGTTTGTTTTACGCGGCGCTGATCCTGGTGCTTGCCTTCGGCTCGCAGTTTGCGGTGGGCAAGGGCATGCTCTGGCTGATGACCCATCTGGACCAGGCCGCCTCGGGCCTGCGGGCCGACGCGCAGGCCCTGTACCTGCTGGGCCGGGCTTCGCTGGGGGACCTGCCCGCCCTGGGCATCCTGGCGGCGGTGTCGCTGGGTGCGGCGGGTGCGGCCTGGCTGGCGCTGCGCCGCAGCTATTTGCGGATCATGACCACCCGCCGGGGCGGCCCCCGGGCCGTCTATCAGGAAAAACCGGCCCGCGCCCACAGCGTCCGCGCCGCGCTGCTGGCCCGGGAGCTGCGCCGCCTGGCCGGCTGCACCAGCTATATGGTCAACGGGCTGCTGGGCAGTTTGCTGCTGGCGGCGGCCGCCGTGGCTGCGGTGTGGAAGGCCGGGCTGCTGCGGGGGGCGCTGGCCCTGCTGCCCGGCCCCGCCGCCCTGGGCCCGGCGCTGGCGTGCGTGTCGGTCTGCTCGCTGGCGTCCATGAACCTGCTCACCCCGCCCTCGGTCTCGCTGGAAGGCGGGACCCTCTGGCTGATCCGGTCCCTGCCGGTGAGCCCCTGGCAGGCGCTGCGGGCCAAGCTGGACCTGCACATGGCCCTGACGCTGCCCCCCGCCCTGGCGGCGGCGGTCTGCCTGCTGTGGGCCGTGGGCAGCGGGCCGGCGGGCGCGCTGCTCGCCCTCGCGGCGGTGTGGCTGTACACCCTGCTGAGCGGAGCGCTGGGCCTTGTGCTGGGGCTCAAGCTGCCCAACCTGCACTGGACCAGCGAGACGGCCGCCGTCAAGCAGAGCGCGGCCCCGGTGCTCGCCCTGTTTGCCAACTGGGCGGTTTTGGCCCTGCTGGCCGGGCTGTGGTGGCTGGCCCGGGCGCCGCTGGGGGCCCTGGGCGGCCTGGCCGCCTGCTGCGCGGTGCTGGCCGCCTGCTGCGCCGGGACGCTGGCCTGGCTGCGCCGGGGCGGCGCCCGCGCCTGGCAGCGGCTGTAAAATACGTGTCCCGTCCATCCGCGCCTGGCGGCTGGGCGGGACTTTTTGGAATGTGCAGGAATGTGCGAAGAATCTGCAAAGAAATGGTAAACTGCCTTGCGGCCTGTGCCAAAACCTGCTACAATACAAGCAGAACGCTTTCCGAAAAATAGAAAAACATCTTTTTTCCTGCAAAAAATCCGGCCTCTGGTTCGTTATAAGGACAGAGACTTTTTTTGATACAGAGCCCTGTGACGGAGGTGCTTGAGATGAAGATACTGCTGACCACCGACTGGTGGACGCCTGCGGTCAACGGCGTCGTCCGGTCGGTGACCCTGCTGCGGCGTGAGCTCCTGGCCCTGGGCCACGACGTCAAGGTGCTGACCCTCTCGCCGGACAGCCACTCGTACGAGCGAGACGGCGTGATCTACCTGGGCAGCTTGAGCGCCGACCGGGTGTACCCCGGGGCGCGGGTCCGCTTTGCCGCGTGGAACCGCTGGATGCGGGCCCTGACCGACTGGCGGCCCGACGTGATCCACTCGCAGTGCGAGTTTTCGACCTTTCTGCCGGCGTGGCAGCTGGCCCGGCGGTGCAACTGCCCCCTGGTGCACACCTACCACACCGCCTACGAAGATTACACCCGCTACCTGATCCCCAGCGAGCGCTGCGGCCATGTGGCGGTCAAAGAGCTGACCAAGCTGTTCTCGGGCCGGTGCGACGCCATCCTGGCCCCCACCGGCAAGGTGGCCGCCATGCTGGACCAGTACGGGGTCAGCTGCCCGGTGTACACGGTGCCCACCGGCATCGACCTGGAGGCTTTCCGCCCCATCCCCCCGGAGGACAAGCCGGCCCTGCGCCGCGCCCTGGGCCTGCCGGAAGGGGAGCAGACCATCCTGGTCTCGGTGGGGCGCCTGGCTGCCGAAAAAAACCACGGCGAGCTGCTCCGCCTGCTGGCCAAAGAGCCGGCGGGCCAGCGGCCCCTGCTGCTGTTCGTGGGGGACGGCCCGGTCCGCGCCCAGCTGGAGCAGCAGGCCGCCGACCTGGGCCTGGTGGACCGGGTGATGTTTGCCGGCATGGTGCCCCCCACCGAGGTGGTGCGGTACTACCAGGCGGGGGACGCCTTTGTCTGCGCCTCCCAGAGCGAGACCCAGGGCCTGACCTACTTTGAGGCGCTGGCCTGCGGGCTGCCCACCATCGTCCGGGCGGACCCCTGCCTGGAGGGCGTGGTGGAAAACGGCGTCAACGGCTGGCAGTGGAAGGACGCCGCCGGCTTCCATGAGGCGCTGGCCGCCTTCTGCGCCGGGGGCGCGGTGCGGGCTTCGCTGCGCGCCGGCGCCCTTGCCACCGCCGAGCGGTACTCGGCCGCCCGGTTTGCCTCCCAGGCGCTGGAGGTCTACGGCGCCGCCCTGGACCGGCGCAGCCGGGTGCCCGGGGGGCTGCCCGCCAGCGTGCCGGCCGCGGCCTCGGGGGTGGGCTTCTTCCTGTGCCTGTGGCTGGGGGTGTGGGCCTGGCAAAAGGGCCTGCTCACCGACCTGGCCGCCCTGCAGGCCTGGGTGGCCGGCCTGGGGCCCTGGGCGGCGGCGGCCTTCGTCGCCTTCCAGGCGGTGCAGGTGGTGGTGCCCATCCTGCCCGGCGGGCTGGGATGCCTGGCCGGGGTGATCCTGTTCGGCCCGTGGTACGGCTTTGCCTACAACTACATCGGGATCTGCGCCGGGTCGCTGGCGGCTTTCGGGGTGGCCCGCTACTGCGGCCGCCCCCTGCTGGAGCGGATGTTCCCCCGCAAGCTGCTGCTGAAATACGACCGCTGGCTGGGCCAGAAGAGCTTTACCAAATGGTTTGCGCTGGCCATCTTCTTCCCGGTGGCCCCGGACGACTTTTTGTGTTATCTGGCGGGCACCACCTCCATGAACTGGGGGCAGTTCACCTTTATCATTCTGACCTGCAAGCCTTTTGCCATCGCGGCCTACAGCACCGGCCTGACGGTAGCCATGAACACGGTGCTGCGTCTGCTGTGACCGCAGAGGGGAGGCGCGATTACCTAATGTCTGTCTGCATTTACCGGGGCGGCTATCAAATGGTGCGCAAAAGCGGGGTGGGCAAGGCGCTGGAACACCAGGCCGCCGCCCTGAAAAGCGCGGGCCTGCCCCTGATCGACCAGATCCCGCCGGCCGGCCCTGAGGCCAAAGAGTGCGTGGTCCACCTGAACACCGTCCTGCCCAGTGCGCCGCTGGCGGCGGCCCGGGCCCATGCCCGGGGGTGCAAGGTGGTCTATTACGGCCACTCCACCATGGAGGACTTCCGCAACAGCTTTTTCGGCTCCAACCTGCTGGCGCCCCTGTTCAAGCGGTGGCTGATCTTCTGCTACCGGCAGGGGGATGTGGTCATCACCCCCAGCGTCTATTCCCGCCGCATTCTGATGGGCTACAAGATCGGCAAGCCCATCTACACCCTCTCCAACGGGATCGACACCGGCTTTTTCCACCCCGACCCGGCCCGCGGCGCCCGCTTCCGGGACCGCTACGGTCTGGCCGAAGGGCAGAAGTGCGTCATCTCGGTGGGGCACTGGATGGTGCGCAAGGGCCTGCCTGACTTTGTGGAGCTGGCCCGCCGGATGCCGGAGGTGCGGTTCATCTGGTTCGGCCAGACCGACGAGGCCCTTTTGACCGACGAGATCCGCAAAGCCATGGAGGCCGCCCCCGGCAATGTCCTGTTTGCGGGGTATGTGGGGGCGGAGGACCTCTGCGACGCCTACTGCGGGGCCGACGCATTTGCGTTCCTGAGCCATGAGGAGACCGAGGGCATCGTGGTGCTGGAGGCGCTGGCCTGCGGCATCCCCACCATCGTGCGGGATATCCCAGTCTACGCCAACTGGCTGGAGGACGGCAAGTCGGTCTACAAGGCCGCCCATGTGAACCAGTTCGAGGCAAAGCTGCGGGATATGCTCAACGGCCACCTGCCCAGCCTGAAAGAGGGTGGGATGGCGGTGGCCGAGGCCCGCAGCCTGGGCCAGATCGGGCAGGCGCTGTGCCGCATCTACGCATCCGGGGGCTTTCTGGACGCGGCCAAAGCCGACCCCGCCGGACAGGCCCGCCCCCACAAAGACAGGCAGACCGCCCGCAAAGGGGCATGAACCGTCTGCCGGGAACATAGGATAGAAACATGAACCTGTTATTTTCCATCAACCAGAAATTTATCCCCCTGTGGGAGCAGTGCATGGCCACCATCCTGCGCCACGGCGGGGCTGCCCATTACGACGTGTACGTCCTCCACTCCGACCTGACCGGGGAGGACGGGGCCCGGATGCGGGCGGCGCTGCGCCCCGAGGACCGCTGCACCCTGATCCCGGTGCCGGATGGCCTGTTCGAGGGCTTCCCCGAGACGAACCGCTACCCCGTCCAGATCTATTACCGGCTGGCCGCGCCTCTGCTGCTGCCCGCGGCCCTGGACCGCATCCTCTACCTGGATGTGGACACGGTGGTCCTCAACAGCCTGGAGCCCCTCTATACCTCCGACTTTGCGGGGGCGGCCTTTATGGCGTGCAGCCACACCGACCGCTTCCTGAACAAGTTCAACCAGGCCCGCCTCGGCCTCGAGGACGGGGTGCGCTACCTCAACTCGGGGGTGCTGATGATGGACCTGGCCCTGCTGCGCCGGACCCTGCGCCTGGAGGACATCCGGGACTACGCCGGACGGTACAAAAACAGGCTGATCCTGCCCGACCAGGACATCCTCACCGGCCTGTTCGGCGACAAGGCCCTGGTGCTGGACAGCCGGATCTACAACATGACCGACCGGCTGTACGTCCGGTGCAGCGCCCTGCCCTCCGAACGGCTGAGCCTGGACTGGGTGCGCCAGAACACGGTGGTGGTCCACTATCTGGGCAAGCCCAAGCCCTGGCAGAAGAACTACATCGGCCCCCTGGGCGTGTTCTACCAGGAAGAGCTGGCCCTGACCCGCGCCGCAGCCGAAGAAGCCTGAACCACAACGCGAAACAGCCCCTGCCCGCTGACGGGCAGAGGCTGCCAGACTGTCAAAAAAGTCCCGACCAGCCGACATGTGCGGATGGTCGGGACACATACAGGGAAATTGAGCGCTGAGAGTGTGCGAGCCGCCTTGCGGCGAGTGCGCGGTTCAGCGCTCAATTTTGTCGAAAAGGGGGATACCAGGGGGGAAGGATTTCTGTCCTGCGCAGCAGGCAGAAATGGGTCCCCCCTGGAGCGTGGCGCTTTTGCGACACGCTGACAGCTCCTGCCCGCTGACGGGCAGAGGCTGCTTTTTTATGGGAAGTCCGGTCTTACTCGATGCCGGTCACCTTGTAGTCTTTGGCTTCCACGGCCTGGGTCAGGACGTCGTCGGCCACGCCGGCGTTCAGGGTGACGACGGCGGTGCCGGCGGTGTGGCTGACCTGCGCCGCGTCCACCTGGGGCAGGGCCTCCAGGGCTTTCTTGACGGTGGCCTCGCAGTGGCCGCACATCATGCCTTCGATCTTGATGGTCTTTTTCATGGCAGTTACCTCCGTAGGATTGTTGATGATGGGACAGACAGCCGGCTTGGGTTCGGGTGCAGGGGGCAGCTCGACGGGCCGGATAGCTTTATCTTTTTTGGGGCTGTGCAGGTCGAACAGGTTCAGCCGCAGGGCGTTGGACACCACGCAGAAGCTGGACAGGCTCATGGCCGCCGCGCCGAACATGGGGTTCAGCGTCAGGCCCAGGGGGATCAGCAGGCCGGCCGCCAGCGGGATGCCGATGACGTTGTAAATGAACGCCCAGAACAGGTTTTCGTGGATGTTGCGCAGGGTGGCCCGGGACAGGCGGATGGCCGCGGGCACGTCGGACAGGCGGCTGTTCATCAGCACGACGTCGGCGGCGTCGATGGCCACGTCGGTGCCGGCCCCGATGGCGATGCCGGTGTCGGCGCGGGTCAGGGCGGGGGCGTCGTTGATGCCGTCGCCCACCATGGCCACCTTGCCCTTTTCGCTCAGGGCGCGGATCACGCTCTCCTTGCCGTCGGGCAGCACCCCGGCGATGACCTGGTCCACGCCCGCCTGCCGGCCGATGGCCTCGGCGGTGCGCTGGTTGTCGCCGGTCAGCATGACCACCCGGATGCCCATGGCCTGCAGCTGGCGGATGGCGTCGGGGCTGTCCTCCTTGATGGTGTCGGCCACCGCGATGACCCCCAGCAGCCGGCCCTCCCCGCCAAAGAAGAGGGGGGTCTTGCCCTGTTCGGCCAGCGCCTGGGCCTGCCCGGCCAGGGCGGCGGGGACGGGGGCCTGGGTCTGGATGAAGCTGAAACTGCCGGCATAGACGCTGCGGCCGGCCAGCTTGGCGGTCAGGCCGTTGCCGGGCAGGGCGGCAAAGTCGGTCACCTCAGGGGGGTCCAGCTGGCGGGCGGCGGCGTAAGCCAGCACCGCCCGGGCCAGGGGATGCTCGCTCTTTTGCTCCAGGGCGGCGGCCAGGGTCAGCAGCTCGCCCTCGGTGACCCCCTCCGCCGGCAGCAGGTCGGTGACTTCCGGCTCGCCCCGGGTGATGGTGCCGGTCTTGTCCAGGGCCACGATCTGGGTGCGGCCGGCCGCCTCGAGGGAGGCCGCCGTCTTGAACAGGATGCCGTTTTTGGCCCCCAGCCCGTTGCCCACCATGATGGCCACCGGGGTGGCCAGGCCCAGGGCGCAGGGGCAGCTGATGACCAGCACCGAGATGCCCCGGGCCAGGGCGAAGGCCAGGTCCCGGCCCAGCAGCAGCCAGGCCGCCGTGGTGACCACCGCGATGGCGATGACCGCGGGGACGAACACCCCCGACACCCGGTCGGCGATCTTGGCGATGGGGGCCTTGGTGGCGGCGGCGTCGCTGACCATCCGGATGATCTGGGACAGGGTGGTGTCCTCGCCCACGCGGGTGGCCTCGCAGCGCAGAAAGCCCGACTGGTTGACGGTGGCGGCCGAGACGGCGTCCCCGGGGGCCTTGTCCACCGGGATGCTCTCGCCGGTCAGGGCGCTCTCGTTGACGGCGCTGGCGCCTTCCAGCACCAGGCCGTCCACCGGGATGTTCTCGCCGGGCCGCACCACGAACTGGTCGCCCCGGCGCACCTGCCCGATGGGGACGGTGACCTCGCTGCCATCCCGCAGCAGGGTGGCGGTCTGGGGGGCCAGCTTCATCAGGCTTTTCAGGGCGTCGGTGGTCCGGCCCTTGGAGCGGGCCTCCAGCATCTTGCCCACCGTGATGAGGGTGAGGATCATGGCGGCCGACTCGAAGTACAGCTCCATCATGTACTCCATCACCCGGGCGCCGTCCCCGTGCAGCTGGGCGTCGGTCATGACAAAGACGGCGTAGGTGCTCCACACAAAGGACGCCGAGGACCCCAGGGCCACCAGGGTGTCCATGTTGGGGGCGCCGTGGGCCAGGCTCTTGAAGCCGCTGACGAAGAACTTCTGGTTGATGACCATGACGGCGACGGCCAGCAGCATCTGGACCAGGGCCACCGCCACATGGTTGCCCTCGAACCAGGCGGGCAGGGGCCAGCCCCACATCATGTGCCCCATCGAGAAGTACATCAGCACCAGCAGAAAGCCCAGGGAGGCGATCAGCCGCCGCTTGAGCCGGGGCGTTTCATGGTCGGCCAGGGCGTCCAGGGCCGCGCCGGCGTCGGAGGCGGGGGCGGCCCCGGCGGCCTGTTTGGGGCTGGCGCCGTAGCCGGCTTCCTCCACCGCCCGGACGATCGCGTCGGGGCTGGCGGTGCCCTCCACCCCCATGGAGTTGGTCAGCAGGCTGACCGAGCAGGCTGTCACCCCCGGCACCTTGCTGACCGCTTTTTCCACCCGGGCGCTGCAGGCCGCGCAGCTCATCCCGGTCACGTTGTATTGTTCCATTGTTTCCTCCTTGCGGGCGGGGTCACTTCATCAGCCGCTGGATCACCCGCACCAGCTCGTCCACGGCCTCGTAGCGGCCGGCCTCCAGGTCGTCCACCACGCAGGTGCGGATGTGCTGGCCCAGCAGCTC
>ERZ1643250.1723-NODE-1723-length-17863-cov-5.769598_pt1 | contig 17863 bp, 17 predicted proteins | sample MGYA00579262_ERZ1643250 | MGnify/ENA primary metagenome ERZ1643250 (study PRJEB29033, sample SAMEA4952265) | chicken gut metagenome | biome: Broiler Chicken; feature: Gastrointestinal Tract; material: Caecum | place: Ireland | collected 2018 | study: Broiler... | reverse complement strand
TCAGCTCTGATACTCCACGATCCTTCTGTATATCTCTTCATAGCTGATCCTGCCGAAATCCGTCACATCCACCAGAATATCAAGCCCCAGGTTGATATTGTATTCCTTGTGGGCAATTCCTGCCGTGAACTCCTCAAAGGTCGGCTGAATCCGGTTAACTGAATGAAGCTGAGCCGGCGTATAGGTTTCCATATGGTACTGATTCAGAAGGTGTCCCGGATGGCGGTCCTCGCCCTTATCGCGCTTCGCCCCCCTGCGGTATACCGTTTCCATGTCCGTATAAAGGCAGATGGTCACTGCCGAATAGCCGGATTCATCCAGCAGCTCCTGAAGCTTTGGCTTGTGCCGCTGGTAGAACGGATACTCGATCAGGATAGTCTTATTCTCCCACATCCGTTTCTGGATGGTCAGATAAAACTCCTCCAGGCTGAACCAGTTCAATCTGTCTTTCTGCTTCTCATTGTCAAAGCCGAAGATATCCCAGTTCTTCTCTTTGATCTGATCATAGCTGATTTTTACAATCTCGTCGTTTCCCAGATAATCAAGAAAGCGCTGGGCCGTACCGCTCTTTCCGGTTCCCGGTCCGCCGGTGAAAATAATCAGAGTTCTGGGATTGGGGAATTCTCTTTTCATCGCCCGCACCTAGAACTGAAAGGTACCATCACGCATGGCCTGTACGTTCTCAGGGCTTATCTTTCCCTCCATGGGACCAAAAGCCGCCACATTGAGAGCTCCTGCCGCAGCCGCGATCTCCGCGCACTCTTTCATGTCCTTTCCTTCCAGAAGAGCACAGAGGAAAGCGCCCAGGGAGGTGTCACCTGCTCCGGTGGGATCTACGGATTCCACCTTATACAGTCCCTGCTCGACCACCTGTCCGTCTCTCGTATAGATTCTGGAGCCTTTGGAACCCATCTTCAGCATCAGGATTTCCAGATTCGGATTTTCAAAGCACTTCTTTACGGCCTCTTCTACATCATCGATACCTGTCACCAGCTTCAGCTCATCAAGACCCGGCGCAAAAAGATTCGTTATTTCCAGCATCGCGTTGATAATCTCAAAACATTCCTTACTCTTGTTCGGGTTGGTCAGATGCTCTGTCCGCACATTGGGATCAAAACTGATCTTCGTGCCCTGGGCTTTCATGGCTCTGGCTGTCTTCACGATCTCCCAGCCATAGCTCAGCTTTGCGGTCAGCGCGCAGCCCATCACATGGAAATATTTTGCTTCCTTTAAAGAGGGTTCCGTCACATCCGGCATCACAGCCTTTGTGGCCGGCGTCTCATCCCAGTGGAAGAGGTATCTGCGGTCACCCTCGCTGTCGTACGCCACAAAGGCGCAGGCCGTAGATCCGTCCGGGTCCACAAGAACCTTGGATACATCCACGCCGTCTTTTTTCAGCCGGTTCAGCATGCACTCGCCAAAACCGTCTTTTCCGACTCCGGAAATAATACCGCAGCTGTGTCCCATTCTCGCCACGGTGGAAATCATAATCGCAGAGGAACCGGACGGATAGGGTCCTGAAAACAGCCCCGTCTCATTTAAGGGCTTATCTACCTCCGTCCGCATGATTTCGACCAGGGTCTCTCCCATTGTCCAAATTTCAGCCAAGAGCCTTCACCGCCTTTTCCTTTTCTTCCTCGGAAGCAAATTTCTGAATGAACTCTACAATCTCCTGATTCGGTCCGAGAATGGTCACATACTCTACACCGTGCTCCCAGTAAGGCAGAAATGCCGGACCCTCACGGAACTCATAGCCCTCTTCCTTCAGTTCCTTTACGCAGGCCACAATGTCCGTACAGTTCAGGGCAATGTGATCGATGGCGCCGATGGTATTCGACGCGCCGCCATCTTTTTCGTAAGTCTCGATGATGATATTCCCCCATTCGAAGAATTTCACAGGATTGCCGCCGTACACGGTCTCCCATTTCAGTTTAAAGCCCAGTCCCAGATAAAATTCCTCTGTCTTTTTGATGTCGTCCGTGGGGATTCCGATATGCTGGTACCCATCCACATACTGTGTAAGCATAGCTACAACCTCCTTTTTTTCATGAAAATAAATAAGAGGAGCAGATCATTTTTCATTCCATCCTCCCCCCTGAGAGAATCCCGGGAGGACTCTCTCAGACTATGGAGCTTCCGGTCCTGAAAATATCTGCCCCAGTTTTTCTTACTTTTCGTTAATTATAAATGCTTCTGAGAACTGCCGGAGCCTTTCCGGAGCAGTTAAACAAATCGCTCTTGGACGCAATCTCTGCTGAAATCGCTTTCCGTCCCGGTCCCACGATCTTGCGGGGATCGTACTCAGTCTCGGGAAGTGTGCGGATAGCTTCTCTTACAGCGTCTGTATACACCTTTTTCAGTCCTGTTCCCGCATTAATCTTGCTCATGCCCATGGCAACGCACTTCCGGAAATCATCCTCCGGTACGCCGGTTCCGCCGTGAAGAACCAGGGCCACATCCGTCTTGCTGCGGATCTCTTCCAGAAGATCGAAGCGGATCTCCGGAGCAGCTTTATAGAATCCGTGGGCGGTACCGATGGCAACTGCCAGCGCATCAATTCCTGTCTTCTCTACAAACTCTGCTACAAGAGCCGGATCTGTATAAGCCTTTCCGGATTCTTCCACATGGATATTGTCTTCATGGCCTGCCAGCATGCCAAGCTCTGCCTCTACGGAGCATCCGTTGATGCCGTAGGGACTGTGGTTATGGGCAAAGTCAGCAATCTCCTTCGATTTCGCAATATTTGTCTCAAAGTCTTCCTGAGAAGCGTCAATCATAACGTTCGTAAAGCCGGCCACAACCGCCTGCTTAATCTGTTCCAGATTTGTTGCGTGGTCCAGGTGAAGGCAGAAGGGTACCTCCGGATAAGTCTTCGCGATTCCTTTTGCAGTCTCCGCGATCAGCTCCAGAGAACCTATGTACTTGATTGCTCCGAGGGAAGCCATCAGAATCACCGGCGCGTTCTTTTCTCTTGCGCCCTCCACGATGCCGACCATCTCCGGAATCGTGCTGAAATTAAATGCTCCAACTGCGTATCTGTCCTCCGGCTTAGCGTCTGCCGATGTGGCAAGTCTGACAGAGTCAGCCATAATCTGCTTCATTGTTAATAATGGCATGTCTTTTCTCCTTTTTCAATCACTTTTTTGATCATCCGCCAATACACCAATACATATGTCTGCTGCTCTACGGTTTCCTTCGCTTCAGCAGTTTATTTCTGCTACAGCTTTCCGTCAAGAGCCTTCTTCACCATAACGTACGCGCCATAAGCCACTACCTTATCGTTCAGCTCTGATATACGGATTCTGTTCTCCTCCACCTGGAAACAGGTATGTCTGTGTATCTCATTCATCATGGTATACCAGAAATATTTGTCAGCCTTCACCATTCCGCCTGCCAGAACAATTACATCCGGATCAAACAGATTAAACAGGTTGGAAAGGCCTACTCCGATATAGTATCCTTCCTGCTGCAGCATGTTGATGGCATAGGGATCGCCCTTTTCCGCAGCATCACTTAAGATCTTTCCATTTACCTTCTCCGGGTCATAGCCGATGGATTCGAAAGCCAGGGAACGGATTCCACACTTCATATCCCGTTTCATACGGTTGTTCATGGCTGTCCCTGACGCGTACAGCTCAAAGCATCCGCTTCCGCCGCAGCCGCATTTTGGTCCCGCGAAATTGATAGACACATGGCCAAACTCTCCGGCAAAACCGGAATGGCCGTGGAAAATCTCGCCGCCTATGGCAATTCCGCCGCCGCAGCCTGTGCTGATAGTCTGATACAAAACCACGTTTTCGCCCTTTGCCACACCCACGTTGGCCTCCGCAAGGGCTCCCAGGTTTCCGTCATTCTCCACATAGACAGGCACGCCGAATTCCTGTCTCAGACGCTCTCCAAGAGGAAAGTTCTTCCACCCCATCAGAGGCGCGTCCAGAATCAGTCCTGTTTTGTAATCGAGAGGGCCAGGCGCGGCCACGCCTATGCCCTCGATTTCTTCTTTTTTCTTGCCTGCCGCTTCCAGAACATCATAAGCGAGCTCTATGGTATTCTGAAATACCGCATCCTCACCCTCATATGTTCTGGAGCTTTTCACTTTAAAATCTGTTACCGGCTCACCCTGGTCGTTGAACACGACAGCTGTTGTCTTGGTTCCGCCAATATCGATAATCAAAAAGTATCTCATATGCTCCAGTCCACTTTACATTTTATTCCCGCCAGTCTGCCGCGGGGTGTTTGATTATTCAGCTCTCTTCTTCTGAGCCATATCAAGCATTACTGCCAGGATAATGATAACACCGATTACGACCTTCTGCCAGTAAGCGGAAATCTCCATCAGCGTCATACCATTGTTGATAACTGCGATGATAGCGCATCCAAACATGGCTCTTGCTACAGAACCGGTACCGCCGGACAGAGACGTTCCTCCAAGTACGGTAGCCGCAATGGCGTACATCTCGTAACCGTCACCGGTATTGGGATGACCGTTGTTTACCTTGGAAGCCGCTACGATACCTGCCAGACCTGCTGTGATACCGCAGATCATATGGCACTTCAGAGTTACCAGCTTTGTATCAATACCGCACATGTGAGCTACGGAAGCATTGGAGCCTACCGCAAATACATGACGGCCAAATACAGTCTTTGTAAGGATGATATGGAAGATAACCACAACAATCGCAGTGAAAATAACGATAACCGGAATGATACCTGTCTTAAAGCTCTCTGTCTTAATCAGACGGCCTGCGCCCAGCATGGAGAAGCCTGTGGGAAGTCCGTATACAGGACCGCCGCCGGAAATGATATAGGCAAGTCCGCGGAACGCCTGCATCAAAGCCAGTGTACAAATCATGGGAACCAGACCTCTGTAAGCAATCAGCCAGCCGATGAAAAGACCAATGATGGCTCCTGCCACAAGACCTACCAGAATGGAAATTACCATACATGCGAAGGTGGATTCCACGCCAAGGGCGAGAACTGCCTGTGCAGCAAGAATACCTGTGATAGCCATGGAGGAACCAACGCTGATATCGATACCGCCCAGGATAATTACATAGGTAAGTCCGGTTGCCAGAAGAGCGTTCAGACACATCTGTCCGAACAGGTTAATAACGTTTGCAGTCTTTAAGAATGTACTGTTTCCAATAGAAAAACCGATAACAAGAAGTATCAGTACCACTACAACTATATTATCAGTGATTAACTGTTTCACATTATCTTTTTTCATTTTATTTTCCTCTCTCTAATCAATTTCATTTATAATGGCCGGTTCCGATTTATTTTTTCCCTGCCTTTTTCTTTGGCTTTTTATCAGAACCATCAGAAACAGGGTTTGCAAGAGATATCAGATTCAGCTCTGTAATCTCTGACCGTGTCAGTTCTCCGGTCAGGCGTCCTTCCGACATAACATAAGCTCTGTCGGCCACCTTGATAATCTCCGGCATATCGGAAGACACCATGATGATGCTTCCGCCTTCTTCTACAAACTGATCCATCAGGGCATAGAACTCTGCTCTCGCGTTTACATCGATACCCTTTGTGGGCTCGTCAAGGATCAACAGTTTAACACCCGCTGCCAGCCATTTAGAAAGGATAACCTTCTGCTGATTACCGCCTGAAAGATTGCCGCAAAGCGCCAGGATATTCGGCGCTTTAATCTTCAGCTTGCCCATATACTCCTCACTGGTCTCTTTCTCCCAGGGAACATTTACAAAACCATTCTTCGCATGGAACGGCAGATTGGGAAGCGCGATATTCTCCTCAATGGTCTTGGTAAGGAGAAGTCCCGTACGCCGGCGGTCCTCCGTAGCAAGTCCGATTCCTCTGCGGATAGCGTCAGCCGGGTTCTTAATATGTACTTCCTCTCCGTTCAGATACACTTTTCCGGAAGTAAGCTTCGTAGCCCCGAAAATCGCTTCCATAACCTCTGTACGGCCTGCTCCTACCAGTCCGGAAAAGGCTACAATCTCTCCTGCGTTTGCATGGAAGCTTACGTTTTCAAACTTGCCCTTCTGGCAGAGTTTTTCTACTCTGAGAACCTCCTGCTTTGCAGTGTGATCCGGCTTTACGAAAGCTCCCAGCTCACGTCCTACCATGCTGTTTACAATCGTCTGCTCATCCACTTCATTGATTTTATACTCCGCAACCTTGAGGCCGTCACGGAAAATGGAGCACCTTTCACAGATAATGGACAGCTCTGCCATACGATGGGTTACGTAAATCATAGTAGTATTCGCGGCCTTCATCTTACGCACCTGCTCAAAAAGAGAATCGATCTCTTTCTCAGAAAGTGAGGAAGTGGGCTCGTCAAGAACTACTACTTTTGCATGTTTCGAAATTACCTTTGCGATCTCCACCATCTGCAGCTGCGCGGCTGTCAATGTGGAGCAAAGGGTATGCGCGTCAATTTCAAGTCCCATCTCATCAAGCACAGCCTGCGCATCGGCTTCCATTTTTTTACGATCCAGAAGTCCGTTCTTCTGCTTCGGCTCGCATCCGAGATAAATATTCTCGGCCACGGTCAGATGCGGAGCGATAGAAGTCTCCTGCTGAATTACTGCGATACCGGCATCCAGAGCATCCTTCGGAGTTTTGAAGTTGCATACCTTTCCGTCCAGAATCACTTCGCCTCTTGTAGGTTTGTAGATCGAGGCGATAATTTTAATCAGCGTAGATTTTCCGGCGCCGTTCTCACCAACCAGAGCATGGCACTCACCGGGATAAAAATCGATGCTGATATCCTCCAGCGCCTTAACGCCCGGAAATTCCTTGGCAATATTTTTTACCTGTAAGACCGGTTGCATATCTGTCCTCCATTTCCTTTTTTATTCCCGCGGGCGGCAGGCCGGCGCTTTCTGTCCCCGGCGGCCGTCTGCGGGTCTTATAAAAAGAGGACCGGATTTCCTGTATCCGGCCCTCCCCCTTTCAGACCAATCTAATACTTAGTCCGTGTGTTTTATCTCTTATTCAAGGTAATCTGCTACGTTGTCAGCAGTTACAAGCTGGCACTCGATCAGGTCTTTCTGCTCGCCTGCTACAGCGCCTGTGGTGAAGTACTCAGCGATCTTGTCTACGATACCGGAACCGATGCCTACCGGGTCCTGAGCAACTTCAGCTACCCAAATCTGTCCAACTTCCGGATCTGCGATGTACTCACATGCGGTCTGGCCTGCGTCAAATCCAACGATCTTGGTGGAAGCGCCTGCTGCCTGGATGGAAGAAAGTGCGCCGTAACCAGTCGGGTCGCCTACTACGAAGATGTAGGAAAGGTCATCGCCGTACTGAGTGATCAGGTTCTGCATGATATCTGCAGCCTTGGACTGATCGTTGTCAGCATCCTGGGACTCAATCAGAGTCAGGTTTGTTCCGCCATCGATAGCTGCCTGGATGGTCTCCTCGAAACCAGCCTGACGATCCTGTGTGGACTGTGCGGAAGCGTAGGTAATGCATCCAACAGTGCTGCCTTCCGGAGCGTTCTCCAGAACATACTCAGCTGCTGTTACGCCGCCTGCGTAGTTGTTGGAGCCTACGAATGCAACATACTGATCCAGATACTCGTCATCCAGCGTACAGTCAAATGTGAAGATCTCAACGCCCTCTGTATTTGCTGCCTGAATAGCGGGCATGGTTCCTGCCGGGTCGTTAGCGGAAAGAGCGATTGCGTCATATCCTGCTGCCACATAGTTGTTGATCAGGTCGGAACAGATATTTCCGTCCAGCTGCTGGTCTGCCAGAGTCGGCTCAGGAATTCCGAGTGCTTCGCACTGTGCAACGATACCTTCCTCAACGCTCTGATAGAAAGCGTCGTTCTCGGTACCAACGATGAAAGCAAGCTTCAGCTCGGACAGGTCTTTGGTCTCTCCTGCCGCGTCAGCTGTCTCATCTGCCGCTGCGTCCTCAGTCGTTTCCTCTGTGGTATCAGTGGTCTCTTCTGTGGTTTCTGCTGCTGTGTCTGTGGTCTCAGTGTCGCTTCCGCCGCCGCATGCGGTCAGGGAAACAACCATTGCTGCTGCAAGCAGGGCAGCCAGAACTTTCTTTTTCATCTTTTTCATCCTCCTAGATAAAATTTTTTGAGTGTATTTAAATACTCCATGCTCAGGAGTATACACTTTCTGTTTTTACACTTTCACATACTGTCTCACAGATTGTCCGGGTTCTCCCGGGCCGGCTCCGGCACTCAGTCCTTTGCGGGCGGGTACTCTGTGCAAAGCAGTCTGTAAGGCGGTTCGTCTTCCTCAATGGTCGGATATCTTCCGATGGGGTTCTTGAACCGGTTATCTGTGTTGTCATCATTGGTCATGGATACCTCGCCGATAAGAGCGGGGCCGCCCTCCGGAATGATGAACTCATGATACAGGTAGGGATACAGGGTAAAGCTCTCGCCTCTGTGAAGCGTCACCTGGCTTCCCGCCGGCAGCGTATACTGTCTTCCATCCTGGCAGATCAGCACATCTGTATCCAGGAACTCTCCGGTGTCCGGGTCCGCGTTATAAAACGTAAAGACAATATCGTTTCCTCCGCGGTTGATGATATCTTCCATCTTGTTCCAGTGGAAATGCATCGGGGAGACCTGTCCGGAATCACACATCATAATCTTTTCCGCATAAGGTTTCTTGTACTTGGGATTATGTACGTTTCCATTACGAATGGTAATCAGAGCCAGGCCAAGGGTATCAAAATGTCCCTCGCCATAATCCGTCACATCCCAGCCAAGGGCATTGTCACGAATCTCGTCATACTCATGTCCCTTCTCGGCCCACTCTTCCGGAGTGAAGCTTAAATAGGGAGGCAGAGCGAACTTATACTCCGCCAGCAGCGCTTCAAATTTTTTGATTACTGCGTTGATTTCTGATCTTTTCATCTCTATTACTCCTCCTGCGCCTTCAGCGCATTGATTTTCTGAATCATTTCTTCCAGCTTTTCTCTGCCTTCCACCACGGAAAACTTCAAGGTATTGGTTTCCTTTTCGAAAGGCTCCAGATAATGCACGCTGTTCTGCTCAATGTGGTGCAGCTTGCCGTATACGCTGGAATTCGAGGGCTCCAGGCCCAGCACATAATCGCCTGATGCCATGGATTTCCACTCCATAAAATAGGGAAGGTTCTTACGGTTAAACTCAATCGCAAGTCCGATATTCAGCTCATGATTGGCGACCAGAACCATGGTGTCCAGATTCTCATCTGATTTCATGTCGTGAATAAACACATATTCCGGCTCGTTATCCTTTGGAGAATCGATCCTGTCCCATTCCTCCACATGTTCCTCGGAAAACGCTTCTCTTCCTGTCACCTTCACAGAAGGAACATAAAGCCTGCAGTTCTCATTCAGGAACGGATATCCCATATTGCAGTGATATAAAAGCATCAGCGGCTCCGGGCGGAACGCCTGGTTTTCAATCTCATCCGTCACTGTGATGCTGTTCTCTCCCAGCACACTTTCTATCTTTCTGCGGAGTACCATGTTCTCCCCGAACAGTTCCGCTTCCCGCATCTCGCCGGAAATCACCAGGCGGACGCTGTCTCCTTCTGTAATCACATCCGTGCACACATGCTCTGCCGGCGTCGTGCGCATCCTCCCGTGCATGGGGTAGTCCTTGCCGTCCACCGTACAGGGAGCGCAGATATTTTCCAAACCGCAGGTAAAAAACAGACCGCCCATGATGCTTCTCTGGGCTTCCTGGCCATTGGTATCGTACTGGTTTCTTCCTTCCAGTCCGGGCTTTGCCAGAAAAGTCATATTCAATCCCTTATAGGTTAAATCCGTAATGTCGAGAGCCTTGTCAGCCGCGGAATGAAAGAAAATGTCTCCGCATTTTGCTTCAATCGCATTCATATGCTCCGCGCGGCCTTCCTTGTAGGTGACCGGCCGGGCGTATACCAGCTGTTGAAGGCTTCCGCAGTATTTCATCAGCTTCTTATTCATCGCTGCCACGTTCCTTCCGTCACTCAAGATTTGCGTGATATCTCCACAGGCTCTTCATATCCAGTCCACGCTCATCGATAATCATCTTCGCCACCACATCTCCGAAGAGCAGAAGGCTCTGCTCGAAAAGAGAGGTCATAGGCTGGATAGAATCAATCTCATCATCCAGATAGTTCTTGGTTCTGACCGGGATGCGGACCATGAACTCGCACAAATCCTTCATCTCACTGTTCGGGTTGGAACCGATATGTACAATCTTTGCTCCGATGCCGTGGGCTTTCTTCGCGATTCCCAGCGGAAACAGGGAGCCGCCGCTTCCGGAGCCTACCACCAGCAGATCCTTTTCCGTAATGGCCGGCTCTGTAATCTCTCCCACATAATGGGTTTTGATTCCCAGGTGGGCAAGTCTCTTACAGATGGCCTGAAGAGATAGGAGCACTCTTCCCACGCCTACAAAATATACCTGATCGGCTTTCAGTACCGCATCCACGAATCTTTCCACCGATTCCGGGTCTACCGCGCCAAGAGCCTTGTCTATCTCTCCCAGCACGTCTTTTACTGTCTGATTATAATGTTCACTGTAATATCCCATTTGACTGATTCCTCTTTTTTTATTCTTACGGTTGTGTGCCGTTGATCTCATCCTCCAGAGCCTTCAGCTTCTTCAAGCTGCCTTTCTGGTCTTCCCTGCTGATGCAGGTGCTTCCTGCCACAAAGATATTTGCCTCTCCTGACATTCCGTAAGTCCGGATGTTCTCCGGCGAAATACGTCCGTCGAGAATCACTTTTGTATCCAGCCCTCTGGACTGAATCATCTCATGCAGGTCATGAATCTTTCTTGCGGAATAGGCTGTCTGCGCCTCTCCTTTCATCTGGGCGAATCCCGGATTGATCAGCATCAGCAGAACCGCGTCGCATTTCTCCAGAATATATTCCAGCTCATACAGGGGGGTAGCCGGCTTCAATGCCACTCCCGCCCGGATTCCCTTGCTGTGAATGTAATTCAGCATTCCATCCACATGATCACAGGTCTCCATATGGAATACAATCTGTGAAACCCCGGCTTCGATCAGCTCGTCCACAAAGAACTGCGGGTCCTTTACCATCACATGGGCTTCCAGCTCCAGCTTTGTCCTCTTTGCGATCTGCTTTACCGTATCCAGTCCCAGCGGCATGCTCGGGCTGAAATGACCATCCAGAATATCTACGTGAATCATCTCAAGTCCGGCTTCCTCAATCAGCCTGCACTGCTGCTCCAGATTGCACATGTCTAATGTAATCATTGACGGAGATACGTGACAGGATTTTTTCCAGATATTTTCATTCATGATTTCTATACTCCCGCTTGATAGTCTGTCTTATTTAGTGCGTTCGCCTTACTAATTAATTTAAGAATACTATAACCTTTTTGATGGTGCTTGTCAATACAATGAATTACTTTTTACATTTACTACAAATTTTTCTGCATTTTTTTGTGCAACATGACTATCATAAAAAAGAAGAGCTTCCAGATAATTGGAAGCCCCTCTTTTTTTCATGCTGCTGCATCCCTTCGTGTTCTTACTCTCTCCTATTTCTTTTAACTATTCGTTTAAACAATCAGCTCTCCTTCAAACGTTCTGTTTATGGCGTTGCACACTGCCCCCAGCACCATAGCTTTGTCCAGGAAACTTGTCTTTCTGACAAGGGTTCTCACTTTTTTGTTGGAAAACTTCCGGTCATTGATAAGATCCTCCAGTATGGTGAGATACCGTTCCGGCCAGTATATGGCGCCCAGCCCCAGCAAAATAATCTCGAAATTCATAATATTTTCCAGGCTGATGACCGCGCTGGACAGATCCATAAGCATTTCTTCCATAATTTTCCGCACTTTTGGATTGCTGTCCATCCGGCAGATAGACTGGTAGTCCTTTTTCTTTCCCAGGGCGGCTTCAACCTTTCTCTCTATCACTTCAGTCCCCACATAGGTTTCAAGGCAGCCCAGGTTCCCGCATATACCGCACCTGTTCCCATGATGGTCAATAGATAGATGTCCTATCTCCGGCGGATATCCGGAATTGCTCTCATAACGGCGTCCTCCCATGATAATGCCGCTTCCAAACCCTTCATCCACACAGATGACAAGCATATCCTGATAATCTTTCCCACTGCCGTAAAGCTGCTCCATCAGGGCCACACTCTGAACATCATGATCCAGAAAAATCGGAATACCGTATTTCTCCCTCAGAGGTTCCGTCACTGACACATTCTTAATCCCGTGAAAATAACCGGGATTGATAATCTTTCCCAGCTTGACATCCACTGGTCCCGGAGTAGATACCCCAATTCCGATCACATCGTCCCTGCCCTCCAGCATATGGTCCAGAAGGACACAAACTGCCTCCATCAATTCTTCAGAGCTGCTCCATTCCCGTTCTATCCGCTCATACTTATACAGCTTCAGCCGCATATCGCAGAGAACGGCTTCCGCAAATCCCCGGCCCATAACGACGCCTGCGTATTTGGGAGAACCCGGAGCAATTTCCAGATTTACAGGGCTCCTGCCCTGGGCCTTCGTATTTTCTTCCTCTTCTTTCGCTTTCTCCGTCTCTGTCAAATAGCCTTTTTCAAGAAGCTCATTGACAATCGCTGAGATTCCTGTCTTGGTCAGCCCGGTCTGTCTGGAAAGTTCAATTCTGGAAGAGCAGCGTTCAGTGGCAATCAGCTGAAGCACCAGTCCTCTGTTCCTCTTTTTCAGGTAGTCTTTATTTACACCCAGTCTGGACATGACTCTACTGATTCTCGGAAAGGAACTGCTCAATCTTTTCTCTTGTGGGGAGAGACGCAATAGCTCCTTTCTCACGGACAGACAGAGAACCGCTTACATTGCCGTACTTCACTGCGTATTTCAGAATATCCGCATTCAGCTGATCCACAGAGGACACTCCCTGATTCAGCACGCAGGCCAGGAAGCCTCCCCAGAATGCGTCGCCCGCTCCCGTGGTATCTGCCACATGGTCTACACGGTACCCGGGAACCACATAAGACTGCCCGTCATAGAACAGCTCGGCTCCGCCGCCGCCCAGAGTCAGGACTGCCGCCGCAATGTCATACTCCTTCATGATGTTCAGCACATTGTCATGTCCTCCCACCATATCGATCTCCTCATCGGAAAGCTTCAGGAAATCCACATATTTCAAAATGGAAAGCACTTCCCGGGTACACGCTTCCTTGTCATCATTCCACATCAGGTTGCGGTAATTGATGTCAAAGCCTACCAGCTTGCCCAGCTCATGGGCTCTTGCCATAGCATACTCTGTAGCCTCCACGGCTTTTCCTGCAGACAGGGAGCAGGAGCCTGCCTGAATGATCCGGCAGGTCTTAAGATCCTCATCTTTAATCTCGCTCTTGTCCAGCATCATATCAGCGCCCGGCTTTCTGGCAAAGGTAAAACTTCTGTCATTGTTCTCATCCAGAGACACAAAAGCCATAGTTGTAATCGCTTCTTTCGTCATCTCCGGAGCCAGAGGCGTCACGTTATTCTCCCGCAGGGTCTTCAGAAGAAATCTTCCGAAATCGTCGTCTCCCACCTTGCAGTAGATACCGGCTTCCAGGCCGTTTCTCGCGGCAGCAATCGCCACGTTCGCCGGCGCTCCGCCTGCGTTTCTGATATAGCTTGCTTCTTCCTGTCCCGGTATAAAGTCAATCACCATCTCGCCAATTGTTATAAAATCCATAGTCCCTCCTGTAATCCTCCCGCCTTCTGATCACAAGTTCCTTCTCATGACTCATAACCTGAAGGTAAGTATTTTTAATAAAATCATACCAATTGAGGGAAAAAAGTCAATCATTTTTTATAAAGCCGGAAAACTGCCCGCCCGCGTCCATTCTTTTTCTTCATTTTCCATACAGGACGCTGTATTCCTCCAGAGACAACATCTCCATGGACGTGCCAGAGGTCCGGATTTCCCCGTCCTGTGTGCTCAGAAGCAGGCGGCTGTTCTCCAGATACTGTCTGAGGCCATCTGTCCATTGCCGCAGATTTTCTTCGTTCGGACGGCTGTTTTCCTCCAGGTTCCAGCTAAAGGAGGAACCGGCCGCCTGCAGAATCTGTCCGTAGGCTCCCAGCCGGAAGACCTGATACCGGTATTCTCCGTAGGTATCCCGGTCCTCGGCATGAATAGTCGTGATGAAATCATTTTCCCCGTCTGTGCCCAGATAAATGTTGTTCCATCCGGCCCTGGAGGTATGGGCTGACATGGAATAGAGCAGCTCACCGTCTTTATTTTTCAGAAGAACCAGTCCGCTGTCCCCGTCTCCTGTATTGCCTGTATAAATCTCTGCCGTCTCCGTTCCGCGGCTCTCCGATATATCCGCCTGCTGCGTACTGTCCAGCGTATAATAAGCCTCCAGCAGCTCCTCTCCCGTCATTCCCAGCCTCTCCTGCAGTTCCTCGTAACCTGTATCCCGGATAAACGGCTCATATGTGATCCCGTCCCCGTACCAGGCGCTGTCCACCTCCGCCCTTGTAATCAGGCCATCCTGAATGGTGATGGTGCAGGGAACATTCATCCGGGAGAGCCCGCCGGAAACAGCGTCTGCAAATTCATCAAAGGTCACTGCCTCGTACCGGAGAGTATTCATCTCCTGATTCACCAGATACGCACAGTAATCCACAAAGGGAAGCGCGGGAAGCGGCCCGTCCTCTTCCATATCCCAGGAATCCACCACATAAAAATCTACCGCCTGGGGACTCCTGCTGATACTGCGGATAAAAATCTGGTACACCCCATCCGGCACACTGCCGCCAGCCAGCAGCTCCTTTGTAAGAACCTCCGGTTCTTCCGCCTGCTCCATCGTCTCCTCACTCTGGGCTTCCTCCGGAGTCAGCGGCACCAGACGGCACTCAATTGCCAGACCATACTCCTGCAGAAAAGCCTCTGTCTGCTCTGTGGAGAGCGCAATCCAGAAATTGTTATTCACATCATCCACGGACAGGACCGGAACCGACGCCAGAATCTCCCTGCCGAAATTTCCGTCATGCCAGATTTCCAGAGTATCCCCCTGTTCCGCCTCCGGCGCAAGCTCAAACGGAAGCGCCATCAGATACTGGTCTGCTCCCTCGTAGCTGAGACGGAAGCCTCCCTGGCCCATAACCTCGATGCTCTCCGCATCCTCCGTAAAGCTGCCGGGATAGCTTTCCAGAATCCCCGGAATGACTCCTCTGGGAAACGTGATTTTCACCAGATTGCCCGCTTCCAGACTGTCTATCTCCGCCCCCGTATGGAAAGTGACCCTTTCTGCATCCGGAATACTCACCCCTCCGCTCCGCGGTATCTCCACAAGCAGATCATTCGTGCCGCCCAAAAAAGAATACTGCACAACTCCGTAGTAAACTGCCTGGGAATCCTTTGCGGGATTTGCCAGCAGCCAGACCGCCAGCAGAATACAGGCTGCCGCAATTCCCGCCGCCAGTAGCCGTTTCGGTCTGCGGTAACGCAGTACATTGCGGATTCGGCTGCCCGTATCCCCCTCTCCAAAGGCCAGAGGGATGCCCTGTGAGATTCCTTTCCCGGAAGCCATGGCAAGCAGAGATTCCGAGTATGCCTTTTTCACGCCGGCTCCCATTTCCTTTATCACCGCTTCATCGCAGGCCATCTCCATATCCCGCCCGCTGAAATGAAAAGCCGCCCACACAAGAGGATTGAACCAGTGAATCATAACTGCCAGCCATGCCAGCGCCCGCAGCAGCGGGTCCCGGCGCCGGATATGAATCTCCTCATGCAGCCGTATGTACCGCTCTTCCTGGGGAGCCAGGTGAGCCGGCAGATAAATTCTGGGCCGTAAAATACCGCAGACAAAGGGCGACCCCTTTCCGGAAAACCGGTAAATACGTTCGCTTTCCCTGACCGCTCCTCCCAGACGCCTTTTCAGGCGCACAAGAGATATCACGCTGTACAGCATCAGAACCGCCATTCCCAGACCCCAGACAATTCCGGCTGCAAAGAGAATCAGCTGCATCGGATTCACGGAGCCTGCCGGATTTCCCTGGGGCAGAGCGCTGTTAACCGCTTCATTTACCGACTCGTTTATCGACTGAGCCGGAAGATGGAGCTCCGGATTCATCTGGTATCCGATATCCTCCGCAATATATTCCATGCGGCCCCCGCTGCCTGCTTCATTCCGGAGAGCTCCCAGAAGGGACAGCGGAGCCGAAAAGGATACCGGACAGAGCAGCCGGAACAATACCACCGCCCAGAGCGCATAGGAAAAGATACGCGGCGCGCGCTTAAGCAGGAGCCTCGCTGCGAAGACTGCCAGAATCACCACGCTGGCCGTCAGGCTCATATTCAACACTTCTATCAGCGCTCTTTCAAGAATGCGTTCCGTCATTTTCCCCCTCCTCATACTCCTCTATCAGCTTTTTCAGCTCTGCCACTTCTTTTTCGCTCAGCCGTTTTCTGTGGGAAAAAGCCGCCAGAAACTTTGGAAGCGAACCGTCAAAATGCTCATCCAGAAACTGTTCTCCCTGGGCAGCCAGAAATTCTTCTTTTGTCATCTGCGCCCTTACCATCCCCTGCTCATTGCTGAAAATTCCCCTCAGGCAGAGCCTTTTCAGCATGGTGTAGGTGGTTGAGCGCTTCCAGCTGAAGGCTTTCTCGCAAAGCCTTGTCAGTTCCCCGGAAGACACTGGCTCTTTCTCCCAAATCAGATCCGCAAATTTCTGTTCCATCTCTCCAAGCCTGTAAGGTTCCATTATCCCCCTCCTCTCCCGTCATCCGGACGTTCTCTCATACTGTTCTGCTGTTCTGTTCCGTTTTCCTGTCCGTTTTTGTCGGTCTAATGTCATTAGACATCTTTAGTCTAACAGTATTAGACTGGATTGTCAACAAGATACTGCCATAACGGCATTTCCCGCCGCTCGCGAAAGAAAAAGCAGGAATGGAAAATCATATCTCAACCATTCCTGCCCTTCTTATCAGCCTACATTTCCGGCCGCCACACTTCCACTTCTTTTCTCCAGGGAATCGACGGAGCGGCTCCCGCCCGCGTAACTGCGATGGCAGATGCCCGTGCCGCCAGATCCATGGCTTTTTCCGGAGTCTGTCCGGCAGCAGCCTCCGCAATGAAATATCCTGTAAAAGTATCTCCTGCTGCCGTCGTGTCCACCGCCCTGACACGGTACGCCTTCTGATGTATCTTTTGTTCCCGGTCGGCATAAATCGAACCCTTTGACCCCAGCGTCAGAACAATGGATGCTCCTGGAAAGCGTTCCAGTAATCTCTCCGCCAGTATCTCCCCGTCAGTCTCCCCTGTATCCAGAATCTGTCCCGCCTCCACCTCGTTCAGAAGAAAATAGTCCACATCATCCAGAGGAAGCTCTTTCATTTTTTCATCCATGGGCGAAGGGTTCAGAATGACGTTCATCCCTTTTCTATGAGCCTTTTCCATAATGTACGGAAGCTCGTTAATCTCATTTTGGAGCAGCAGATAATCTCCTTCATTGAAGCTTTTCAGCACCCGTTCTACCTGCTCTCTGGTAATAGCCTGATTCGCTCCTCCATATAAGATAATGCAGTTGTCTCCGACCTTATCATTCTGTATAATCGCATTTCCAGTCCGAATCTTATCCAAAACCACCACATGCTCTGTGTTTACACCGGCCTCCTCCAGCTGTCTCAGCAGAAAACCGCCGTCCGTTCCGACTGCTCCCGCATGATATACCTCCGCCCCGGCCTTCGCCAGCGCAATCGACTGGTTCAGCCCTTTTCCGCCGCTGAACACCTGCAGAGACTGCGAAGAGATCGTCTCCCCCTTCTGCACAAAATGCTCCACCTTATATGTATAATCAATATTCAGCGATCCAAAGCACAGTATTTTCATAGCCGCCCTCCATATCAGGAGAGCCGCAGGTTTTTATCATATAAAAAGCTGCGGCCCTGCTGCTGTCATCTTTTGTTTT
>ERZ1643250.1720-NODE-1720-length-17892-cov-40.274093_pt1 | contig 17892 bp, 19 predicted proteins | sample MGYA00579262_ERZ1643250 | MGnify/ENA primary metagenome ERZ1643250 (study PRJEB29033, sample SAMEA4952265) | chicken gut metagenome | biome: Broiler Chicken; feature: Gastrointestinal Tract; material: Caecum | place: Ireland | collected 2018 | study: Broiler... | reverse complement strand
CCTGGATGAACCTATTAACGGTCTTGATCCGGAAGGAATGAACCAGCTCCGCTCTATCCTGGTGGAGCTGAACCAGAAAAAAGGAGTAACCATGATCGTCAGCTCCCATATTTTAGGAGAACTTTCTAAAATGGCTACCCGGTACGGGATCATTAAAGACGGATGCCTGGTAAAGGAGATTTCCAGAGAAGAGCTGGCTGCAGAATGTAAGGATTATCTCTATCTGAAAACTGCAGATGCTAAAATGGCTGCAGTTCTTCTGGAAGAAAAACTTGGAATCCAAAATTATGAGGTACGGCCAGAGGGAGAAATCCGCATTTATCAGAATGCAGATCCGGGGCAGATTACCACGGTTATGTCTTCCGCAGGCATCCCGGTATATGCGATCTACGGCCATCAGCAGGATCTGGAAGGCTATTTTCTGGATCTGATGGGAAAGGAAGAAAAAACAAATTTCTTCAAGGGTTCATCAAAGAAAGGGGGCAGACACCATGCTTAATCTTACACGTATGGAATTTCGCAGACTGTTCAGAGATAAAAGTGTTTATATTACCTTAGCATCATTTTTAGGATTTATTCTGATCGCTTTGATTACTATGAAATTGATGTCAGATTCCAACCTTATGGATTTCGCCACGGAAAACGGATTTGAATTTACTGCTGAAGATCAGGCAGATGCGGCTTCTTTTCTTACAATAACCATAGCAGATTTTGTCAGTAACCTTCTTTTCTCCGGCGGTCTCATGGCCTGCTTCAGTGGAATCTTCTGTGCCATAAGCACCTGCGATGATTTTTCCACTGGTTTTGGAAAAAATATCTTTTCCTACTATCCTGACCGAAGATATTACATCATCAGCAAAATCGCTACTCATTGTGCTATTAACGCTATGTTTATACTGGGCCTCACCTTTGCCAGTATTCTTCTGTTTAAGCTCATGGGCTTTCCAAATTCTCTGGGAGACCCTTTGAAAATGGCCCTTATGCTCCTTGTGGGCTGGATCGCTCTCATTCCTTTAGTGACCCAGAACATGCTCTTCTGTATGCTTTTCCGTAACGCTGCAGTAGCCAGTATCCTTTCCATCCTCTGTGGACTGGGAATGGCAGCAGGAACTCTGGAGTCTATTGCCGGACTCTTTGGCGTCCATGTAGCTCAGTTTTTTCCACCTTACCTGGTAATGATGTCTGCAACCATCAGCGGCAGCAACAGTACGAATGCTTTTCTGTCCTTTGCAGTAGGCCAGAACGGTCTTGGTACAAATCTGCTCCTGTCCCTATTCACCAGTCTTCTCTGGACAGTGTTTTACATCTGGATATCCGGGAAGGTGCTGAGCAAAAAGGATATGTGCTGAAAATCCCCAATCAGAGAGGTATGCCTATGATAAAAACAGCATTGATCGTCATACTTGCCATATTATTGATAATTTCTCTGTCTGCTCTTCTGCTCTACAGAAGACAGGTAAGGGAATTATCCAGACAACTAAAGGATTTGGAGCCAGGAAGCAATCAGAGGCTTACCTGCTCTGTCAGGGACAGAAATTTTCTGTCCCTTTGCCGCATGGTAAATACTTATATTGATTCCCAGCAGAAACTTGTACTCCAGGCCAAAGAGGCTGAGGAAGAGCTGAAATACACCATTGCCAGTGTTTCCCATGACATACGGACGCCCCTTACGGGAGCTTCCGGGTATATACAGATGGCGGAAAGTACGGAGGATTCTGAGAAAAGGAAGGAGTACTGCCGTATCGTCCGGAACAGGCTGAAGGATCTGGAACAGCTTTTGGATCAGCTTTTCCTTTACACCAGGCTGACCAGCGAAGGAGCAGAGCTTCATACGGAACCGGTCCAGGTTTTTCCTCTGCTCTGTGAGGTGCTCACAGGATTTTATGGGAAGTTTCAGGAGCAGGACCGGGAACCTTCTTTAGATTTTCAGGATGAGACTCTCCAGATACTGGGAGACCGCAGCTATTTAAAAAGGATTTTCGGCAACCTTGTGTCCAACTCCCTTGCCCATGGTCTGGAAACTCTTTACATTGTTCAGCGGGAAAATACTCTGATCTTTTCAAACAAAGTAAAAAATCCGGAATCCATAGATCCGGAACAGCTTTTTGCCCGGTTTTACAGAGGAGATTCCTCCAGAAATTCCCCCAAAGGTCCACATGCCGGATTGGGTCTTTCCATAGCCAGAGAGCTGACCAAGCCCATGGGAGGAAAAATAGAAGCCAGGCTTTATGGGGATAAGTTGGAAATTATATTGACTTTTCAGGGTTCTGCCCGGTAAACTGGTTATAGTAAGGTTGAAGGAGAACAGAATATGGAGAAAGTTTTCGTAGTTTATAAATCAAAATACGGAGCTGCCAAGGAATACGCACAGCTCCTGGGAAAATCCCTGAACAGTACCCCAGTATCCATTGATCAGGCAAAACCCCAGATGCTAAATACTGCGGATACCATCATTCTCTGCGGAGGGATTTATGCCTCTTCCATTGCCGGCCTTTCTTTTCTGAAGAAAAACGCTTCTCTCCTTCAGGGAAAAAGAACTGCTGTCTTTGCTGTAGGAGCTTCTCCCTATGACCAGACTATTCTGGAAGAATTGAAGTCACGGCATCTTTCCGGTCCTCTGGAAGGAATTCCCCTCTTCTACGGCAGAGGCGCCTGGAACGAAGAGATCATGACAGCAAAAGACCGTTTCCTCTGCTCTATGCTGAAGAAAATGGTTGCAAAAAAGCCTGCCGAACAGTGCGAGCCATGGGAACTTGCTCTCAAAGAGGCCATGGGAAAGAAATGTTCCTGGGTAGATGAGAAATATTTGGAGCCGCTGTTAAATTTTATTTGCGAAAGGTAATCCGAAACTCTTTTTTGCACCTGGCAGAGGGATTATAATAGATATGGAATTCCTTATGTCATAAATTGAAATTTGAATACAGACTAAAAGTGAATTAATTATAAGAAAGGTACCAGGAAAAATGTATCAAGCAGACAAAAATCGTTATCAATCTATGAAATATAACCGCTGCGGGAACAGCGGCCTTAAGCTTCCCACAGTTTCTCTGGGGCTTTGGCACAATTTCGGAGATACAGGGAAATATGAAAATATGAAGGAAATGTGCTTTACCGCCTTCGACCATGGGATCACGCATTTCGATCTGGCAAATAACTACGGTCCTGCTCCGGGAAGCGCAGAGATCCATTTTGGAAGAATTTTGAAGGAAGAATTAAAGGGCTACAGAGACGAGTTGATCATCAGCACAAAAGCCGGATATGACATGTGGGAAGGGCCTTATGGCGACGGCGGAAGCTGCTAAATAAGAAACGCTTTTATACGTTTTGTTCTGCTGATTATGTTATCTACTGCATAATTGACATATTCCTGATATTTTTCAACCGTTTCAACTGATTTTAAGAAATCATTAAAGGATTTAAATCTATCCTCTTTTACTTTAGCGCCGACTCCGTCTAAAAAGCTCTCCTCATATGTTGTTAATTCCTCAAACCATTTTGTATATCTGTGAAAAAACAATTCCGGAATATCCATATATCCATTATTTTGATTGCCTTTCTCTATATTGCCTCCCGGCCACATGGGAATCAAATTTCCCACTTCAAAATAAACAGGAACAAAGGTGCTTTCTAAAAATTGGTTCAATTCTTCTACTTCAATTTCATTAACCCTTTTATTCTGCAATTCGAATAGAAATTGTTTTGAGCATAAGCACTGATATTTGCCTTTCTCATTCAAAACTCTTAATTTGTTTGCGTCCATTTTAAAAATATCCGGCCTGTCCGTTTTATCTGCGTCTGTCTTAAAAATGTCCGACTCGTTCGGTTGATTATATGTCCAGATACCAATAGCATATATTCCCAAAAAAGAATACAGTACATCCGTTTGATTTTTTTCGTTACACTTCCTGGTGTATTCTTTATTCTTAATGAATTCCTCTACTGACAACGGCCAATTCTTATCTGTACATGTCTTTTTATTTGAGATTTTCCATTCCAAAAGTTCCTTCACTGTTTTAGGTACGTCATAATTGATCATTTATAGTTCCTCCGCTGCTAACCTTTCTAAATACTCCCTGTCCTCTGCCCGTTCCGCTTTCTGCTGACCATACGGTACAGTCGGGACAGATTTTTTGCATACTGGGTCATAAGGTAAGAAAGCTCAGAGTCGTTATCCACCCATCGCTGATAATGCATTTCTTTAATCTTTTTTACATGCCTTTCCTGACGCATATGGAGCATCTGCTGAATCAGATTCAGCACATAGTCTGTATAAGATATATAGTTTCCCAGAATTCCTTCCTGCAAAACTCCTCTCCGGTCAATGTTTACCAGAAAGATGATCTGCTCCATTTCTGCCATCATCTTCCAGGTAATGTCCAGAACCTTCCGATAGTATCCGCTTTCAGCCAAAGTGAGCTTTCCAAGATACTCCAGTACCTGCTCATGGAGCATATGATACTGTATCTGGGCATCGCAGATAATCCCATAATCCAGCTTTCCGGTAAGGGACCTTTCCAGAATCCTCAGGTATACATGCTGCATATGAAAGATACGCTGGAAACTGTAGCGGAACTGCTGTCCCATACTGGTGGGAAAGAAAAATTTGTTTACTATCAGGACCAGAAGCACTGCAGCGGCTACGTAAACCATACGAAGCCAAATGGCAAGACTTTCTTCCATGGCCAGAGTAGTCATAGACAGGGCAAAACAGGTAACAAAAGCCGCATGGACTCTTGACCCGGGGGTGGCAGTGTACATACAGACCACCATAATGGCGGCCAGTAAGAAATGTCCTCCTGTTCCGGGAAAATAAGGCAGGAGCAGAGAAATGACCACGCAGCCGGCTGCTGTGCCTATAAAACGTGTTTTCATCCGATATTTGCTGTCTTCATACATGGGGCGCAGAAGAAGAAATGCGTTAAGGGGGAGCCAGTAGCCATGGTCTGCCTGACTGAGTATGGTATAGGCAAAACTTACAAGAAGGACCACACTCATCCGCAGAGCAAATCTTGTCTCAAAAGAATCCAGACGGACAATATTTTTCATCTTACCCAGGGGCTTCTGACTGTCCGGCACATTCCACTGTTTTATATCTTCCTCCCGGTCTTCAAACTGCCGCAGTATGATCAGCAGCGGCCTGATCAGATTCTGGAGAGAACTGTAGAACTCTCCCTCTTCTTCTTTAATCTGGGAGAGCAGTTTCCTTCCGGAAGAAAGAAGTATCTCCCGGGTTTCTTCTTCCCAGAAACGTGCATTTCCCACAGTTTCCAGATAGTCTCCTGCCCGCCAGACATATTTTCTCAGCCTTTCGTTTTCCAGATCCTGTTTCTGATATCTGCTCTGGATAAAATACAGAGCCCTTTGAAACAGCAGGGCAAACATATAGGAAAACTTTCCTTCCCTGGTGGAAATTTCTCTGTTTTCTCTTTTTTGATTGGCTTCTCTATATAGCTTCTGCTCCAGACTGTGCAGCTCTTCCATTGCTTCTTTCGTTTCACTCTCTTCATATGCGGACTTTCCGCCTGTCTCCTCTTCCTCGGCCTGGCTTTTCAGCCAGTCTCCTATGAGGAGAAGTCCTTTCTGCTGATTCTCATATCCCGGAGTCCTAGGAATACGCGACTGAAAGGCCAGGACCAGGATCACAAACATACACAGACCACAGGCCATGGCTGTTATCTGTACCAGAAAACCGGAAAAATCCACAGGCATAAGCTGCAGAAAAGTAAAAGTCATTAAACCGGAAAAATAGCCCATCTGATTAAACTGTGAGGATTTCAAAAAAATAAGAGCAAAGGGAACCGTCAGGTTCAGAATCATTGCAAGAGGAAAGTTTAAAGTAGCTACATAGGCCAGCAGGGTCAGAAAAAGCTGCAGGACGGAAATTCCCAGCAGACTTTTCAGAGAATTCCGTTTTTTATAATTTACCTGAAAAAGAACTGTGACCAGGGATACGATCATTACATACTGCGAACCGAAGATATTCAGAACTCCGAAAAAAAGGAAGAGAAAGAAGCAGATAACCGGAAATGCGGCTAGAAACTTTTTCCATACCAGCCGAAGCTGCTCATGAATCTTTTCACCTGCTTCTTCTATCATTCTTTTTTCTCCACCCCATTTTTCTCACAGATGTCTTTCAGACAGCATTTCTCGCAAAAAGGAGCTGTCCTTGCGGTACAGACATCTCTTCCGTGATAAACCAGACGATGGCAGAAATCGCTGCCTTCTTCCGGGGGAATGATCTTCCAGAGCGCCATTTCCACTTTCTTCGGCTCCTTGATCCCATCTACCAGTCCGATTCGATTTACCAGACGGATACAGTGGGTATCTGTTACGATAGCCGGCTTTCCGAATACGTCTCCCATGATCAGGTTTGCGCTTTTCCGTCCCACCCCCGGCAGTTTCAGCAATGCGTCAAAATTTTCAGGTACTTTTCCCTGATACTGATCCCGAAGTATCTTCATGCAGGCGCTGATATCTCTGGCCTTGCTTTTTCCAAGACCGCAGGGCTGGACAATCTCCTCTATTGCTTCCACCGGCGCCTCTGCCAGAGCTTCCACATCCGGGTATTTTGCATAGAGATCCTCTACTACCACATTGACCCTGGCATCGGTACACTGGGCAGCCAGACGGACGCTTACCAGCAGCTTCCATGCCTGGTCATAATCCAGGGTACACTGGGCAAGGGGATATTCTTTCTTTAAACGTTCAATTACCTCCAGGGCAAGTTCTTTTTTTGTCATTTTATGTGCATCCTTCCATTGTAAAATTCATCTGCTTCAAGTATACGAAAAAAACCATGATTTCGCAACCTGAACAATTCCCATATCCCCAAGGCCTGGCTGTTCAGTGGCTCTCCTGCCAGAAATGGGAGGTTAATCTATCATTCTATGGAACAAATACCAGGCGCTGATATAATAACTTCCCAGAAGCACCGCTACCAGAAGGATCACGGCGCCAAACTGCCCCATCAGGCTTCCCATTCCTACATAGGCAGTGATTTCTGCCTGATATACCTGAGTAATAAAAAGCATAAAAATTCCTGTACAGAAAACGGCGGCTCCCACAGGAAGGCCGAACCAGAATCCAAGCTGCCGCCTTACCAGCCGGTTTATGTGAGAAGATTCCACTCCCATATTCCGCAGTACCTGGAAACGGTAGGCGTAATCTCCAGCCTCTGTAAGCTGCTGAAGGGCCAGAATGGTCAGACAGATGACCAGCAGTACCAAAGCCCCATAGGTCATACAACATTGAAAGACAAAACGTTCGGTAATGGACTGGTTTATCTGGAGAGTGGCAATCCGTATATCATAAATTTCCGACTGAGGATAGGTCCTGGAAAACAGTTCCTGAAGCTCCAGGGCTTTTTCGTAGGGAAGTGGCTCTGCTGTATTGATATAGCTGTTTACCAGAACAGGAGTAAGACCTTCACAGACTGTATCCGGCAGGATATAAAGGCAGTCTGTATAGTCATTATAGAGATATTCTCCCAATTCCGCTTCATATGCTCCTCCCTTTGCCAAAGTCAGCGTTCCCTGATCCGTCTCCAGGTTTTGATGTTCTGCGGCAAAGGCTTTTCTTTTTTCCCCTTGGGCCACACTTTGCCACTGAAGGGCAAATTCTCTGTCATTTAATGAGATTGCCTCTTCTCCTGCCATCTGCCTAAGCTGGTTATAGTCTGAGAGGGAAATCCCCACAACAGGAAATTCATATTTATTGCGCTGGTAGAAGTCTTCCTTTTGAGGAAGATAGAGATAAAAAGTACAGATTCCTGCTATCCCTATGTTTTTTTCTTTCAGATATTCTTCTGCAAAAGCATAGGCATCCTTTCGGACCCCTTTCTGTGTCTCATCCAGCTCCATATTCCGGTAGTCTGAAAACATCTGAACCGAAAAAACAGATCTGGATTCCAGATAGCCCCTGGCCCATCCTATGAGAAAAGGAATCATCAAAAAGAGACACATGGAAAAGGTCAGTGTCATGGCGATCAGGGCCATGGTCTTGGAAGAAGTGTTCAGTTTGGAAAGGATCTGTCCAAAGAAAAAAAGGTTCTCTTCTTTATAGCGAAGGGAAGGCCGGCTGGCTTTCATCTTTTCCAGAAGAGTTCCTGCAAGATAAAAGAAAAACCACAGGGCAAAGGCAATATCCAGCACCAGAAACAGCAGGTAACTGTTCATAGTCCCGCTGTCAAGAGGCAGATAGTAAATCCGCCCCATAACCGGGACACTGGCCGCGAATCCCAGAAGGAAAAGAGTTCCTGTCAGAAAAAATCCAATAAGGCCAGGGGCCGGTTTTCCTTTCTTTCTGCTCAGCCAGAACAGACTTCCCAGAAGGAGGACTCCAGGCGCCAGTATATTTCCCCAGTACATGATCTTTACCGGCAGTGGAAGGCGGGAATCCATATACAGATACATCTTATCAATTCCTGTAACCAGCATGATCAGGACGCAAAGAAGAAACATCGCTGCAGCTCCTCGGATTTTTGGACTCTCTGCCAGTTTTTCCTCGTTTTTCCTTTCTCCGTAAAGCATATCAATGACCTTCAGCCGGCGGATACTGCGGACATTAAAAATACCTACCAAAATAAAACAGACGCAGAAAAAAAGAATGGTCAGTCCTGCAATGTCAGGATAAAAACTCCAGGAAAAGGAAAAAGGTTCTCCATAGGCATGAAGAAGCATGGCCGTGATAAACTGGGACACAAGACCTCCCAAAAGAATTCCGGCTCCCAGGGCCAGCAGGCCCATAAGAAAAGTCTCTCCGAAAAACAGCCAGGCTATGGTACTTCTCTCCATGCCCATAACCGCCTGAAGTCCGAACTGTTTCTGCCGGCGAAGGAGCATGAATCGATTCACATAGCGGATCAGAAATATCAGGATACAGGCCAGAATACAGATAGCTGTCTTCATAGCATTTCCCAGGATATCCGTATTGTATTGGGTTCCCAGATCCGGCTGATACCAGATGCTGGAAACAGAAAGGAAGCCGTAAAACAAGCCGGTGCAGATTATCAGGGTCACCAGATATAAAAGATAATCTTTCACTGATTTTCCTGCATTTTTAAAAAGAAGTTTTCTATACATCCTTCTGCCCTCCTCCCATCATGGTGAGAACATCCAGGATCTTCTGAAAAAAGCTGCCTCTGGATGCAGTTCCTTTCCGGATTTCTGTGAAGATTTTTCCATCTCTTAAAAAAAGGATGCGCTGTGCATAGCTTGCAGAAAAAACATCGTGGGTTACCATCAGGATCGTGGCATTCATATCCAGATGGATGCTCTCCATGGTAGCCAAGAGCATTTGAGCAGAATGACTGTCCAAAGCTCCTGTAGGTTCATCTGCCAAAAGAAGCCGGGGATGATTTACCAGGGCCCTTGCACAGGCACATCTCTGTTTCTGTCCTCCGGATATTTCATAGGGATACTTCTCCAGGATATCCAGGATATCCAGACATTGAGCAATTTCCTGGATTTTTTCTTCTACAAGAGAAACTGGGGTCTGATTGATGGTCAGCGCCATGGCAATGTTTTCCGATACTGTCAGAGTATCCAGCAGGTTGAAATCCTGGAAAACAAATCCCAGATTTTTTCTGCGAAAAGAAGCAATTTCTTTTTCTCTCAGTCCGGTTATATCCTTTCCATCCAGATATATGTGCCCGGCGCTTACATGGTCGATAGTAGAAATGCAGCTTAAAAGTGTGGTTTTTCCAGACCCGGAAGGGCCCATGATTCCCAGAAATTCTCCCTCCTCTACAGTAAAGCTGATGTCTCGGAGAGCCTTAGTGGGATTTCCCTGATTTCCATAGTATTTCTGAATATGCTCCAGCCGCAGTATTTCTTTCAATTTCTCAGTACCTCCTTATGCATAATCCTTTCGGTAATACCAGTATAGGAAATCAGATATCTTTTTTGTATGGACTTTCCTTACGAAGTTCTAACAGAATTGTAAGAATTTATATAAAAAGTCAGGGAGAAAAGTGCTCCTTCTTCTGTTTTCTCTGGGTGGATCTCAATTCCCAGTTTCTGGCACAGTCTTATGCAGAGGTAGAGTCCGATTCCTGTAGAAGACTGCTGCTCTCTTCCATTGCTCCCTGTAAATCCTTTTTCAAAAATCCGGGGAAGGTCCTCCTGAGGAATACCCATACCGTTATCCCGGATAAAAAGTCGGACCTTTCCTTTTTCTTCCCTGGCATAAAATTCCAGCTTCAGGTTTTCTCTTTTATATTTTACAGAGTTGGCGATCAGCTGGTTCAGGATGAAAATGATCCATTTCTCATCGGTATAAACCAGTATGTCCAGGTTTTCTGTTTCCACTGCCGCCTGATTTTCCAGCAGCAGATATTTATTTTCAGCAACAGCTCTGTGGACCATACCGGAAAGTGATACCTCCCGTACCAGATAGTCCTTTTCTGCACAGCCAATCTTGGCATAATAAAGAGCTTGTTCCGTATATCTGCCGATTTTCTCCAGCTCCCCAAGAGTCTGGCGGAAAGGGGCTCCCTTCTGGTTTTCACAAAGGAGTTTTGCCGCTGCAATAGGAGTTTTAACCTCATGGATCTACTGTTCGATATATTCCCGGTATTCTTCTTTTTCTCGTCTTATGTCCTCAATTTCTTCCAGCATAGATTTTCCGCTCAAGCGGAGAAGCTCATAGTAAACAGCCTCTTCTGCCCTTTCCGGCGGGGTCATCACTTCACCTATGAGATAGGATTTTTCCAGCTGCCGGCCAGTGTCCAGCAGCTTGTCCAGCCGTTTTTTCCGGAAAAGATAGACTGCTGTCAGAGAGCCGGCCAGCACCAGGATCCATACCGCTCCGATCAGAAGGCAGACATCCCAGGGATTTCCATTGGCCAAGAGAAAAATGAAAAGGGCTGCCATTCCTATTCCATTTGCCAGAAGAAAAGGAATCCTGTTTTTCCAGTATTTTCCCCCGTTCATATGGTATACCCCTGTCTGTGCCTGGTCTTAATAAAATCTGTCAGTTCCACTGCCTTCAGCTTTTCCCGTATCCGGTTAATATTTACACTTAAAGCATTGTCATCTACATATACTTGATTGTCCCAGAGGTATTCCACCAAATCCTGGCGGGAACAGATTTTTCCTTTATGAGAAAACAGATAGTAGAGGATTTTCATCTCATTTTTCGTAAGCTCCACAAAAGCTCCTCCATATTCCAGACTGCTGGTCTCCGGGTGAAGGACAGCTCCCTTATGCTCCAGGGTTTCTGCTTTCTTTGCAAAGCCTGATTTCTGGATCAGAGATTGAATCTTTGCCAGAAGGATAGGGGTGTTATAAGGTTTTGTGATAAAGGCGTCTCCTCCCAGCATAATGCTGTTCAGCTCGTCCATATCTGTATTGCTGCTGGTCACAAAAATAATAGGAACCTGAGAAAAGCTCCGGATCTGAGAGCAGATGGAAAATCCACTGACACCTGGCAGTTTAATGTCCAGAAGAACCAGGTGCGGCTCATATTCCCGGACCTGGGAAGCCGCATTTCCAAAGTCAAGGGCTGCTTTTGTTTCGTAGCCGCTGCCCTGGAGGAGAACCTGAAGCTGCTCCCGGATCACCGGGTCGTCTTCTATGATAAAAATTTTTTGTTCCACTTTTCATGCTCCTTTGTATACGCTGTATGAATTGCCTGAAAGCCTGTATCAAAGGTTTAAAGCTACAGGATATATCTTTCTCCCAGCCGGAAAATATGATATTTCTTTTCCGGATAATACCGTTCCATATAGTCTGCAAAAACCAAAGGATTTTCTTCATTTCCACCGATCATGTCGTAGTGGAGAGGAATGGTCAGATCCGCATTAATCTCACTGGCAAACCAGCATGCCTCCCGGCTGTTCATGTTCCCCACAATATCCTGTTCGTTCCGCTCCAGATCCCTGCCGTTTATAGGAACCATGGCAGCGTCTATGCCCTGGGCTTTCTGCAGCTTTTGGATCAGTTCCCTGGTGACGACGGTGTCTCCGCTGTGGAAAATCTTTCTGCTGCCAAGACTGATCTGGTAGCCAAGAGTCCGACTGCATCCCTCCCTGTCAAACTGATATTCCTCATGAGCTGTAGCCGCCGGCTCCACCTGGATTCCCTCTTCTAAGGTGATTTCCTGGTCCTGACATATGCCCAGGATCTGTTTCTCCGGAATTCCGAAAGAAAGGGCCTGGTCCGCCAAAGGCAAAGGTAAAAGAACCTTCATTTCAGGATTCCCCTTGCACATCCTCATCAGAGTTTCCCTGTGCATATGGTCTCCGTGATCATGGGTACAAAATACATAGTCTGCCTTCAGCTCTTCCGGCAGGAAGGGAATGGGATAATTTCTCCGATCCCTTCCATCTTCTCCCGGCATAGCCCCCAGCACCGGGTCCAGGCATAAAACTTTTTCCTTCCATTTCACGATCATTCCCATCTGGCCTATATACCAGAGACTGAGCAGTTCCTCCGGAAGATAAGTTTTTTCTATTTCTTCAAGAAGCTCCCTGCCCTTTTTATACCATTGATAGCTCATACTTTTGCCTCCTCTATTTTCCTGAGGACTATTATACTACAAAGCGGCAGGTCAGGCGAGTCTTTCTGCCCGCCACTTTCCTTCCTCCGGATAAAAATATAGACAGAAAGATTTTTCTATCCCTTCCTGGCAAACCCGGCATTGATATTTCCACAGAGAGATTCCTCCATAGCGCAGTTTCTGAAAGGTATCTGTAAAAATCGGGCCTATAGACCGGATATTTCCCTCTTCGTCCTGGATTTTCATAGACAGGGGCATCCCTTTTCCCTGAGCGGTAAACCAGCATTTGACTGCTGCAGGAAGAAGGTGGGAATCCAGAAAGACTCCTTCCTCTTTTTCATAAATATTCCTGCCTGTCCCAAAATTCATTTCTGTTCTTCCCCTCCTGCCAGAGTATATACAACTTTCCTTTTCTCTCTGGAAATTCCTCCTGACATATGGTCCACAGGCGTATTCAGAAATGCCGCCCGCTTTACTGCATCTGCCCCATAACGCTGGCGGATACGGTCTACCGCCAATTCTGCCTTACGTCTTTTTTCATATTCCTTTCCCTGAAAAAGGCTTTCCTGTACCGGCGTTCCTTTTTCCGTAAGGCAGCTTCCGTGAATCCCCAGATGGCGAATAGGTTCTCCCTTCCAAAGCTGATGAAAAAGCAGGGAAACCCTCCCATAGATTTCTCCTGTAAGGTCAGTGGGATCCAGGAATTTCTTCTGATGAGAATATTTGCGAAAATCCCAGGTTTTTATAGAAACAGAGAATACCTGAGCCCTTACCTGGTCCTTTCGCATTCTTGCCCCCAGCGTTTCTGACAGACCCAGAAGGGCCAGCAGGGCCTGTTGGGCGTCTGTTACATCGAAAGGAAGGGTAAGGCTGTTTCCATATCCTTTGTTTGCTTCCGGTTCCTGTTCTACCGGAGAGTTATCCATTCCATTGGCAAAGGCCCAGAGAACCTCTCCCTGTGTTTTTAAATGGGATATCAATATTTCTGGGGCCGTCCGGGCCAGTTCCCCGATGGTATATATCCCCAATCCCTCCAACTTCTTTCTGGTCCTTTCCCCTGTAAAAAACAGGTTCGACACAGGCAGAGGCCAGAGCTTTTCCGTGATTTCTTCCGGGAACAAAGTATGGACTTTATTGGGTTTTTCGAAATCTGATGCCATCTTCGCCAGAACTTTATTGGAAGAAATCCCGATATTTACCGTAAATCCCAATTCACGCTCAATCCTCTCTCTGACCATGTCAGCCCCTTCTCTTGGACTGCTCCACAGAAATTCAGTTCCGGTCATATCCATAAAAGCTTCGTCAATACTATACTGCTCCACAGCCGGAGAAAATTCTTTTAAAATCTCTATGAAAGCTTTAGAGGCTTTCTCATAAAGCTGGTAATGAGGAGGCACCAGGATCAGCGAGGGGCATTTCCTTTTGGCCTCCAAAATACTTTCTCCTGTACGGATCCCATATTTTTTCGCAGGAACAGACTTGGCCAGGATAATGCCATGACGCATTGCAGCGTCTCCTGCCACACCTGCCGCTTGTCTGCGTAAGTCCTCTTTTGCTCCCAGGTGGCGAAGCCTGTATACTGCCTCCCAGCTAAGATAAGCGGCGTTTACATCCACATGAAAAATAACCCTGTTGCCAAACATATGTTCCACCTCCTTTAGACTTATTATAAGAACGTATGTTTGCATATTCAACAGGATTATTCTGGTAATTTATTCTACGAAATTGCTCGGCTGCTCCACTTAAGCAAATTCTTTACGCTGATAGATTCCCACAGAAATAAAGTAGGAAGCAATGAAGATCACCAGGGCACTCAGCGTATAGATAAGAGCTACAAAGGGATGGTGCATATTCATGCCTTCTGTCCATGGAGACAGGGCAAATGCGGCCAAAAGCATAATTCCTACAGCAGCAAAGGCAGACAAGATCATGATCAGTTCATTTTTATCTGTACCGAATTTCAGCATGAGCGGGTACATGATTCCTACGGAAATAGCAGAAAGCGTCAGACCATAGGTATAGCCGCTGAGCACAGCCGAAGATTCCAGTGAAATTCCGGCAGCCGATGAAACAATTAAAGTGATACCTCCCATAAGTACACCTAACAGGATCAGTATAGCAATAGAAATATACTTTGCCAGTATCGCTTCTTTTCTTCCCACAGGCAGTGTCAATTCATATTTGTTCCATTTTGCCACAGTGTCTGCATGAAGAGAAGTGCCGGTATTTACAATAAAGATAAAAATCTGAATGGAAATTATACGTGGTATAAAATTACTGTCTGGCAGTAAAAGCGGCGTAGCTGCCAGAAAGGCAGCAATAAGAAAAGAAATTCCCATATTGCTTTCCATTGAATAAAAGTTATTGCGGATAAGTCCTTTCATCGGTGTTCTCCTTTCACATAAAGCAGCATGATCTCATCGATGGTTGCCGGAATGACCAGTGCTTTCGGGTATTTTTTCTGGGTCCTGTTTCTGTCGGCTGTCAGTACCTGCCATTCGTAGTCCAGCCGGCGGTATGTGATCTGATCTTCTTGGTCCAGGGCTTCAAACTGCTCTCGACCACATTTGATGATTCCATAGTTTTCCAGCAGTTCATCTTTGGATTTGGCGAATATGATTTTCCCCTTATGGATAAATACGATATAATCGGCAACCTTTTCCAAGTCGCTGGTAATATGGGAGGAGACTAAAATAGAGTGTTCCTCATCCTGGACAAAATCTAAAAACATATCCAGAATGTCATCCCGCATCACCGGATCCAGGCCGCTGGTAGCTTCATCTAAGATCAGCAGCCTTGGATGATGGGCCAGAGCCACTGCAATAGACAGCTTCATTTTCATCCCTTTAGAAAATGTCTTGATCTTTTTAAATAGAGGAACTTCCATTTGCTCCAGGAGTTTGCTGAACAGGGCCTGATCCCAGGAGGAATACACATCTCGCAAAACCTTATTCAGTTTTACAGGCGTAAGTTCTTCCGAAAAGTTACTGCCGTCAAAGACTACGCCGATTTCTTCTTTTACCGGACTGCTCAGGTTATCGGCATTTTCACCCAGGATTTCAATTTCTCCGCTGTCCTTTTTTATAAGCCCTAAAACAGCATTGATCGTGCTAGTCTTTCCCGCTCCGTTTTCCCCAATCAGTCCTACAATACTGCCGGAAGGAACCTGGAAAGAAATATGGTCTAAAGTAAAGTCCTCATATTTTTTCGTTAATTCATGAATTTCCAATGCAGATCCCATATCTACTCCTCCTCATATAACAGTTCCAAAAGTCCTGTTAATTTATCTAGTTTTATCCCCGTTGAACGGGCGATCTCAATAGCCTGATTGAAAAGCTCTTCAATCTTTTTTTGCTGTTCTTCCAGATAAAAATCCTGATTCTGGGCTGATACAAAACAGCCTTTTCCTGCAGTAGTCTCAATAAATCCCTCTTCCTGAAGCTTATCATAGGCTTTCTGTACAGTAAGAACACTTATATGAAGGGATTTCGCCATAGAGCGTATGGAGGGAATCCCTTCTCCCGATTTCAGTTCCCCGCTCATGATCAATGCTTTTATCTGATCTGAAATCTGTTCATATATAGGCTTGCTTCCGTGATTGTTAATGAATAATTCCAAAGTGTTTTCCTTTCTGTATTATACTGTATATATCTATGTGATACAGTATAATACAGAGCAGTAAAGCTGTCAAGGTGATCTTTTCATAGTAAGAGAGTCTCCTGGTATTTTTCTGTTGTATAAAAAATGAGGCTGCCGCATTTTAACTTTGCGGCAGCCTCATCCAATAATCCTTTAATAAAATATCTTGAGCTTGTTCATATTATGACTCTTTAAAGAAAGGGCAGCTTCTGCTGACGGTATTCCTGTCTGCATTCCAGAGATTCCGGTACCTTTTTCAGAAATTTATCTACAGAAGAATCTTCGTATATCCAACTCTCTGCCTCTTCCTTTTCCAGTATCAGCGGCATGCGGTGATGGACCGGATGTACAGAGGGATTAGCCTGAGTGGTCAGGATCATAAATCTGGGAATCTCCTGGAAAATGTCGTAGAATCCAGCCATATATAAGACAGAACCATCTTTTCTGGAAAACTCTGCTTTCTCCTTTTCCGGGTTCCACTCATAGAACCATCTGGCAGGAATCACACATCTTCTATGGGTCACAGCCTGAGAAAAAGTGGGACGTATCAGGGCCGTCTCTGCCCTGGCATTAATGAGGAGCTGGTTTTTGTCTCTTCCTGGAAAACCCCAGGTCATAGATGCGGCTTTCAGTCCTTCTCCTTGATTTTTTAACAGTACAGGAGCCTTCATAGAAGGATAAATATCTCCGGAGCCCGTTACTTTCAGCCGTGATTCCAGGACCTTTACCATCCGCCTGATTTCTTCTTCCATTTCTTCATCAATGTGATACCGTCCGCACATAGATCTCTCCTTTTACTCTTCTCCCAGGATAGCCCGGATACAATTAGCTGCCTCAAAATCTTTCTTTCCCATTCCGTAGCCGATCTTTTCCATGATCATCTCGGGCATCCGGCCATATTCTCCGGCAAAGTATTTCAGTAGAGCCGCTCCCGTAGGAGTGCAAAGCTCTCCTTCAATTCTTCCTGCCTGGCAGGGGATTCCCTGAAGAATCAGGGCTGTAGCCGGAGCAGGGACCGGGAGGATGCCATGGGCACAGCGCACCTGACCATAGCCGGTGGTTACAGGAGAAGCCATGATTTTTTCTGCTCCCAATTCATGGAACAACATAGCACAACCGGTAATATCTGCCACTGCGTCCATAGCTCCTACTTCATGAAAATGCACCTCTGCAACAGACCGTCCATGGACCTGGCTTTCTGCCTGGGCAATGATCTGATAGATATTCTTTACATCTTCCTTAACCTTATCTTCCACATTCAGACTATCTATGATCCTGGTAATATCTTCCATGGAAAAATGATGGTGATGTCCGTGGTCATGGCCATGGGAATGATGATGGTGATGAACCTGCTCGTGGTCATGATCAGATTCCAGGGGCTTAACCTCTCTGGAAATATCCAGGCTCTCCTCTTCCTCACCTTTTATCAAAACCGACATATGGGTGCCGGTAATCCCGCATTTCACAGACTTTTGAGCCTCTACAGATATTCCGGGAATTCCGGCCTGATTCAGCCCTTCCAAAAAGCCTTCCTGGTCAGGAGACAATTCCAGAAGAGCTCCCATAAGCATATCTCCAGCTGCCCCCATCTGGCAGTCTATATATATTGTCTTCATTCTTTTCTCTTACCCTCCAGATGATTGATCATACTCGCCAGATATCCGGCTCCAAAACCGTTGTCAATATTTACCACACTGATTCCGCTGGCACAGGAATTCAGCATAGAAAGAAGCGCGGAAAGTCCTCCGAAGTTTG
>ERZ1643250.1713-NODE-1713-length-17965-cov-8.893635_pt1 | contig 17965 bp, 11 predicted proteins | sample MGYA00579262_ERZ1643250 | MGnify/ENA primary metagenome ERZ1643250 (study PRJEB29033, sample SAMEA4952265) | chicken gut metagenome | biome: Broiler Chicken; feature: Gastrointestinal Tract; material: Caecum | place: Ireland | collected 2018 | study: Broiler... | reverse complement strand
ATGACATTTATAATGTGATTAGAAACGAGATAAAGTTGATATTTTTTATATAATTACTATAAATCATGATGAGAGATGCTTTCCTGACCATATGTGCTGCAATTACACAATAATAAGATACAGGAGGAAATTGTATGAAAAAGCTGGTTTCTATGGGGATTTTTCTTTCCTTGCTGCTGACACTGTTGATCGGTTGTCAGAGTTCTGGCCCCGAGCAGGACTTGGAGAATAGTTATGTCAAGGGAAGCGATGACCAATATAATTTTATCCTGTATAAGCGGTCGGGCGGATATCCAATGGCAGAATCAGAGGATGCTGTTTATCTCCTAAAGAATTCCAGATATCTTTATGCCGTTAGTAAGAAAACAGGCGATTCGATTCCGCTGTGCAATAAACCGGACTGTATGCATGATAAAACAGCAGGGGTAAATTCCATTGATAATTTAGACTGCAATGCCTGTTTTCCAGTACCACAGGATATTGTCTACTATCAGGGAAAATTGTATGTTAGTGTGGATTACAGTGGAATTTATGAAATTGATGCCAGTGGAACAACCCGCCGCCAGCTGCTCCCGCCACAGAAAGGAATACTGAGGATGATCGTCCATCGTGGATATCTATACATTACGACTTCGGACTTTATATTCGATTGGGGAAATCATTCTCAAGAGGAAATGAAAGAGATGGCTTGCCGGATAGAGCGGTACCGATTGAACCCATGGGACGGAAAACCGGAAACTGTCTATGAAATCAAAGGTCAGGATTCCCAAATCAATCAGATGTACGCATATGGAAACCGACTGTGGTTTGTTGTCAATTATCTTGAAAGAGTTCAGGGGTATATCTATGATATGACTGCTCACACGGTAACAGAAGAGCCCAAAGAGATTGCCGATGGAATTGTAATTGGAGATCGGATGCTGGTATTCGAGGTCCCGGAAGGATACGATGATACCATGTCTTCAGAAGAGTTCTATCAATTGCAGGAAAAAAACATGGGGCTCATAAAAGATTTCGAAGGAAATCTGATTACCCAAACAGAGATTCCCGCAAGTTACGAAATGGTTTGCGGATACAGTGATAAAATTGCCGCTGATAATATGTTTTCAGTAATATCTAAGGGAGTTCCCAAAGGAGAACGTGGTGTTCGTTTTTACAATACAGAGGGGGAATTGATTCGAGAGGTAAAGACAGAAAATGACACCATGCCCTCACTGGGAATGAATGAGGACTATTTCTTCTATATGAAGCGGGCAGATAACGATCAAGGTTATGATGTCTGGGCCATCGACCTGCACAAGCTGGATGACCCGAATTTGAAGGGCGAGCCGTTCTTTGTGTCGGAGGAATAAAAGAGTTTTGGGCTGCTGAGAAGGAGGAGATGGAAACATGAAATGCGTGATGGATGGATTGAATAAATCCTATGGGGAGAAACGGGCGCTGATCGATTTCAGCTGTACCCTGACGCCCGGAATCTATGGCCTTTTAGGTCCCAACGGAGCGGGCAAAAGCACTTTGATGAATATCATTTCCCAAAACCTGAAAGCTGACAGCGGAACCATTACGCTGGAGCCGGAGGGGAACATCCTGCACACACTGGGCTATATGCCCCAGCAGCAGGCTTTGTATGATGATTTCAGTGCCCGCAGTTTTTTGTATTACATGGCGGGACTGAAAAAAATCAAGTCTCCCAAAACGGAAATTGAGCACCTGCTGGAAGTGGTCAACCTGCGTTCTGTGGCCCATAAGCGAATGGGTTCCTATTCCGGCGGCATGAAGCAGCGGGTTTTGCTGGCACAGGCTTTGCTGGGCAATCCGGGAATTCTGTTGTTGGATGAGCCCACAGCAGGATTGGACCCTATGGAGCGTATCCGGATTCGGAATTTTATCAGTGAATTTTCCCGGGACAAAATCGTACTGCTGGCCACCCATGTAGTCAGCGACATCGAATACATTGCCAGTCAGGTGATCCTTCTCCGTTCCGGCGAAACAGTGGGCATTCGCCCCACCGGGGAATGGCTGGATTCCATTCAGGGCAAGGTGTGCGAATGTGTGGTGTCCGAAGAAGAGATTGAAGACTATCAGAAACAGTACCAGATCAGCAACATTTTCCGGGAGAGCGGTGGAATCCATCTGCGCATTATCAGTGATACTCCGCCGGAACAGGCCGTTCCCGTAAAGCCCATGCTGGAAGATGTCTATCTGTACTATAATGGAGGCAGCCATGAAGTATGAGTGGAAAAAACTGCTCACCCGTGGCATGCTGCTGCTGTTTGCCCTGTGTGTGGCAGTCAATGGGTATCTCTTTTATACCAGCCAGTCCCTGTATTTCAATAACGTGTTCAAAGGGGATTATGTTTCTTATCTGGAGGGACTGGAGCAGCTTCAGGAAAATCCCGACATGACTATGAGACAGCCTGCGGAAGGGGAGTTTCTCTCTTCTGCCGAGACGATTTTACAAGAGCAGCAAAAAGCAATTCAAATATACCCGGAGTATATTCTGGAAATGCCTGACCGGGCCAGAGCGGCAGCGCTGCTTTCTGGCGGGGGCGCAGATGGTTATTCCATGCGAAATATTGAAAAAACCACTCGGGATTTCGAAGGGCTGGAAACGCTGCCCATTCGTCCGGACCGGGAAATGGCACTGCTGGCCCTGTACCAATCGTCCATGTCGGATATATTGGTGATTGTCTTTCTGCTGTTTGTATGTGTCCGGCTGTTTTCCCGGGAATATGAAAACCGGCTGTATCCGCTGCTGCTGGCCACGCCGGGACGGTTCCGGGTGGCGGTTCACAAACTGACAGTGCTGGCCGGTTCCGCAGTGCTGATTACCGTCGCTATCTATGGCACCAACCTGTGTATCGGCGGTTTCCTCATGGGCTATGGGGATTTAAGCCGTCCCATCCAGTCGTTGGGAGATTTCCGCTCCTGTTGTTTGCGGATTTCCTGTCTGGATTACATCTGGATCGGATACCTCATCAAGCTTTTTACCGTGCTGGTTTTCGGCTTGCTCATACTGGCGCTGTTTGTGCTGCTGAAAAAGGCTGTGACGGTGTTTCTGGTCTGTGCCGCATTTTTGGGCGCTTCTTATGGACTGTACGCCGCTATACCCGTGACATCCAGCCTCAATTTCCTGCATTTTGTCAACTTTTTCTATTTCATTGACAGCTATTCCGTATTGAGCCGCTATCAAAATATCAGCGTAGTGGGCTTTCCGGTTTCCATGACCACCGTGCTGCCCATCGTGCTGGCAGTACTGCTGGTGGCCTGTGTGGTGCTGGTGCTGCTGCGGTTTTCTACCGGAAGCGTTTGCCGGGGTGTGCGGATTCTTCCCATTGTAGCCCGGGCGTTGGACTGGGTCAACCGCATTGTGGACCGAGTCAATCATCATGAGTTCCTGTTCCTCCACGAGCTGCGGAAAGCCATGATTTCCGGCCGGGGACTGGTGCTGCTGCTGGCGCTGGGACTTTTGCTCTGGAACAACTGGAACACAGCGTTCCGATTTGTTTCCAGCTATGATATGGCATACAGCCGGTATATGGAGCAAATGGGTGGCGAAGTGACAGATCAGACGCTGGAGAAGATTGCGAATGAGTGGGAGCGTCTGAACAACGTGGAGTATCCGGAACAGTATGAAAACCAGATGCAGGCCCTTTCTCAAATTGAGATGCAGGCCAATCTGGCACTTTCCCGGGAGGAGCAGACGGGGATTCCCGCTTATCTGGTGGATGAATCCGGATACCTGAAGCTGATGCAGGATACCGGCGGGGATCTCTATGATTCTCTGCTGATTTTGGCAGCGGTTGTGCTGTGCTGCTCCAGCATTTTTTCCCGGGAAAATACCTTTGGAACCCGGAAAATGCTGCGGATTTGTGCCGCGGGAAACCGGCTGATGATGGATAAAGTGCTGTTATCCGTTCTGCTTTCCGCAGTCATTACGGCCATGGTATACAGTACGCGAATTGCCATTGTGTGCAAGGATTATCTGATGCAGTACGCTGAGGCGCCTGTGCAGAGCATTCTGATTTTTCAGAATTATTCCCATTCCCTGTCTCTGTTCCAATATCTGCTGTGGCTGTTTGGACTGCGGTTATTGGGCGGCATGATTGCCGGATTGATGGCTGCGGCGGTGTCTTCCCTCGGCCGCAGTGATTCCGTTTCCATTGCACTGGGTGTGGCCGTGCTGGCTGCTCCGGTCATTGCTGTTGGAGCGGGTGTGGGACTGATGCAATTTGTCTCCGTGTATCCGATTCTGGGCGGAAATATCATGATGCAGGCACAGCTGCCCTATCAGATTCTCTATGGAATCGTCAACCTCTGTTTTGCTGTGGGAAGTGTATTCCTGGTGCGGCGGCAGTGGAGCCATCGGACGTAATGCCATATCGATCAGCAAAAATCCCCTGTCCTTTCCAGTGGAAAAGACAGGGGATTTGTTGTGTCCAGATTTATATCCGGATGATTGTTTATCGGTCGCTCAGGTCTTCGTAGGCCTGGAATTTGGTCAGGGAACGATATGCAGGACGGATAATCCGGCCCCCGGTGAACATTTCCTCCATCCGGTGGGCACACCAGCCGCCGATACGGGAAACGGCAAACATGGGGGTGAACAGATCCTCCGGGATTCCCAGCATCTGATAGATCAGGCCGGAGTAGAAGTCCACGTTAGCGGAAACCACCTTTTTGCTGCCCTTGACCCGTTCGAATGCGCCGGGAGCCAGTGCTTCCACCAGCCGGAACAGATTGAATTCCCGGGTCATTTCCTTTTCTTCCGCCAGCTTGCAGGCTTTTTCTTTCAAAATCACGGCTCTCGGGTCAGACAGAGTATACACCGCGTGACCGATGCCGTAAATCAGGCCGGAGCCGTCGCCGGCTTCTTTCCGGAGAATTTTTTCCAGATAGGCCTCTACCTCGTCCTCGTTTTCCCAGTTTTCCACGTTGGCCATGATTTCCTTCATCATGGTCATTACCCGATGGTTGGCGCCGCCGTGCTTGGGACCTTTCAAAGAGCCGATGGAGGCGGCAATGGTGGAGTAAATATCGGTTCCCGAGGAGGACAGAACCCGGCTGGTGAAGGTGGAGTTGTTGCCGCCGCCGTGTTCTGCGTGGAGCATCATGCACAGGTCCAGCAGCTTGGCTTCTTCATCGGTAAATTGCTTATCCGGACGAAGGGCGTACAGAATGGCCTCTGCGGTGTGGTGCTCGGGGCACAGGGGGTGGAAGAACATGCTCTTCCGGTCATAATGGCGGCGCTTCACCTGATAGGCATAGGTCATAATGGTGGGCAGCCGGGCAATCAGTTCGATGGACTGACGCATGTTGTTTTCCAGAGACGGATCATCGGGGGTATCGTCATAGGAATACAGAGCCAGCACGGAGCGGGCCAGTTTATTCATGATGTTGGGGGAGGGAGCCTTGATAATCATATCTTCGGCAAAATACTCGGGAAGCTCCCGGTTTTCGCTGAGAATCTGATTGAAGTGTTCCAGCTGATGAGCGTCGGGCAGCTTGCCGAACAGCAGCAGCCATTCCACCTCTTCAAAGCCGAACCGGTTGTCCCGCAGACAGCCTTCTACCAGCTCCCGCAGGTCGATGCCCCGATAAATCAGCTTGCCTTCGTCGGGGACCTTGTCCTCGTCCTCAATCAGATAACCGTGAACGTTACTGATATTGGTCAGGCCGGCAACGACGCCGGTTCCGTCGGGATTGCGCAGGCCGCGCTTTACCTGATATTTGTCGAAAAGTTCGCCGGGAATCCGGTTATTCTCCCGGTACTCCCCGCATAAGATTTCCAGTGAGGAGGGCTGTTTTTTCAGTTCCATACCGCTGCTCATTCCTTCACACCTCTCTATAGTTCATACGGACGCGGTCCGCTTGTTGACGACAGTATGTTCATTTTATAACAGCCTTTGCCCAAAGTCAAGAGAAGTCGGGCCGGAATTCGGCAAAAATGAATTTTTCTTTTTAAAATCCTGCATTTTTCTCGAGAAACAACGGGAAGATTCGGAGATTTTTCAAAGAAGATGCATGAAAAAAGCCGGGTTCCTGCTGCAATGAAAGGGGACGGGAAAACCGTGAAGCTGAAAAAAATTTTATTGCTGCTGGCGATTTTTTACCTGATTGCGGCGCTGCTGCCGCTGCTGGCTTTCTGTCGGGGAAGCACCGGAAATGAGGAGAAAGGGGAGAAATCGACAGAGCCCAAAAGCTCCTCTGGTGCATCTGCCGCTCAAACGGAGCCCACAGGGGAGGAATTCCGGATTCAGGATGCAGACGGAACCATCCTGACGGTTTCCGACGAGGAATTTGTCCGGGGCGGACTGGCGGCAGAAGTGCCGCCAACCTGGGAAACAGAAGCGCTGAAAGCACAGGGAATTGCCCTGTATACCTATTACAGCCGTCTGCGGGAGCAAAACCGGGCCAAAGGCGGGGACGAGCCGGATTTTACCTGTGATACGGACAAGGGGTTGGTCTATGTACCCCAGGAGGGCCGGAAGGAGCGCTGGGGCGACCAGTGGGAAGAGTGGGAAAAAACACTGGTAACGGTGGAAAAGAGCATTCGGGGCCTGACACTGCAATCGGAAGGGGAGCTGGTGTGCGCCACCTTTTTTGCCATTTCTTCGGGGAATACAGACAGCGCCGCCGATGTCTGGGGCGGGGAAGCTGACTGTCTGCTGCCGGCAGCCAGTGCCGGGGATGTGTTTGCGTCGGGGTATCTTTCCACAGTCACCATGACGGAAGAGGAGGCCAGGAAAGCCATTCAGTCGGCTTTTCCAAAGGCGGAGCTGGGTAAAGACCCGAAAGGCTGGCTGACCGAACTGCACCGCAGTGACAGCGGAACCGTGCTCAGCGGCAAAATTGGCGGGGCAGAAGCCACCGGCACCCAGATTCGGAACACTTTCGGACTGCGTTCCGCCAATTTTGATTGGAAGTTTGCCGATGGGAAGTTTACCTTTACCGTCCGGGGATGGGGGCATAATGTGGGCATGAGCCAGACCGGCGCCCAGTATATGGCCCAAAACGGCGCTTCCTGTCAGCAGATTCTGGCCTGGTATTACCCCGGGAGTGAGCTGGTATAATCGGGCGTGAGTAGGTCTGATTTCCGTTTTTTCACGGAGAAACGCCGGGGAAAAGCGTTATTTTCCCGGAAAAGGCGGAAACCGCCCGGAGAAAACCGGGTTTTCCGCTCCGCCGTTTGACAAAAAGAATCGAGGCGCCGCGCTACAATGAAGAATACAAGGACAGGCTCAAAAAGACAGGGCCGCAAAGATCAGGAAGGTGTGGTGTTGACGGTGAGTGCATTGGCGGCGGTTCGGCAAAAGGTGTTTCATTGGCGGGAATCCCCCGTGGTGACAGAGCTGGCAGGGGTGGCTGGGTGTTTTCTGGCAGGATTGTTGTTTTCCCGGGCGCAGGTACTGGAAAAATATGCGCCTTTCGGCGTAGCGGCGGCAGCTGCCGCTCCCTATCATTATCTGTGGGCGGCGGCAGCCGGGGCACTGATGGGCTATCTGCTGCCGTCGTCTTTATTGGTGCCGGTGCGGTATCTGGCCTGTGTGCTGGCGGCAGCGGCCATCCGGTGGACGCTCCATGACTTGCACCGGATCAGCCGGAACCAGTTCACCGGACCGTTGGCAGCGCTGGGACCCCTGCTGGTGACGGGAATGGCCATGATGCTGCTGAACGGCTCCCCTTCTTCCACGGCGGCGCTGTATACGGCGGAAGCCCTGCTGGCAGGGGGAAGCTGCTGGTTTTTTCAGCGGGTGTGGGACCTTCCCGTCAATGGAGGTCTGAGAAGCCTGACACAGCCGGATCTGGCCGGGGTAACAGTGGCGCTGTGCGTGCTGGCGCTGGCCATTTCCGATTTGACCTTTATGGGAGTTTCTCTGGGGAAAATTATAGCGGCGCTGTTTGTCCTGTATGCGGGACGGTATGGCGGCATTGCCTCCGGTGCGGTAGCTGGTATTGCGGCGGGAACAGTGCTGGGACTTTCTGCCGTGGGATTAACGCCGGTTTCCGGCTCCTTTGCGCTGGGGGGATTGATGGCCGGGGTGTTTTCTCCTCTGGGAAAACTGGCGTCGGCAGCCGCTTTTGTGGTTTCCAATGGGGCCGCCAGTATGCAGGTGGGAGTAGAGCTTTCCGGACTGTATGAAACCGCCGCCGCTTCGGTGCTGTTTGTGTTGCTGCCTGCCGGTGGAAGAACGGCGGCGCTGTTTGCCGCGCCGGGAGAGGAGCTCCACAACAGTAATCTGCGGAAAAGTCTGGTGATGCGGCTGGAACGGGCGTCGGATGCGCTGGAAGGGGTTTCCAATACCGTGGACAGCATCTCCAAAAAGCTGTCGGAGCTGTGCGCGCCGGACATGGAAGCGGTATATGTCCGGGCGGCTTCCAAAACCTGTTCCGGGTGCGGTCTGCGCCCCTATTGCTGGGAGCGGGAGTACCGGGAAACCATCCGTGCACTGGAGGGCTTAACGGAACCTTTACGCCGGGGCGGACAGATTGACCGGAAGGAGGTGACCGGTTATCTTCGGGACCGGTGTGCCCGTCTTCCGGAAATGGTGCAGAATGTCAACGCCGCGTATCAGGAGTATCTGGCCAGAGAAGCGGCGGAGCTGCGGGCCAATCAGGTTCGGGAAGTGGCGGTGAGCCAGTTCGGGATTACCTCCCATCTGCTGCGGGATCTGGCCAGGGAAACGGAGGAAATGGAGCGCTTTGACCCGGAAGCCTCCCGCAGAGTGGGAGAAGTGCTGCGGCGGGTCGGTGTGCTTCCCCTGGAAATCTGCTGCCGGATTGACCGCTTTGACCGAATGACCGTGGAAGCCCGCACCGCCCGGGGAGACCGAATGCGGCTGAACAAAGGGGCGCTGACCCGGGGAATTTCCAGAGCCTGCGGACGGGATTTCAGTCCGCCGTCTGTGACGCTGTTGGGGGATGTGTGCCGGATTGCCCTGTGTGAGCGTCCGGCGTTCCGGGTGCAGTATGGGGCGGCCCAGCATATCTGTGGAAATGGTTCTCTCTGCGGCGACAGCTATTCCTCCTTTGAGGACGAGAGCGGGCGGCAGATCACCATTATCAGCGACGGCATGGGAACCGGCGGACGGGCGGCGGTGGACGGCGCTATGGCTTCCGGCATTCTGGAAAATCTGGTAAAGTCCGGCGTGGGGACAGCCTGTGCTATCCAGCTGGTCAATGCGGCTCTGCTGGCCAAATCCGGGGATGAGTCTCTGGCAACGCTGGACATGGCCTGCGTAGATCTGTATACGGGGAAAACGGAATTCTGTAAGGCAGGGGCGCCGGTGAGCTTTGTCCGGAAGCAGGGAAGAGTCCGGGAAATGGAAGCGCCGTCCTTCCCGGTGGGCATTCTGGGAGAAGCGGAATTTGCCCGCACAGAAACCCTGTTGGAGGACGGCGACCTAATTGCCATGGTGTCCGACGGCGTAACCGCCGGAGGCTGTGAATGGGTGGGAACTCTATTGGAAAGCTGGCCGGGCGGAGACCCGGGGGATCTTGCCAAAAAGCTGGTGAAAACGGCCCGGGAACAGCGCACCGACGGTCACGATGACGACATCACTGCTGTGGTGATGGTGCTGGAAGGCCGGCCGGGAGTAACACCCAGACGCAGCTCTGGTCAGGACAGGGAAGGAACAAACTGCTGAACGGAAACCGCGCCGCTGGTTCTCAGGGCGGTATAGGGGTGTTCCGGGAACAGGAGCTGACTGAAATACCGCGTTCCGCCGTCTGTGAAAAATTCCAGACCGGTGACATCAAAAATGGCGTCCAGCTGCCAGGGGCCGGAACAGGGACGGGCGGCAGAACAGATACTGGAAGAGGCAAAGAGAGGATCAATTCCCAACCGGGTGGCTCGGCTTCGGTCGAGGAACACCCGGTTTTCTTCGTCTATGCCGAAAGTGACTTCTTCTCCGTTCTCATTGTACAGGGTGACGCTTCCCGCGCCGGTTCCCTGTACCCGCAGGCAGAAGGTTTCGGTCTCCAAGTGGGTTCCGGATACCGGTTTTGCAAACAGCACCGAATCCAGACCACAGGGAAGGGCTGCCAGCTGACAGCCGGATTCCGTGCAGCAGAGGGTCAGTTCCCGGGGAAGCGTCATCTGGCCGCAGTATTCACCGGTAGGCGTCTGGCCGGCATAATCGGGGCAGTTGCCCCAGCCCAGGAAAATCCGGCGATCGGTTCCCCAGTAGGTGGAACCGGCATAGCAGTCAAAACCCTGATCCAGCCGCTCCATTTTGGCCTGCGGGTCCCGGATAAAGGTTTTGCCGTCAAAGTGGCCATGGGTCCAGCACATGAAGTTCAGGCCGTCTTTCTTGTCATAAACGCCGATGCTGGCCAGCAGTACCCAGGTCTCACCGCCTTCATAGGGCAGGGGGAACAGATCGGGGCACTCCCACAGGTATTTCTCCCGGGGAAGCTCCGGTACCGGGCCGAATTCACCGGTTTTTTCCCAGTGCTTCAGGTCGCGGGAATGATAGAACATCACCCGGTCACAGGCGGAAACCGCCATACTGAAGCCGCCCAGTACCGGGTTGGGGAAGACTTTGGGGTCCCGGTAATCCCGAATGCCGGGATTGTCCAGAATGGGGTTGCCTTCATACCGGGTGAAGGTCATGCCGCCATCCAGGCTCCAGGCCATGCTCTGGCGCTCCTGATCTCCGTGGCTGGTATAATAAATCAGCAGAGGGGCTTTTCCGTCTTTTCCAAAGCCGGAAACATTGTCCGTATCCAAAACGGCAGAGCCGCTGAAAATCATGCCCAGTTCGTCGGGAGCCATGGCAATAGGGCAGTGCTCCCAGTGGTACAGATCCGAGGAAAAAGCGTGTCCCCAATGCATGGGGCCCCACACGGTATCGTGAGGGTAGTGCTGGTAATAGAGATGATAGCGGCCGTTTTCCAAAACCAGCCCATTGGGGTCATTAAGCCACATGGTGGGCGCAGTAAAGTGAAGGCTGGGACGGAAATTTCGGGGAGCGGGACGGCTCATGAAAAGGACTCCTTTCGCGAAACGCACAGATTCTGTTTTTATGATAGCAGGGACGGAAAAGGGTGTAAAGGCCGGAATATATCACTTTTCCGACAAGTTTGGTCCTGTAAATTTGTTCCGGGAATGACGGAGAAACCGGTACCTTTTGGAAGAAAAATAGCGGAAATACCGGCCTCCCGCCATTGTTTACAAAAGCAAACGGCACGAAAACCCCGTTTTTTGTAGGGTTTTGCGCGGGCCGGAGGGGGTCTGGAATCTTCACAAATTTGCGAAAAAGTGGTATAATATCTCTGTTTTGCAGTCAGTAAGAAAGAACAGAAGGCGGGGGAAACCGTTCCCCGTCCGCCCCTTTTGAAGAGAGGTAATGGAGAAATGGATACGAGAAATAATCTGCGCAATGTTGCCATTATTGCCCACGTTGACCACGGCAAAACCACCCTGGTGGATCAGCTGCTGCGTCAGAGCGGTATTTTCCGCCAGAATGAAGCCGTCGCCGAGCGCGTGATGGACTCCGGTGATCTGGAGCGGGAGCGCGGCATCACCATCCTGTCCAAAAACACCGCCGTCATGTACAAGGACACCAAAATCAATATCGTGGACACTCCCGGCCATGCCGACTTCGGCGGCGAGGTGGAGCGCATCCTGATGATGGTGGATGGCGTGCTGCTGCTGGTGGACGCTTTCGAGGGCTGTATGCCCCAGACTCGTTTCGTGCTGAAAAAAGCCCTGGGTCTCGGCAAAAAGCCGGTGGTCGTGGTGAATAAAATCGACCGTCCCGGCGCACGTCCCGAAGAAGTGGTGGATGAGGTGCTGGACCTGTTCATCGAGTTGGGCGCCAATGATGACCAGCTGGAATTCCCGGTGGTGTATGCTTCCGGCCGCGACGGTTACGCCAGCGATGATCCCCACACCCCCGGTACCGATATGACCCCGCTGTTCGAGGCCATTCTGCGGGAAGTTCCGGCTCCCACCGGCGATCTGAACGGCCCGGCTCAGGTGCTGTTCTCCAACATCGACTATGATGAGTATGTGGGACGCATCGGCATTGGCCGTGTGGAGCGCGGTTCTGTCAAGGTCAACGACAACATGGTGCTCTGCCATCGTGACGGCACCACCAAGAACGTGAAGATCAGCAAGCTGTATCAGTTTGAAGGCCTCAAGCGTGTGGAAGCTGATTCCGCACAGCTGGGCGATATTATCGCTGTTTCCGGTATCACCGACCTGAACATCGGCGAGACCGCATGCAGCCCCGACTGTGTAGAGGCGCTGCCCTTCGTGAAGATCGACGAGCCCACGGTGTCCATGATGTTCATGGTCAACAACAGCCCCTTTGCAGGCCGTGAGGGCAAGTATGTGACTTCCCGTAACCTGCGCGACCGCCTGTTCAAGGAAGTGGAAACCAACGTGGCCATGCGGGTAGAGGAAACCGACTCCGCCGATACCTTCAAGGTATCCGGCCGCGGTGAGCTGCATCTGTCCATCCTCATCGAGCAGATGCGCCGCCAGAACTATGAGTTCCAGGTTTCCCGCCCCACCGTTATTCTGAAGGAAATCGACGGCAAGAAGTGCGAACCCATCGAGCTGCTGATGATCGAAGTGCCCGACAACTATGTGGGCGCTGTTATGGAAAAGCTGGGTTCCCGCAAGGCGGAAATTGTTAACATGGGTACCCGCGATACCGGCATGACCCATCTGGAATTCAAGATTCCTGCCCGCGGACTGATGGGCTATCGCTCCGAGTTTATGTCCGACACCAACGGCAACGGCATCATGAACCATGTGTTTGACAGCTATGAGCCCTATAAGGGAGATATCATCCAGCGTCAGCAGGGCTCCCTGATTGCCCACGAGACCGGCGAATCCACCGGTTACGGTCTGTTTGCTGCACAGGACCGCGGCCGTATGTTCATTGGACCCGGCGTGGAAGTGTATGAGGGTATGATCGTCGGTGCAAGCCCCAAAAACGAGGATATCGTGGTCAATGTCTGCAAGAAGAAGCATGTCACCAATACCCGCGCGGCCGGCTCCGATGAAGCATTGAAGCTGACCCCGCCCACTGTGCTGAGCCTGGAGCAGTCCCTGGAATTCATTGCAGAGGACGAGTTTGTGGAGGTTACTCCCAAGAGCATCCGTATGCGTAAGCAGATTCTGAGCAAGGAATTGCGGATGAAGCAGGCCAGCCGCAAAAAATAAGGAACGGTTGGGAGTCCTGAAATGGAGTATGTGATCCTGGATTTGGAATGGAACGGCACGTATAGCCGGAGAAAACAGGGGTTCATCAATGAAATTATCGAGTTCGGCGCGGTCAAGTGTGATGAATCCATGCAGATCATCGATACGTTTTCGGCACTGGTCAAGCCCCAGGTGGGCAAAAAGATCAGCGGTAAGGTGAAATCCCTGACCAGCATCACCAACGAGGAGCTGGCGGGCGGAAGCCAGTTCATGCAGGTACAAAGCCGTTTTCGCAAGTGGATGGGACAGGCGGTGCTGCTGACCTGGGGCACCTCTGACATTCTCACTTTGATTGAGAACTACCAGTATTTCTGTGGAAGCGACAAAATCCCTTTTCTCACCGGGTATGTGGATTTGCAGAAATACTGTGAAACGATCATGGACTATGGAACGGCCCAGCAAATGGGCCTTTCCACGGCCGCCCAGCTGCTGGAAATTGATGTGGAGGGAATCGACCACCACCGTGCGCTGGACGACAGCCTGTTGTCCCTGAAATGCCTGCAAAAGCTGTATGATCCCCAAAAGCTGGGAGAATTCATACAGGACGGCACCCGGCAGGAATTTTATGACCGGGTGACCTTCAAAACCGTCATTATCAGCGACCTGCACCACCCCCAGATTCGCCGGGGCGATTTGCTGTTCCGGTGTGAAAAGTGCGGAAGAATGGCCCGCCGGCTGGAACCCTGGAGCCTGCGGAACAAGAGCTTCCGGGCAGGATTTGAATGCAGAGTCTGTCACCACAAGTTTGTGGGGCGGGTGCAGTTCAAGCTGAAATATGAAGGCATGGTGGTCAAAAAGGGAATTTACCCCTGGCCCGAAAAGAAAAAAGAGGAACCGGCAGAGAAGCCGGAGGCCTCTCCATCCTCCCCTCAGCAGGAGGAATAAAACAGAAACCGGCAGAGGCCAGTCCTCTGCCGGTTTTTTTATGGGTTTCTCCTCAAAGATTTGTTTTTTAATATCCGATCATGGGAATGGTTTCCGGAGATTGTGCAAAGGGGGCGGTTTCGCCGTTTTTCACCTGATACAGTACGGAGGCGGTTTCCAGCGCCGCTTCCATCAGCTCCGGATGGGGCTGCATACAGATGTCCACCATGCCGATCTGATAGTTTTCTCCGTCATACCGTCCCAGACAGAACTGGTCATTATACTGGAACCAGTGGGCGCCTACGCCGCAGGGGTGGGACGCGCATTTCTCCACATAGTGGCGGAACATAATCGCCCGCTGGTGCTGGTCTTTTACGCCCTTGAGTCCGGTGGCAGTCAGTCCACGGTCCAGTGCGCCGCAGTGGAATTCGCCCAGCAAAATGGGCAGGTCTACACCGGCCTGACAGGCGAAATCCATGTCCCGGGTGGGGTCAAAGTCGTAGCAGTTGATGGAAAACACGTCGAAATACTGCCATCCGGCCATCATGTCGGCGTTGTCGGCCTTGGACCAGCGCAGACCCAGATTCAGATGGTTGGGGTCTACCTGGCGGCAGGCTTCCGCGGGAATGCGGCTGTATTCTCCCACCAGGAACCGGGAGTATTCCCGGAGAATCTCTTTGGCGGCGGGATACCGGACGGAACAGGCGGGAATGGACTGGTTGAGGGCATCAAAGCTGTCAAAGTCGGAGCCCCAGCTCTGATTCATGGCCTCCACTGTGCCGTAACGCTGGGCCAGGAATGCAATCAGTCCCCGTTTGCAGTAGGTATCCGCCGGGTTCCGCAGCACTTCGTCGGCAATGACCAGATTCTCCACAAAGTTGAATTCCGGCTCATTGCGCAGGAAATAACCGATCAGCCACGGGTCATCCTTCCAGCTTTCCAGCGCCTGTGCGAAGGTTTCGGCGTTTTCCTGATACTCGGGGGAAAGCACGTCGGGGAAATCCCGGAAAATCAGGGTTTTGGTGCCGGGAAAGTTCATCATCTGGCGGACATAGGGGAGTTTTGTATGGCCGTTTTCCTGTCCCAGCCCGGAAAAGTTTCCCTGAGAGTTGAGGCCATGGGACATGAGGATGTGATGGGAGATTTCCTCCCACTTTTCCTGCCAGTTCTCCCCGTATACCCGGGCCAGATTGGCGGCGGTAAAGCGGAAGGTTTTGAAGCTGTCCAGGGGCATATAGGGCGCCCGGCGCAGAGTTCCGGAATGGTACATGGGGCCATACAGAGGATCGTTTTCCTCCGGCAGCCAGTCACAGAGCTTTTCCAGACCGTCTACCCGGCACACATCTCCCGGATGAACGCCGCAGGGGCCCAAAGAGAAATAGTCGCAGCCATCCGGGTCGGTCAGGTGCCACCGGCCGTCCGGCGTTTTGCAGGTGGAGAAAAATCCGGTGCCCGGTTTCAGAGGACGGCTGCTGTCGCCGCCCCAGCGGTTCCAGTTGGGGAAGGGGTAAGAAGCCGGGCCTTCCTGTGCGGTAATCCGCTGTTTCAGCTCTTCCTCCGAGTGGATTTTTCCCGGCCAGTCCTTTTCCTTCCACTGGCCGAAAGCGTCCACAATTTTCTTGTCCGGCACAGGGTAGTCCCCGGCAGGCTCATCGGAGAGGAAAAAGTTTTCCATCCGGATGGTCACATCGTGGAAGCAGTCCTTCATGCCCAGCTCTACCCGGGCAACCTCTTCCGGTGCGGTGCGCTGGCCGTGTACCACCAGTTTCAATGCGCCGGGGGTGCGGTTGGTGTAAATGGTTCGGTTATCCAGCAAAGCCAGATCAAAGCAGATGCGGGTTTTCAGGTGGGGCAGCAGCCCGAAGCGCATGAAAATCCGCTCTTTTTCTTCTTCTGCCCGATAAAACCGCAGGGACATGGCCGCGGAATGGTCTTCCAGCACCTCAATATCGCCGATCAGATAGGGCATGGGGCATCCGGCCATATGGGGCAGCGCTACGCCGCCGCCGTTTTTGCCCAGACGGACCGTGCAGCCGGCTTCTCCGACTTCCAGAATTTCCGCGTCTCTAGGCAGCAGTTCCTGTAAATTGAGTACCTGTTTCATATCAACTTCCTCCTGATGCAGGTAGTTTTCAAATTCATTATACCGGTTTCAAAGGGAGAGTCAATAGAAAGAAAAGAAGGTTTTATAACTTTTTTGAAAATGCACAAAACAAACGCCCCGTTTCCGGCAAAAGGGAAAACGGGGCGTTGAGCTCTTTATTTTACGGTAATCAGTTCGTACTCCTTGCTGCCCAGACCCAGCTTGACGGCGTGCTCAATGCCGGAGCGCCAGTTGGTGTCGGGGTGGGTGTAGGTAAAGGGATCGTGACTGTGCTCGCAGTCCTCTCCATGGGCGGCTTTTTCGCCGGGAATGCTGTTGGGGATGATGGGCTGTGCCAGACACAGGTCTGCACAGGCCATGTCCAGTGCCACCGGGTCAAAGGAAGCCAGCATACCGACATCAGGGATAATAGGCCGGTCGTTTTCGCTGTGGCAGTCACAGTTGGGGGAAACGTCGGTAATCAGGCTGATGTGGAAACAGGGCTTGTTCCGCAAAATGGCGGCGGAGTACTCGGCAATTTTGCAGTTGAGGATATCGTTTACCTCATCTCCGGCAGCCTGCACCGCGTCCATGGGACAGGCGCCGATGCAGCGTCCGCAGCCCACGCACTTGCTGTGGTCAATGGAGGCTTTTTTGTCGGTGATGGTGATGGCGCTGTGGGCGCAGTTTTTCTGGCAGAAGCCGCAGCCTACGCACTTTTCCTGATGGACAAAGGGCTTTCCGGCGCTGTGCATCTCCATTTTACCGGCACGACTGCCGCAGCCCATGCCGATGTTTTTAAAAGTACCGCCGAAACCGGTAGCTTCGTGGCCCTTGAAATGGGTCAGGGAGATAAAGTTGTCGGCGTCCATGACAGCCTGTCCGATTTTGGCTTCCTTCACATATTCGCCGTCCTCTACCGGAACCAGTGCCTCGTCGGTGCCTTTCAGGCCGTCGGCGATGATAATGTGACATCCGGTGGAGAAGGGGGAGAAGCCGTTTTCATAGGCCGCATCCAGATGGTCCAGGGCATTTTTGCGGCGTCCCACATACAGGGTGTTGCAGTCCGTCAGGAAGGCCTTGCCGCCGTTTTCCTTGACGATGTCCACGATGACCTTGGCATAGTTGGGACGCAGAAAGGCCAGGTTGCCCGGCTCGCCAAAATGGATCTTGATGGCAGTATAGCGGTTTGCCAGAGGAAGCTGCTCAATTCCGGCAGTCTTTACCAGATGGCGGAGCTTTTCCAGCAGGTTCCGCTGGTTGGGTTTTGCGCTGAAGTCGGTAAAATACACTTTGGACTTTTCCATAAAGTACCTCCTGGTGGGTTCATCCCACGGTTTTCCGAAAAGTGGTTGGTTTCATTGTATCATGTTTGCAGTCCTTCTTCAAGGCGGCGAGTTTTCCACTGTTTTGGGGAAAATGGGGGAAAACTCATGCATCGCCCAGCAGCAGCGGACGGACTTCCGCCGCCAGATAGAAGGAACCGCAAACGATGACCGCACCCTCTTTCCCGGCCAGCTCTTTGGCTTCCTGCAAGGCCTGTGCATGATTGGTACAAGGGCGACTGTCACTGCACCAGACGGCGGCCTCTTCCGCCAGCTCTTCCGCCGAAAGGGAACGGGGGTTTTCCGGCTGGAGAGTGCGCACGGCGGAAAACAGCGGGGCCAGAATGGAAAGGGCAGTTCGGCTGTCCTTGTCTGCCATCATGCCCATGACCGCCACCAGTTTTTTTCCGGAAAGATATCGGGTCAGCACCTCCCGAAGGGCAGCTGCACAGCCGGGATTATGGCCGCCGTCCA
>ERZ1643250.1711-NODE-1711-length-17968-cov-5.456596_pt1 | contig 17968 bp, 19 predicted proteins | sample MGYA00579262_ERZ1643250 | MGnify/ENA primary metagenome ERZ1643250 (study PRJEB29033, sample SAMEA4952265) | chicken gut metagenome | biome: Broiler Chicken; feature: Gastrointestinal Tract; material: Caecum | place: Ireland | collected 2018 | study: Broiler... | reverse complement strand
TCTTTTCGGAAGAAAGTAGAGGCCCGTCGCGGCCTGAGCGACAAATGAAAAGAAATTTGAGAGGCAACAGCCAAACAGGAAAAGGCAAAAGACAAATGAAAAACGCGCATACAAAGCCGCACGGAGGGCAAACAGACACCGCGTGCAAAAGCCGCCGCAACAGCGGCAGGCCGCGCAAGAACGGCCAGCCCGGCACATGGCGCGGCGCGCCGGACGCAGAAAAACCCCTCCGAACAGGCAAAATTCGCGTTTGCTCTTTTGCCTGCCCGGAGGGCCTTGTGAACCGGGGCCGCCAAAAATTCGCTTCGCTGTTTTTGGCTGGCACGGCCTTTTTCTGCTTCGCATTGCGCACAATGCGGCGCGCAGCGCTGCACCAAAGGGGGCGCCGCCCCCTTTCATCCCCCCGCAAGCTTTTTGAAAAAAGCTTGACCAAAAACTTTACCGTTTGGGCCGGGGTCACAGCAGAGCAAATAGCCCTGCAATCAGCAGCGCTGCCGCGCTCACGGCTCCCAGCACCGCCACCGCGCACCCCATGCAGCCGCCGCGTCCGTATCCCATGGGCGGACGGCGCCACGGCCGCCCCCACGGCCGCGGAGGAGGCGGAGGCGGCGGGTCTCCCGGTCCCCGCTGACCCCAGCGGGGGCCCCACGGCGTAAACCCGCGCATCCCGCCGGGAGGCCCGGGCGGCGGGCCTCCCGGGCCTCTGCCCATGGGCCCCCTTCCGCGCATTCCGCCCGGTCTGCGCATGCCGCCGGGGCCGCCGCGCGACCCTCTCATTCCACCTGGTCTCGGCATCCTGTTTCCTCCTTTCCGCATTCCGAATTCTTTTCCCTTATCATACGGCAAAAAGCATGCCCTGCCAACCCCTGCGATCCCCGCCTTTTCAAAAAATTTGCATTGCCTTCATCTCCTGTTGATACTTTTCAGGTAAAAAGGAAAGAAAAAACGGGAAGGAGGGGAAGGGATGAAGCGTGTCCTGCACGGCCTCGTGCTCTGGGGCGCCGTTGCCGTCTGCGCCGTGTTCCTGTTTTGCGCCCTCCTTTTCCGCGTGTGGAGCCTCGGCACCTGGGCGGGCCTTGCCGCCTCCGGCCTGGTGGCCGCAGCCGCAGCGCGCTGGCCGCACTGGCGTGCCCGGTACACCGTGGGGTGGAAAAAACGATTCCTTTCCGGATTATTCGCGATTTTTATCCTTTTTGTAATCTATTCTGCCGCTTTGATCGGCTGCATGACGGCCGGCGCCCTGCGCATCGTGCCGGAAGGGCAGACCGGAACGGTGGTGGTGCTCGGCAGCAAGGTGAACGGCGAAACGCCGAGCGCGGATTTGCAGGCCCGCATCGACAGGGCCGCCCGCTATCTTCTGGAACACCCGGAATGCCCCGTGATAGCCTCAGGCGGGCAGGGCGCGGGTGAACGGATCTCCGAAGCGGAGGCCATCCGCACCGGCCTGATTGCGCAAGGCGTGGAGGCCGACCGGATCTATCTGGAAGACCGCTCCTCCTCCACGGCGGAAAACATCGCCTTCTCCAAAGAGGTTGTGGCGGCGAACAATCTGCCGGAAACGATGCTGTTTGTCACGGATGAATACCACGAGTTCCGAGCCTGGCGGCTGGCCGAGCGCGCCGGGGTGGAGAGCTGGGCCATTCCGGGCCGCACGCCGCTTTATCTGCTCCCCGCCTGTGTGGCCCGCGAGATGCTGGCCATCACCGGAATGTTCCTTAACGTATAATAATTATCTTCTATACAAAATGTAAAACGGCCGGACGCATGAAACGCGTCCGGCCGTTTGGCGTGCGGAAAACCTCAGGCGTTTCTCCTCCTGGCGTGCTCGAGCATGACGTCAATCACGTCGTAAATTTCGGCGCGCTCGTCCGGGGCAAGCTGCTCCAGTTTCCGGGAAAGCAGCGAATCTTTCGCATCATATCCTTTGCCGATCGCGTCGGCGAGAATGCGATCGGCGGAAACATCCAGTGCAATCAGAATTTGAATCAGCGTGTCGAGGGCGGGCAGCTTTTCTCCCCGTTCAATTGCGCCGATATAATTGGGGCTCAAAAAGGTTTTTTCCGCGAGATCTTCCTGCCGCAGTTTTTTCTCGATCCGGCAGCTGCGGATGTTTTTTCCGATTGACTCCAATCCCATGGAAAAACCTCCTGTCAGAGTGGGTATCATTTCTATTAGTATAGAAAACAGCAAGAAGAATATATACACTCTATTAGGAAGAAAAAGCTCTAATAGAATTGCTTTTTAGGCAGATTCCTGCTATTCTTTGTGCAGGAGGGGAAGAAGATGCAGAAAGAACATACAGCCGTTTTTATTGGACATCGTGAACTGTTTGGTGTGGATGCCGCTGCCGTAGAGACAGAAATAAAGAAATTGCTGGCATCCGGTGTGACTCATTTTTTGAATGGTGGAATGGGCCGCTTTGACTGGTTGTGTGCACAAACGGTTTTTTCCCTTAAAAAGACAGACAAACGGATTCAAAACATTCTCGTAATTCCCTATTTGTCATTTCATATTGAGGAAAGAGAATATTTCGATGCTATTCTTTATCCGGAAGGGTTTGAGCGATACCATTTTAAAGAGGCCATTATTAAGCGAAATGAATACCTTGTGCACCATGCAGCTTATGCCATTTGTTACGTGACGCATTCCTGGGGAGGCGCGGCGCAGACGTTGAGAAAGGCGAAACAGTGCGGCGTTCAAATCATACATTTAAACCGATAAACAGGCGGAGGATCTTCTGCGCAGCGGGCGAAATGTCTGCGCGGAGATCCTCTGTTCTTGTAAAGGGCGGCCCGCTATTGTATAATAAGAACGTCATCGGAAAGCGATTGGCGGCGGCGGACAGGGCGTGAAGCCGTGTGCGCGGGCGGCAGCGGAGCGCGGAAAACGCGCGCCGTCTTTCTCCCGACACAGATTCCGCCGCAGGCGAAAGGATGTGAGCTCGTGAGTACCATTTTGCTCAAGCATATGAAGGTGTACGACCCCGCAGGCGGGAGGGACGGCGCGCTGGCCGATCTCCTGCTGGAAGAGGGCGTGGTGCGCGCTGTGGGACGCGATCTGGAAGCGCCCGGAGCGGAGCGGCTCGACGGCGAAGGCCGCCTGTGCGCGGCGCCCGGTTTGGTGGACATGCACGTCCACCTGCGCGACCCCGGGTTTACGGAGAAGGAGGACATCCTCACCGGCTGCCGCGCGGCAGCCGCGGGCGGCGTGACCAGCCTGCTGTGCATGCCGAACACGAAGCCGGCCGTCGACACGCCGGAAACGGTGCGCTGCATTCTGGAAAAGGCGGAGCAGGCGGACGCCCGCGTCTATGTGGCGGCGGCCATCACGAAAGGGCTGGGGGATGATGGCGAACTGTGCGATCTTGAGGCGCTGCGCGAGGCGGGAGCCTCAGCCTTCAGCAACGACGGACGCCCCGTGGTGGATTCCCGCAAGATGGCGCAGGCCATGCGCACGGCCGCGAAGCTGGGCGTGCCGGTTGTGTCGCACTGCGAGGATCTCTATCTCTCAGCGGGCGGGCTCATGAACGAGGGGCGCGTCAGCCGTGAGCTGGGCGTGCCCGGCGTGCCGGCGGCGGCCGAGGACTGCGGCACAGCGCGCGAGATTGCGCTCGCCGCGGCTTACGGCGTGCCGGTGCACATCTGCCACGTGAGCACGGCCACGAGCGTGGCCCTCATCCGCGACGCGTGCCGCCGCGGCGTGCCCGTGACGGGGGAAACGGCGCCGCACTACTTTTCCCTCACGGACGAGGAACTGCGCGCCCGCGACGCGGATTTGCGCATGAGCCCGCCCCTGCGCACGGAGGATGACCGCCGCGCCGTCATTGAGGCTCTGCGCGACGGCACGCTGCAGGCCATCGCCACCGACCATGCGCCCCACACCCCGGCCGAGAAGGCCGTGTTCGAGAAAGCGCCGAACGGCGCCGTCGGCATGGAAACGTCGCTGGCCGCGGGCATCACGTGGCTGGTGCGGCCGGGCTTTCTCACGCTGTATCAGCTCATCCGCCTCATGAGCACGTCCCCGGCCCGCATGCTCGGCCTGCACGCCGGCACGCTGGCGTCCGGCGCGCCCGCCGACGTCGTCGTGTTCGACCCGGAGGAGAGTTGGCGTGTGGACCCGGACGCGCTGCACGGCAAGAGCCGCAACGCCGTGTTCAAGGGAAAAACGCTCACCGGCCGCGTGAAGGCCACCATCTGCCGCGGGCGCTTTGTATTCCGCGCGTAACGGCGCGGGGAACGAGGCAAACCGGAATCGAAGAAGGAGGACTACCATGTCTTTTGACAGATTGATCGAAAAAATCGCAGCTCTGCAGAACCCCACGGTGGCCGGGCTGGACCCGAAGCTCAGCTATATCCCGGAGCACATCAAGAAGGAGGCCTTTGCGCTTCACGGCCGCACGCTCGTGGGCGCGGCGGCCGCCATTCTCACCTATAACCGCGGCCTCATCGACGCCCTCGCCCCCATCGTGCCGGCCGTGAAGCCGCAGGCTGCCTATTATGAAATGTACGGCTGGCCGGGCATGCGCGTGCTGGCGGAGACGATCCGCTATGCCCGCTCGAAGGGCATGTTTGTCATCACGGACGGCAAGCGCAACGACATCGGCGCCACCATGGAAGCCTACGCCGCCGCGCACCTGGGCGCCACGGAGATCGAGGGCAAGACGGAGGAAGCCTTCGGGGCGGACGCCCTCACGGTGAACGGCTACCTGGGCAGCGACGGCATCCGCCCGCTGCTGCAGGTGTGCGCGGAGCGCGACAAGGGCATTTTTGTGCTTGTCAAGACCTCCAATGCCTCCTCCGGCGAACTGCAGGACCAGCAGCTCGAGGGCGGCAACACCGTATACCGCGCCATGGGCGATTTCTGCGAGGAGTGGGGCCGCGAGCTGCCGGGCCGCTTCGGCTATTCCGGCGTGGGCGCCGTGGTGGGCGCCACATATCCGGCGCAGCTCGGCGAGCTGCGCGCGGCGCTGCCCTCCACCTTCTTCCTCGTGCCGGGTTACGGCGCGCAGGGCGGCGGCGCGAAGGACGTGGCCCCCGGCTTTGACCGCAACGGCCTTGGCGCGATTGTGAACGCCTCCCGCTCCATCCTGTGCGCATGGCAGAAGGCCGGCGCACCCGGCGAGGAGTACGCCCGCGCCGCCGCCGCGGAAGCGGTGCGCATGCGCGACGACATCATGGGAGAGCTGGGCGAAATCCGCCTGCCGGAATGAGGTGGCAGCCGTGAAAGCATTTGACGTGCGGCAGTGCCGCATTCTCCGCAGGGAGGAGCTTGTCCCCGGCGTGTTCAGCGTGTGGGTGGAGGCCGGCGAGCTGGCCGAAAAGGCCGCGCCCGGCCAGTTTGCGCAGATTGCCGTGCCGGGAAAGACGCTGCGCCGCCCCATCTCCATCTGTGAGATCGATAAGGCGCGCTGCGCGCTGCGCTTCGTGTTCCAGATCCGCGGCGAGGGCACGGAGATCCTCGCCCGCTATGAGGAGGGCCAGAGCTGGGACATCCTCGCCCCGCTGGGCCATGGCTTTGAGCTCGGCGATTGCTCCCGCAAGGTCTGTTTTGTGGGCGGCGGCATCGGCGTGCCCCCGCTGCTGGAGGCCGCGAAGCCGTTCGGTGCGAACGCCTCAGCCGTGCTCGGCTTCCGCACAAAGGCGGCCGCCATCCTGCTCTCTGATTTTGAGCGCCAGGGCAACCGTGTGATCCTCGCCACGGACGACGGATCCGCCGGGTTCCACGGCCTTGTCACAGGCTGCATGCCGGAGGACTGCGAGGCCGTGTTCGCCTGCGGCCCCACGCCTATGCTGCGGGCCGTGGCTGCCTGGGCGGCGGAGCGCGGCGTGCCGTGCCAGATTTCGCTCGAACAGCGCATGGCCTGCGGCGTGGGCGCCTGCCTGGGCTGCGCCTGCAAGCTGAAAGCGGAGGACGGCGGCTGGCGGTTCGGCCATGTCTGCAAGGACGGCCCCGTGTTCCGCGCCGACTGCGTCCTGTTTGAGTAAGGAGGGGAAGAGTATGGCGGATTTGCATGTGAACCTGGCCGGCGTCACGCTGGCCAACCCGCTGATTGCGGCTTCCGGCACGTTCGGCTTCGGCCGCGAATACGGCGAACTGTACCCGCTTTCCACGCTGGGCGGGATCTCCTGCAAGGGCCTCACGCTGCGGGAGCGCCCCGGCAACCCGCCGCCGCGCATCGCGGAGACGCCGGGCGGCATGCTCAACGCCGTGGGGCTGCAGAACCCAGGCGTGGAATCGTTCATCGCGCATGAGCTGCCGTGGCTGCGGCAGCAGGGCACGGTGGTCATCGCGAACATTGCCGGCAACACGCCGGAGGAATATAGGGAAATGGCCGAGCGCCTTTCCGAAACGGACGTGGACATGATCGAGATGAACATCTCCTGCCCGAACGTGAAGCAGGGCGGCGTGCAGTTCGGCACCACGTGCGAGGGCGTCACGGCCGTGACCAGCGCGGTGCGCCGCTCGTGCAAGAAGCCGCTCATGGTGAAGCTCTCCCCGAACGTTTCCGACATCGGGGAGATGGCCGCGGCCGCCGAGGCCGCCGGGGCGGACGCCGTCTCGCTCATCAACACGCTCACCGGCATGCGCATCGACATCCGCACCCGCCGGCCCATCATTCGCAACAACACCGGCGGGCTGAGCGGCCCGGCCGTGTTCCCCGTGGCCGTGCGCATGGTGTGGCAGGCTGCGCAGCGCGTGAAGATCCCCGTGGTGGGACTGGGCGGCATTTCCACCTGGCAGGACGCCGTGGAGATGCTGCTGGCCGGCGCCGCGGCGCTGCAGATCGGCACCGTCCTGTTCCAGGACCCCTATGCCCCGGTGAAGATCCTCGAAGGGCTTTCCCGCTTCCTCGAGGAGGAGGGACTTTCCTCCGTCACGGAGCTCACGGGCGCGGTGCGCCCCTGGTAAAAGGAGGCTTTTCGCTTGGAGTTTCAGTTTTATCTGCCCGTGCGCGTCGTGGCCGGGCCGCAGGCCGTGCGCCGCTGCGGGCCGCGCTTCGCCGCACTCGGAAAAAAATGCCTGATCGTCACGGGCCGCCACGCGGCGGCTGCCTGCGGCGCGCTCGGCGACGTCACCGAAGCGCTGCGCGAAAACGGCGTGTCGTGGGAATTGTTTGACGAGGTGGGCGAAAACCCGCTTCTCAGCGACTGCGTGCGCGCTGCCGCGCTGTGCCGTGCGTGCGGCGCATCGTTTGTCGTGGGCATCGGCGGCGGCTCGCCGATGGATGCGGCCAAGGCGATCGCTCTGCTGGCCGCCAACCCGCAGATCACGGGCGACGATCTCTACACCGCCGCCGACCGGCATCCGGCGCTGCCCATCGCCCTCGTGGGCACCACGAGCGGCACCGGCAGCGAGGTGAGCGCCGCCGCCGTGCTCACCGATTCCACGGGCCGCAAGAAGTCCGTGAAGGGCGACGATCTCTATGCCGCCTTTGCCGCCGCGGACGCCAAATACACCTTCACGCTCAGCCGTGCCGCCACGATCTCCACGGGGCTCGACGCGCTCTGCCACGCGATGGAGGGCTATCTTTCGCCGAAGTGCGATCCGATCTCCGCCGGCTTCGCGGAGCTCTGCCTGCCGGATCTGTGGAATAATCTGCTCGCGCTGTGGCAGGGCGAAGCGCTCACCGAGGCGCGCCACCGCGCGCTCTACGGCGCATCCATCCAGGCCGGGTTCGTGCTGAACACGGTGGGCACCTCGTTCCCGCACCCGCTGGGCTACGTGCTCACGGAGCGGTTCGGCGTGCCGCACGGCCGCGCCTGCGCCGCCTTTGCCGCCTCGCTGCTCGATCTCGCGCTGGAGCGCGGTGAGGAACGGGCGGAGCGCTTCCTGCAGGTGATCGGCGCGGAGCACCAGCTCTTTGTCCGCGTCATGGACAGCCTCGCGGGCTGCGGCGATCTCCGCCTTTCGGAGGAGGAAATCGCGTCGCTGCGCACGAGGCTCACGAAGGTGAAAAACTACGCGAACGTGCCCGGCGGCTTCGACGAGGACCAGGCGCTCGCGCTGCTGCGGCGTCTGTTCGGCACGCAGACGCGCATCTATCTCGTGCGCCACTGCGAATCGACGGGGAACAGCGACCACATCTTCCAGGGCCGCGTGGACTGCGGCGTGAGCGAGAACGGGCAGAAGCAGCTCGATCTGCTCAGTGTGCGGCTGCGCAACGTCAAGCTGGACGCGATGGTGTCCAGCCCGCTTTCCCGCGCCGTGCGCACGGCGGAGGCCGTGAACCGCTTCCACCATCTTCCGGTGGAGACGTGCGCGGATCTCATCGAGATCGACGGAGGCGGCTACGACGGCCTCCACTGGGAGGACCTGCCCGCCCGCTTCCCGGAGCAGAACGAAAACTGGTATCATCACCCGGCCCGCTTCGAGGCGCCGGACGGCGAGACGATGAAGCAGGTGTATGACCGCGTGTGGCGCGGCCTGCTGCACGTGGTGGAGACGCACCGCGGGCAGACGGTGTGCGTCGTCTCCCACGGGTGCGCGCTGCGCAACCTGCTGTGCCGCCTGCTGTACGGGACGATTGACCGGCTCGGCGACACGCCCTGGTGCGAAAATACGGGCGTGACCATCGTCGATTTCGCGGCGGACAACACGGCCCGCATCCGCCTGCTGGACGACGCCTCCCACCTCACGCCGGAGACGGCGTCGCTGCCGAAGCAGCCGTGGTGGGGCGCATGAAGATTCTGGCTGTCGATCTGGGCAAGGCGCGCACCGGCCTCGCCCTGTGCGACGAAGGGGAGATCCTCGCCAGCCCGGCGGGAGTCATCACGCAGTATAACCGGGAAAAGCTCGTGGGTGAGGTCGCGCAGAAGGCGCGCGAGCTCGGCGCGCGGGAGATCGTGGTGGGCCTGCCGCGCAACATGGACGGCTCCGAGGGCGAGAGCGCCCGAGGCGCGCGGGAGTTCGCCGCCGCCCTGCAGGAGGCCGCGGGCCTGCCCGTGACGATGCGCGACGAGCGGCTTACCACCGTGACGGCGCACGGCTACCTGAACGAGACGAACACGCGCGGGAAGAAGCGCAAGGCAGTCGTGGACGCCGTGGCCGCCGTGGTTATCCTGGAGGAATATCTGGCGTTCCGCCGCCGGCGCGCCGCGCTGCGGCCGGAGGAGGAACAGGACTGAAACAAGACGCCGCCCCAGGGGCGGCAGAGGGAGGAACAGCATGAGAACTGTCACATTGGGAAAAACCGGCATCACCGTAAACAAGAACGGGTTCGGCGCGCTGCCGATCCAGCGCGTCTCCCACGAGGAGGCCGCGCTGCTGCTGCGCAAGGCGTATGACAACGGCATCCGCTATTTCGACACCGCCCGCAGCTACACGGACAGTGAAGAAAAGATCGGCGAGGCGCTCAGCGATGTCCGCCGGAACCTCTTCCTCGCCACGAAGACGCCTTCCCAGACCGCGGAAGGATTCTGGAAGGACCTGGAAACGAGCCTGCGCCTGCTGCGCACCGATTACATCGACGTCTATCAGTTCCACAACCCGCCGTTCTGCCCCAAGCCGGGGGACGGCACGGGCCTCTATGAGGCGATGGAGGAGGCCAAGCGGCAGGGAAAGATCCGCTTCATCGCCATCACGAACCATCGCCTGCCCGTGGCGCGTGAAGCCGTGGAATCCGGCCTTTACGATGTGCTGCAGTTCCCGTTCAGCTATCTGGCCAGTGAGAAGGATCAGGAGCTCGTGCGCCTGTGCGCCGAGAAAAACGTGGGCTTTGTGGCCATGAAGGCGCTCTCCGGCGGCCTCATCACGAATTCTGCGGCCGCCTACGCCGCCCTCGCGGAGTATGAGAACGTGCTGCCCATCTGGGGCGTGCAGCGCGAGCGCGAGCTCGATGAATTCCTCTCCTACCAGGAAAACGAGCCGCAGCTCACCGGCGAACTGCGCGACGTGATTGAGAAGGACCGCAGGGAGCTGGCCGGCAGCTTCTGCCGCGGCTGCGGCTATTGCCTGCCCTGCCCTGCCGGCATCGATATTCCGACGGCGGCGCGTATGTCGCTGCTGCTGCGCCGGTCGCCCACGGCGAACCTGCTCACGCCGGAATCGCAGGAGAAGATGAAGCGCGTGGAAAACTGCATCCACTGCAACCACTGCGCCAACCATTGCCCCTACGGCCTCGACACGCCCTCGCTCCTCGCGGAAAATTATGAGGATTACAAGACGTTCCTCTCGTAACCGCCAGTTGCAGTAAAGTTTTTGGTCAAGCTTTTTTCAAAAAGCTTGCAGGGGGTGGGGGGCAGAGCCCCCTGAGTGCCGCGAAGCGGCAGGAAAACGGCCAGCGGAGAGGGGCCGAAGGCCCCAAATCTGCGGCGAGAGCGCGTACTTAGTCCCGGCTCCTGCCGGACACAGTAAAGTTTTTGGCCAGGCTTTTTTCAAAAAGCTTGCAGGGGGTGGGGGGCAGAGCCCCCTGAGTGCCGTGAAGCGGCAGGGAAAACAGCCAGCAGAGAGGGGCCCGAAGGCCCCGAATCCGCGGCGGGAGCGCGCACACAGCCCCGGCTCCTGCCCGGCACAATAAAGTTTTTGGCCAAACTTTTTTCAAAAAGCTTGCGGGGCACGGGGTGGAACCCCGCAGCGCCGCAGAAAAAACCGCGCAGACCCCTTTTCAGGGCCTGCGCGGTTTCATTTTGTCAGGCGTGTGCCTTTGCCTTCAGGAAAGCCGCATCTGCTCCCAGTTCTTTTCCATGTCGGAGACGAGCTTGAACTGCGTGCGGCAGCGGTCCAGATTCTGGCCGGGGCGCTGGATGCGGAAATAGGTGTCGCCCTCGAGGTAGTCCGTGAGGAAGCGGATGCCGCACTCGAGCGTCATCAGCTTTGCGCCCAAGGGCAGGAAAGCGATCTCCTCCGCCGTGAGCGAGCCGCCGGAGCCCTCCAGGAACCCGGCGGCGCAGGCCCGGTACAGCTCGAGGTCAAACGAAACCTTCGAGAGATCGCGCTCGTCCTCCTCGCAGTGGTTCGCGCCGGAGCGGATCGCGTCGCCGAAATCAAAGATCGAGAACCCCGGCATCACGGTGTCGAGGTCGATCACGCACACGGCGCGGCGCGTCTCGCTGTCAAAGAGCACATTGCTCAGCTTCGTGTCGTTGTGCGTCACGCGCAGCGGCAGCCTTCCCTCGCGCCAGGCGCGCAGCGCCTCGCCGCAGTCGTGTTCCCGCGCGGCCGCGAAGCGGATCTCCTCGCCCACCTCCTGCGCGCGGCCCAGCGGGTCGCGGCGGACGGCGTCAAAGAGGGCGCTCAGGCGGCGTTCCGTGTCGTGAAAATGGGGAATCGTCTCGGCCAGCGTGTCGGCCGGGTAGCCGTCCAGCATCCGCTGGAAGCGGCCGAAGGCGCGGCCCGCCTCGGCAAACGTTTCGGGGGAATCGATCGTCTCCATGCTCAGACTGTGGTCATGGTAGACGTACACGCGCCAGGCGGCGCCGTCCGCATCCGTAAAATAGGGCTTTCCGTCCGTTGTGGGCAGGAAGCGCAGTGTTTCGCGCTCCGGGTCGCCGCCCGATTGGCGGATGGAGCGCCGCAGCCAGTGCGTGACGGACGTCACGTTCGCCATCACCTCGTCCGGGTGGGGAAAAACGGTGGGGTTCAGCCGCTGCACGAGCCTGCGGAATCCCGGCCCCTCCGCCAGGAAAGTGTCGTTGATGTGGCCGGTCCCGCAGCGCGACACGGAGATGCCCGGCCCCTCCAGCCCGAAGGCCGCCAGCGCCTGCGGGAGCCTCTGTTCCGCCGCGCTCATGCCCAGAGCTCCTCCGGGTAAAGCCCGGCTGCCGTCATGGCGGCGATCGCCTGCACCACAGCGGGCTTGTCTTCGCGGTAGGTCACGCCGTACCACTTGTCGGCGCTGCGCAGCACCTTCACGCGGGCCTTACCCTCCTCGAGGAGCTGCGTCACCACGCTGGGCAGGAAGTACTCGCCCTTGAGCGGATTTTCCGCCTCCGCCCGGCGCAGGAAGGCCGGGAAGCGCGCTTCCGCCTCCGTGAGGAAGCTGTGCGTGAAACCCCACAGGTTCATCGAGACGATCGCCCCGCCCGGCAGGCTCCGCCAGGTGCGGCCGCCGTCCTCCGTGAAGCGGGCGTTTTCCCCGTCCTTTTCGATGTTTGTGCGCTCCGTGACGCGCACGAGGAAGCCGTCCGCGTCCTCCTCGCACACGCCGCGGGAAACCTGGCCGTGCTCCGTCACGGTGTTGCCCAGGCGGTAGCCCACCATGGCGAACTCATAGCAGCCCGGCCGGTCGGGGTGATCGGCGAGGTATTGATAAATCCGGCGGAACGATTCGGCGCCGTAGTAGTCGTCCGCGTTGATCACGGCGAAGGGCCCCTCCACCTCGCGGCGCGCGGCCAGAACGGCATGGCAGGTGCCCCAGGGCTTTTCGCGCCCCTGCGGCACGGAAAAGCCTTCCGGCAAGTCTGAAAGCTCCTGGAAGGCATAACGCACGTCCATGTGGTGGGCGAGCCTGTCGCCGATGGAGGCGCGGAAAGCGCCCTCGTTTTCGCGCTTGATGACGAACACCACCGTGTCGAACCCGGCGCGGTGCGCGTCATACAGCGAATAGTCGATGATGAGCTGCTGGTGGCTGCCCACCGGATCGAGCTGCTTGAGCCCGCCGTAGCGGCTGCCCATGCCGGCTGCCATCACAACAAGAACCGGCTTGTGCATGGTGCATTCTTCCTTTCACGCAGGGGGCGGCGCCGCATTTTGCCGCGCGCGCCGCCCGCCTGATCAATATTTGTTTTCGGCCATAAAGAACAGGGCCATGGTGCCGGGGCCGGAATGCGCGCCGATCACGGGGCCGATCATGTTGATGTAAACCTTCGTGCCGGGGAACTTTTCGCGCACCTGGTCGGCGACATATTCCGCGTCCTCCTGGCAGTCGCCGTGGCTGATGAACACCGTCTTGGCGTTTTCCAGCTTTGCGGTGGTGCTCATGTGCTTCACGAGCGCGTCAAGCGACTGGCGGCGTCCGCGCACCTTCTCCATGGGAATGAGGTGGCCCTCGTCGTCCACGTGCAGCACCGGCTTAATGCCCAGCATGGTGCCGAAGAACGCCGCCGTGCCGCTCACGCGGCCTCCGCGCTTGAGGTGGTTGAGGTCGTCCACGGTGAACCAGTGCGCCAGGTGGTTGCGGTTGTCCTCCACCCATTTTTCGAGCTCATGAATCGAAAGGCCGGCGCGCTTCTGCTGCACGGCGTAATACACGAGCAGCGCCTCTCCCATGGAAGCGGCCAGCGTGTCCACCACCACGACTTCGCGCTCCGGGTAGCGGGCGCGCAGTTCCTGGGCGGCCATGCAGGCGCTGTTGTAGGTGCCGGAAAGGCCGGAGGAAAACGCCATGTAGAAGATGTCCTCGCCGCCCTCCAGGATGGGGGCGAACAGATCGAGGAACGTGGCCGTGTTGATCTGGTTGGTGGTGCACGTTTCGCCGGCGCGGATGCGGCGGTAAAACTCCTTGGCACTCATGTCGTGCTCGTCGGGGTAATTGTGATAAACCTTGCCGTTCATGACAAATTCCATGGGGATGATCTGCACGCCCAGCTCCTGGATCATGGCCGGGGTGAAATCACAGTTGGAATCCGAGATAATTCTGTATTCGCTCATCAAAAACACCTCTCAAACGTAAAGTTCGCGGCTGCGATACTTTTTTTATTATAGCCTTTTTTTGGGGGGCTGTCCACCGCCGGAAGGCAGAAAAAGCCCCCGCAGGGGAAAAATCTCCTGCGGGGGCGTCTGTTCTGAAAAAACCCGCCTGGCCGTATTGTGCAAGAATAACCTGCCTACGATGAGCAGGTGGGTGCCCGCCCAACGGGTTCACGCTCCCTTCCTCCGGCAAAGCCGGGAGGTCTGCAATCCACCGCCGGAGCTAAGCTCCCGAATAAAAATTGTAGGGTTATCTGTCGCACAGGTCCGCGAACCAGGCAGGCTGCGAAAGCGGGTTTATTCCTCGCTGTCTTCCCCTTCCTCGAACATCTCGTCAAAGCGGCGTTCGAACTCGGCGGAAAGACGGTTGATCAGCTCCTCGTCCTCGACTTCGGCGAGCTGCTGTTCGCCATCCTCGTCGATGGCCTCGAAAATGTAATAGCCCTCCGAGTCCAGCTCTTCCTGCGGGTCCTCGAAGGTGGGCAGCAGCGCATAGAAAACGCCTTCGTCATTTTCAATGACGTCGAGGATTTCAAACTCGTGTTCCTGGCCGTCTTCGTCGACTAGCGTGAGCAAATCCGCGCTGAAATCTTCATTCATAAAAGATCGCCCCTTCCTGTGAACTCTTTCGTATGTATTGTACATGCGATCCGAAAAGAAGTCAACTGTAAAATCGGAGAAAGTAAGAAGAAACAAAATTTTTTCACTATTTCAAAATTTTTATTGAAAAATGCTTGACAAACAAGAAATAATCCTGTATATTAGAATCACAGAAAGGGAAGAGAAAAGGAAGCAGGAGCCCACAGAAAAAAGGAAGGCTGAAAAAGCTTCACAAATGTTCTTTTCCGAAATCAGAATTTGTTCTTTCTTTTATTTGGCTTTGGGATTCTTTTCGGCAGTACGCTTTCCCGAGGGGGAAAGTGGAACCAAAAGAAAAAAGCAGAAAAGGAAAGGACGAAGCGGAGAAAAAGCGAAGAAAAAGAGCCGGAAAGCTGCACAAAGGGATTTGGCAGAAAGGAAATCGGTTCAAGGGAAACGCTTTTGAAGGTTCGGAAAAGGAAAGCGGGAAGAGAACGTTTGAAAGAATGGTTTTCGGAAGGCGGGAAGCTTTGAAAGAATCCTTTTCAGGTAGTGGGAAAAGGAAGATCCTGCAGCGTATCTCTCACTTTTCGAATTAACGTGTGAATGAGAAAGGGGTGCAGTCCAATGGATGGGAAACCGCAGCAGTATCTGGCAGGCGTGGCGTTGTTGGGCTGCGTCTGCTGAGATAAAATAGAATCGCATTTCCTCAAAAAAAGCGGTTGGCTTTTCGGGCATGAAAAAGGGATCGCAAAGGCGTAGAGGTACGTATTGTGAAAGAACCGAATGAACATCCTGGAGAGCGAAGCCGTAAATAGAAAGTTCAGAGAAAAGGACTGAGTCCAAAGAACAGTTTGATTTGAACCGAGACTTGAACGGAAAGTTCAGAAAGGGATGGAATTTTTTCCAGTGCAGTTTCTGAAGATGGGTTCAAGAAAATATAGTTTGACAGAAACAGCGTGATCTATTTTCAAAAACCCTGTTTTTGCTTTTTTCAAAAGCATGAAGCGGATGTGCTTCATGAGACAAATGAATGAGCGGTAGATCTGGAAAATAGCTAAGCACGCAATACGTTCCTGAAAACTGTTTCTTAGGTGAAATCCCATGTACTGAATGTTAACCCTTCTTGTTACAGAAGGTCGGATATGATCCCAAGCGCTGAATAATGCATGTTCCAGCAACGTTCTTTCTGGAAAAGGAAGACTGGAAACAAAGACTCCTAAGCAGTGATAAAGTGGAAGCTCCGGAGAAGGAGTGGATTTTCTACCCCAGCATTGACGAAAAACGTTACGGCAACGATCTTTGCACAGAAGACGACCGGAAACAACTTTCTCCCATGCAGTGATGATAGAAAACGCTTCAAAGAAGAAGTGGTGTTCCCAGCAGTGATTTATAATCGTTACGGCAACGATTCCTGAGGAGGAACGACCGGAAACAAATGATTCCCATGCAGTGAACATGATAGGCTTCAAAGAAGAAGCTCCCATTTATCGCCGTATTATCAAAAATGGAGTTGTTCAGAGGTTCCCCGGAGCGGGAGTGCTGAACATCAGGTGAACTCCCATGTACAAATAAAACAGACGAGAGCCCCGGTTGGTACCGCCGGGGCTCTTTTGATCTCTTTTTTTCGCACAAAGCCGGTTCTTTTTCCCCGGCGGGCCGGCGTTCCCATCTGCCGATCGGCCTTTCTTCCGCATGTGCGGCGCGTCTGATGGGATTCCTGACGGCCCTGCCTGTTTTATCGAATTTCTTGCTCAATGTGACGGAACAGATCGCAGTGAAAAAAATCTTCCAATGTGATGTTGAGGCCGTCGCAAAGCTTCTGCAGCGTGGAAACCGTGACGCTGTGATTTCGTCCGCTGATAATGTTGTTCACGGTTGACTGTGTGACCCCGCTGCGGGTGCACAGTTTGTTGAGGGACAGGTTCCTCTCCTGGCACAACTCGAAAATCCGCATCCTCACCGCCTGGCCAACGTCCATGGATTCCTTCCTCTCTATCAAGAATTAAGGAAAAGGATATCCATTTTCGCTTGAAAAAATTACCCCTTTTGAGTTAAAATTAACCCAAAAGAGGTGAAAAGAACATGCAGGAGCAGAGGTGTTTTTTGATCGGGCACAGAGAGACATCCGAACGCGTTTACCCTGTTTTGGAAAAAACGGTGCGCGCCCTGGCAGAAAAAGGGGTGAAGGAATTTTTTGTGGGACAGCATGGTTCCTTTGATGCATTGGCTGCCCATGCTGTGAAGCAGGTGAAGAAAACCCACGCAGACGCCAAATTGATTTTATTGCTTGCTTACTGCCCGTTTGAAAGATCGGATCTCATTCCTGCGGGATTTGACGAGAGTATTTACCCATCTGTCCTGGAATCGGTTCCCCGCGCAGCGATGCAATTGTTCGGGCCAATCAGTGGATGATGTGCCATTGCCTGTATCTTGTCTGCCATGTCGTTCATCTGAACAGCAATTCGGGCAGAATCCTGCAGGAAGCGCAGAGGAGGGGGAAAGTGGTCCTCAATTTGGCGCAGCGGGCAGGAGACGAAGGGACTCCCCTGGCCTGACATGCGCCTCCGGCTTTCCAAAAAAATTTTCCCCGGGGTGAGAAAATCACTTTTCTCTCCCCGGGTTTTTGCTATAATAGGGAACAGAAACACCGAATCACCGGCAGAAAGGCGGAATTCACCATGGAAAATAGAGTTTGGGATGTCATCATCATCGGCGGCGGCCCCGCCGGCTACACGGCGGCGCTGTACTGCGGGCGCGCGGCGCTCTCTGTGCTGGTGCTGGAGGAGATGGCCCCCGGCGGGCAGATGGGCACGACGGATCAGATCGACAATTACCCCGGTTTCCCGGAGGGAATCAACGGGTTTGAGCTGGCCATGCAGATGCAGAAGAGCGCGGAGCGCTTCGGCGCGGTGACGAAGCTGGAGCGCGTGACGGAGCTTTCGCTGGCGGACGAAACCAAGATTGTGAAGACTTCGGCGGGCGAATACAGCGCCCGCACGGTCATCCTCGCCACGGGCGCCGCGCCGCGTGAGCTGGGCCTGCCGCGGGAACGCGAGCTGCGCGGCCGCGGCGTCTCCTACTGCGCCACGTGCGACGGCATGTTCTACCGCGGCAAGGAGGTCGCCGTGGTGGGCGGCGGCAACACGGCTGCGGCCGACGCCGTCTATCTCGCCAAGCTGTGCAGCAAAGTGACTATTGTGCACCGCCGCGATTCGCTGCGCGCGTCCAAGGCGTATCTGCAGCCGCTGCGGAGCTGTGAAAACATCTCCATCGTGTGGGACAGCGTGCCGGAGGAAATCCTGGCAGACCAGACGGTGACGGGTTTGCGCGTGCGCAATGTGAAAACGGGCGAAACGCAGGAGATCCCCTGCTCCGGCATCTTTGTGGCGATCGGCAACGAGCCGAACGTTTCCCTGTTTGAAAACAGCGTTGCGCTCGACGGCCGTTATGTGGACGCCGACGAGACGACGCGCACGAACCTGCCCGGCGTGTTCGCTGTGGGGGACGTGCGGAAAAAGCCGCTGCGCCAGGTTGTGACAGCCGTGGCGGACGGCGCCGTGGCCTCGCACTTTGCGGAGGAATACCTCTCCCAGCGCGACGCGGACCGCTGACCGGCGGCGCGCATGAGAAGGGCCGGTTCCGGCCGGACGCTTTCCAAAACAGCAAAAATCCCTTCCGTCTCCAAATGGGAACGGAAGGGATTTTTTGCTGCCTTTAGGCTTAACAAAACCCCTGGTTCAACCAGGGGTAAATAAAAAAG
>ERZ1643250.1708-NODE-1708-length-17989-cov-6.559496_pt1 | contig 17989 bp, 14 predicted proteins | sample MGYA00579262_ERZ1643250 | MGnify/ENA primary metagenome ERZ1643250 (study PRJEB29033, sample SAMEA4952265) | chicken gut metagenome | biome: Broiler Chicken; feature: Gastrointestinal Tract; material: Caecum | place: Ireland | collected 2018 | study: Broiler... | reverse complement strand
CTTACAAAATTTTCTAAATATTCCTGAACCATACTCTGACAATAACATTCAATCACAACTTTTTTAGAAAATAATCCCTTTTTTTCTTCAATAATTTCATATGTCAATTCATCAGGAGTAATTCCTAAATCTTGGCAAGCATGTTGAATCACATCATCTAATGTTTTTCCTTCATATGTCTTCATAGTTTTGCCCAGTCCTTATTTATCTTTTTTCTTTTCAATGTGATAAAGTTGAATATAAACTGTTCTTGCAATTGTAATTAAACTTGTTGTAATCCAGTATAATGACATTGCTGTTGGCATTGATACTGCAAACCATACAATCATAACAGTCATGACAATATTCATTGTTTTCATTGATTGTTGTTGTTTTGAAACCTTATATCTTGGATTTCTCTTTAACATAATATTATTGATTTCAATCGCAAAATATTGTGTTAAACCAACCAATGCTACAATAATGATATAAGCCCATTCTCCTTCTGTAATGGCTGATATTGGCGTAATTCCTAATTTTAATCCAAATAATGTTGAAGTATATAATATTTCAACTCTTTGCACTGCCTGCCAAACTGCAAGCATGATTGGTAATGTCAAGAATGTTGAAAAACTGCTTAACATGCTGATATTATGCTTTTTATATAAAGCTTGAATTTCAGCAGTTTGACGCATTTGAGATGTCTGATCTCTTCTTCCAGCATATTTTCTTTGAATTCTTTCCATTTCTGGTTGAATTAATTGCATCTTTTGAGTTGACTCTGTTGATTTAATCATGATAGGTAAAATCAGAATATTGATGAAAATTGTCATTCCCACAACACCCCAAGCAACATTACCTAACATATTGCTGATAAATAAAATACCTCTCGCAATTGGATAAGTTAAAATAAAATCAAAAAAACCTAAATCCTTTAAACTCCAAGGAGTTGACTCATTAATAGCACGTGATGCAATCAGTTGTCCATTTTGATCAAGATTACTTGTACATCCAACTAATACGAAGACCACAGCTACTAAAGCAAATGCTTTTAAAAATTTCTTTGTACGTTGATCTAAATACATTGTTACTTTTCCATCCTTCTATTTATTTTATTATATAGAGATACAAGGCTTTCTAAATTATCATGATAATTCTGATTTAAAAACTGATATCTCACTATAATAATAAAATCCATCTTTTGATTGTTATCAAAAACCTGCTGAACCATCATTCTGACTTGTCTTTTTATTCTATTTCGAACAACAGCATGACCTAATTTTTTACTTACTGAGATTCCCACTCTTAAATGATCTTTGTTTTGATCAAAATAAATGACAAACTGTCTGTTTGCTATTGATTTTTTCTTTTTAATGATGGATTGGAAATCTTCATTCTTCTTAATTCGATACTCTTTTTTCATATTTTTTTAGAAAAAAAACCACATTAAAGTGGAATTTTTTTAGGCAGATAAAACTTTTCTTCCTCTCTTACGGCGACGAGCAAGTACTTTTCTTCCGCCTACTGTTGCCATTCTAGCTCTAAAACCATGAGTTTTTGATCTTTTTCTCTTATTTGGTTGATATGTTCTTTTCATTGATTACACCTCCAAAATAATAAATTTTTTATACACAATAACATATGCCCCATTATTATATGGGTTTTGCTTTTATAAGTCAATGAAAATATAGAAAATTATTTGATTATTAAAGCATTTTCTTTCCTGATAAAGTTCTATTTACTTTCATTTGTGCATATCATTTATCAGGAGTATTTACGTCTATTCACAACTTATGCACAAACGCTTAAAAGTTATTCACAATGTGCATAACTCTACATTTATTCACTTATATCGACATTTTTCTTGTGCATTATTTGTTGCTTTTTATGTGAATTAAAAAAATAAAATCATTTTGTGCACAATTATGCACATAGCATAACTTTTTATGCACAATTTCCATATCATGAAATTTGTGTAAAACTAAAAAAATCCCGTCAATTCAATATAATTTGGTGTGCATAACTATGTGAATAACTTGTGCGTATTTTTTTTCATCTTCTATTTATTCACTTTTTCCTTTATAATGTGTCTTGGAGATGGTGAAAATGAACAATTTAGATATGAACTGGCAAAAAACTTTAAGTTTATTCCAAGGAAAACTTGATGATTATGGATTAGATAAAATTACTTTTGATTCTTTTTTCACTACCTTAGAAATCAAAGACATTGTAGGAAGTGTCGTGACGATCACCATTGATACAAAATGGAGCTTAGATGTTGTAGAACCTTATTTAACGCATTTACAGGAAATCTACAATACTGTCACAAATGGACACTATCAGCTACATTTAATGACTGAAGAAGATTTTAAACAAAGTCATGCAAAACAAGAACATTTATTACATTTTGATGATCACTTAAATCCTGATTTGACTTTTGATAATTTCGTTATTGGAAACAGTAATAGAATTGCTCAAAATGCATCTTTAGCAGTTGCTATGAAACCTGGTATTTCTTATAGTCCATTATTTATTCATAGTAATTCAGGATTAGGAAAAACACATTTATTAAATGCTATTGGAAATTATGCTAAAAAACGTGATCCATCTATAAATGTTTTATTTACAACAAGTGAGAACTTTGTGAATGAATATATTCAATCATTAGCTAATCATGCAATGGATGAATTTAACTATAAATATCGTCAAATGGATATATTATTAATAGATGATATTCAATTCATGGCTACAAAAGAATCATCAAGTGAGATCTTTTTCAACATTTTTAATACTTTAATTAGTAATAAAAAACAGATTGTCATTACTTCAGATAAACCGCCACGTGATCTAAAGGGAATGGAAAGTCGATTAGTCAGTCGATTTTCATCTGGTTTAACAGTAAGTATTGATACACCAGAATTTGAAACGGCTAAAGCCATTTTAAGAAAGAAAATAGAAATTGAAAATGTTGATTATCCAATAACGGAAGAAGTTTTAGACTTTATTGCCACTCATTTTAATACTGATGTCAGAGAACTAGAAGGAAGTTTAAAAAGATTATTATTTTATAAGCTCATATGTGGTAAAAAATTAGATATTATTGACTTGAATTTTGCCTTAGAAGCCTTTAGTGATTCTTATAGTCAGCCAACACAGAAAAAAGAATTAACTGTTTCAAATATAAAGAAATGTGTTGCTGATTATTATAATTTAACGGTCGCTCAAATTAATTCTAAATCAAGAACATCTAGTATTATTGTCGCAAGACATATTGCCATGTATTTAGTCAGAGAACTCATTGAAGATATTTCATTCATTCAAATTGGTCATGAATTTGGTGGAAGAGATCATTCAACTGTCATGAAAGCTTGTCATAAAGTTCAACAGAAATTAGAAAAAGATATGAATTATCGTCAAGCTATTCAAGATATTAAAAAGAAACTTGTGTAAAAGTTATGCACACTTATCCACAACTTATGCACATCATAAAAATAAAAAAACAATGAATAAAACGTCACTTTTTTTCACTTATGCATATTGTGCACAATATTATTATTATGTTATTATTTAAATAATATAAAATATAAAGGAGATCATTTATGAATTTTAAGATTAAAAGATTGGAATTATTGAATGCTCTAACTAAAGTTTCAAGAGCTGTTTCTATAAAAAGTCCATTACCTGTTTTAACTGGTATTAAATTTGATTTAAAAGAAGATGAACTTATTTTAACTGGTAGTGATAGTGATATTACAATTCAAACAAGTATTCAAGATCATATTGATATTATTGAACCTGGTAGTGTTGTTTTATCATCTAAATATATATTAGAAATTATTAAAAAGATTGATTCTGAAGATGTACATATTTTTATTGTAGATGGAACACTTACAAGAATTGAAGGAGCTAACTCTCGTTTTGATTTAAATGGAACATCTTATATTGATTATCCTCGTATTGATTTAAATAAAACAGGTGTTAATTTACAGATGAAATCTATTGATTTAAAAGAAGCCATTGAACAAACTTCATTTGCGACAAGTGAAAAAGAAACAAGACCTGTTTTAACAGGAGTTAACTTCAAAGCTAAAGATCATGTTTTAGAATGTATTGCGACAGATAGTTATCGTTTAGCAAAACGTATTTTAAATATTGATTCTGATATTTCATTTAATATTATTATTCCTAAAAAGAGTTTAATTGAAATCAGCCGTATTATTGAAAAAGATGAATTGATTGATTTATATGTATCTGATCGTAAAGTTTTATTTGTTTTTGATCATGTTTTAATTCAAACAAGATTAATTGATGGAACTTTCCCTGATACAAGTCGTTTAATTCCTGATAGTTTTGATTACTCTATGAGTATTGATAGTACAAGTTTATTAAATTCTATTGATAGAGCATCATTACTGACAAATGAACAAACAAATATTGTTAAACTCACAATGAATCAGGATACAGTGATTTTATCTTCATTCTCTCAAGAAATTGGGTCAGTAGAAGAAAACTTATCTAGAGCTTTCTATAAAGGTGAACCTTTAAAAATTTCATTTAGTGCCAGATATTTAACTGATGCTATTAAGAGTATTAACGGACAAAAAGTCAGAGTCTTATTTACTGGTGAAATGAAACCATTTATTATTAAAGACTTTGAAAGAGAAGATATTATTCAATTGGTTTTACCTGTGAGAACTTATTAAGCTAATCTATTCACGATTAGCTTTTTTTGTTATAATTTGAATGGTGGTATTATGGAAAAAATTTTACTGGTTGAAGATGATTTACAAATCGTTAAGCATTTAAATTCTTATTTAAGAGAAAATGGTTATCATTTAATAGCTGTTGATGGACAAAAAAAGGCTATGCAAATACTCCAACAACAATCTATAGATTTAATCTTATTAGATATTTCATTAAAAGAAGGTAATGGCTTTTCTTTATATAATGAAATTAAAGCTTATTATGATATTCCTATTATTTTCTTAACGGCCCAAAGTGATGAATTTAGTATTATTACAGGACTTGATTTAGGAGCAGATGATTATATATCAAAACCATTTCAACCTCGAATACTATTATCACGTATTCAAAATATTTTAAAAAGATATAAAAAACAAGATCAGATATTCCAATATCAAAATCTTCAAGTTTATATTTCTCAGGCTAAAGTCTTTAAAAATCATCAGGAAATCTTTTTATCAGCTTTAGAATATAAATTATTGTTAATATTTGTACAACATGCTCATCATTTACTAACAAGAGAATTTTTATTAGAAGAACTTTATCAGATGACAGGTGAAGATATGAATGATAATACTTTGACTGTTTATATTAAAAGATTAAGAAATAAGATAGAAGATCAACCTCAACATCCCCAAATCATACAAACCAAAAGGGGATTGGGTTATCAACTGGGAGATTAGATCATGTATATCATTATATTCTTATTATGCTGTATTATAGTTAGTTTATGTTTTTATATCTATAAAAAAAATAAAAAAATTATTTCTATTTCTAAACAAATCAATGATATTTTATTTCATCATAATGATTTTTATATTCAAAAATACAAAGAGGGAAATCTTTCTATCTTAGAGAGTGATATATGTAAATTAGTCAATAAGATTTATGAACAAAATCATTTATTAGAAAATGAAAAACTGATTCTAAAAGAATATCTGGAAGATATATCTCATCAAATGAAAACACCTTTAACAGCTTTAAATTTAATTCATGAAAGATTAAATAAAGCAGAAGGCAATGAAAAAAGACAATTATTAAAAGAAGAAAAGAAATTATTAAATAAAATTGAATGGCTCGTGATGAGTTTATTAAAAATGGCGCAATTAGATGCCCAGACAGTCACTTTTCATCAGGAAAGTATTACACAGAAAGATTTTGTTTTGCAGTTATTAAATCCATTTGAAATACAAATAGATATGAAAGATATCCGATTACAAATCAATATTCAAGAATCAGAGATATTCAAATGTGATATTTTATGGACTTTAGAAGCTGTATCTAATATCTTAAAAAATTGTATAGAACATGTTGAACAAAATGGAATCATTCATATAGAAATGAATCAAAATCCTTTATATGATGAAATCATTATTCAAGATAATGGTTGTGGTATTGATCAGGAAGATTTAATTCATCTATTTGAAAGATTTTATAAAGGAAAAAATGCAAAGCAGGATAGTGTAGGTATAGGTTTAGCTTTGAGTTCTATGATTGTTGAAAAACAAAATGGAACAATTCAAGTAGAAAATACATATCCTGGCACAAAATTTACAATTCATTTATATAAAGAAAATGTATAGATATTTGATTATGACAAATCTGTCACTTTATTGTCACGGGTTTGTCATTTTTATTTGGTACAATCAAGATAGGAAGAGAACATACTTGTACAAGTTCATAAAATAAGTCATTGATTTTATATGATGTTTCTTTTTCTGTTGATAGGAGGGAGGTTGATCAGAAAATGAAAATCATAAATACCTTAACCTTTAGATATCTCAAACATAATAAAAAAAGAGGTTTACTTACATTATTTTGTATTATTATATCTGTCACCATGATGAGTACTTTGGGTATAGCTTTTGCACCAGGTAAAACTTATTATCAGAATTATATAGAAAAGACTGTTGGAGATTATCATTATTATTTTGGAAGTCGTGGTAAAGAAACATTAGAAATATTAAAGAACGATCCTGAAGTTGAAGAATTTTATTTATCAGATGTAAAAACTTTTTATTATAATGATTCAGAAATCTTAACTTTGTTTGGGGATACATTATATTTTCAAAAAAAGAATATGAACGATTACATGATTGAAGGAAGATTACCTGTTAATAAAAATGAAATTGTCATGAATCCTCAGATTCTTAAAATGAATCAGATAGATAAAAGTATTGGAGATCAAATCAAATTTGATGGTCAGAAAGAATATACAATTGTAGGATTGATGGATTTCTATCAAACACAAGATGATCTGGCAGAGACATATTATGCCATCACATATATTGATTTAGATGATGATTATAGTGTATATGTTAGAGATAAAGAAGTATCTCAAAAAATTTTTAATCATATGTATCAATTAGAAGAAAAATTAGATGATACTATTATTGCATGCAATTCATCATATTTAGCTATTCAAAATGTATTTCAAAAAGATTCTTCAGATACAGTTTTGAATATATATAATATTCTTTATATTGTGATGGGAATTATTATATTTTCATCAGTTATTATCATTTATCAGGCCTTTCATCTTTCAACAAGTGATCGTATACAATATCTTGGTATGTTATCAAGTGTAGGGGCAACACCAAAACAAAAGAAGTGTTCGGTATATTTTGAAGGATTTGTTTTATCAATCATAGCCATACCAATAGGTATATTCATAAGTCTGATAGGATTAAATATTATTTTTTCATATATCAATCAGATGGAGTTATTAAAAAATTTAGGATTATTCATTCATTTACAGATATCTCCTCTTTATATGGTCATGATTATAGGATGTGCTTTATTAACAACATTCATGGCATTATATTTACCCGCCAGAAAAATATCAAAAATATCTATTATGGATGCTTTAACGAAGAGTAATGAAGTCAAAGTCAAAAAGGATAAATTAAAATTAAAAGGAATATTTGCTAAAAAAGACTTCAAAATATCAACACAATTAGCATTAAAAAATTATAAAAGACAAGGAAGAAAATCAAGAATTATTGTTATTTCGTTATCTTTATCTATGATTACATTTATGTCAATGTATTCATTTAGTAAACAAATTTTTGGCTTATTAAGAGATAATGATACAAATGATATTGATGTACAGATTAGTATGTATGTTGAAGATTTAGATAATTTTAAGAATATTGTAGATAATGATCCATCTGTTGAAAAATATATAGTAGGGGGATGGGAACAAATTAAAATAGAATATGATGAAAGTTATTTAGCTTTTCCTGATTCAGATTTTGTGATGACTGAGTTATGTGATATTCAATCTATTGATAATGAGACTTTTAAGCAAATTTGTAAAGATAATCATATTCCTTTTTCTAAAAACTTGGCTCTTGTTGAAAATGGACCTATATTAATTCACGAAGATAATGAAGAAAAAACATATAATCAGACATTTAAAAAAATGGATAAAAATTTTATCAAGAGCATGACTATAGTGATATTTGATGGATATAAAGATATCTATCATCAACTTCCATTATTTGACAATATTCAGATGATTAAGCCACTAGATTCAGAGATAAGTTATGGTATAACTTTTATAGTATGTGAAGATGAATATGTTGAACGCTTTCCAAATGGTTTTATGGCAGCAGCTATATCGACTTCAGAACCAGATAAAATAGTGAAGAAGTTTGATTTAGAGAATATTCATGCTACAAATTCTTATAAACAAAATAGAACACGATTACAGTTAATGGATATAACAGAAATATTAGTCTATAGTTTTGTAGGTGTTATGATATTTTTCTCTTTTTTAAATGTTATCAATATGATGAGTTCTAGTGTTGAAAAAAGAAAAAAAGAATTTGCGATGTTAATGAGTGTAGGTATGAGTCCAAACGATATCAAAAAGATGTTATGGAAGGAATCATTAGTTTACGGATTAAAAGTACTTATTTATAGTTTTCCAATTTGCATATTAATTGAGTATATATTTTATAAAAGGATATTATTTATTGAAATCCCTTTTATACCTTCTTGGATTGCTTATATTGTTGTATTTACTATCATTATGTTAGTCATGATATCTACATTCCTAATAGGACTCAACCAATTTAAAAAACAAAATATTATAGAAACATTAAAAGATGATATGTAATTATTCATATCTTCTTTTTCCAAAAAAATGAGAAATATGACAGATCTGTCACTCCTTTGTCAGGGTTTTGTCATTTTGATTTGATACGATAATAACAGGAGGAATATATATGAATATACTAGAAGTTAAAGATTTAACAAAAATATATGGAAATGATGAAAATAAGGTTGTAGCCTTAGATCATGTTTCATTTACTGTTGAAAAAGGCGAATTTATAGCTATTGTAGGTTCATCTGGATCAGGAAAGAGTACATTGCTACATTTGATCGGGGGTGTTGATAAACCAACAAGTGGTGAAGTGATTGTCAATGGACAGAATGTCTATAAAAAGAATGAAAATGAATTAGCCATATTTAGAAGAAGGGAAGTAGGGTTGATTTATCAATTCTATAATTTAATTCCTATATTAACCGTTGAAGAAAATATGACATTGCCAGTATTGCTGGATAATAAACAAGTGAATCAGGAAAGACTGGATGAATTACTACGTATATTAGATTTGAAATCAAGAGAAAAACATTTACCAAGAGAACTTTCAGGAGGACAGCAACAACGTGTATCAATAGGAAGAGCATTAATGAATGCACCATCACTGGTTCTTGCGGATGAACCAACAGGAAATCTTGATTCAAAAAACAGTAAAGAAATCATAGATTTACTGAAATTAACACAAAAAAGATATAAACAGACCTTAATCATGATTACTCATGATGAAAATATAGCGATGCAGGCAGATAGAATCATAGTGATAGAAGATGGAAAGATAAAAAAAGATGAGGTTATCAGAAAATGAAAATCATGAATACATTGACCTTAAGATATCTGAAAGCCAATAAAAAAAGAAGTTTATTGACATTACTATGTATTATGGTATCAGTTATCATGATGAGCTGTGTAGGAATAGCTTTTTCATCAGGTAAAGCCTATTATAAAAGTTATATAGAAAAAACAAGAGGAGATTACCATTATCGCATTGTTGATAATAGACAAGAAATTATTGATTTAATAAAAGATGATTCTCAAGTTGATGAATATTATTTTTCTTGTACAACACAACTTGATTATCAAGATTCACAGTTATATATGAAGTCTGGTGATTCATTATATTTTCAAAAGAAAGGACTCTATGATTATATTATTGATGGAAGATTACCTGTTAATAAGTATGAAATTGTTATAACACCAGAATTTTTAAAAATGAATCATATTGATAAAAAAATAGGAGATCAGATAACATTTGATAATCAACAAACATATACAATTGTAGGATTTATGAATAGTTATCAATCTCAAGATTTCATGGGATATATATATCAGGCATTTTCTTATATAGATTTAACTCAAGATTATACAATGTATATTAAAGATAAAGATGTTTCCAAAAATATATTTCAGCATGTACAAAATTTAAAGGAAAAAATACAAAACATGGAGAGTACAACATCTTCCAAATATTATATACCATATAATTCATCTTATTTGGCTGTACAGAATATCTTTGAAGAAGGTTTAACTGCTGGATATACAGATGTATATCATATGATTTATATTATGATTGGTATTATTAGTTTTGTATCTGTTATGATTATATATCAGGCATTCCATCTATCAACAACAGATCGTATTCAATATCTTGGGATGCTTTCAAGCGTAGGTGCTACGCCTAAACAAAAGAAATGTTCTGTTTATTTTGAAGGATTCATATTATCCATTATTGCGATACCATTTGGAATTCTATGTAGTTTTATAGGATTAAATATTGCTTTTTCATTTGCTAATCAAATGAAAATTTTAAAAGATCTCAACTTATCTATTCATACTCAAATCTCACCATTATATTTATGTCTCGTTATTATAGGTTCGTTTTTGATTACTTTTATCTCATTATATATACCTGCAAGAAGAATATCAAAAATATCTGTGATGGATGCTTTAACGAAAAGTGATGAAGTTAAAGTGAAAAAGAAAAGACTTCAATTAAATCGTTTTTTATCAAAATTTTTAAATGTTTCATGGCAATTGTCTATTAAAAATTATAAAAGACAAGGAATCAAATCCAGAGTTATTATTATTTCTTTAATGTTATCAATGATTATCTTTGTTTCTATGACAAGTTTTGGTAAAAATTTTATTAATACTGTCAAAAAAGAAAGTGGTATTCATGATTATGATATTTCAGTTTCAGATGTCAAAATGAAAAATAGACAAGATGTCATTGATATTTTAAATAACAGTCAATATGATAATGACTATTATTTGAGAGGATTAGAATTTGTTAATGTAGATATTAATCCTGATTATTTAACATATGAAAGTCCAAAAACTATAGGAATTTATATTCAGTGTATAGATGATCAAAGATTTAAAAAATTGTGTCAGGATAATGGTATTCAGCCATCGAATGATTTAGCATTAACATATAATCAATCTTTAATCTTGGGCGAAAATGAAACAGAAATTTCGTCAGTTTATAAAAAAATGGACAGAAACTTCATTCAAGATATGTATATCAGTTATCTAGATGAAAAAACTGAAAAAGAAAAGAAGATAGATATTCAAAATTTTCAAGATATTCAAATGATAGAAACATCTGATGAATATAATATAATTAATCCTTACGAATTAACTTTTATTGTTTCCACAGACTATTTTGAAAAAGAGTTTGGGTCTACGAATATAGAAATTTATATTCAGACACAACAACATGAACAATTAAATCAAGAATTAGAATCTTATGGATTAAGCAGTTACGATGAAACATCAGCTAATCAGGAAAGAATTGAATTTATGACAATTGTAGAGATATTTGTTTATGGATTTATAACAATTTTACTTATATTTACATTATTAAATATCTTAAATATGATGAGTGCCAGCATAGAAAAAAGGAAAAAAGAATTTGCGATGTTCATGAGTATAGGCATGAGTGTCAATGATATGAAAAAAATGTTATGGAAAGAATCTTCTATTTATGGCATAAAATCATTTGTATATAGTTTACCATTCTGTATAATAATAGAATTTCTATTATATAATTTATCTTCTAGTACTCTTCCTTTTACACCTTCATGGATAGCTTATTTGATATCATTTATTGTGATGATGATAGTGATGATTTTAACATTTAAATTAGGATTAAATCGTTTTAGAAAACAGAATATTATAGAAACATTAAAAGATGATATGTAGTCAAAAAGACTATATATCATTTTTTAGCTTATATTTAGCTTATAAGAGGTTTTTATATAAAAATGAGATTTATCACTTTTTTTATAAATATTGAATATAAGCCATAAAAACTATCATTTTTGATGTTTTTGTGATATAATAGTTCAGGTTATGAAAGTATGGGTGATAAATATATGAAAGAAGTTACAATTCATAGTGAGTATATTACTTTAGGACAATTACTTAAATTAGCTGATGCTGTAAGTAGTGGAGCTGAAGCTAAATTAGTCATTAGTGATGGACTGGTTCTTGTCAATGGTGAAGTAGAAACAAGACGTGGGAAAAAGCTCTATCATCAGGATATTGTTTCTTTTGATGGACAAGAATATCTAATCATTAATGAAGATTCATAGTATTCAATTAAAGAATTTTAGAAATTATATTGATTGTTCAGTAAAATTTGATCCTTTTATTAATATTTTAATTGGTCAAAATGCTCAAGGAAAAACAAACTTATTAGAAGCTATATATATTTTATCAATGTCTAAAAGTTTTAAGACAAAAGTCATAGATGAAATGATTTATTTTGATCAGGACTTTGCGAAAATTCAAGGACAGGTTATTAATAATCAAAAGACATTAAATTTAGAGATTGTTTTATCAAAGTTAGGAAAGAAAGCTTTGATTAATCATAATGAAATTAAAAAAACAAGTGATTATGTTGGTTATTTAAATGTTGTTTTATTTATTCCTGAGGATTTAATGTTAATAAAAGGAAGTCCAAAATTAAGAAGAAAATTGATTGATATGGAGTTATCTAAAATATCACCTATATATATGTATGATTTTAATAAATATCAAAGATTATTAAAAGAAAGAAATAAATATTTGAAATTATTAAATGAAAAACATTTAAAAGCTGATGATTACTTAGAGGTTTTATCTGAACAGATGGCACGATTACAAGTTCAATTATTAAAGAAAAGAATTGAATTTGTTGAATTATTAAATGAGATATCTACGAAAATGTATGATTATATTGCTTTACATCAGGAAGTATTATCAATTCAATATAAAACACATTACAAAGATATGAGTTATGAAGGTATTTTAGAAGATTATCGAAAGAATTATCAAAAAGATATTGCTTTTAAACAGACAACACATGGTATTCATAAAGATGATCTGGTGATGTGTTTAAATCAACAGGATGCTATAACTTATGCTTCACAAGGGCAACAAAGATCTATTGTTTTAGCAATCAAAATCGCTTTATTAGAATTGATTAAAAAAGAAATCGGAGAATATCCTGTTTTGTTGTTAGATGATGTTTTAAGTGAACTAGATGATACAAGAAAGACGAAGTTATTGAATTTAATTGAAGGAAAGGTTCAGACTTTTTTAACTTCAACAAATATTGATGGTATTCATCATCAGGTTATAGATAAAGCAAAGAAAATCGTCATTGAAAATGGAAATGTGAAAGGAGAAAGCTATGGAAGAAAATAAAGTTCAACACAGTTATAATGAATCTGATATTCAAGTCTTAGAAGGATTAGAAGCTGTTAGAAAAAGACCAGGTATGTATATTGGTTCAACGTCTTCTAGAGGTTTACATCATTTGGTATGGGAAATTGTTGATAACTCTATTGATGAAGCTTTAGCTGGATTTTGTAGTGAAATTAAAGTGATTTTAGAAGAAGGCGATGTTGTCAAGGTTATTGATAATGGACGTGGTATGCCAACAGGTGTTCATGCGAAAACTGGTAAGAGTACAGTTGAAACAATTTTAACTGTTTTACATGCTGGTGGTAAATTTGGTGGTGGAGGCTACAAAGTTTCTGGTGGTCTACACGGTGTTGGTGCTAGCGTTGTTAATGCATTGAGTGAATGGTTAGAAGTTTATGTACATAGAGATGGTCATATTTATTATCAAAGATTTGAAAATGGTGGACAACCTGTTGAAGATTTAAAGATTATTGGTGATTGTGATGATACTGGAACAACAGTTACTTTTAAAGCTGATCCTTTGATTTTTGAAGAAACAACTGTATATGATTATGAAACATTAAATCAGAGAATCCGTGAATTGGCTTTCTTAAATAAAGGATTGAAATTAATTTTAGAAGATCATAGACAGACACCACATAAGAAAAATGAATATCACTATGAAGGTGGTATTAAAGAATATGTTGCTTATTTGAATCGTAATAAAACGCCTATTCATGAAGAAATTATTTATGTAGAAGATGAAATAGATGATATTAAAGTTGAAGTTGGTATGCAATATAATGATGGATATCAGCCAAATATCTACTCTTTCTGTAATAATATTAATACACATGAAGGAGGAACTCATGAAGAAGGTTTCCGTCTTGCTTTAACAAGAGTCATTAATAATTATGCAAAAAATAATAATTTTCTGAAAAAAGATGAAGAATCTTTAAGTGGGGATGATTGCCGTGAAGGGTTAACAGCGATTATTTCAGTGAAACATCCTGATCCTCAATATGAAGGACAGACAAAAACAAAATTAGGAAATGCTGAAGTGAGAAAAATCGCAAGTAATATCATTTCAACAGCGTTAGATAAATTTTTATTAGAAAATCCAAATACTGCACAAATTATTATCAATAAAGCCATTGTCGCAAGTCGTGCCAGAATGGCAGCTAAACGTGCCAGAGAAATGACAAGAAGAAAAACAGCTTTAGATAGTATTGCCTTGCCAGGTAAATTAGCTGATTGTTCATCTAAGGATCCTAGTGAATGTGAAGTATTCATTGTCGAAGGGGATTCTGCCGGTGGTAGTGCCAAAATGGGTAGAGATCGTAGAACTCAGGCCATTTTGCCATTACGTGGTAAGATTTTAAATGTTGAAAAATCAAGATTAGATAGAATTTTAGGGAATGCTGAAATTCGTTCGATGATTACAGCTTTTGGAACAGGTATTGGTGAAGAATTTGATATTAGTAAATTAAGATATCATAAAATTGTCATTATGACCGATGCCGATGTTGATGGTGGACATATTCGTATTTTGATGTTGACATTCTTATATCGTTTCTTAAAGCCATTAATTGAAGAAGGATATGTGTATGCTGCACAGCCACCATTATATTTATTGAAACATGGAAAAGAAGAATATTATTTATATTCTGATTATGAATTGGAAAAGAAAAAAGAAGAACTTGGTGAAAATGCCAAAATTTCTATTCAGCGTTATAAAGGTTTAGGAGAAATGAATGCTGAACAGTTATGGGATACAACAATGAACCCAGAACATCGTGTTTTATGGCAAATTGATTTAGATGATGCGATGCAGGCTGATGCTATGTTTGATATGTTGATGGGTGAAAAAGTTGAACCAAGACGTGAATTTATTCAAGAAAATGCACAAATGGCAGAATTAGACTTATAGTAAAGGAGAGAAAAAATGGAAGAACGTGGAATTAAGAAAAGATCATTAACAAAAGAAATGAAACAATCCTTTATCAATTATGCCATGTCAGTTATTGTTCAAAGAGCTTTACCAGATGTGAGAGATGGATTAAAGCCTGTTCAAAGAAGAATTGTGCATGGAATGAATGAACTTGGATGTTATAGTGATAAACCATATAAGAAATCAGCGCGTATTGTTGGGGAAGTTATGGGGAAATACCATCCTCATGGTGACTCTTCAATCTATGAAGCTTTAGTTCGTATGGCACAGGATTTCAGTTATCGTTATATGTTAGTAGACGGTCATGGAAACTTTGGTTCTATTGATGGTGATGGCGCTGCAGCACAACGTTATACTGAAGCCAGAATGTCTAAGATTTCTATGGAAATGGTGAGAGATATTAATAAAGATACAGTCAATTTTATTCCTAACTATGATGGTGAAGAATCAGAACCAGAAGTTATGCCATCACGTTTCCCTAACTTATTAGTCAATGGGACAACAGGAATTGCGGTTGGTATGGCTACAAATATTCCACCTCATAATTTAGGTGAAGTCATTGATGCCATATTGGCTGTTTCTCATAATCCTGATATTACGATTCTAGAATTAATGGAAAATTATATTCAGGGACCTGATTTTCCAACAGGAGCTTATATTTTAGGTAAATCAGCGATTAAAAAAGCTTATGAAACTGGTAATGGCTTAATTGTCATGAGAGCGAAAACGGATATTATTGATATTCATGGTGGTAAAAAAGCTATTGTTGTTACTGAAATACCATATATGGTCAATAAAGCTCGTTTAATTGAAAAAATGGCTGAACATGTTAAAGAAAAACGTATTGAAGGTATTACAGAAATACGTGATGAATCTAACCGTGAAGGTATTCGTATTATGATTGAACTTCGTAAAGATGTTCAACCAGAAGTTATTTTAAATCAGTTATTTAAATTAACAGCTTTACAGACAACATTTGGTGTCAATTCTATTGCTTTAGTAAATAATCAACCTCAAACTTTAAATCTAAAACAAATGATTACTTACTATCTTGATCATCAAGAAGAAGTGATTAGAAGAAGAACAGCTTATGATTTAAAGAAAGCTGAAGATCGTGCTCATATTTTAGATGGTTTAAAAAGAGCATTAGATCAGATTGATGCTATTATTGAACTCATTCGAACATCTAGAACAACAGAAATCATTCAACAAAGATTGATGGATGAATTTGATATGTCTGATCGACAAGCAAAAGCAATCAGAGAAATGCAGCTTCAAAGATTAGCTGGTTTGGAAAGAGAAAAGATTGAAAATGAATTAAATCAATTATTAGAATTGATTGCTGATTTAAAAGATATTCTTGCAAAAAGAGAAAGAATATTAGAAATTATTGAAAAAGAATTATTAGAAATTAAAGCTAAATTTGCTGATAAGAGAAGAACTGAAATTATTCAAGGAACATTTGATTTAGAAGATGAAGATTTAATTCCAGTCGAAGATGTTATTATTTCTTTAACTTCTAATGGATATGTCAAACGTATGCCTGTTGATACTTATAAAACACAAAATAGAGGTGGTAGAGGTATCAAAGGTATGGGAACCAATGAGGATGATATTGTGGATGCTCTTATTCATATGAGTACTCATGATGATTTATTATTCTTTACAAACTTTGGTAAAGTCTATCGTTTAAAAGGATATAATATTCCTGAATTTGGTAGAACTGCTAAAGGATTACCTGTTGTTAATTTATTAAATCTAGATAAAGATGAAAGTGTTAAATCTATGATTTCTATTGATAAAGATGATATTGATGAAGATAAGAATCTATATCTATTCTTTGTGACATTAAATGGTTTAGTTAAGAAAACTTCTATTGAAGAATTTAAAAATATTAGACAGTCTGGTAAGATTGCGATTAATTTAAAAGATGAAGATCAGTTGGTTGCTGTGAAATTAACAAAAGAAAATGAAGAAATTCTCGTTGCAGCATCTAATGGAAAATTAATTAGATTTAATGAAAATGATGTCAGACCAATGGGTAGAACAGCATCAGGTGTCAGAGGTATTAATGTAGATGGTAGTCATGTTGTGGGTATGACAACAAATGGAGAAGGACAATATATTATGGCTATAAGTGAAAATGGTTATGGTAAGATGTCTCCAATAGAAGATTACCGTGAATCACATCGTGGTGGTAAAGGTGTAAAAACAATTAATACGACTGAAAAGACAGGACAATTGGTAGCTTTAAGAGCTGTTAATGGTGATGAAGATTTATTAATTATGACAAGTGAAGGTATTATGATTAGACTTCCAATGGAACAAGTAAAATTGGCTGGAAGAAATACTCAAGGTGTTAGATTGATTAAAGTTGCTGAAGGATCAATTGTTTCAAGTGTAGAAGTTGTTGATAAATCTGAAGAAGAAACTGAAGATAATGAAGAAGAAGGGGCTGTAACGAAATAAATATTCGTAAGGTCACCTAAAAAAGAAAACGACAATGATTATCTTTAATGATTATCATTGTCGTTTTT
>ERZ1643250.1706-NODE-1706-length-17996-cov-5.212418_pt1 | contig 17996 bp, 17 predicted proteins | sample MGYA00579262_ERZ1643250 | MGnify/ENA primary metagenome ERZ1643250 (study PRJEB29033, sample SAMEA4952265) | chicken gut metagenome | biome: Broiler Chicken; feature: Gastrointestinal Tract; material: Caecum | place: Ireland | collected 2018 | study: Broiler... | reverse complement strand
CCAGAGGTTTCGGGCCTCCCGGCCCGTCGATGTGTTATAATACCCTCACGGGCTAAGCGGAAATCAAAGATTTCCGAGCCCTGAGAGAACATTGAAACACATGCCAAAAAACGGAAAAAACAGAGCGTGCGGGGACACGGTCCCGCAGCAAAATCTATTTCCGGCGCCGGAACACCGGGCTCTGCGCCCGATCATTCCGGCAGGCAGAAGATGGCGGCCCGGCGGCAGGACGCCGCCGCGGGAATCCGGGCGGCGCACGGCACTGAACCTGAAAGGATTCGATATGAAGAAATGGATTGCAAATCTGCCGCTGAGGCGGCAGAAAACGCTGGCGGTTGTGCTCACATGCGTGCTGATTGTGCTCGTCATCCTTCTCTCCGTTGTGTGGAATGCGGCGGAACAGAAGGAGAACCGTGTGGAGACAACGGGCTACGCCATGGGCTCGGTTGTGCAGCAGACGGTTTACGGTGAAAATGCGCAGGCGGCTTCCGACGCGGCGCTGCAGGCGGTGACGGAGCTGGAAAACCGTATTTCCTGGCGCGTGGAGGGCTCCGACGTGGCGCGGCTGAACGACAACGCCGGCGTGGAATGGATCTCCATCGAGCCGGAAACAGCTTCCCTGCTCTCGCTGTGCAGGGAGGTTGCCGCGCGCACGGGCGGCGTCTTTGACCCCACCGTGCTGCCTGTCTCGAAGCTGTGGGATTTCACGGCGGACGAGGACACGTTCCAGCCGCCCGCGCAGGAAACCATCGATCGCTTCCTTCCCTACGTGAATTACGAGTATCTGCGCGTGCGGGAGGATTCCGCCTCGCTGAAATACCACTACATGGGGATCGATCTGGGATCGGCCGGGAAGGGCGCGGCCTGCGACACGGCACTGGCCTCCTATGCGGAGAGCGGCGCGGACGGCGCGGTGGTGGCCGTGGGCGGCAGCGTGGGCGTGTTCGGCGAAAAGCCGGACGGCTCTGCGTGGTCGATCACCGTGCGCAACCCCTACTCGGAGGAGGACGGGGAAACCGCGATGGGCGTGATGGAGATCACCGAGGGCTTCGTCTCCACCTCCGGTACATATGAAAAGCAGCGGGAAGCGGACGGCGTGACCTACCATCACCTGATCAACGCGAACACCGGCTGGCCGGAAGACAATGAGCTCGTCTCCGTGACCGTCTACATGAAGGCCAACGGGGACGGCGATCAGAACGGCGCGCTCAGCGACATCCTCGCCACGGCGGCGTATCTGCTCGGGCCGGAGGAAGGGGCGGATCTGCTCCGCTCATACGGCGCAGAGGGCCTCTTTATCACCCGGGAAAAGACCGTGACGATGACGGAAGGGTTCCCCGCCTTCTCCCTGCTGCTGGATTCTTACACGCTGGAGGAATGAGCGATGGAACGCAAATGGTTCCGGCCGGCCGATCTGATCCTGCTGGCTGCCGCCGCGGCCGTGTGTCTCGCGCTTCTGTTTTGGCAGCACAGCACGGGCGACGCGGACTGCACGGCAGTCATTGAGCAGGACGGGCAGGAGCTGCGCCGCATCTCGCTTTCCGCGCTCACGCAGGAGGAACGGATCGAACTCGGCGGCGAGTATCATGTGGTGCTGCTGGCAGAACCGGGGGCAATCTCGTTTCTCTCCTCGGACTGCCCGGATCAGATCTGCGTGCACACCGGAAAGCTCACGAAACCGGGGCAGGCCGCCGTCTGCCTGCCCGCCCGCATTTCCGTCCGCCTGGAGGGAAAAAGCGAAAGCGGCGCAGACGCGACGACCGGATGAACAAACGGAAAAAGGAGGTACCATGCACCACGGAACGCGCTCCGCCGCCCGCCTGGTGGCAGGCACGGGACTTCTGGGCGCGCTGGCGCTTGTTCTCTCCCTGCTGGAGAGCGCGCTGCCGCCTGTGACGGCGCTGCCGCCCGGCGCAAAGCTGGGCCTTTCCAACATTGCCGTGCTGTATGCCGTGCAGTGTCTGGGCGGGTTTCCGGCCGTGTGCGTCGCCCTTGTGAAGGGTGTGTTTGCGGGCTTGACAAGAGGCGGCGCCGCCTTTATCATGAGTACGTCGGGCGGCCTTTTGAGCACGGCCGTCATGACGCTGTTCTCCCGGTCAAAGCGCCCTTCCTTCGGGCTGCTTGGCCTGGGCGTCGCGGGAGGCGTCGCCCACAATCTGGGCCAGCTGCTGGCGGCCTGCCTCATCACCACGCAGGCGGCGGTCTGGTATGCTCCCCTTCTGATTGGATTTGGCGTTCTGTTCGGCGCCGTGACAGGCACCATCCTGCGTGTCACGATGCCGGCCATCAAGCGCCTGCTTCCCCCGTCTGCCGGAGCAACGGCCGGCGGCCCGCACATGCCCCCACGGCCCGGCAAAGGCCGCGGGGAGGGGAAATAGAATGGAGGTAAAGAGAAAGTGGGACTGTCATTTCCTAAAAAACCGTTCCGCACCCACGGCGGTGCGGCGGTTCCCCACCGGAAAAACACGGCGCAGCTGCAGACAGCTGTGCTGCCCTGCCCGGATCAGGTCACGATCCCCATGCAGCAGCATGTGGGTGCGCCCTGCAAGCCGCTTGTCAAGGTCGGGGACACGGTGGATGTGGGCCAGAAAATCGGCGACAGCGACGCCTATGTCAGCGCGCCGATCCATGCAAGCATTTCCGGCAAGGTGACCGCCATCACGCAGGTGACGCTGCCGGGCGGCCAGCGCACGGATGCCGTGGTGATTCAATCCGACGGCGAAATGCGCGTTTCGCCCGATGTGAAACCGCCAAAGGTGGATTCCGCCGAAAGCCTGTGCCGCGCGCTGCGGGAGTCCGGCCTTGTGGGCCTGGGCGGCGCCGGTTTCCCAGCGCACGTGAAGCTCAACGTGCCGAAGGGCAAGCGCATCGACACGCTCATCATCAACGCGGCCGAGTGTGAACCTTACATCACCGCCGACAACCGCGAGGCGATCGAAAACGCACAATCCGTACTGGAAGGCGTTTATATCATACGCGATCTGCTGCACATCGATCGCGTGATCATCGCCGTGGAAAACAACAAGCCCGACGTTATCGAAACGCTCACGCGCATTGCGGACAACCCGGAGCGCGATCCGGACGACAACGTGCGCGTGCTGCCGCTGCGCGCCAGATACCCGCAGGGCGCTGAAAAAGTGCTGGTGAAATCCTGCACGGACCGCGTCATCCCCCTGGGCAAGCTGCCGGCCGACGTGGGCTGCATCGTGATGAACATCACGTCCGTCGCGTTTGTGGCGGATTATCTGAAAACGGGCATGCCGCTTGTGAAAAAGCGCGTTACGGTGGACGGTTCCGCAATCCAGCACCCGCAGAACGTGCTGGTTCCCGTAGGGACAAAGATTTCCGATCTCGTGGCCTTCTGCGGCGGCTGGAAAGCGGAGCCGGCCAAGCTGCTGATGGGCGGCCCCATGATGGGCCTCGCGCTCACGGGCGACGATCTGCCCATTCTGAAGCAGAACAACGGCCTGCTGGCCTTCGCCGAGGGAGACGCCGTGCTGCCGGAACCCACCGCGTGCATCCGCTGCGGGCGCTGCGTGGCAGGCTGCCCCATGGACCTGATGCCGACACAGCTTGAAAAATACGCGGAGCTCGGCGACGTGGACGCGCTGAACCGCTACGGCGTGATGTGCTGCATGGAGTGCGGCACCTGCGCCTACAACTGCCCGGCCAACCGGCCGCTTGTGCAGGCGATCCGCATGGGCAAGGCCCTGGTGAAAAAAGGAGGGAAGCAATAATGGAACAGAAGCTGATCGTTTCCGCTTCCCCCCATCTGAGGAGCGGAGCCACCACGCAGAAGATCATGCTCGACGTGATCATCGCCCTGGCCCCCGCGGCCGTGGCTTCGGTGATTCTGTTCGGGCCGCGCGCGCTGCTGCTGATGGCGGTGAGCGTGGCGAGCTGCGTGCTGTGTGAATACATCTGCCGCCGTGTGCTCAAGCGCCCGCAGACGGTGAACGACCTGAGCGCCGTTGTGACGGGCCTTCTGCTCGCCTTCAACCTGCCGCCGGAGATCAACCCGCTGGTGGCCGTGTTTGGCGCTGTGGTGGCCATTGTGGTGGTGAAGCAGATGTTCGGCGGCATCGGCCAGAACTTTGTGAATCCCGCGCTCACGGCGCGCATCATCCTGATGACCTCATTCCCCACCCGGATGACGACGTGGACGGCCCCCTTCGCCTACATGAACGGCGAAGCGGACGCCATGACGACCGCCACGCCCCTGGCACTCTCTGCGCAGGGCGCCACGGATTCGCTGCCGGGCCTGCTCCAGATGTTCCTGGGCGTGCGCGGCGGCTGCCTGGGCGAAACGTGCGCGCTTGCGCTGCTGCTCGGCGCCATCTATCTTGTGGCGCGCCGCGTGATTTCCCCCGTGATCCCCGTGTGCTACCTGGGTACGGCGGCCGTGTTCTCGCTGCTGCTCGGGCGCAACGTTCTGTTTGACCTCATGGCGGGCGGCCTGCTGCTGGGCGCCATCTTCATGGCCACCGACTACACCACCAGCCCGCTCACCGTGAAGGGCAAAGTCATTTACGGCATCGGCTGCGGCCTGCTCACGATGCTGATCCGCGTCTTCGGCTCGCTGCCGGAGGGCGTATCGTTCTCCATCGTGCTCATGAACATCCTGGTGCCGCTCATCGAGCGTATTTCCCGCCCGAAGCCCTTTGGAAAGGAGGAGGTCCGCTCATGAAACAGGAGGCACAGGCGCCGAAAAAGACGCTGCACGCAAAAGAGATCCTGCAGCCGGCGCTGGCACTGTTCGTTTTCTGCCTGATCGTCACGGCCCTGCTCGCGGGGACCAACCTGCTCACGCGCGATCAGATTGCAGAACAGAACCGCCTGGCGGAGGAAGCCTCGCGCCTGACGGTGAGCCCGGGAGCGGAAAGCTTCTCCCCCTCTGCGGACGGGACGTATTACCTGGCGGAGGCCGGCGGGGAAACCGTGGGCTATGTGTTCACCACAACGGCTTCCAGCTACGGCGGGCAGATCCGTGTAATGACGGGCATTTCCGCGGAAGGCACCATCACCGGCGTTTCCCTGCTCGAGATCAGCGACACACCCGGCCTTGGCATGAACGCGCAGCGCGAGGAATTCCGCGCACAGTATGAGAAACCCGCCCCGCCCGACGGTTTCACCGTGCTGAAAAACGGCACGCCCGACGACACGCAGATCAGCGCGATGACGGGTGCGACCATCACCTCACAGGCCGTGACCGACGCCGTGAACGAGGCTGTGGCCCAATATTACGCGATAAAGGAGGCGGAGTGATATGGCCGCCCGCAAAAAGACGCTCTGGCAGGAGTTCACAAAGGGCATCGTGAAGGAAAACCCCGTGCTGCGCCTGGTGCTCGGGACGTGCGCCACGCTGGCCGTGAGCACGGCGGCGAGCAACGCCATCGGCATGGGACTTGCCACCACGTTTGTTCTCGTCTGCTCCAACGCTGTGATTTCCCTGCTGCGCAAGGTGATCCCGGATAAGGTCCGCATTCCTTCCTACATCACCATCATCGCCGGCTTCGTCACCATTGTGCAGATGTTCATCCAGGCCTATTCGCCCGATCTGGACAAGGCGCTGGGCATTTACCTGCCGCTCATCGTGGTGAACTGCATCATTCTGGGCCGCGCGGAGATGTTCGCCAACAAGAACCCGCTGCTCCCCTCCATTCTGGACGGCCTGGGCATGGGCGTCGGTTTCACGGCCACGCTGCTGCTCATGGGCATCATCCGTGAACTGCTGGGCTCCGGCACGGTGTTCGGCCTCTCCGTCACCGCTTCCTTCATGGACCCGATCCTCATCTTCATCCTCCCTCCCGGAGGCTTCTTTGTGTTCGGCCTTCTGGTTGCGCTTGCCAACCGCCTTTCCGGAGAGGGCAAGGCGCCGGAGGAGATCGGCTGCAAGGGCTGCCCGCTGGCCGGCGGCTGCTCGAGGCTTCAGGCAAAGGAGGGCTCTGACAAATGACGGGAGAGACAATCAAGGGCCTGGTTTCCATTTTCCTGGCCGCTATCCTGACGGAAAACTACATTCTGAGCAAATTTCTGGGCATCTGCCCCTTCCTGGGCGTATCGAAAAAGCTGAACACGGCCGCCAGCATGAGCCTGGCCGTCACGCTCGTCATGGTCATCTCCACGGCCGTGACCTGGCCGATCTACTACGGCGTGCTTGTGCCGAACAATCTGGCCTACCTACAGACAATCGTGTTCATCCTCATCATCGCGGCGCTTGTGCAGCTCATTGAGATCACGCTCAAGCGGTATATGAAGCCGCTGTACAACGCGCTCGGCATTTATCTGCCGCTCATCACCACAAACTGTGCCGTGCTGGGCGTAACGATGCTCGTGATCGACAAGCATACCGCTTCCCCGGAATCGTTCCATTTCCTGCAGGCAATCATCAACGCGTTCGGCTCCGGCATCGGCTTCCTGGTGGCCATGGTACTGTTTGCGGGCGTGCGCGAGCGGCTGGAAACGTGCGATATCCCGAAAAGCCTGCGCGGCCTGCCGATCACGCTGATTGCGGCTTCGCTCGTCTCCGTCTCGTTCCTGGGCTTCCAGGGCCTGGTCGAGGGCCTGTTGGGCTGAAAGGAGGAGCTGAATCATGATGGAAGTGTTATTTCCCGTGCTGCTTGTGGCCGGGATTGGCCTGGTGGCCGGCCTCGGGCTGGCGATCGCCTCCGCCGTGATGGCCGTGCCGAAGGATGAAAAGGCGGAGGCCATCCAGGAGATGCTGCCCGGCGCCAACTGTGGCGCCTGCGGCTTCTCCGGCTGCTCCGGCTACGCGGCCGCCCTCGCAAAGGGAGAGGCAAAGCCGGGGCTCTGCTCGCCCGGCGGCGCGGAGGTTGCCGCCGAGATCTCGGCCTTTCTGGGCCTCGGCGGCGTGGATGTGGAGAAGAAGGTCGCCGTGGTGCGCTGCTCCGGCAGCGAGGACTACGCCGGGGAAAAGATGCGCTATGCCGGCATCGAGAGCTGCGCGGCCGCCGTGCAGCTTGCGGGCGGCCCCTCGTCCTGCTCCTTCGGCTGCGTGGGCTTCGGCGACTGCGTGAAGGCCTGCCAGTACGGCGCCGTGGAGATCTGCAGCGGCGTGGCACACATCGATCCCGCCCGCTGCAAGGGCTGCTCGCTGTGTGTTTCCGCCTGCCCGAAGCAGCTCATCACACTCGTGCCCTTCCGCAAACAGGCGGTGGTGCGGTGCAGCAGCTGTGACAAGGGCGCCCAGACAAACCGCGTGTGCAAGATTGGATGCATCGGCTGCATGAAGTGCGAAAAGACGTGCGAGTTCAACGCCATCCACGTGAAGAACTTCCACGCCTCCGTCGACCCCGCGGCCTGCACCGGCTGCGGCAAATGCGCGGAGGTTTGCCCGCGCCACGTGATCGATTTGCTCTCCGTGTGACGCACAGTGCAGAAATCCCGAAGAGCCGCGCATTTCCCGCGCGGCTCTCTTTTCCCTTCAAACTGAAACAGACGTGCCTTGCGGCCGCGTCCTCCCCAAAGCGGGAGGGGCAGCGGCCGCAAGGCGATCCGGGAGGTTGTATCAATGAAAACAGAGAAAAGGCAGCCGAAGCCGGTTGGATTTGCCGTTTCGCTTCTCGTTTTTCTCGCCCTGCTCGCGCTCGTCGTCTCGTTCACGGTGGGGCTCGGCTCCAGCCCGCACGTGCCGCTGCTGCTGGCGGCCGTGCTGGCAGCCCTTGTGGGCGCCGTGCACCGCTACACCTGGCGCGAGATGCTCGAGGGCATCACAAACGCCGTCACGGCCGCCGTGCCGGCCCTGCTCATCATTCTCTCCATCGGCATTCTCATTGCCGCGTGGGTGGCGGGCGGCGTGATCCCCACGATGGTATACTACGGCCTGCAGATCATCTCGCCCTCCTTTTTCCTGGTGACGGCGCTTCTGCTCTGCTCGCTCGTTTCCCTGGCGATCGGCAGCTCGCTCTCCACCATCGGCACGGTGGGCGTTGCGCTGCTCGGCGTGGGTTCCGCCATCGGTGTCCCACCCGCCATCACGGTGGGCGCGATTGTGTCCGGCGCATACTTCGGGGACAAAATGTCCCCGCTTTCCGACACGACAAACCTGGCCCCCTCCGTCTCGGGCGCTGGGCTGTTTGACCATGTGCGCCACATGATGGTGACGACAACGCCCACTTACCTCATCTGCCTGGTGGTTTACGGCATTCTGGGCGCAGTCTACGCACAGAACGGCGCGGTGGACGAGGCGCAGATCCGCCTGACGCTCGACACGCTGGCCGAAAACTTTGTGATCCACCCGCTGCTCCTGCTGCCGCCGCTGCTCGTGCTGCTCATGGTGATCTTCCGGATCCCGGCCCTGCCCGGCCTCATGGGTGCGGCAGCGCTGGGCCTTCTGGCCGCCGTGTTTGTGCAGGGTGTGCCGGCGCGTGAGCTTCTGGGCGCAGTGATGGACGGCTTTTCGGCCGACACCGGCGTGGAGGCGGTGGACACGCTGCTGAACCGCGGCGGCCTCATGAGCATGATGCGCACCATCGCGCTCATGCTGCTGGCGCTGAGCTTTTCCGGCATCTACGAGCGCACCGGCATGGCGGAAGCCGTGCTCAGGCGGATTGTGGCGCACATCCACAGCGATCGCGGGCTGGTGATCGCCACGGTGCTTACGGCGTGGGGCGTCGTCATCGGCACAGGGCAGCAGTACGTGGCCATCATCATGACGGGACGGCTCTTCCGCCCGCTGTACGAGGCGCACCGCCTGAAGCCGCAGAACCTGAGCCGCGCCCTGGAGGACGCCGGCACCGTGTTCGGCGGCATTGTGCCCTACAGCACCGGCGCAGGCTTCACGGAGACGGCGCTCGGCGTTTCCGCCTGGCAGTACGGCCCATTTACCTTTTTCGGCTGGCTGAATCCGCTTGTCTCCCTGACGATTGCGCTGCTCGGCAAGAGCATGCCGCATGTGGAGACGGCAGACACGCCGGAACAGACTGAAACTGGAAAGGAGCAAGCGAAGTGAACGAGAAAGAAACGGCGGAAATCCGCCGCCAGTTCCGCCCGGGGCAGAATGTGGTGCAGCACATCCGCGGGTGTTACATCAACGAAAAGCGCGAGGTGGTGACGGAGTTTTCCCCTTCCCTCGCGCTCATGGAGGAATCGGAAGCCGAAAAGCTGCTGGCCATCCTGAAAAAGACGCTCTCCGGCACGCTGGGCAAAAACCTGGTGGATCTCTCCTTTGCCACGAGCCAGGTCGTGGATTCCGAGGAGCACCGGCTGCTGTCCTCCCTGCGCACCTCCGGCCTTGCGGACGACGAGGCTGTGCACACGATGTTCACCCGCATTGCGGAATCGGTGCAGCTGGAAGGGTCCTATCTCATTCTGCTGGCAAGCGGCAAATATGATGTTCCCTACCGCGCGAAGGACGGCGAGACGCTGGAGGACGCCTCCAGCGAGGTATACACGTTCCTGCTGTGCAGCCTGTGCCCGATCAAGGTCACAAAGCCTGCTCTGAGCTACTATGCGGCGCAAAACGAGTTCCACAACCGCCGGGAGGACTGGCTCGTCTCGCCGCCGGAGGCAGGCTTCCTCTTCCCCGCTTTCGACGGCCGGTGTGCGAATCTCTACGGCGCGCTCTATTACACGAAGAGTGCGGCGGACAATCACCCCGAGCTGATCGACGCGCTGTTCCGGCTGGAGCCGCCCGCCCCGGCAGACGAGCAGCGGGAGAACTTTCACGCCGTGCTGGCCGAGTCGCTGGGCAATGCCTGCAGCCTGGATGTGGCGCAGGCGGTGCACGGGAAACTCTGCGCGTTGATTGAAGATCACAAGGCCAACCACGAGGAGGAGCCGCTCGCGATCTCCGGCGAAACGGTGCGGCAGACGCTCTCCGCCTGCGGTGTGGAGGAGGAGCATGTGGCCGCCTTTGAGCAGAAATTTGCCGAAACCTTCGGCGAGGGCGCCGAGCTGCGGCCGCAGAACCTCGTGAACACAAAGCAGTATGAACTGCGGACGCCGGATGTGACGATCCGCGTGAACCCGGAGCACGCCGATCTGGTGGAAGCCCGCGTGATCGACGGCGTGCGCTGCCTCGTCATCCGCGCCGAAGAGGGCGTGGAGCTCAACGGCCTGAACGTCCACTGGCCCGGTGAGCAGCCTGCGGAACCGTCCCCCGGCGCTGTCGGAAAAGAAAAAAGGGAACCTTAAGCCGCAGAACAGCGGACAAAGAGATGAAAAGCAGCCGCCCCTCTCGGGACGGCTGCTTTTGCATGGCAGAAAAATGTTTTGGCACATTTCAGCTTTGGCCGGCCGTTTTCGATCCCTCCGTGCGGCGCTGAAGCTTGCGGAACAGGCGAACAAGCACAACCACAGCCGCTGTCGCAAGGAAGATTTCCGCCGTGAACTGTGCATAGGCCAGGCCATAGAGCGGAAAAAGCATGTTGAGCAGGCACAAGGCTGGGATTTCCAGCACAATCTTTCGCAGCACGGCAAACAGGAACGCGTGGCGCCCCATGCCCGTAGCCTGGAACACGCCGACAGCTATGAAATCCAGACACAGGAAGGGGATGCCCAGGCTGAACCCGTGCAGGAAACGGGAACCGTATGCAATGACCGACTCGTTGTTCATGAAGAGACGGATAAAGAAATCGGAAAAACTGAAATACGCCACCGCAACGGCCACCGTGAACACCATGGCGGCGCGGATTGCATAGAACAGGACGCCCTTCATGCGTTTGATGTTGCCGCTGGCGTAGTTGTAGCTGATCAGAGGCATAATGCCCTGGGAAAGGCCGAGCGCAATGTTCGTGGGCACCTGGTAAATCTTCTGTGAAATGCCCATGGCGGCCACAGGATCGGCGCCGTAAACGGAGGTGAAGTTGTTGAGCACCGTCATGCCGGTGACGTTGAGCAGATTCTGGATGGACGCAGGGATACCCACCGTGCACACACCCGCCACAATGGAGCGGTTGGGGCGGAACATCTTCGGGTTGATGCAGACATAGGTATGGCCGCGCTTCACAAAAAGAAGCACAAAGAAATACAGGCAGGCCACACAGTTGGAGAGGAAGGTGGCCATGCCGGCCCCCTCCGCCCCCATGTTTAGCCCCCAGGGCAGAATGAAGATGGGGTCAAGCACGATGTTGAGCAGGCAGCCGCTCATGGTGCCGATACTCGCATGCATGGAGGAGCCCTCCGCACGCACCAGATACGCCATGACGACGTTCAGGATGGCCGGCGTCGCGCCGAAGCAGACCGTCCATTTCAGGTAAGCGGCCGTGGCATCCGCCGTTGTGGCATCCGTTCCCAGCAGGACGAGAAGGGGATCGAGAAAGATGGTGAAAAACAGGGAAAACAGGAGCCCGCTGATAATCGAGCAATAAAACCCGAACGCGGAGCTCTTGTACACCACCTCGTAATCCCTGCGGCCGAGCGCACGGCTCATCATGCTGGAACTCCCCACACCGAACAGGTTGTTCACAGCGTTGAACGCCAGCAGAACAGGTGCGGCCAGCGTGACGGCGGCGTTCTGCACCGCATCGTTCAGCATGCCGACAAAATATGTATCCGCCAGATTGTAAAACACCATGACCAGCGAGCTGAGGATGGTGGGGATCGCCAGCGTCATGACGGCTCCGGGAATCGGCTTGTTTTCGAACAGATCTATCTTTTTTTGGTCTTCTCCCATCGCAAGGAACTCCTCCCCGGCGGGTCAGGACCCCGCCCTGCCATTAAGATTCCTGCTTCTCCTGCGCGGCGGCCTCGGCCTCCGCAGCCTTAATCATGATGGCGCATTCCAATCGTTTGCGCTGCAGCTCGCAGCCGATCTCGTAGCTGCCGTTGATGTCGCCGCTGAAATGGTACGCGTTGGCAGAACAGCCGCCGCTGCACCAGAACTTTGCAAAGCAATCCTTGCAGCTCTCGCGCGCATACACGTTGCAGAGCTTGAAGCGGTCCTGCAGCTCCTTGTTCTGAATGCCGTCATAGACATTGCCGAGCAGGAAATCCGTGTTGCCCACAAACTGGTGGCAGGGGTAGAGATCGCCCCAGGGCGTGACGGCGAGGTATTCCGTGCCGGCGCCGCAGCCGGAAATGCGCTTATAGATGCACGGGCCGCCCGTGAGATCGATCATGAAGTGGAAGAAATTGAAGCCGTTTCCCTTCCTGCGGCGGGACAGGATCTCTTTGGCAAGGCGATCGTATTCCGCGCAGAGCTCCGGCACATCCTCCTCGCGGATGGCGTACGGCTCCGTGGGAGCAGCCACGACGGGCTCCACGGAGATCTGCTTGAAGCCCTCGTCTGCCAGATGCAGCACGTCGCTGGCGAAATCCTTATTGAAGTGAGTGTAGGTGCCGCGCACATAATAGTTGTCCTGATGGCGGCTCTCGGCCACCTTCTTGAACTTCGGCAGGATGAGATCATAGGGACTGCCGTTGCCATTGCGGAACGGGCGCATGCGATCATTGACTTCCTTGCGGCCGTCAATGCTCAGCACAATATTCCCCATCTCCTGGTTTACAAAGTCGAGGATCTCATCGGTGAGCAGGACACCGTTCGTCGTGATGGTGAAACGGAACTTCTTGTTGTGCTCCTTTTCCTGGCTGCGGCCGTAAGCGACAAGCTGCTTGACAACATCCCAGTTCATAAGCGGCTCGCCCCCGAAGAAATCCACCTCCAGGTTGACGCGGCTGCCGGAATTCTGGATGAGGAAATCGAGTGCCTGGCGGCCGACCTCATAGCTCATGAGCGCACGGCGGCCCATGTATTCGCCCTCGTCGGCAAAGCAGTATTTGCAGCCGAGGTTGCAGTCATGCGCCACATGCAGGCAGAGCGCCTTCACCACGGCGTTGCGCTGCTTGAAATCGATCACGGCGTCGCGGTACGGATCGTCGCTGAACAGGGAACCGTCCTCCTGCAGGGCGCGCACATCGCCGATGACCTCCTCCACCTCACTGCGCGTGATTTCGGGACGATCGGCATAGCGCTCCAGCATGGCGGCCGTGATCTCCTCCGGCGTGTGATTTTCCCACATGGCGATCACGTCGTAGGCAAGATCGTCCACCACATGGACGCATCCGCTGTTCACATCCAACACAATATTATAACCGTTGCTTTTATACTGATGAACCATGGTATTTTACAAACCCTTTCCAAAAAGATGCGCACAAGAAATATCGCCGCCACGGCGCAAAGGCACGCCGCAGGGCGCGCCGCTTCCGGGGCAGCGATACCATCAAGAGACTGCTCTTACTTGTTTTTGTTTTCGCAGTGCTGGTTTGCAACCGTGCAGGACGTCTTGCAGGCAGACTGGCAGGAGGTCTGGCACTCGCCGCAGCCGCCGACCTTCAGGGAGTCCTTCAGGTTTCTGGAATTCAAAGTCTGAATGCGCTTCATCGAATCAGTCTCCTTTCTGTGGAATCGCAAGCGCAGAGGTACAACCCCTCAGGGCTTTGCTTATACAAATTAGCATAGCAAAAAAAGCACAACTTGTCAACATCAGCGGTTTTCCATCGGCACGTAGGACCGGTGTTCGGAAATGCTCATGTAAGCCGGGCGGATGATCTTGCCCACGTTGATCTGCTCCTCCAGCAGGTGGGCACTCCAGCCGGCGATGCGGGCCATGGCGAACACGGGCGTGAACAACTCTGTGGGCAGGCCGAGCATATGATAGACGAAGCCGCTGTAGAAGTCGATGTTCGCACTGACGCCCTTGTAGATGCGGCGCTCCTCCGCGATGACCTGGGGCGCAAGCCGCTCCACAAGCGAATAGAGGCCATATTCCTTTTCCATGCCCTTTTCGGCGGCAAGCTTCTGCACGAAGGACTTGAAAATGTTGGCGCGCGGATCCGAGATCGAATAGACGGCATGGCCCATGCCGTAAATAAGGCCAGCCTTGTCAAACGCCTCCTTGTGCAGCAGGGCGCGCAGGTAATCGGCCACCTTGCCCTCATCCTTCCAGTCGTCAATCTCGGCCTTCATAGCCTCAAACATCTGCACAACCTTGATGTTTGCACCGCCGTGGCGCGGGCCCTTGAGGGAGCCGAGAGCCGCCGCAATCACGGAATACACATCGGAGCCGGAGGAGGTGACGACGTGTGTAGTGAAGGTGGAGTTGTTGCCGCCGCCATGCTCCGCGTGGAGCACGAGCGCCAGATCGAGGATGCGCGCCTCCAGCTCGGAATATTTGCTGTCGATGCGGAGCATGTGCAGGATGTTCTCCGCGGTGGAGAGCTCCGGACGCGGGGAATGGATGAAAAAGCTGTTGTTCAGGCGGTCCGCGTCAAAGCAGTATGCCTGATAGCCGTACACCGCGAGCTGCGGGAACAGGGCAATCAGCTCGATGCACTGGCGCAGCACGTTCGGCCGGGAAGGATCGTTCGCCTTCTCGTCGTACGCGTAGAGCGTGAGAACGCTGCGGGCAAGCGTGTTCATCATGTCGCTCGTGGGCGCTTTCATGATGATATCGCGCACAAAATTCGTGGGCAAGGTGCGGTAATTGGCGAGCAGCTGCCGGAACTCCGCAAGCTGATCCGCATCCGGCAGCTCGCCGAACAGAAGCAGGTAGGCCGTCTCCTCAAAGCCGAACCGCTTTTCGCGGATGAAGCCGGCCACAATCTCCTCCACGTCGTAACCGCGGTAAAAGAGCTTGCCGTCACAGGGGACGGACTTGCCGTCCACCATCTTGCTCGACTGGATTTCGGAAATTTCCGTGAGGCCTGTGAGGACACCCTTGCCGTTGATGTCGCGCAGGCCGCGCTTGACATCGTATTTCGCATAGAGGGACGTGTCGATTGTGCTGTGCGATTCGCAGAGGGAGGCATAGCGCTCCATTTCAGGCGTAATTGCAAACAGATCAAACATTTCGTTTTTCGTCGCCATATCAAAACTCTCCTCTCTCTTAAAGGCGGCATTCCGCCTGGGCCGCCGGGCGCCACGCGCCCCGTTTTGGTAAAAATAATAAGATACAAGTAACATTATACAACAATTTATACCAAGTTGCAAATCCTAAATTGTGAACAGTCGATAAACAATCCAAAAAATGACAAAAAGGCGGCGACGTCTCACGACGCCGCCGCCTTAAAGCTTTTACTCGAAGCTGAGATTATTCCTGCTCGGAAGCCTCCGCAGCCTTTTCCTCTTCCAGCAGAGCGCGGATGGAAAGGCTCACGCGCTTCTTCTCGAAGTCGATGTCCGTGATCTTGACCTTCACGGCATCACCAATCTGCAGCACATCCTGCGGCTTCTCGATGCGGTGATCCGCAATCTGGGAAATGTGGATCAGGCCGTCGATGCCGGGGATGATGCGGGCAAACGCACCGAAGCTCGTGAGACCCACAACGGTAGCTTCCACCACGCTGCCAACCGGATAATCGCGGCGCAGGATCTCCCACGGATTGTCTTCCGCACGCTTGTAGCCAAGGGAAATCTTGCCCTTTTCATGGTCAAGGCCCTTGATGTAAACCTTCACGACGTCGCCCACATTGACAACCTCGCTCGGATGCTTGATGCGATCCCAGGAGAGCTCGGAAATGTGGATCATGCCGTCGATGCCGCCGAGATCCACAAACGCGCCGTAAGAGGTGAGGCTCTTCACGGTGCCGGTGTATTCCTTGCCGACCTCAGCCGTCTCCCAGAACTTCTCGGCCAGAGCCTTGCGCTCGTCGGCGAGAACGGAACGGATGGAACCGACGGCACGGCGGCGGCCGCGATTCACTTCAATGATGCGGAAACGCACGTCCTTGTGGAGCAGCCCGTCAAGCGGCTCGCCGCGGGAAGCGGTCGCCTGAGAAGCAGGGATAAAGACGCGCACGCCGTGTGTGACAGCGATGATGCCGCCCTTCGGCAGGATTTCGGTGACGGTGCCATCGAGAACGGTGTCGTCCTCGGACGCGGCGGTGACAGTCTCCCAGCCCTTCGCAGCATCCAGACGCTTCTTGGAGAGCATGATGGTGCCCTCTTGGTCGTTCGTGCGCATAATCAACAGATCGAGCTCGTCGCCGACTTTCACGATGTCTTCCGGCTTGACGTTCGGATCCGCAGAAAGCTCGCTGGCCGGCACAATGCCCGCCTGCTTCCGGCCTACGTCTACATACACCTCGTTGGGCGCGATGCTGACAACTACACCGTGAACCTTCTCGTCTGTATTAAAACTTTTCAGCGACTCTTCGAGCATCGCCTCAAAGCTGGCGCCATCCTCCGTCACATTTGGATCTTGATTTTCCTTGATTTCTGTCATGGTAGCAAGTACCTCCTTTATTATGCTTGCCGGTGTGGAGGCACCGGCAGTGATGCCAACGGCATTCGCCCCCCGCAGCGCGTCGATGGGAAGCTCCCGCGCATCTTCCACGAAGTAGGAAGGGCAGTTTCTTCTGCACACGTCAAAGAGTTTCGCTGTGTTCGAACTCTGCCGCCCTCCCACGATAATCATGGCGTCACAGGCGCATGACAGCGCCTCTGCTTCAGATTGACGATTTGCAGTAGCATTACATATTGTATCAAAAATTGCGGCGTTTGTATATACCCTTTTCAGGATTTTCAAACTATTTTTCCACTCTGAAAGGGAAAAAGTCGTCTGGGAAACGACGGCCACGGGCTGATTTTGTAAATTTCTGTTTTCCAAAGAAAACTTTTCTAGGTTTGCAGCCCCGGAAAAAACATGGTATGGGCCGTCGCAGTGGCCCACAATGCCCTGCACCTCCGGGTGCGCAGCGTCCCCCGCGATGAGGACAAACCGCCCTTCGCGCGAGGCGCGCTGCACGAGGCTGTGAATCTTCGCCACAAACGGGCAGGTGGCGTCCACCACGCGCGCGCCGCAGCGATCCGCCTCCTCCAGCACGGCGCGGGCCACGCCGTGCGAACGGATGACGAGCACGCCTCCCTTCGCCTCCCGCGGCTCCTGCGCAATGCGCACGCCGCGGGCCGCAAGGTCCGCGAGCGTCTGCGGATTATGAATGATGGGACCGAGCGTCCACACGCGCTCCCCTTCGCCGAGCAGACGATTCACCGTCTCCACGGCGCGGTTCACGCCGAAGCAAAAGCCGGCCGTCTTTGCAACCGTGATCTTCAATGGCCTTCCTCCAACAATCCGTTGATTTCCGCGCTCAGACGCGCGGACGCACACCGCAGGGCAGCGCGCCCCGTCTCCCCGCCGAGCAGTTCCTGCGCCGGGATGGGTGTGCCGAACCGCACCGTGACCCTGCTGCGCCACCGCAGCGGCTCCCCGCTGCAATAGATGCTCACAGGCAGCACGGGCGCGCCGGACTTTTCCGCCAGCAGCGCAAACCCCGGCTTGGGCCGGAACGGCGACGTGTCGAAAATCACCCGCCCCTGCGGGAAAATGCCGAGCACGCCGCCCTGCGCCAGGATCTCGAGCGCTTTCCGAACGGAAGAGGCATCCCCTTTATCCCGCTCCACGGGAAACGCGCCCAGGTGGTTCAAAAGCCAGGCGGCCAGGCGGCCGTGATCCTCAAAGAGTTCCGACTTCGCCATATAGCGCACCTGGCGGCGGAACGGCGCGGCCAGGAACAGCGGATCGATCACGCAGCGGTGGTTGCAGCACACGATGAGCGGCCCGCTCTGCGGAATGTGCTCCGTGCCGCGCCAGGTCACGCGGAACACAAACCGTGCCAGGGGCGACAGCAGGCGGAGCAGGAAAAAATAGAGTTTCATTTTTCCTCCGTTTTCGGATCCCGCAGCTCCATGATGCGGCTCATCACCAGACGGCTGGCCGCGCGGTATTCCGAGCCGCGGCCCTCCTGGATGCCGAGCTCCTCCGGTTCGATCAGCTTGCCGTAGGCGACAATGGCACGGTGGAACAGGCGCGGCCGCTTGCTGCCCACAGGCGTGATGCAGACGGGCAGAATCGGCACATGATGCTGGTAGGCAAGCATGACGGCCCCGGCCTTCGGCTGCAGGAATTCACCGGTGCGGGAGCGCGTGCCCTCGATGAAAATGCCCATGATGCCGCCGTGCTCCAGCACCTCGCTGGCGTGATCAATGGCCCCCACATCGCCGCGGCCGCGCTGCACCGGAATGCAGCCGAGCGAGC
>ERZ1643250.1700-NODE-1700-length-18048-cov-5.286000_pt1 | contig 18048 bp, 14 predicted proteins | sample MGYA00579262_ERZ1643250 | MGnify/ENA primary metagenome ERZ1643250 (study PRJEB29033, sample SAMEA4952265) | chicken gut metagenome | biome: Broiler Chicken; feature: Gastrointestinal Tract; material: Caecum | place: Ireland | collected 2018 | study: Broiler... | reverse complement strand
TGTTCGTCGTCACCTTGTAGGTGTAGGCGTTGAGCGTCGTGAAGGTGTAGGAGGAGGTGTCGCAGGGCAGCGCGCCCGAGGACGTATTCCCGCCGGAGGATGTTGCCTTGCCGGTCGCCGTGAAGGAACAGGTGCGTCCGTCGGCGTCCTTCGTCGTGATGGTAGCCGTGCCGGCGCCCTGGTTCGTGATGGTGAAGAGGTAGCCGCCCTCACAGGCGCCCTTGTAGGCGACGGAGACGGCGCTCGGGTTGGAGGAGGTGGCCGTCGGCGGGGTGGCGCTGTTCGTCGTCACCTTGTAGGTGTAGGCGTTGAGCGTCGTGAAGGTGTAGGAGGAGGTGTCGCAGGGCAGCGTGCCCGAGGACGTGTTCCCGCCGGAGGATGTATTCCCGCCCGTACTGCCGCCGGTCGAAAGCGCGCGGCCGGTGACGGGGATGGAGATGGTCTGGCCGCTCTGGCTGCGCAGCGTCACGGTGGCCGTGCCGGCGCCCTTGTTCACCAGCTCATAGCGGAAGCCGGTGGTGGTGGCGGAATAATACCGCGCTTCCACCACGCTGGTGTTCGAGGAGCTGATCGTCGGCGCCGTGCTGCCGGAAACCGTCACGTCAAACACATAGCTGTTTGTGCCGGCGGGGAACGTATAGGAGAGGATGCTGCAGCTCATGTTGCTGCTGGAAGAGGTATCCTCCTTCACCGTCACCCAGAAATTGAGTGTGTTGCCCACATCATCCTGAATGACAATCAATGCCACACCGGGATTGCTTCCCTTGCGCAGGCGGTACACATAGCTGCCGTCCTGGATGCGGTAAAGACCCACGTCAGCCACATCGGGGGAACTGGAGGAAGCGGTGGGGATGGACGGGTTTTTCGTGTAGACGGTGAAGTCATAGGTGGAATTGCTGCCGAAGGTGTAGGAGCTTACGCTGCAGCTCAGCGTATAGCTCCCGTCGCCGCCTGTTCCCACATTGCCGCCGGAGCCGCCGGTGGTGTAGTCCTTGTAGCAGTAGTTCGCGTCCACATTGCCGGAAATGCCGGAAACGGAGCGGAACCCGTTCTGCCACATGACGAACGGCTTCGTATAGTTCGGGCGATCCACACCGTAGTGTGCCACCCAGTGGTCATATTTGTCCAGCAGCGGGCTGGAAAGGCTGCCGTTGAAGAAGGTGGGAGAGCTGTAGATGGCCGGCGTGTATCCGGCCGCCTCAATGATGTCGCAGAAAGCCGTCACGATGGCCGCCAGCTCAGAAGAGCTCATGTTGCGGTGCTGGGCCGTCTCAATGTCGTAAAACACGGGGTAGTCGAGCGGGCGGCCGTCCAGGATGGAAAGGCAGAACTGCGCTTCGCGCTTCGCCATTTCCACATCGGTGGCATAGCTGAAGTGGTAAACGCCCACAGGAATGTTGTTGCCCGTGGCGCCGGCATAGTTTTGTTCAAAGCAGGTGTCCACCTGCTCCGCCCAGTTTTCTCCGCCGTAGCCGGTGCGGATGATGGCAAAATCCACGTTCCCGCTGCTTGCCACGGCGCTCCAGTTGATGTTCCCCTGATAATAGGAGACGTCAATTCCCTGCAGGGCGACATGCACCTGGCAGGTGGCGTATGTACCGTTGGAAAAATAGGCCGTCACGGCGGAAATGCCGTAGCTCACGCCCTGCACGCGGCCGTTGCTCACGGTGGCCACGCTGGGATTGCTGGAGCTCCAGGAGCTCACGGTTGCGCCGCTTCCGTTCAGATTCACGGTCAGCGTGGCGCTTTCTCCCGGCCGGATCGCAAGCATGGTCTGGCTGAGAGTGGGGCTCGAGGCTGCGGAAACGGAAGCGGCCGGCAGGCAGATTCCGAGCAGGAGCAGCAGAGCCAGGGTGAGAGAGAGCAGTTTTTTTGGCATAGGAACCTCCATTCAGAAAGCTTGCAGAGGGCGAACCGGAACGGGCCCTGCGGCCCGCCGCAGGACCGGCGCCATGCAGCGGACGCCCACCATCCGGCGGGCAGATTCGTACGGTTTTGATTATAGGAGATCTGCTTTTTTATGTCAAGTTACGGGCCGGTTCGGCACTTCCCCAATTTCTTCCGCATCGAGAAAGAAATTGGGGAAGAAAGGGCCTGTTTCCCTTCCTTTTTGTGTTTTGTTCCCGCTTTTCACCTGAGACACGCGGAAAAGTGGGGGATGGTTACATAAATGTTACTTTTTTATGAATTCTTCGGCCTCTTTCTTTGCATCCCATGCTGTGGTACAATAAAAAAGGATCGTGCCGCTTCTGTGCCCGAACACGGCTCGATCCCGCTGCATTTTGTGCCTGCATGGCCGGAGCAGAATATACGCACACATAGTATAGAGGAAAGAAAAAAAGAAACGATAGATTTCATGCGAAAAGGGGACAGCAATATGAGAAAGATCCCGATGGGGGAGATGGCCTATCAGGAGAAAAACGGCGTGGGCTGGCTCACGTTCCCGTCCTGGGACGCGCTTCCCGGCGTGCGCCACGCGTTTTCCACACGGGTTGGCGGCGTGAGCGAAGGCCCGTTCGCCTCCATGAACCTGAATTTCGGCCGCGGAGACCCGCGGGAACATGTGGAGGAAAATTTCCGGCGTTTCTGCGATGCCGCCGGTTTTTCCTTTGATACACTGGCTGCTTCGGCACAGGATCATCATACGGAGATCCGCCGTATGACGGTTGCCGACTGCGGCGTGGGCATCACGCGCCCGAAGGATCGCGAGAGCGTAGACGGCCTTGTCACGAACGAGCCGGGCGTCACGCTCGTCACCTATTATGCGGACTGCACGCCGCTTTTCTTTTTTGATCCCGTCCACCGTGCGATCGGCCTCGGCCATGCCGGGTGGCGCGGTACGGCCGCCGGCATGGCGCTGTGCGTGGCCGAGCGGATGGAGAAGGAGTTCGGGACCGATCCGCGCGAACTTTTCGCTGCGATCGGCCCCGCGATCGGCCCGTGCTGCTATGAGGTGGATGAGGCGGTGCGCAGTGTGTTCTGTGCGGGCCCGCTGCCGCAGGCTGCCTCGTATTTTACCGCCGCATCCAATGGCCGGTATCAGCTCGATCTGTGGCGTGCAAATAAGGGCGCGCTTCTGGCCGCCGGTTTGCTGCCGGAACACATTACCACGGCGCACCTCTGCACCAGATGCAATCACCGGCTTCTGTGGTCGCACCGTGCCACGGGAGGCGTGCGCGGCGGCCTGGCAGCCTTCCTCACGCTCGTGCCGGAAGGGGAGGGCTGAGCATGGAACTGAGCTCCTGCAATCTCTGCCCCCGGCTGTGCGGCGCGCGCCGCACGGCGCAGGAGGGCGGCGGGTTCTGCCGCATGGGGGCGGACGCCGTGGTGGCCCGCGCCGCGCTGCACATGTGGGAGGAGCCGTGTCTGAGCGGCACGCGCGGCTCCGGCACTGTGTTCTTCACCGGCTGCACGCTCGGCTGCGTGTTCTGCCAGAATTACCAGATCAGCACGGAGCGCGCCGTGGGGAAGCGCCTTTCACCACAGCAGCTTTCCGATCTGTTTCTGCAGCTTGAGCAGCAGGGCGCGCACAACATCAATCTCGTCAGCCCGACGCCGTTTGTGCCGGTGATCCGCCGGGCGCTGCTGCTGCGCCGTCCCTCCGTCCCCGTGGTCTACAACACGGGCGGCTATGAGCGCGTCGAAACGCTCCGCAGCCTGGAAGGGCTGATCGACATCTATCTGCCGGATCTGAAATACCTCTCGCCGGAGCTGGCGCAGGCGTATTCCGGCGCGGCCAATTATCCAGAGGCGGCAAGGGCTGCCGTGCTGGAGATGGCAAGGCAGACAGGTCCCGCCGTCTTCGATGAAAACGGCATCATGCAGCGCGGCACCATCGTGCGCCACCTTCTGCTGCCCTCCCACACGCGGAACACGGCGGACGTGCTGCGGTGGCTGGCGGCCAATGTGCCGGAGGGTGTCCTCGTGAGCCTCATGAGCCAGTATATCCCCTGGGGACGTGCCGCTGATTTCCCGGAAATCAACCGCCGCGTCACGAAACGGGAATATGACAAGGTTCAGGATCTGCTCTTTTCCCTTGGGCTGGACGGCTACGTCCAGCAGCGTTCCTCTGCTCTCAAGGATTTCATTCCCACTTTCCGCCTGGAGGGGCTGGAGCAGTTTTCAAAATCGTGACCGGATCCTGCGCTGCAAAAAAATTTTTTATTTTGCTTTGTGTTTTAATTTTTCTCTCATGTTCCGCTGGTATGATGGTCTCACAATCAAGGAACAAACCATTTGACAAATAGGAAAGAGAGGAAACAATATGAAAAAGAATCGAACCCATGAGACGCGTTTCCTTCGCAATAAGCTCATCGCCTTTGCGTTGGCCTGCACGGCAGCCCTTGCCCTGGCTTCCTGCACACAGAGCGCCGCGGCAGATGTCGGGGAACAGGCCGCCAGGGAAACGGCCTTCGCCCATGCGGGCGTTTCGCAGGATGACGTGCTTTCCCTGGAAGTGAAGAAGACCACGGAGGACGGCGTGGCCGTCTATGAGGTGCAGTTCACCACGGCGGACCGCAGCTATGATTACGACGTGGAGCAATCTTCCGGCGAGATTGTGAAATCTTCCTTCCAGCCGCTGGCCGGCGGGCAGGCTTCCGCGAATGACGACGCGGAAAAGAATCAGACTTCCTCGCAGGCCGGCGCAGCAGCGTCTCAGGCATCTCCTGACGGCGCCCAGTCTTCCGCCCAGGCCGGCACGGCCGTCTCCCAGTCTTCCGGCCAGCAGCCCTCCGGCGGGCAGAACACATCTTCCGGCATCACGGAGGACGAGGCGAAAACCATTGCCCTGCAGGATGCGGGCGTATCCGCGAGCGACGCGGTCTTTGTCCGTGTGGAACGCGACCGTGACGATGGCCGCTCCGTGTATGACCTGGAGTTCTACGCCGGCAATACGGAGTACGATTACGAGATCGACAGCACTACCGGCAAGATCGTGAGCGCGGATTTCGACATTGAATCCTACACCATCCCCAGCGGGAACGGCACGATCCTCTCCGTGGAGGAGGCCCGCAACCTGGTGCTTGCCAAGGTGCCCGGCGCTTCCGCCGAGGATGTGCGCATCTCCCTGGACCGCGACGACGGCCGCCAGACGTATGAGGGCGAGCTCTACTACAACCAGATGGAATATGAGTTCGAGATGGACGCCGCCACGGGCAATTTTATTGAATGGAGCGCGGAAAGCTGGCATTGATCGGCTTCCGAAGAAAGAAGGGGGGGGACCGCAGCCGTGCGCTGCGGTTTTTCCCGTTGTGCGGGGGAAAGAACATGAGAATTTTGATTGCGGAAGATGAGCGGGATTTGAACCGCCTGCTTCGGAAGCGGCTGCGGGAAAACGGCTACAGTGTGGACGCCTGCTTGGATGGGGCGGAGGTGTTTGATTACCTGCCCTGCGCCGAATACGACGCCATCGTGCTCGACATTATGATGCCCCGGATGGACGGCCTCTCCGTGCTCCGGGAGCTGAGAAAGCGCGGCGACGCGACGCCCGTCCTCCTGCTCACGGCGAAGGACGCTATCGAGGACCGCGTGAAGGGCCTCGATGCCGGGGCGGACGATTACCTCGTGAAGCCCTTTGCGTTTGAAGAACTGCTGGCCCGGCTGCGTGTGCTGCTGCGCAAGCCGCTCACCGAGAAGAGCAGCGTCCTGCGCACCGGCGATCTGGAGCTTCACACGGACTCGCGCCGTGTATTCCGCGGCGGGGAAGAGATTCGCCTTTCCGCGAAGGAGTACGGCCTGCTGCACTACATGATGCAGAACGCGGGCATCGTGCTGAGCAGGGAAAAGTTGGAACAGCATGTGTGGGACTATGACTATTCCGGCGGTTCCAATGTGATAGATGTGTATATCCGTTATCTTCGCCGGAAGATCGACGAGGGCCGCGAGAAGAAGCTGATCCACACCGTGCGCGGCAGCGGCTATGTGCTGAAGGATGACACGCCATGAACAAATGGACGCTCAAAGCCAGGCTGGTCCTGCTGCACACCGTCATGATGACGTGCATCGTGGCTCTCATGCTCGCGCTCCTGTTTTCCATCAGTTCCAGCGAGATCCTGTCGAATGTGGAACAGGCGCTTAAGGATCGCGTTGCCGGCGCGTTCGAGGACATCTCCTGGGACGGCGATCGGCTCGATGTGGATTCCGATCTGATGTCGCTCGAAAACGGCGTCTATCTCTCCGTTTACGAGGAGGAGAGCGGGGAACTGCTTTACGGCCGCATTCCGTACGGCTTCCTCTATGACCTCCCGTTTTCCTATGGATCGGTGCGCACGGTGGCCGCCGGGGATGAAAATTACTGCGTGCTCGATGAAGCCGCCGTCCTTCCGCCGGATCATGCGATCGTAGTGCGCGGCGTCGTCTCCACCAGCAACGCCGAGCGGGAGGTGCGCTATGCCCTCACCATCGCCCTCATCCTGCTGCCGCTGCTCGTCGTTCTCACGGCGCTCTGCGGGTATCTGCTCAGCCGCCGTGCCCTTGCGCCTGTGGCGCACATCACAAAAACGGTGCAGAACATTCGCCGGGAAAAGGATCTCTCCAAGCGGATCGCCCTCGGCCCGGGACGCGATGAAATTTACAGGCTCGCCGATACCTTCGACTCGCTGCTTGACGCTGTGGAAAAGAGCGTGAAGCGCGAAAAGCAGTTTACCAGCGATGTGGCACACGAGCTGCGCACACCGCTCAGCGTTGTCCTCATGCAGTGCGAGGATCTCCTGGCGGACAGCGCCCTTTCCGGGGAACAGCGGCGCGAGGTGGAGGTGATCCGGCGCAAAACGTCGTCCATATCCCGCATGATCTCGCAGCTGCTGCTTCTCTCCCGCGCCGATCAGGGCAGGGCGAAGCTGGAGCTCGAGCAGGTTGACGTGAGCGAACTGTGCGCGATGCTCGCCGAGGAATATGCGGACGTCGCCGCACCGCGCCATATCACGGTGCAGGAGGAGATCGAGCCGGGCCTTTCCATGCAGGCGGATCAGACGCTGCTCATCCGCCTGCTCGGCAACCTGCTGCAGAATGCCGTGCATTACGGCAAGGACGGCGGCCATATTCTTTTTTCCGCTGCCCGGGAAGGGGATACCCTGCGGATTTCCGTGAAGGACGACGGGATCGGGATTGCGGCGCAAGATTTGCCCCATATCTGGGAACGCTTTTACCAGGCTGATCCTTCCCGTCATTCCGAGAACAGCGGCCTCGGCCTTTCTATGGCCAAGTGGATCACGGAGGCGCATGGGGGCGCCATCTCCGCTGAGAGTGTTCCGGGGGAGGGTTCTGTCTTCACCTGCATCTTCCCGCTGTAAATCAGGCGTTCACAGTTTCTCCATTGATTTTTCCCGAAACGGATGATATAATAATAAAAACCAGATTATAAGGTCTTGAAGAAATAATCCATCCGGGCCTGTATCCCGGATGGCGATATTCCGGAAGGAGGACTTCACATGGAACATGCCACAGGACGTTCCTTTCTGCGGGATCAGCGCCGCAAGGCGCTTATGCTGCCACGCTACACATTGGGGGAGGAAATCACCAACGGTATCACCCACGGCCTGGGCGCGGTGCTTGCCGTGGTGGGCACGGTGGTTCTGCTCATCCACGCGCCGAAGAATGCGCTCTCGATTGTGAGCGTCAGTCTCTACAGTGCGTCCATGGTTTTGCTCTATTGCATTTCCACGCTTTACCATGCGCTGGGAGTGAACCGCGCCAAAAAGGTGTTCCAGGTGCTCGATCACTGCACGATTTATCTGCTCATTGCCGGCACGTATACGCCGGTTTCGCTTCTGTGCATCGGCGGTTCCACAGGCTGGATTCTGGTGTCGATCGTGTGGGCAGCCGCCGTGGTGGGCATTGTGCTCAATGCCGTAAACATGCGGAAATTCCGAGTTGTCTCCATGATCTGCTATATGGCGATGGGCTGGTGCGTCATTTTCTTCCTGCCGGCCCTCCTGGCGGCGATCGATACTGTCTCGCTCATCCTGCTCGTGGCCGGCGGTGTGCTCTACACGGGCGGCGCCATCTTTTACGGGGTGGGCCGCAAGGTGAAATATATGCACGGTGTCTGGCACGTGTTCTGCCTGGCGGGCAGCGTGCTTCATTTCCTTGTGGTGTACCGCATCTGCGGCTGAATGGTTGACCGGCCTGAGGCGCCCGTTTTGGGGCGCCTTTTTTATTTGCCTTTGCGTTCTGCGGGCGGTATAATGAAGACACTTTTTCTGAAAGGCGATGAGGAAGATGCACATTCCCGCAGGTGCCGCTGTGCCGGCTTTGACAATTCTCTTTTTTGTGTTTTCCGTGATCGGCTGGCTGATGGAGGTTGTGCTGAAATGGATCCAATACGGCAGATTCATCAACCGGGGCTTTCTCATCGGGCCATATTGCCCGATCTACGGTTCCGGCGTCGTTGTCATCACGGTGCTTGTCGGCGGCCTGCAGGGGCGCGAGGGCACGGTGGGAGAGACGTTTCTGGCCGGCCTTCTCGTGTGCGGCACGCTGGAATATCTGGTGAGCTGGTATATGGAGAAGCTGTTCCACGCGCGCTGGTGGGATTACAGCCATAAGCCCATGAATCTGAACGGCCGCATTTGGATCGGCAATCTTGTCCTGTTCGGGCTGGCTTCCGTCGTGATTGTGAAGGGGATCGATCCCTTTGCTTTCCGTGTGCTCCTGAGCTGGCCGCCGGTGGTGCTCCATGTGCTGGCCGTCTGCTGCGCCCTGTTGCTAGTGTTCGACGCGGCTGTCTCGCATTTTCTCATGAACCTGGTGCGCCGCGAGATCGATGCGCAGGAAGGGGACAGCACCGAGGAGATCAGCCGCCGCGTGCGTGAACTCCTGCGCGACCGCTCGCTGCTGCTGCGCCGCATTCAGCAGGCGTATCCGAATTGGCAGGCGAGGCCCCGCGCACTCACCAGGCAGCTCAAAGAGGCAAAGGCAAACTATCGCCAAGCCGTGCGCCGTGCAAGAAGGGCCTTTCGTCAGGCGGTGAAGGCGAGTCGTTCTGCCGGAAAAAAGGGCGGAGTGGATTGGACCGCGCTGGCTGCGCAGGCGGAGGAGGCCCGGAAGGCTGCCAGGGCACGGCTCCGCGCTGTGCAGCGCCGTTTTTTCTCCCATTCCGAGGAGGACTGAGCTTCTGCCCCGTGCGATTGCAAAGAAAATTGCTTTTCTGTGTCTAAAATTTACAATTTTGTCAATACTACAGCGCTTTCTTTTTGTATAATAAAAGAAAAGTGGCGCAGCAGCCCCCGCAGGAACGTTCCCCATGTTTTCCTGTTTTCAGGCGGGACAGTTTTTGATGCCCGATTCGGGTTCCTGTGGAGAGGTCTGCATCTCTTTTCTCCTTGGCAGGGAGAGAACGGAGCCATGACCGCAGAAAGGCAAAAAGGATGTCTTTTGTTTGCCCGCCTGATTCGCAAGGGGGAAGATAAGTGATGGATTTGCTGCAAAAGGAACTTTCCTTTGACTCCTGTGCCGGTGAGGAGCGCATCTTTGCGAGGGAAATTGCGCCGGCAGGCGGAAAAGTGCGCGGTGTGCTGCAGATTGCCCATGGCATGGCAGAGCACAGCCAGCTTTACCTCCCGTTTGCAGACTGGCTGGCACGCGAAGGCTTTGCGGTGGCGATCAACGATCACCTGGGGCATGGCCGGTCGGTTTCCAAAGGCGGCGCATTCGGCTATTTTGGCCCGGGCGGTGCGCAGAATCTTGTGCGCGACATGCGCAAGCTCGCGTTTCTGGTGCGTGAGGAATATCCCGATGCGCCCTATTTTCTCATGGGCCACAGCATGGGTTCCTTTCTGGCGCGCTCTTATGCCGCGCAGTTTGGCGGTGAGCTTGCGGGCGCCGTGTTCATGGGCACCTGCGGGCCGCAGAACAGAGCCGTGATGGCGGCGGAACGCCGCCTGGCAGACAAGCTGGTGGATAAGCTTGGGCCGAAGGCGCACCATCCGCTGTTTGCGCGTCTCTCAACCGGCCGTTTCAACAAGGCGTTTGCACCGAACCGGACCGCGAGCGACTGGGTTACACGTGACGTGCAGGAAGTGGATCGCTATATGGCGGATCCTCTCTGCGGGTTTGATCTCACCGTTTCAGGATACCGCGATGTGGTCTATCTGCAGTCGGAAGTGACTTCGGAGCAGTGGCTGCGCCGCGTGCCGAAGAGTTTGCCGATTTTGCTGATCTCAGGCGATCAGGACCCGCTCGGCGATTTCGGAAGGGGCGTCCGGCGCCTTTCCTCCAGGCTTGAGGCTACCGGCCATCAGGTGGAAACCATTCTGTATCCCGGCGCGCGCCACGCCCTCATCACGGAGACGAACCGAAGCGAGGTGTTCCGCGACATCCTGGCTTTTCTGGAAGCGCATTGCTGAAGAGAACCAGGGATCTCTGTGCAAAATATATATATGAAAGTTTCATTTTCCTTTATTTATTGTCTGTTTTATCACTAACATACAAAATATTTCATAAATTTTTTATCTGTAATTTTCTTTTTTTCACCTTATCTTCACATTTCTGTGCTACAGTTATAAAGATGGCAAAACGGAACAGCCGGCAAGCCGCGTCTGTTCCGTTTTCCTGTTGGTTGCCTGATAAATTTCAATATAAAGTAGGAGGAACTTTCATGAAAGCCAAATCTCTGCATTTTTCCAAGAGCGGTTCCGCTCAGGTCATCGCCTCTGAGCTCGGCCGCGTGTATCAGTGTGTCTGCGACCAGATCCCCCCGGCCTATCCGTGCGAGGGTGAAAAGGTTGTGTTTGTCGGTGTGGAAATGAATCATAAGCTGCCCGGCCCGGTGGAGCATTTCTGCCGTGACCTCACCCCTGCCCGCGCGCAGAACGTCGCGTTCTATGTGATCAACGGCGACGGCAGCACGTCCGGCCTCGAGGAGATCGGCAAGGCGCTGGAAGCCAAGGGCGTTCACATGGTGTCCGACGTGCACGGTGTGGCCGTTCACAACTCCCTTTTCAAGAAGGGCATGCCCACCGATGAAGACGTCAAGGCGGCTCTCGCCTGGGCGCAGAAGATCGTTGACAGCGACCTCAAATAAGCTTCCCCCGTTTCACTGTACATTTAAAAATTCCCGGAAAACACTTTTTGTTTTCCGGGAATTTTTTGTGTCCGGCCTGTTCCAGGCCTTCAAACTGCATGTTGTAGTAGCGCGCGTAAAGGCCGTTCTGCTGCAGCAGTTCGGCGTGGCAGCCGCGCTCACGGATGCCGTCGTCATCGATCACGATGATCTCATCGGCATTGCGGATGGTGGAAAGCCGGTGCGCAATCACAATCGTCGTTCTGTCGCGCGCCAGCTCCTCCAAACTCTGCTGGATGTGGCGTTCGCTCTCGTTGTCAAGCGCGGAGGTTGCCTCGTCCAGGATCAGAATAGGCGGGTCTTTCAGGAAAACGCGCGCGATGGAAATGCGCTGCTTCTGGCCGCCGGAAAGGCGGGCCCCGCGTTCACCCACATACGTATCGTAGCCGTCCTCCAGGCCCATCACGAATTCATGAATGTTGGCCTTTTTGGCTGCCTCCACAATCTCCTCATCCGTCGCGTCCGGTTTGCCATAGGCAATGTTTTCGCGGATTGTGCCGGAAAAGAGATAGACGTCCTGCTGCACAATGCCGATGGCAGAGCGCAAACTTTTCAGCGTGAGGCCGCGCACATCCTGCCCGTCGATGAGGACAGCGCCGCCGGTCACATCATAGAAGCGCGGCAGCAGGCTGCACAGTGTCGTTTTGCCGCCGCCGGAAGGCCCGACCAGCGCCACGGTGCGTCCCGCATCGATATGAATCTGAATGTGCGAAAGCACCGTTTCGTTCTTTTCATAGGAGAAGGAGACATCGTTGTAGTCAATCACGCCCTTCACGTCCTGCAGCGGCCTGGCGTCCGGTGCGTCCACAATTTCAGGCTCCGTGTCCATCACTTCCAAAAAGCGCTTGAAGCCGGAAAAACCTTTCTGGAACATTTCAGTAAACTCTACCAGCACCTCAATCGGATTGATGAAGATGTTGATGTAAAGCGCATACGTCGCCAGATCCACGGCGTCAATCTGCCCGTTTGCGATGAAATAGCCGCCCGAGACGAGCACCGTGAGGAAGAGTATGCCCTGGAAAAAGTTGTTGCCCGCGTGGAAGATGCCCATGCGCTTGTAGTTGCGCTCTTTGGAATCGAGAAATTTCAGGTTGCTGCCGCTGAATTTTCTGCGCTCCACATCCTCGTTGGCAAAGGATTTCACCACGCGGATGCCGGCCAGCGAATCCTGCAGGCTGGCGTTCACACCGGCAATCTTGCGCCGGTTGTCCATGAACACGGCGCGCATTTTCCCGTTCTGCCACACGCTGAACGCGAGCATCACGAGCGTGACCGCCAGCAGGATCAGCGTCATCGGCACGTTGATCCACAAGAGAAGCACGAACGAGCCGAAAATCTTGAGCAGCGAAATGAAAATATTTTCCGGCCCATGGTGAGCCAGCTCGCTGATGTCGAACAGATCCGACACGAGCTTGCTCATCATCTCGCCCGTGTTGTTGTGATCATAGTACGAAAAAGAGAGGCGCTGGAACTGGTCAAACAGGTCCTGCCGCATGTCGCTCTCCATGCGCGCGCCCATCACGTGGCCCTGATAGGTGATATAGAACCGTCCGCCGTACCGTGCAAGGTACATGGCAAGCAATCCAAACGCCAGGGGTGCAAGCAGGGAGAGCACCTCCTGCGGGGAGCGCGTGAATACGTTGCGCGTCAGGTAGTTGAGCAGCTGGGGAAAGATGAGATCGATCACGCTCACAAGCATGGCGCAAGCCATGTCGAGCCAGAACACCGTCCGGTACGGTTTGTAGTACCGGAGAAACCGCCTGAAAACGTGCATGTCACGCCTTCTCCGGCTCGGGATACGTTTCGCCGAACGTTTCCACCGTGACCTTCACCATTTTTTCATCCTGGAGCGGGCGATCCATGCGGTTGCGCGGCACGTTCACAATGCGGTCGCACTCCTCTATGCCGGAGATCACCTTGCCGAACGCGGCATATTCGCCGTCAAGGTGCGGGGCGTCCGCCACCATGAGGAAGAACTGGCTTCCGGCGCTGTCCGGGAACATGGAGCGCGCCATGGAAATCACGCCGCGCGTGTGGCGCAGGTCATTGCGGAATCCGTTGTGCGAGAACTCGCCGCGGATCGAGTAGCCGGGGCCGCCCATGCCCGTTCCGTCCGGGTCGCCGCCCTGGATCATAAAGCCGGGGATTACGCGGTGGAAAATGGTGCCGTTATAGAACCCTTTGTTGATAAGCGAAATAAAATTGTTCACAGTGTTCGGCGCGATGGAGGGATAAAGCTCCACCTGGATGGTGCCATGTTCCGTCTCAATGGTGACAATGGGGTTTTTCATGCCTGCATCTCCTTTTTTACTTAGATGACTTGGGGGAGCCGCCGTGTGCTGCGTCTCCCAACCCGAAACGATTCCATTATAATGCGTTCCCCGCAAAGCCGCAAGTGCTTTGCCGCTTCTGGAGGAAAACGCGCACGTTGATAAAAAACTTTGTCTCGACGCGTTTCTGTTGCAGCAATATTTACAATGTGTTATACTGAAACTGGAAAAAAGAGATGGCGGCTGCGCACAGACTGCGGTGCGGAAAGGCCGCCCGTTTTTGCCGGAAGGGAGGAATCAGGATGAAAATGAGAAGAGGGAGAAGGCGTTTTCTTGCGCTGATGATTGTGTGTGCCCTGCTTGCCCCCATGGCTGCCCCTGCCGCCGCGCTGGGCGCCCGGCTGCCGATGGCGGGGGAGGAAGAGGAACTTTCCTTGTGGGATTTGCCGTTTGAACAGGGGGTGCAGGGGGAAGAGGCTGCAGCTGATTCCTCTGCTCCGGCTGGGGAGGCCGTGACGAGTGCGCCGGCCGTTTCCGACGCAGAGGAGCCGAACGCGGAATCTGCCGCCCCTGCGGAGGAAGAGGCTCCCGCTCAGGAGCAGGCCCCCGTGCAGGAGCCGGAGTCGTTCCCGCAGGTCACGGTGCCGGCCGAGTGGTATGACATCGTGAACGTGGGCTTCAACAACAAGTCGCTGTATCTGCGCAGCGGGCCCAGCACCTCCTCCTCGGTGCTTCTGCTCCCGTTTGCCACGGAGCGCGCCAACGTGCGGGAAACCATGGACAACGGATGGTCCAGGGTGGTCGTGCGCGGCGTCGAGGGCTTTTTGCCCACGTCGACGGTCAAACAGAACAATTATCCCTTCTATATGGCGCGCGATTACACGATCGGCGGCGTGGAGCTCAAGGAAAACCAGGTGATTCTGGCACGTTCCCGCACGGCGGACAACGTCTACGACTGCTATCTCGAAGGCAATCTTTCGATCTCGATCCCGGTCAACGGCGCGCTGCTTCTCACGCCGGAGCAATATTACGAAAAGAATAAGGACAAGTTTGTCTCCACCCTGATCGGGCGCGAGGAGAGCTATTATTCTCTCGGTTCCGCCAACTGGGGGCGCAACGTCAATCTGGAGCTGGGCTGCAAATCCGTGGACGGAAAAATCGTGCTGCCGGCATCCTATTTCTCCTGGTGCCAGCACGGCGGCTCCGGCTCCGCGGCTGACGGCTATCAGATTGCCACCGTCTTTTCCAGCACAGGCTACGGCTACGGCGGCGGCCTCTGCCAGGTCACAACCACGCTTGCCAGCGCGGCGAACCACGCCAAAATGTATCTGGCGGAAGTGTATCCGCATTCCCAGCCCATCACCTACCTGCGGCCGGGCATGACGGAGGCTTCCATCTGGCGCAACGGAAACATCCGTTATCAGCACGATTTTGCGTTTTTCAACAACCGCTACGCTCCCATTCAGATCCGCATGAAAGCGGAAAACGGCGTTGTCACGGCGGAGCTGTATGAGCTGACGCTCCCCGCCCGGCAGGAAGGGGAAGCGGACCCCGTCGCCTGAATTTTGAACCAGCAAAGGATGAAGCACAGCATGAAATTTGTATCGTGGAACGTGAACGGCCTGCGGGCCTGCCTGAACAAGGGCTTTCTCGACTATTTCCGGGAGGCGGACGGCGACGTCTTCTGTCTGCAGGAAACGAAGATGCAGCCCGGCCAGGTGGAGTTGGATTTGCCCGGCTATGAGCAGTATTGGAATTCCGCCGAGAAAAAGGGGTATTCCGGCACGGCGGTGTTCAGCCGTGTAAAGCCGCTTTCCGTGTCCCGTGACATCGGTGATCCGGCTCATGTGGGGGAGGGGAGAAGCATCACGCTGGAATTCCCCGATCTCTATCTCGTCACGTGCTACACGCCGAACGCCCAGGAGGGTCTGGCGCGCATCGACTACCGCATGGCGTGGGAGGATGCGTTCCGCGCCTATCTGAGGCGGCTTGATGCAGACAAGCCCGTCGTGGTCTGCGGCGATCTGAACGTAGCGCATGAAGAGATCGATCTGAAAAACCCCAAAACGAACCGCGGCAACGCCGGTTTCAGCGATCAGGAGCGCGGCAAGATGACAGAGCTGCTCGCTGCCGGCTTTACCGATACGTTCCGCTACTTCCACCCGGATCTGGCAGGCGCCTACACCTGGTGGAGCTATCGGTTCCGCGCCCGTGAGAAGAATGCGGGCTGGCGCATCGACTATTTCCTCACGTCAAACCGGCTGCAGGATCGCCTGGTTTCCTCCGAAATCCGCTCCGATATTTTCGGCAGTGACCATTGCCCTGTGGAACTTGTTCTCCGCGAGGAAGCTGCCGGAAACGAATGAAGGCTCAGCCTTTGCCTGCCGTTCCGGCTGCAAGCAGAAACCCCGCCCGGACTGCCTTCTCTGGAAGGCAGTCCGGGCGGGGCCATTTTTGTTTACTGTTTTATTATTTCTGTTCTGCCCCGGCCTTTTGGGCATCGCGCAGGTTTTCGCGTGCCACCGCCAGCATGAGTTTGATGCGGTTTTCCTGGTTAACCTTCGTCTGCGAGGGGTCATAGTCGATCGGCACGATGTTGGCGCGCTCATTCACCGCCTTGATGCGGTGGATCATGCCCTTGCCCACAATGTGGTTCGGCAGGCAGCCGAAGGGCTGGGCGCACACAATGTTTTCATAGCCGGCTTCCGAAAGCTCCAGCATCTCTGCCGTGAGCAGCCAACCTTCGCCCATCTTGCTCCCGTAGCCGATCACGCCCTTCACAAGTGTTTTGACGTGGGCGTAGGTGGCCGGCACTTCGAAGCAGGGCTGCGAGGCGATTGCTTCGGTGAAAATGTTCTGCATCTTCGTCAGGTAATCGAACAGCACCTTTACCACGGCGTATTTCGCCTTGCTGCCGCCGTACAGCTTGATGTCCTCCATGCGGTTGTCCACCTTGAACAGTGCAAAGTTCAGCAGTCCCGGCACATTGACCTCGCAGTCCTGTTCCGCCAGGAACTCTTCCAGGTGGTTGTTGGCGAAAGCGGCGTATTTGACGTAGATTTCGCCCACGATGCCCACCTTCACCTTCGGCACGCGTTTTACGGGGATGGCGGCGAAATCGCGCGCAATGGCGAACAGGTTTTCCCGCTCGGATTTCAGGCCGAGTCCTTTTCCCTCGCGGAACTGGGCGCACAGATCCTGCACCCAGCGGTCCACAAGCGCGTCGGCGGCTCCTTTTTCCGTCTCATAGGGGCGCACCTGGTTGCTCAGGGCCATGAGCGCGTCGCCGTATACCACACCGGCCACCATCTTGCGGATGACGGAGAGGTCGATGGAGAAGCCGGGGTTGCTCTCCAGGCCGGAAAGGTTCAGCGAGATGACCGGGATCTGATCCAGCCCTGCCTTGTGCAGCGCCTTGCGAAGCAGATGAATGTAGTTGCTGGCGCGGCAGCCGCCGCCCGTCTGCGTGATGATCAGGGCCGTGCGGTCCAGATCATATTTTCCGCTGTGCAGCGCGTCCATGAACTGGCCGATGACGAGCAGCGCCGGGTAGCAGGTGTCGTTGTGCACATATTTCAGGCCTTCCTGCACAATAGAGGGGCCGTCGTTCGTGAGCAGCTCCACCTTGTAACCGCAGTTGCGGAACACGTCTACAAACAGGGCGAAATGAATCGGCAGCATCATCGGGCACAGAATGGTGTATTCCTTCTTCATCTCCTTGGTGAAGAGGAGGCGTCCGTCTTTGTTGAACTTCAGCTCCGCCATTTCACACACCTCCGTTGTTTTCCTGTTCCAGGGCGGCAAACAGGCTGCGAAGCCGGATCTTTACCGCGCCCAGATTTGTGATTTCATCGATCTTGATCTGCGTGTAAATCTTCTCTTTTTCCTCCAGGATGCTGCGCACCTCGTCGGTGGTGATGGCATCCACGCCGCAGCCGAAGGAGACGAGCTGCACCAGGTTCATGTCAGGCTGCGAGCACACATACCGTGCCGCCGCGTAAAGCCGTGCATGGTACGTCCACTGGTTCAGCACATGCGTGCGGAACTTCTGCACATGGTTGCTCACCACATCCTCGGAGATCACGGCGGCGCCCAGGCTGGTGATCAGCTTGTCGATGCCATGGTTGATTTCCGGGTCCAGATGGTAGGGGCGGCCGCTCAGAATGATGATCGGCAGCTTCTGGCGCCGTGCCTCGGCGATCATCTCGTCCCCCTTCCGGTGGACGCGGCCCATGTACGCGCCGTACTCGTCATACGCCGCTTTGGCCGCTTCCTTCACCTCGTGGAGGGAAATTCCCTCAAAGTAGCGGGAAAGGATCTCATGGAACTTCACCGGGAAATCGTGCCGGCGGTGAATGCCCACATAATCGTGGATAAAGGTCAGCCCATCGAGCGCCGTCATGTTTGCGGCGATCACTTCCGGGTAATAGGCCACAACCGGGCAGTTGTAATGGTTGTCCCCCAGCTTTTCATCGAAGTTGTAGGACATGCAGGGATAGAAAATCGTCTTCACGCCGCTGTCCACCAGTTTGAGGACATGGCCGTGCATGAGCTTGGCCGGGAAGCACACGGTGTCGCTCGGAATGGTGCTCTGTCCTTCCAGATAGAGCTCGCGGCTTGAAATGGGAGAGGTCACCACCTCAAAACCGAGGCGCGTGAACAGTGTGTACCAGAACGGCAGCAGCTCATACATGTTGAGCCCCATCGGCAGGCCGA
>ERZ1643250.1697-NODE-1697-length-18081-cov-4.683513_pt1 | contig 18081 bp, 16 predicted proteins | sample MGYA00579262_ERZ1643250 | MGnify/ENA primary metagenome ERZ1643250 (study PRJEB29033, sample SAMEA4952265) | chicken gut metagenome | biome: Broiler Chicken; feature: Gastrointestinal Tract; material: Caecum | place: Ireland | collected 2018 | study: Broiler... | reverse complement strand
TGGGAAAATACGGATGCGAACTGCCGCCGGAGCTTCAGAAAGAGATTGAAGGCATGAGCTTTTCAGAAACGGCGGTCCATTTTAAGAAGCGTTTCGGCCTGTCCCAGAGCCTGGATGAGATTAAAGCGGAATGGATTGAAATGGCCAAATACAAATATGCCCATGAGGTTCCCATGAAGCCGGGCGCCCTTTCTTTTCTGCAATATCTGAAAAGCCATGGAGTGCGGGCGGGAATCGGCACAAGCAACAGCCGGGAGCTTCTGGACGCGGTGATGGATTCACTGGGGCTGAACCGCTTTATCGACTGCTGCATGACTTCCTGCGAAGCCGGCGCAGGGAAACCGGCGCCGGATATCTATCTGAAAGTGGCGGAGAGCCTGGGCGCGAAGCCCGGGGAGTGTCTGGTCTTTGAGGATACGCCTGCAGGACTTCAGGCAGGAATCAACGCCGGAATCCGGGTCTGCGCCATGGAAGATAAGTACGTGGCAGATCAGCAGGAGACTATCTGCCGCCTTGCGGATTACTATATTCATGATTTCACACAGGTGCTGGACGGCACCTACCGGAAATTGAAGCCGGATGAGAAGGAGAACGTAAAACCATGCTGAAAGCCGGATTTTTGCCTGCCACGCCGGAAGAACTGAAAAGCAGAGGAATCGAACGGCCGGACTTTGTCTACGTCATCGGGGACGCCTATGTGGATCATCCATCCTTTGGCCCTGCCATTATCGGACGGGTGCTGGAAAGCCACGGGTATGCGGTGGCCATTCTGTCCCAGCCGGACTGGAAGAATCCTGCGAGCATCCAGGTATATGGGGAGCCGCGTCTTGCCTTTCTGGTTTCTTCCGGGAACATGGATTCCATGGTGAACCATTATACCGTATCCAGAAAGCGCAGAAAGACCGATTCCTATACGCCCGGCGGGCTCATGGGGAAGCGGCCTGACCGGGCGGATATTGTTTACAGCAATCTGATCCGCAGTGTCTACAGGCATACGCCCATTATCCTGGGAGGCATCGAGGCCAGCCTGCGCAGGCTGGCGCATTATGATTACTGGTCCGATAGTTTTAAACGCTCCCTGCTTCTGGACAGCGGGGCCGATTTGATTTCCTACGGAATGGGAGAGCGCTCCATTGTGGAGATCGCGGACGCTCTCGCCTCCGGAATCGCCATCCGGGATTTGACTTTTGTGGATGGGACTGTATACAAGAGTACCCGCCGGGAAGATATTTACGATGCCATTTTCCTGCCGGATTATGAAAGCATGCGCGCCGATAAGCGTCTGTACGCGCAGAGCTTTGCCCTTCAGCAGAAAAACGCTGATCCGGTCCGCGGAAAGCGGCTGGCGGAAGCCTATTCCGATCATACCTTTATCGTACAGAATCCCCCCTCCAGACCTTTGACGCAGGAAGAAATGGACGAAGTATACGGGCTGCCCTATCAGAGAGCCGTGCATCCCTCCTGTCTGGAAAAAGGAGAGGTCCCGGCTTTCTCCGAGGTCAAATTCAGCCTTACCAGCTGCCGGGGCTGCTTTGGCGCCTGTTCATTCTGCGCTCTGACCTTCCATCAGGGGCGGGTCATCCAGGCGCGCAGCCAGGAGTCGCTTATGGAAGAAGCGCGGCAGATGATTCAGGAGCCGGATTTCAAGGGCTATATCCATGATGTGGGAGGTCCGACCGCGGATTTCCGCCATCCGGCCTGTGAGAAGCAGCTGCGGAGCGGAGCCTGTCCGGAGCGGCAGTGCCTGTTTCCGAGGCCCTGCCCGAACCTGAAAGCGGATCATGGAGAGTATATTCGTCTTCTTCGAAAGCTCCGTGCCCTTCCGGGCGTGAAAAAGGTCTTTATCCGTTCCGGCATCCGTTTTGACTATGTGCTTGCAGATCCCAGGGCCGATGAATTTATAAAGGAGTTGTGTGAACATCATGTAAGCGGACAGCTGAAAGTCGCCCCGGAGCATGTGTCTGACCGTGTCCTTTCCCGCATGGGAAAGCCTTCCCGCAGCGTCTATGAGGCTTTCTGCCGGAAATACAAAAGCATGAATGAAAGACTTGGGAAAAAGCAGTATCTGGTTCCCTATCTGATGTCCTCCCACCCGGGTTCCACGCTGAAGGAGGCGGTAGAACTGGCGGAGTACTGCCGGGATCTGGGATATATGCCGGAGCAGGTGCAGGACTTTTATCCGACGCCCTCCACACTTTCTACCTGCATGTATTATACCGGTCTCGATCCCCGGACCATGGAACCCGTCTATGTGCCGAAAAATCCTCATGAAAAGGCCATGCAGCGCGCGCTGATTCAGTACAGGGACCCGAAAAACCGGGAGCTGGTGCGGGAGGCGCTGGAAAAGAGCGGGCGGACGGATCTGATCGGATACGGTCCCAGGTGCCTGATTCCGCCTCCGGCAGGAGAAAAAAGGGACAGCGGGCACAGAACGGAACGGTCTGAAAAGAACAGAAGGACCGGAGGAACCGCTTTCGAAAAGAGCGTAAAAAAGAAGAAAACGATCCGAAATATCCATAAGAAAAAACAATAGGAGGACTGTGAAGCCATGAGCCAGTATGAGCTGATTGCCTTTGATATGGACGGCACTCTGCTGAATTCCAGAAAAGAAATTACGCCGCTTACGCTGGCGGCTCTGAACAGAGCCGCGGACGCGGGAAAGAAGATTGCTCTCTCCACCGGAAGGTGCCGGCCGGAGCTTGACAGCTATCTCAGCCTGATACCGGGAATCCGTTATCTGATCTGTACCAGCGGAGCTCTTGTGTATGACGTTTACACACAGGAAGAGATATTGAAACGGTCCCTGGAGCCTTCCCTGGTAAAAGAGCTCCTGAAGCTTGCCATAAAGGAAGGCGCCATGATGCATCTGCTGGACCGGGAATCCATCGTTCAGACGGATCAGTTTCAGCATATGGAGCAGTATGGAATGGGCGTCTATAAACCCATGTATGAACGGGTGGTGACTTCCTGGGATAACCTGTATGAAACCTACTGCGCGTCACCGTTTCCAGTGGAAAAGGTGAACTTTTATCATACGGATCTGGAGTCCAGAGAGCGTACCAGGAGACGGATAGAAGAAGCAGGTTTCCCGGTCATTCTGGCGGATGCGGAAAGAGGTTCGCTGGAAATCTCAGCGGCAGGCGTAGACAAGGGGTCCGGTCTGCGAAAGCTCTGTGAGCGCCTGAATATTCCGGTGAGCAGAACGATTGCGGCAGGGGACGCGGATAACGATATCAGTATCCTGAAGGCAGCCGGGCTCTCTGTGGCTATGGGAAACGCTCTTCCTCACATCAAGGAACTTGCCGATGTGACCGTATCCGACTGCGATCACGATGGCTGCGCGGAGATTATCGACAGCTGGCTGCTGGCGGAGTAATCTCCAGAAGAGCAGCTTCCGGAAGAGCAGTCTCTGAAAGAGTAATCCAGAAAGAGATAAAAAGAGAGGGAGAAGGAGAGATTCTGTGGGGAGAAACAGGAAGAAAATCGCGCTGGTAACAGGAGCCTCTTCCGGCATAGGGCGCTGTCTGGCGCGCCAGACGGCAGAAAATTATCCGGAGCTTCATGAAATCTGGGTTCTCGCCAGACGAAAGGAAGAATTGGAAGCTCTCCAGACAGAATGTCCCGAGACCCGGTTCCGGATTCTCGTCATGGATCTGGCAGACAAAGAGACGTTTACAGAGCTTGCGGGCCTGCTGGGAGCAGAACGGCCCCATATCTGCCTTCTGGTCAACGGGGCGGGTCTCGGGCATAATGGTCCTACGGCTCGGCTGGAGACTTCTGGCCTCTGTGACATGATAGATGTAAACTGCCGTGCTCTTATAGCGGTAACACGCCTCTGTCTTCCCTATATGGGAAGAGGGAGCCGGATTCTTCAGCTTGCCTCCGGTTCGGCTTTTCTGCCCCAGCCGGGATTTGCAGTCTACGCAGCTTCCAAATCCTGTGTCTTATCTTTCAGCCGGGCGCTGCGGGAAGAGCTGCGGCCCAGAGGCATCGTGGTGACGGCAGTCTGTCCGGGGCCTGTGGATACAGACTTTTTCCGGGCCGGCGGAATCACTTTAAGCCCTCTGAAACGGTTCTTTCTGGCTGATCCGGAAAAAGTGGCGAAGAAGGCTCTGGCGGACGCCCGAAAAGGGAAAGCCCTGTCTGTTTACGGTCTTTCCATGAAAATGGTGCGGATAGCGGCGAAGGTTCTTCCGGAGGGATGGCTTGTGCGGTTGAGTAAGACGCTCCTTTCTTTTTAAGTGAATATGCATTCAGATTAAGAGACTGTCGATTGTGTGGCAGTCTTTTTTATTTGACAAAGAATTACGGCTATTTCGAAACCCATAATTATGCAGCAAATAAAGTTACCCTCAGTTGACAAGAGCGTGTGTGTCCTTGTCAACTGAGGGTAGTGTCAATTTAGCAAAAAATGTTATTTGGGGGATACAGATACTTCCGTTCTTCTTCGGGTATATCATCTGAACAAATGAAACTGTGAATTTTGAAATACTAAAATAATTGACAAAGAAATAGAAGGTGTTTATAATAGACATATCATTAAGAGTGCAAAGGGGCAGAGAAAAAGAAATCTGCCATTTTTTATATCTTTTGCACTTTAACATGTGAAAGCGTTAATATGCTGATAGGAGGAAATTGTTATGAAGAAACTTATGAAACCACTGGCCCTTCTTATGGCGGTCGTGATGGTGACACTGACGGGCTGCGGTGGGAGCGGCTCCGATGAAAGCGGCAGCAGCATCATTATCGGCCAGTCCTCAGAGGTAGCAAACCTGAATCCTATGATTCAGCCCCGTACCCCGGACAGCAACGTGCAGTGTCTGATTTTCGATTACCTGGTAATTCCGGACGAGAATCTGAACTATGTAGGCGATCTGGCTGAGAGCTGGGATATTTCTGATGACGGAACTGTTTATACGTTCCATCTTCAGGAAGGCGTGAAGTGGCATGACGGAGAGGATTTCAATGCAGATGACGTGGTATTTACACTGACTGCTCTGGCGTCTCCGGAGTACACAGGAGGAAATGAAGGACGCGTCATGTCTATTGTAGGAGCATCTGAATATCAGGCTGGTACAGCAGACAGTGTAGAGGGAATCAAGAAGATAGACGATTATACAGTGGAGATTACTCTGGCATCTCCCAACGCAGCGTTCCTTTCCAATATGTATGTGGCTATGCTTCCGGAACACATCCTTGGAGAGGAGAGTCCGGCAGACTGGGGAAATGATGATTTCAACCGCGCGCCTATCGGAACCGGCAAATATAAGTTTGTAGAGTGGGAGGCCGGACAGTACATTTCTCTGGAGCGCAACGACGAGTATTTTGGAACTATGCCCTCCATTGAGAACGTGGTAGTTCAGTTCGGCGCTGACACGACTCTGGTAGCAGCCCTGCTGAATGGCGAGATCGATGTGCTTTATAATCTGCCCGCCACAGAGATTGAAAATGTGGAGGCTGTAGACGGAGTAGGCGTATACAACTACGAGATGATGAGCGTATATTATATCGGACTGAACCAGCTCGATCCGGATCTGAGTGATCTGCGTGTACGTCAGGCACTGGCCTATGCTCTTGACAAGCAGACCATCGTGGATACCGTATACGGAGAGACGGCGACAGTAGCAAATGATATTTTCCCGGACAATCACTGGTCCCATAATCCGGATGTAACGGTTTACGAATACAATCCGGAGAAGGCTATGGCCCTCCTGGAGGAAGCCGGATATACCATGAATGATTCCACCGGTTACTACGAGAAGGACGGAGAGACCCTTCACCTCACTTATGATATGAGCACCAGTACAGACGGACGGCAGGTAGCTGCTCTGATCCAGCAGTATTGGAAAGCCATCGGCGTGGAGATGGAAGTGATCGAGCAGGATTTCGCAACGCTGGCTTACAGCAAGCTGCTTCCGAACAACGCGACGGAAGAGACCACAGCAGAATCTTTCCAGTGCTACACGCTGGGATTTGGTGTAGAGGCTGACCCGGAAGAGTATAACGCTTACCTTTCTACCTCTACCGGAGCAGGCTCCTGGAACTTCATTCACTACAGCAATCCGCAGGTAGACGAGCTGTTCCAGCAGCAGCTTCTGGAGACTGATCCGGACGCGAGAGCAGACTGCTTCCATCAGATTGCACAGATTATTTCTGATGACGTGCCCTGGATTCCGCTGTACAACAAGGCAACCAGTACAGGCTTAAGCGACAGAGTACAGAACTTTGCTGCAGACTTCCGTGGAATCAACTTCCAGATTGAAAAGTGGACGCTGGCAGAGTAAAGCAGAAAGATAAACTGAAAGACTGAATTTCCGACACAGGACCCGGGACGGCAGTCCAGGGTCCTGTATTCTGAATATGGAGAAGAATGAGAATGGGACTGGAACCTGTCAGCCTGCTGAAAAAGCTGGTAAGAATCGATACGACAAATCCGCCGGGAAACGAAAAGCATCTTTTGGATGTACTGAGAGAGATTCTGGAACAGAATGAAATTGAGTGTGTGTTTCAGGAGACGGCGCCTGGCAGAGGAAATCTTCTGGCATGGCTCCCGGCAGAGGACGGGAGATGGGCGGATGCTCCGGAATGCGGACAGCCGCCCCTGGTGCTCTTAAGCCATGTGGATGTGGTGGGAGCGCAGCCGGAACAGTGGATGTTTCCTCCTTTTGAGGCGCGGGAGGAGGACGGTTATATCTATGGCAGAGGAACCGTAGATACGAAGCAGCTTACCGTTATGGAGCTTGCCGCGTTTCTGGATTTGAAAGCTTCCGGTATGGTGCGGAAGCGGGAGGTATACTTCCTGGCCACCAGCGATGAGGAGAGTGGAAGCGCCTGGGGGCTTTCCTGGTTTCTGGAACATGAGATTACGCTGGGAGGCAGGACTTTTCCTGGAAAAGAGCTGTTTCGCGGAAGCGATGTGATAAGTGAGGGCGGCGGCTTTCCGATTCTGGCCGGCGGCCGGGAATATTATCTCTGTGAGTCCGGACAGAAGGGCTGCGGAATTGTAGAATTTACTGTGCAGGCCAGAAAGGCCAAAGGGGTATTCTTCGGAAGCGGAGACGGCATGGAACGTGCCATGGCCCTGGTACAGGATATTGGGAACCGGACGCTTGCGGGCCGGACTTTGGATACGGTAAAAGTTTTTGAAAGCAGCCTTGCAGGGGCAAAGCTTTCCCCGATGATGAAAAAAATATTGACTGCCATGAAAACAAATTCCATGACAGTCACCATGATAGAAGGAAAAAATGTCAATGAAGTCCGGGTCATCTGCGATGTACGCCTTTTGCCGGGCTTTGGGCGGGAGTACCTGGAGAAAGAGCTGGATGAGATTTCCGGGAAATGGGACTGCAGCTGGAAGATTCTCTCCCTTGGGGAAGGATATGAGAGCAGTCCGGAGGGCGGATTTCTGAAGCTTCTGGAGGAGGCGACTCTGGAGGCTCTGCAGAAGACAAAAGAGGAAGCGCAGATTCTTCCGTTTGTGTCCATGGGATATTCTGACGGACACTTTCTGGCTGGACTGGGGGCAAGGGTGTATGGCTACAGCCCGGTTCATGCCTGGGATATGACTTTTGACACGGCGGTGTCCATGGTGCACGGCGTGAATGAAAGGATACACAGAGACTCGGTGCTTCTGGGCTGCCGGGTACTGACATTGGCTGTGAGACGAGCGGCCGGAGAGGAGAGACAAAAGTGATTAACAGAAACGATGTGGCAAAAGAAAAAATGCAGCGGGCGGCAGAGATGCTGCGGGAGAACGGGATCGATATGTGGGTCTTCTATGCAAGACTGAAGACAGATACCGCGCTGGAACTGATGTTTAACACAGACACAAAAAATGAAGTGCTCTTTCTTCTGACAAAGGGTGGAGACCGGATCGCGGTAGCCCTTCCGGAGGATGCGGAAAGCTATAAAAAAAGCGGGCTTTACACGAGGGTTGTCACCACAGACAGCGATGGCTTTATGGCAGAGTTCCGGAAAGCCTTTGATGAATTTCAGGTACAGAGCCTGGCTCTTAACGATTCCATGGAAGACACCCGCTGCGACGGCCTGACGATGGGGCTTTACAGGAAGCTGGAGAAGGCTATCGGCGCAGAAGTCATGGCAAAGGTAAAACGCTGTAGCTATTCCATGCTGGAGGAACTGCGTGCGGTAAAGACGCCCAGCGAGATCGAGATCATGAAGGAGTGCAGCCGGATTACCACGGATATCTACGATTCCCTGTTCAAGAGGATTCATGTGGGCCTGAGCGAGATTGACGTGGCGAAAATTATGATGGAGGAGTGCGAGAAAAGAAACGTATGCACAGCCCTTGGCAATCCCCCGGAATATCCGCTGGTTCTCAATCCCAAGGGAGGCATGTCCCACAGAGGACCGAATGACAGTAATATCTGCGAACCTGGAGATATGCTGGTCATTGACTTCAGTGTCCGTTACAACGGCTATACCTCTGACATTGCCCGCACCATGTATTTCTTGAAACCCGGCGAGGAGCATGCGCCTCAGGATGCAGTGGACTGCGCCAACGCAGCGATCCGCGCGGTGGGCGCCGTGATGGAGAAAATTAAACCTGGCATGAAGGGATATGAGGTGGACGAAATCGGACGCCAGTCCATCATTGACAGCGGATTTCCGCCTTTCCCGCATGCTACCGGCCATCAGGTGGGCCTGGAGGTGCATGACGGAGGAACCACACTGGGACCGAAGACAGGAAGATATTCTTCCCATGGCGTACTCCGCAAAAATGAGATCTATGCGCTGGAGCCGACAGTTCTCCAGGACAGAGATAAACGCAGCGCTATCATAGAAGACAATGTGCTGCTGACGGACGACGGCTGCGTTCTGATCAGTAAGCGGCAGACAGCGCTGATTGAGATTCCCTACCGCACAGGTGAGGAGAGCTGATGAATGATGAATCTGGCAGAAAGTAAAGAAGCGTTTATCCGGCTGGTTCAGATCCCTTCCGTCACAGGAAGCTGTCAGGAGGAACAGGCCTGTGCTTTTCTGGAAGAGATTCTGAACAGTCATGGAATTGAGACAGAGCGGATTGCCCGGATACCGGAACGTCCGAATCTGCTGGCCTGTATCCGGACGGAACATCCGAAACGCCGGCCTGTGGTTCTGATTTCCCATATCGATGTGGTGGACGGAGATCCGGAGCGCTGGAGTCATCCGGTTTTTGGCGGAGAGACTGCGGATGGGCGCATCTGGGGGCGGGGAACGCTGGATACCAAGCAGCTTACCATGATGGAGCTTTACAGTTTCCTGCGCTTGAAAGAAAGAGAAACAGAGCTTGACCGGGACGTGTGGTTTCTGGCTGCCATTGATGAGGAAGGCGGCAGCAGCTATGGCATGGAATATGTAAAAAGTGTCCGGCCGGAGCTTTTCCGGGATGCAGTGGTCTTAAATGAGGGCGGAGGCTTTCCGCTGCAGATCAACGGCCGGAGCTACATGATGCTGACAGTCGGGGAAAAGGGCGTCTGCAGGGTGCGCGTATGGGCAGAAGGAACAGGAGGGCACGCCAGCGCGCCGGGAGACGATCAGGCCATGCAGAAGCTGGCTGCCGGACTGCAGCGGATATTTGCGGCAGAGAAACATCTCACCTGCGGCAGCCGCCGTACGCAGGACGCGATGCGGGATATCGTGGGAAGCGGTGACTGGGACAATAGGGTAGGCGCCGATATTTTCGGTTATGCGGGACAGAACAGTATCGGCATGCGGAATTACCGGATAGGAGAACGGAGCAATGTGATACCTGCGAAAGCAGAAGCTGTTCTGGAATTTAAAATTCTGCCTGGCTCTTCACCGGAAGATGTGGCGGAATTTCTGGAGCGGGAGCTTGCAGACTGTCCGGTACAGTATGAGATCGTAAGCTTTGAGCCTGGCTTTGAAAGCAGTTTTGAAAATTCCCGCTTAAAGGAACTGACAGAAGAGCTCCGCGAGGCCTGTGCCCGTTACGGCTTCGACGGGGAGGTGCTTCCCATGCTGGCCCTTGGAAGAACAGACGGACGTTTTTTTGGAAGCGAAGGAAGCTTTGTATATGGCTGTTCCCCGCTGCTGATGGGCGATTCCTTTGACGTGGTGCTGCCCAAGGTTCACGGAAACGATGAGAGCATTCTGGAGGAATCCTATTTGTTCGGATGCCGGGTGCTCGATGAGATCCTGCAGAAAAACTGCCTGCAGAACATAGAAAAATAAGGAGGAGCGATATGAAGGATTATAGCTATCATAAAAAAGTAATCGAAGATGTGACAGTAAAACTGAATGAGCTGGGCATTGATTTATATCTGATTATTACAGCGGAAGGATGCGATCCTATGACATCCTTTATTCCCGGCGTGGACACGGTAGGTTCCAGCGCTTTCCTGTTTGCCAAGGACGGCAGAAGGCTTGCCATTGCATCCAGTATTGACGCTCAGGATGTGGAGGAGTCAGGCCTTTTTGATGAGGTGATCCGCTATGATACCTATGACGATACACTGGCCAGAACCGTAATCAGCCTTCAGCCGAAAAAAATAGCGCTGGACTATTCGGAAACGGTACCTTCCTGTGACGGACTGACCATGGGCAAGTATGAAAAGTTTCTGAAATTCATGGGAGATTATTCTTTTGAGAGCTGCAGCGCAGATCTGTTTATTCCGGAAGTACAAAGCATGAATGTAAGATAGGAGAGTCATTATGGGAAAATACATTAGAAAACGTCTGCTTCAGGTCATCCCCGTTGTATTTGGAATCACGATTCTGACCTTTTTCATTATGCAGCTTGCTCCGGGAGGGCCTCTGACAGGTATGCTCAGTCCCCGATCCTCACCGGAAGCCCTGCAGCGGGCGAGAGAAGCGCTTGGACTGGATAAACCCATTATTGTACAGTATTGGAACTGGCTCAAAGAGCTGGTACAGGGAAATTTCGGCTACAGCACCTACAATGGACAGCCGGTGCTGGAGCAGATTCTGGAGCGCCTGCCCGCGACATTGCTGCTTACAGTCACAGCCTTTGTGATCAGCTTTGTGGTAGGTATTCCGCTCGGTGTATATTCGGCTACACATAAATACTCCAAGGGTGATTACGGCCTGACCGTATTTTCATTTATCGGTATATCCATTCCCAGCTTCTTCTTTGGTATGGGACTGATTTATATCTTTGCCCTGAAGCTCGACTGGCTGCCGACTTCCGGTTTCGGGTCCGCGACTTTCCGGGGCACAGGGATGGCTCTGGTGCTTCACAAGCTGAAATACCTGATTATGCCCGCCATTGTAATGTCCTTGAGCAATCTGGCTACGGTTATGCGTTTTGCCCGTTCCAGTATGATAGAGACGCTGAACCAGGACTATATCCGCACCGCCCGGGCCAAGGGACTCTCAGAGAAGATCGTCATTTACCGGCATGCGCTGAAAAATTCCATGATTCCAGTAATCACGATTTTCGGACAGTCCATTCCGAACCTGTTCGGAGGAGCCTATATTACAGAAAAGGTGTTTGGCTGGCCTGGTATGGGGCTTCTGGGCGTAGACGCCATTACAAACCGTGACTATCAGATTCTGATGGGACTTACGCTGTTTACAGCGATTCTGGTAATGCTGGGAAATCTGCTGGCAGACATTATGTACTCGATTGTAGATCCCAGAATCCGTTATTAAAGGAGCAGCAGCATGGAAAGAAGAAAAACAAAATGGAAACAGAGACAAAACCTCTTTAAAACGGACGCATGGAAGCGGTTTCGCAAAAACAAACTGGCTCTTGTGGGTACTGTCGTGATCCTGATTCTGATTCTGGCAGCGATTCTGGCGCCGGTACTGGCTCAGAATGATCCGTATGTGAGCCTTAAAAACAGTTCCGGAACGGTAATGACAGACATGTCTCCTTCAGAGAGCGGTACGATTCTTGGTACGGACAGTCTGGGACGGGATGAGTTCAGCCGCCTGGTATACGCGGCGAGAGTCTCCATGAGCGTTGGACTTGTGGCAGTAGGAATTTCGACCGTGGTGGGCGTTGTGCTGGGAGCTGTTTCCGGATATTTCGGCGGAGTGGCAGATATGATCATCATGCGCTGTGTGGATGTCATCAACTGCTTCCCGGTCATGTTCCTGATCATTATTATTGCGGCGATTTTGAACCCGAGCATTTACAATGTCATGATCGTAATTGGTCTGTGTAACTGGACCGGTACGGCCCGTCTTGTCCGCGGTGAGATTCTGCGTGTGCGCGAGATGGAATACGTGCAGGCGGCAGTCTCTCTGGGAGCGACAGATTTCCGCATAATTTTTTCCCATATTATCCCCAATGTCATGGCGCCCATTATTGTAGAAGCGACCATGCAGATGGCGCGGGCAATTCTGACAGAGGCTTCCTTAAGCTACCTGGGCTGCGGTGTGCAGCTTCCCACGGCAAGCTGGGGAAATATGCTGAATGAAGCCAATAACCTGGCCACCCTGACTTCCCGGCCCTGGCAGTGGGTTCCGGCAGGCGCCTGTATTTTCCTGGCGGTATTAAGCATCAACTTTATCGGTGACGGTCTGCGGGATGCTTTTGACGCAAAGCAGAAGAAATAGAGGAGAAGGGTATGGACAGAAGTAAGACTTACGAAAAAAGGCTGGCAGGAGTCCGCAGCTTTATGAAAGAGCGGGACCTGGATGGGGCAATGTTCACTTCCTATGAGAACCGCCGTTATTACTGCGGCTTTACCGGGAGCAACGGACACCTGATCGTGACGGAAGATAAGGTATCTCTGGTGACAGACAAGCGGTACACGACGCAGGCGCAGCAGCAGACCATAAATGTGGATATCCGCGAACATGCTGCAAACCGGCTGGAGCTGGTAGCAGATACCATCCGGAGCATGGGAATCACAAGAATGGTAATGGAAGCCTGCATGACGGTGGATGAATATTTTCCTCTGAAAGAAAAACTTCCAGAGGTGGAAGTATGCTTTGAACAGGAGTATTTTCTGGAGCAGAGAATGGTGAAGGATGAAGAAGAGATTGTCTGTACCAGAGCAGCCATCGCTGCAGCGGAGGCCGGCTTTGACAAACTGATTCCCAGGCTCCGGATCGGGATGACGGAAAAGGATCTGGCGGACGAGCTTCATTACCTGGTGTCCAAAGAGGGAGCCGAGGCCATGAGCTTCGGCACAATCGTAGGCAGCGGGGCAAGAGGCGCGCTGGCCCATGCATTTCCGACAGAAAAGAAGATAGAAAACGGCGATATGGTAGTGGTGGATTTCGGTGTTATGAAAGACGGCTACTGTTCCGACATGACCCGGACGCTTCTGTTCGGTGATGTGTCCTTGGAGCATATGCGTATCTTTCATCTGGTACGGGAGTCGTTAAACCAGGCCGTAGCAGCCATAAGGCCGGGGGTATTGGCAAAGGATGTGGAGGACGCCCACAGAGCTGTTTTTTTGAGGGAAGGCATGGATGATTTCGCCCTCCGGGGACTGGGACATGGAATCGGGCTTCAGATTCACGAATGCCCGCGGATTGTCATCGGTAATGAGACGGTACTCCGGCCCGGCATGATCTTTACCGTGGAGCCTGGTCTTTATTTCCCGGATGACTGCGGCGTGCGTACGGAAGACGATGTGCTGGTGACAGAGGACGGTGTGGAAAATCTGTCCCATACTCCTCATGAGATACATATCGGTTAGGAGGACTGGCAATGAGCTTATTGGAAGTAAAAGATTTAAAGACTTATTTTTATACGGATGCCGGCGTAGCAAAATCCGTAGACGGAGTAACCTTTTCGGTAGAGCGGGGAAAGGTGCTTGGAATCGTAGGAGAGTCCGGCTGCGGCAAGAGCGTCACCAGCCTTTCGATTATGCGGCTGGTAGATCCGACAACAGGAAGATACGAAGGCGGCAGTATTCTTTTTGACGGACAGGATATTCTGAAACTGCCGGAAAAAGAGATGCAGAAACTCCGCGGCAATAAGATCTCCATGATCTTTCAGGAGCCGATGACTTCCCTGAATCCTGTATTTACTATCGGTTATCAGATAGAAGAATCTCTGATGCTTCATAAGGGCATGGACAAAAAGGCGGCCAGGGCCAGAGCCATTGAGCTTCTGGAAATGGTAGGAATCCCGGAGGCAGCCAAACGTGTGGACGAATATCCCCATCAGCTTTCCGGCGGCATGCGCCAGCGTGTCATGATCGCCATGGCGCTGGCCGGCGATCCGGAGCTTCTGATTGCGGACGAGCCCACGACAGCCCTGGACGTTACGATCCAGGCGCAGATTCTTGATCTGCTGAAGGAGCTTCAGGAAAAACTTCACATGTCCATCATATTTATCACCCATGACCTGGGCGTTATCGCAGAGATGGCGGATGAGGTGGCTGTGATGTACGCAGGCGAGATCGTGGAGAAGGCAAAGACGAGAGAACTCTTTGACGATCCCAAGCATCCTTATACGGTTGGCCTGATGGATTCTATTCCGGATATCAACCAGGAAGTGGAACGGCTGACGACGCTGGAGGGACTGGTTCCCAGCCTTTATGATATGCCGAAGGGCTGCCATTTTGCGCCCCGCTGTAAGTACGCCTGCCCGGAATGTGAGGAAAAGCATGTTGAGCTTACCGATTTGGAGGGAGGCAGACAGGTCAGATGCAGGAGGTATGAAAAATGAGCGAAGTATTGGCAGATGTAAAAAATCTGAAAAAATATTTTCCGACAAGTGAAAAGGGAAAGGTGGTAAAGGCCGTAGATGATATCAGTTTCCAGATCTTCAAAGGAGAGACGCTGGGCGTGGTAGGAGAGTCTGGCTGCGGCAAGTCTACGACGGGCCGTCTGGTACTGCGGCTTCTTGAGCCTACCTCAGGCACGGTTACTTTCAAGGGACAGGATATGAGCAGCCTGAAGAAAAAAGATCTGCGCGCCATGCGGAAGCAGATGCAGATCATTTTCCAGGACCCGTACGCTTCCCTTGATCCAAGAAAGACCGTTTTTCAGATCCTGGCAGAGCCCTATCAGATTCACCATCCGGAAATGAGCCGGGAGGAAATCTACAGCCAGGTCACAAGACTGATTGACTGCGTAGGTCTAAGACCGGAACATATATACCGCTATCCCCATGAATTTTCCGGCGGCCAGCGGCAGCGTGTGGGAATTGCCCGGGCGATTGCGCTGAATCCGGAATTTGTGGTCTGCGATGAACCGGTCAGCGCCCTGGACGTGTCCATTCAGGCTCAGGTCATCAACCTGATGCAGGACATCAAAAAGGAATTCAACCTGACGTATATGTTCATTTCCCATGATTTGCGGATTATCAAGCATTTCTGCGACCGCGTCATGGTAATGTATCTGGGAAACATTGTGGAGCTTGGCACCAGGGAAGCGATCTATGAGAAACGGCGCCATCCCTATACAAAAGCCCTTCTTTCCGCGATTCCGGATGTGCGCAAAGAGGAGGGACATGAGCGGATTCTGCTTACCGGGGACATTCCAAGTCCGGTGAATCCGCCTTCAGGCTGTCCCTTCCATCCCCGCTGCAGCTACTGTATGGATATCTGCAGAAAAGAAAAGCCGAAGCTTCGCAGCCTGGAGGACGGCACACAGGTAGCCTGCCACCTGGAAATGAAATAAAGCAGACAGTAAGCGGTTTATAACCGGTAATTGCACCTGATGAGAAAATATGGTAAAGTAAAATAGAGAAATTTGGAGGAATAGAATAATGAACAAGATTTCTACAACAAATGCACCTGCAGCGATCGGACCCTATTCCCAGGGAATGGTTTTCGGAAACCTGGTATTTTCTTCCGGTCAGATTCCCGTAGATCCGGCAACCGGAGAGATAGCCGGCCCGACGATCACGGAGCAGGCAGAGCAGTCCTGTAAAAACGTGGGCGAGGTTTTGAAAGCCGCAGGCTCATCTCTGGAACGGGTAATCAAGACGACCTGTTTCCTGGCGGACATGGGAGATTTCCCGGTGTTCAACGGCATTTATGAGAAATATTTTGTAAGCTGTCCGGCGCGCTCCTGTGTCGCAGTCAAAGAGCTGCCGAAGGGTGTGCTGTGTGAAGTAGAAGCCATCGCTTATCTGAAGGAGGACTAAATCTATGGCGTCCTTTGATAATAAACAGATTAAACTTGATGTGCTGAAAAAAAGAGCTTATAATTACCGCTGGGCAGAGGTGGACGAGGGAGTCATTCCCCTGACTGCTGCCGATCCGGATTATCCGGTAGCTCCTGAGATTCGGGAGGCCATGATCGACTACATAAAGGACGGATATTTTTCCTATACGCCAAAGCTTGGTTATCCGGAATTCTCTGAAAGTATTTCCAGAGGCTTGAAAGCGAGAAAAGGAGAAGAGATTCGTCCGGAGCTGATTCTTCCTATCGACAGCGCGGCCCGCGGCATGTATGTGATTGCAGAAAGCGTATTAAAGCCTGGTGATGAGATGATAGTCTTTGATCCGGTGGACTATCTGTTCCGGGAGTCCTGCCTGGCTGCCGGCGGAAAACCCGTATTTTTCCCGGCAAAGCTGAAAGATGGATATATTGATCTGTCGGATCTGGAGAGCTATATTACACCGAAGACACGCATGATTGGTCTGTGCAATCCCCACAATCCCTATGGAGTGCTGTACCGCCCGGAGGATCTGGAGCATATCATGTCTCTGTGTGAGAAATACGACCTCTATATCATGAACGACGAGATCTGGTCCGATATTGTTTTCCCGGAGGAACCGTACCGCAGCATTTATTCCCTTGGAAATGACAGATGCCGCAGAGTTATGTCTGTGTTTGGATTCTCCAAGAGTTTTGGGCTGGCGGGTCTTCGGATTGGCTGTGTATACACAACGAATGAAGAGTTGTTTGAAAAGATCATAGAGAATTCCGATATGATGTCCACGGCTGGAGGCATTTCTTCAATTTCTCAGATTGCAGGACAGGCCTGCATGGATAAGGCTTACTACTGGGTGGACGAATTTCTGGTTCATCTGAAGGGCAACCGGGACTATGCTGTGGAACGCTTGAACCAGATGCCGCTGGTAAAGGCCTACAAGCCTCATGCTACGTATCTTCTCTACGTAGATATCCGGGCTTTTGGCATGCTCAGTGAAGAGTTTGTAGAATACATGAAGAAAAACGTAAAACTGGCTGTGGTATCCGGTGGAGAAAAGTTTTTCGGAAAAGGTTCTGAGGGCTATATCCGTATCTGCTTTGCTACAAGCCGGGAGATCCTGGAGGAGGGACTGAACCGCCTGGAGAAAGGCATTCAGATGCTGATGCAGGAGAAAAAACTGACAGAATAACAGGGGTATTATCTTATGGAGGGAAACATGGAAAGAGAGATGCATTCGTATCTGAGGGCTGTCCTTCAGAGCGCGGAGGGTCTCTCCCTGATGCTGGGAAGCCGTTATGAGGTCATTCTGCACGACTTGAGCCATGTGGAGAGCTCGATAGTGGCCATTTATGGAAATGTGACAAACCGGAATGTGGGAGGGCCTGCGACCAACTATCTGCTTCAGCTTTTGAAAACTTATGGCGACGAGGCGCCGAACAGCCTGAATTACCGCAATGTGATGCCGGACGGACGGGTTTTGCGTTCTTCCACAATTTTTATACGTGATGAGGAAGGACATATCATCGGAAGTCTCTGCATCAATCAGGATCTGACGGACTTTATCGTTGCTTCAAAGCTGACCCAGGAACTGACGGCATTCCAGCAGCCTTCTACAGAAGAGAAGCACGCAGAGGAGATTTTTGCCCATGACATCACAGACGTCATGCGGGACATGGTTAGAACGGAGCTGGAGCTTCTGCAGAAGCCGGTAGCCTATATGCAGAAAGAAGACAAGCTGGCTGTAGTCCAGAGAATGGAAGACAAAGGCATATTTGGAGTAAAGGGCGCTGTGGAGTATGTGGCGGAACGGCTGGGCGTAACCAATTATACCGTGTACAACTATCTGAAAGAAATACGCTGCGCGAAGCGATAAAAGAAGAAACCGGGCATTTCACAGAATATGTGATGGCCCGGTTTTTTCGTATGTGTCAAGCCAGGGCAAAAAAACAGCAATTGCGGATTGACAGAACCCCCTTCATATCGTACACTGGACAAAACATAAGACATATCAGAATATGAGAGGG
>ERZ1643250.1695-NODE-1695-length-18097-cov-4.816650_pt1 | contig 18097 bp, 24 predicted proteins | sample MGYA00579262_ERZ1643250 | MGnify/ENA primary metagenome ERZ1643250 (study PRJEB29033, sample SAMEA4952265) | chicken gut metagenome | biome: Broiler Chicken; feature: Gastrointestinal Tract; material: Caecum | place: Ireland | collected 2018 | study: Broiler... | reverse complement strand
TGTGGTATAGTATATATCGTCACGGGGGTGTTTTCAGATTCGCCCGGTGAGAACGCGGATATCGTAAGCGTGCCGCAGGCTCGTCTGCGTAAAAACGGAAATTAAAATTAAACGCTAACAAAAACGTAAACAACGGCTACAACACCGTTGCCCTTGCCGCTTAACATTTCGCGGCTTGTCGTCTCCGCCCGCCGCGCGGCGGATAAACGGCATCAGACAGCGCGGCAAACAAACCCTGATTTACGCGGCGGGGTTTTGTAAATAAAGCGTATCGCTCCGTCACGATTGTGTCGTTTCAAGCGGGACGGGGGACTTAAAAAAACGACTGCGCACGGAGAAGGCGGTGTTTTCGCTCGTCGGTACAGGGGTGCAAGTCCCCTCACCTCCACCAATAAAAAGGCGGCGGGCTCCGTAACAACTGAATACGCGGACAATTAACTCAGCGGGAGAGTGCTTCCTTCACATGGAAGAAGTCAGGGGTTCGAATCCCTTATTGTCCACCATGACAAAAGAGATACCCAGGCGGGTATCTTTTTTGTTTCATTGCGCCGACAGTTGCGTTCGATTGTCTATTTAGAACACTGGTATATTACCAATTGCTTTGAAAAGAAGTTTTTGCTTGAAAAATAGCAATCTTATTGTTACAATATTATATATACTATTTTTTTCAAGGATTAAGTCATGTTTAAGAGTATCGAGTTATTTGCGGGTGCAGGCGGGTTAGCACTTGGATTAGAGCAAGCTGGTTTTGAGCATATCGGGCTTGTAGAAATTGATAAAAGTGCCGCTAATACTCTTATTTGTAATAGACCGCAATGGAAAGTGTTGTGTGAAGATATAGCTATTACCACTCAAGGAGATTTGGAAAAAGAATTTGGTATTAAAAAAGGTGAACTTGATTTATTATCAGGTGGTGCACCGTGTCAGTCATTTAGTTATGCTGGAAAACGATTAGGGTTGCAAGACGTGCGCGGCACAATGTTTTATCATTACGCCACTTTTTTGGAAAAATTACAGCCGAAAATGTTTCTATTTGAAAATGTAAGAGGACTTTTAACACATGATAAAGGGAAAACGTATCAAACGATACTAAATATTTTTGAAGAACAAGGATATATAACTTTTCACAGTATTCTTAATGCGTGGGATTATGGCGTGCCGCAAAAACGTGAAAGATTGATAACAGTTGGTATACGCAACGACTTGGCAGGCAGGTGTTCTTTTAATTTTCCGCAAAAACACGAATACCGTCCAATTATGCGTGATGTAAAACTTGATACTAACCCATCTAAGGACGAATGTGAAAGATATTCAGAATATAAAGAAAAAATTTTTGCGTTAGTTCCTGCCGGTGGTTATTGGCGAAATATAGATCCCGAAATTGCAAAAGATTATATGAAAACTTGTTGGTTTATGGGAGGTGGCCGTACGGGGATTTTACGCCGTATAGGATTAGACGAGCCGTCATTGACGGTTTTAACAAATCCAGGTATGAAACAGACGGATAGATGTCATCCGATAGAAGTTCGACCGTTTTCATATCGTGAAAACGCACGTATACAAACTTTTCCCGATACTTGGGTATTTTGTGGCAAACTTTCGGAAAAATACAAACAAGTTGGAAATGCGGTTCCCGTGAATTTGGCAAAGGAAATAGGGCTTGAAATTAAAAAAACATTGGAGGAAATCAATAATGGATAACAATTATATTATTCCATTTATTAGTCAATCCGATTTTGAAAAGCATGTAGCTAAAACAATAGCAAGTTATAATGAAACCCTCAAGTCGGTTGACCTTTCCAAATTCAACAGCAACATTATTGACCCTATTAAACTGACTTTCGATAGAGCTCTATTCAAAAAGTCAATAGAAGAAATCATAGAACTGGAAATACATAGGCAAAGAGATAAATCAAATACAAATGCTATTGGATATTTCCATCAGTATATGTTTAAGTATATCTCAAATTGTGAAGTACCGCAGCATGGTTTTGATGTCATAGTAACGCAGAGTGATGGGACAAAAATATATGTTGAAATGAAAAATAAACATAATACAATGAACTCATCATCGAGCCAAAAAACATATATTGGAATGCAAAATCAAATTTTGAATCATCCTACTGATACGTGTTTCCTTGTTGAAACAATTGCAAAACGTTCGCAAAATATAGTTTGGCGTTGCTCGGTAAATAATAAGACTGTTGCATGTGAGAAAATCCGTCGGGTTTCTATGGATAAATTCTATGAACTTGTTACCGGCATGAGAAATGCGTTTTATCTTGTATGCAAACAACTGCCTGTAACTATTGAGAAGTTAATTAAAAACGATGTCGTTGATACTGTCGAACAAGATACAGTCATTGATGAATTAAAGGCAAAGAATCCCGATTTGCTGAAAGCAATTTATTTGCTTGCTTTTGAAACTTATAATGGGTTTGAAAATTTATGACATTAGATAATTTTCATCGTACAATAGGGCAAACAATTATGTATTGTCAAGTAATAGAGCACGATGTCAAGTACATATATGCAGCAATGCACGTCGGCGATTTTTATGAAAATTTAGAAAGAATCGAAAAATGGTCGCTTGGTCAAACCGTTCAAAAACTGAAAGAACTGGATTTTAGCGGTAAAAATCCGTATATATCTGCAAGCGATTATAATTTTCTAAAACAAATGACGGAAAAACGCAATCACTGGTGTCATCAAACATATCAAAATTTTTTATATAATAAGCATTTTTTGCAAAGCAAAGAGTATGCGGACGAGTGCCGAAAGTTAAAACGTGACAATGAACGATTATCAAACGTCTGCGACGCATTAGAAAAAGTACGCATACAAGCAGTAAAAGATTTTGGGCGAAATTAAAATTCGTTTTAGATTATGCCTTCTCCACCATGAAACCCCGTCTGTCGGACGGGGTTTTTGTTTTGGGGCGGAATGGCAAGTCGGTATTGACAATATAGTTGTTTTGCATGATAATTTAAAAAAACGCGGAGGTGAAGAATATGAAAAAAATAGTTACGGCAATCATATGTTTGGTACTCTCACTGTTTGTTTTCGCCGGCTGCGGCAACAGCACTGAACTGACTATTTCGATAGGCGACAGTAAAAAGGAAAACGACGCCGTATCTGTTCTTTTGAAATATAACGACACGTGGAAAAGCGGTGAGAAAATATTTACCGTGAATTACGGCCACGAAAGCGACGCTGTGCTGGCGGACGAATATTCCGTTTCGTTTTGCGACGTCGATCCGTTGTTTGAGAACAGCGTTACACTGAAAGAAATCTATTCCTTCACGAAAGCCGACCTTGAAGACAGAACCGTCGATAACGGCAGGTTTTCCGGCAAAGAGGGCGAGATAATCGCCGGCGATTTGGAAGACTATCTTCCGCAGGGCGAGGGCACGCTCAGCGTGTATATTGTGCTGAGCAGCACTGACACCGATTTCGGCAATATAACGACTTTCGCGTCACATGAAATTGAATTTCAGTGGCAGGACGGCAACGTGAAAATCGTTGATTGAGCGGCGTGACGCCACTCGACAAAACGTTTTTGAAAAACCACCCGAAAGGGTGGTTTTGTTATCGCGCGGATGGAGATTTTTGACAAATATTTTCCCGTCGGGCTTTACAGACGGCTTGAAAATAATGTATCATATAAATTACCGTGAATGTTTCGACGGTTTTTTAACAAGCGTTAAATTGACAACTAACCGGGAGGGCACAGCCATGAATATCGCTGTTACGACGGACAGTTCGAGCGGTATACTTGCCGTCGAGGCGGAAAAAATGGGGGTGGGTTTTTTACCCGTACCTATAATCATAGACGGCAAAACGTATTATGAGGGCGTAAACATCACGCCTGCCGACGTTTACGCGGCGCTGGAATCGGACAAAAGAATAACCACTTCGCAGCCGTCGCCGCAGTCGCTCAGAGATTTGTGGGACGGGCTTCTGGACACAGGCTGTGAAAAAATTCTGCATCTGCCCATAACCTCGGCGCTGAGTTCTTCTTACGCCACGGCGGCGGCGCTGTCGAAAGAATACGACGGCAGGGTACGGGTTGTCAACAACAACAGAATTTCCGTGCCGCTTAGAGAAGCGGTGAAATCGGCTTTGCGCATGGTTAAAAACGGTATGAACGCCGACGAAATAGCCGACAGACTTGAACGCGACGGAGAAAACTACAGCGTGTATATCACCGTGGATACGCTGGAATATCTGCAAAAGAGCGGCAGGATATCCGCTTTTACCGCGCAGCTGGGCAAACTGTTCGGCATAAAGCCGGTGCTGTCGATACGCAAAGGGGTGATATCTCTTTATTCCAAACAGCGCGGAATGAAAAAAAGCAAAAAAGAAATGTTCCGCAGCCTTGCCGACGACGTCAAAACACGGTTTGCCGGACTTGACAAAAACCATATGACAGTGTGCGTCGCCGGCACCTGCGTCGATAAAAAAGAAATAGCCGAAATAAAAGACACCCTGTCGGAGATGTTTCCGGGGCGCCCGGTGTGTTATGACGAACTGCCCGCGTGCATCGGCTGCCATACTGGCGGCGGAGCGGTGGGGATAGGCGTCTGTTTCGACGACTGAGAGGGTTTATGAAATACGGACCGGATCCCAACAAAAAATTTCCCGTCAAAAACGCGCCGAGCGTGTGCTTCATTAAAAACGTCGTGACGAGGCCGAACATTATTGTAGGCGATTATACCTATTACGACGACCCCGACGGCGCCGCCGATTTCGAAAAACATGTTACGCACCATTATGAGTTTCTGGGCGACAAACTGATTATAGGCAAGTTCTGCGCCATAGCGAGAGGGGTGGAGTTTGTCATGAACGGCGCCAACCACCGCATGTGTTCCGTGACGACATATCCTTTTAACATAATGGGCGGCGGCTGGGAAAAATGCACGCCGTCACTTGATGATTTGCCGCTTAAAGGCGACACTGTTGTGGGCAACGACGTGTGGATAGGTCAGAACGTGACCGTCATGCCAGGCGTAAGAATAGGCGACGGCGCCATTGTGGCGGCGTGTTCCGTAGTCACCAAAAACGTGGAGCCGTACACCGTTGTGGGCGGCAACCCCGCGAAACTCATACGCAGGCGCTACGACAATGAAACGACGGCTTTTTTGCTGAAACTGCGCTGGTGGGACTGGCCGCCCGAAAAAATATTCGCCAATCTGGAAATTCTCTGTTGCGGCGACATAAACAGAATAAAGGATATAAAGTGACAAACCGCCTTTAAGGCGGTTTGTTTTTTTGCCGGCGGTATTGACCGCGCCGCCGTCCGCTTATATAATAAAAAAAGAGATATATTTTTTGCGCGGAGGGAAATATGAACACGGGGTATAAAAAGGTTTTTATTCCGCACCTGGCGGCGGTGTGCTGTCTGTTTGTCGCGGCCGTGTATCTGGCGGTGTTTTCCGTGGCGGTGTTTCCGCAGGCGATGATGGACGGGATAAACGGGCAGCTTGACGGCGTGGGCGTTGCGGGCGTTTTCGGCGTGGCGCTTGGCTCGGCGCTGGCTGTCGTGGTGCTGGCGGCGATATTGTTTATACTTGCCGTGGCGGGTGTGTGCGTATGCGTGTTTGGTCTTGTCGCGGCGCTGAGATGCCGAGACATCGTTGTGTACGGCAGAAGCGACAGAAAAAAACGCTTTGAGGTTTTATGGATTGTCTCTGCAGTGCTGCAGATTGTCATGGCGCTGCTGTATATCGTCGGGGCTTTCGGCATTTACGCGGCGTATCTGCCGACGGCGGTTTTCGCCGTGGCGTGCGTCGCCCTTACGGCGGCGGCGTGGGTGATGAAAATAAAATTTTTTGAGCAAAGCGCGCTGTAAAAAAAACCGCTCATCGAGCGGTTTTTTTTATTTCAGGTTTGTTTTGAAAAACTCTTCCAGTTTGTCGAAAGGTATTCTGTCGGTTCGGTCGTACAGGTCGATGTGTTCGGCGTCCTTTACGACAAACATTTCTTTTGGTTCGGCCGCTTTGGCGTAGACGTCGTCGCTGAAAAACCTCGAATGCGCTCTGTCGCCCACTACAAACAGAATAGGGCGAGGGGAAATCTCGTCGACGTGGTCCAGCAGGTTGAAGTTCATCATTGAAAGATTGGACGTTGTGGTGAACGAGCCGATTGCGTTCGGGTGGTGCCCCCGTTTAACCGCGTAAAAGCGCAGCCACTCCGCCGCCGGTTCTTCCACGCCTTCGGGCACCTTGTCGAAAGGCGTTTCGGGAAATGCCGGGCACAGTTCCGGCGCGCCGTTTTCAAAATCGGCCCAGCGCCTGCGCGACAAACTTTCTTTGGCGGATTGAATTTGCGCTTTATCCATGCCGAGCCGCGCGGCGTCGGTCATGACGTACATCGAAACGGTCGCCACGGCTTTTATTCTGGTGTCGCACTGTGCCGCCGAAAGGGCGAAACCGCCCGAGCCGCAAATACCTATCACGCCTGTTTTTTCTCTGTCGACGAGCGGCTCTTTCACGCCGAGATAGTCCACCGCGGCGGAAAAGTTTTCCACGAAAATCGCCGGGTCGGAAACATTGCGCGGTTCGCCGGACGATTCTCCCAGAAAAGACTGGTCAAAAGTCAGGATGACAAAGCCTCTCTTGGCCAGTTCGCCCGCGTAAACGCACGGCCCCTGTTCTTTCACGCCGCCGTATGGGGCGCCTACGATAATGGCGGGGTATTTTTTGCCCGGGTCGGCGTCTTTCGCCGTGTAGATGTCGGCCGCTATCGCCATGCCGAATCTGTTGCTGAAACGAACGTGTCTGCGGCTGACCGATGGGTCAAGCGCAGCGATGTATCCGTATGCCATAAAAACCTCCTTGAATGTTTTGACAACAGTGGTGTTTGTCTTTATACTTGATAAAGACAATATAAAACTTGAAGTCAACTTTAAGTCAAGAATTTTACGCTGTATATCGGAGGAAAATATGTTTTACACAATAGGGCAGATGTCCGCGATGACAGGCGTGCCCGCTTCCACGCTGAGATATTACGACAAAGAGGGGCTGCTGCCTTTTGTTGAAAGGTCGGGCGGAAACGCGCGCAGGTTTACCGACGCCGATTACGCCGCGCTTAAAGTGATAGAATGCCTGAAAACATCGGGGCTGTCGATAGCCGAAATTAAAGATTTTATGGAAATGACCCGCCTCGGCGACGCCACGCTTGGCGAGCGGTTTGAACTTTTTGAGCGCCGCCGCATTGAAACGGAAAAGCGGCTGGAAGAACTGCGGCATACGCTGGCGCTTATAAATTACAAATGCTGGTATTATAAGACGGCGGTGGAAGCCGGAACCGAAAGCGTTGCGGCTAATATGGACTTTGAACATATACCGCCGGAACTCAGGGAAGCAAAAAGAGAACTCAGCGCTTTCGACTCCGGAAAGGCGGAATAAAAAAGAGCCGGAGCGCCGCAGCTGAGCACTGTGAAGTGGGCGCGGCGGGCAAGTGTACCTTTTGAAGCTATGATGAAGAACCTGATGGCAACGAATATGGCGAATAATTGAAACACTAAAAATTGACACGGAGAGTAAACAATGCTGGAATTCGACACGGGAAAAGCGAAATTAAGAACATTTTTCGGTGCGCGTTACTGCGATATGCTTACGCACGCGTTAAACAAAAAATTTTACGTCAATCACCTGGCGTCTTACGTGGACATGGAGCCATTCGGCGCGCCGGGCGTCATCAGTTGGTTTGTTTTCATGAACGGACAGCCGCACGGCTATCCCGACGACTGGCTGTGGACGAACGAGATTTCAGATGACGGAAATGAAATTATAGAAGAGAATATCTGCGACGATCTAACAAAGCTGCTCAACAAACGTATTGAAGAAGGGTTTTTTTTTTTTTTACTGGCGTTCAGGAGAGACCCGTTTGACTGCGGAAACGCAAATTGGTGTCAATTTGTCGGCGCGTTTCGTTTCGGCGGTTTTATCGACGGATTATCCCGAGTAAAATACGTCAAAGTTGCCGACCGCATCGTATTGCCTGGTATAGGGGCACGCGCGCAAGATGACTGCCGTGATATTTTTATTAACGATTGGCCTGAATATCGTTATCCCGTGGAAAAAATGGGCTTGAACGGCACAGATTTGCAAACACTAAGGCAAGCAAACATTAAATACGCCGGTGAACTGCTCAGCCGTTTTCCGGGAGGAAGCGTGAGCGCGTGCGTGAGAATTATGAAAGCACTGTATGAAGTGTATCGCTCAAGATAATTTCGCAACGAAAAAACCGGGTTGTGTGAGTTTTACAACGGCGTGTATGAATATTTGCGCGGGATAATCGGGGATTGACAGGCGCGGGCTTATTTTTGTTTGCTTTTTGGCGGCGGCGGTTGTATAATTGCGGTGTGAAAATTTATTACCTAGGAGGGTAGCGTTATGTTGGACAAAAAAGTTGCGAAACTCATCAACGAACAGGTCAACAAAGAATTTTATTCGGCTTATCTGTATCTTGATTTCGCCAATTATTATGAAGACGAAGGGCTGGACGGCTTTTCCAACTGGTATGAAATCCAGGCGATGGAAGAGCGCGACCACGCCATGATGATGAGAAAATATCTCATCGACAGCGGCATAAGAGTGACGTTTGACAAAATCGAAAAACCCGACAAGACGTTTGACAATCATCTCGCGCCGCTTGAAGCCGGTCTCGAACATGAGCGTTACGTTACGTCGCTGGTGCTCAAAATTTACAAGGCGGCGGACGAGGCTCAGGATTACAAGACGATGCAGTTTCTCGACTGGTTTGTGAAAGAGCAGGGCGAAGAAGAAAAGAACGCCGAAGACCTCATCAAAAAGATGAAACTTTACGGCGGTGACGGCAAAGGGCTTTATATGCTCAACCAGGAACTTGCCGCGCGCAAATACACGGCGCCGTCGGCGGCGGACTGAAAAAGACGTGAAAGGGCGAAATTTTTCCGCCCTTTTTTTACGCAAAAAACCGGCGCATTTGTTTGACATTTGTCACGGGCGGTGCTAAAATCTGCGCAACAGCAAAGATGAGGATATGCGGCGGGACGCGATTCCATGCAGAGAGCCGGCGGCTGGTGAAAGCCGGTTGGGGTTGTTCCGCTGTCTCGCCTCGGAGCCGCGCGGCCGAAAATAACCGGTAAGCCGCGCCGGGTGTTCCCGTTACAGGGCGGAACGTTGACGGACGTTCGAGTGCGTTATTACGAAGAAGAGTGGTACCGCGGGTTTTGTTTACTCGTCTCTTCGCGTGTTTGTTCACGCGGAGAGACTTTTTTGTTATATATAGGAAAAGGAGTAGAACGATTATGAAGACTTACACTGTTTCGCTTCCGAATTACACAATCGGGACGGAGGCTTACAAGGCGATTCCGCATGAATGCGGGTTTTACGGCAAAAACGCCGTGGTCATAGGCGGCAAGACGGCGATGGCGAAATCCAAAGACGCGCTGCTCGAAGGCGTTAAGGGTTCCGACATCAAAATAACCGATTTTATCTGGTACGGCGGCGACGCTTCTTTCACCAACGGCGACAAACTCATTGCCGACGAAAGGGTCAGAAACGCCGATATGCTGTTTGTCGTGGGCGGCGGCAGAGCGTGCGACACGGGCAAATACGTCGCCGACGTACTTGACAAGCCTTTGTTTACTTTTCCTACGGTGGCGTCAAACTGCGCGGCGGTCACGCAGATTTGCGTGATGTACAACGACGACGGTTCTTTCGGCAAATATTATTATCCGAAACGCATAACCAACCACGCTTTCATCAATTCCGCCGTCATAGCCGACTCTCCTGTCAACCTGCTGTGGGCGGGGATAGGCGACGCGCGGTCCAAAGAGTGCGAGGCGCTTTTCGCTTCGCAGGACGCCGAACTGTTCCACACCACTTACATGGGCAGGCAGGTCAGCCGCATCTGCACCGACCCGCTTTTGCAATACGGCAAGCAGGCTCTTGCCGACATTAAGGCAAAAAAGGCGTCTTTCGCCCTGGATCAGGTTACGCTGGATATAATAATGAGCACCGGCATAGTGTCCAACCTGATGACCACCGCCGACGACTATTATTTCAACAGTTCCATCGCGCACATGGTATATAACGGCTCGACGATAACCCCGCACAGCCACAACCACATGCACGGCGAAGTCGTGTCGCTGGGCGTGCTGTGCCTTTTGACTTACGAAAAGAACTACGAACTGTGCGACAAAATAAGAAAGTTCAATCACGAACTGGGTCTGCCGGTGTGCTTCGGGGACATCGAAGTGACGGAAGACATGTTCCCGATGATTGCGCAGAAAGCCACGGCGACGACCGAGTGGGCGCACAGGCCGGCTTCCGCCAACATAACGGTGGAAAGCCTCATCGCCTGCATGAAAGAAACAGACGAGGCGGGCAGGAAATTTAAAAAAGCGGCGGAGTGACCCGCAGCGGCGGACTAAAAGCGGCTTTAAGCCGCTTTTTTCCGTTAAATAAAGGCTTGTTTTTCTTGCGTCCAAACGTTTGACAGGCGGGGCTTGGTGTGATAATATATTTTAGCACTCGTATCGGGTGTGAATTTTTTTGTACTTGGGAGAGTGAACTATGGCAGCAAAAGGCGCTAGAGTCAAAGTTACGCTTGCCTGCACCGAATGCAAACAGCGCAACTACGACAACATGAAAAACAAGAAAAATACGCCTGACCGTATCGAACTCAAAAAATATTGCAGATTCTGCAAAAAACATACGGTTCACAAAGAGGCGAAATAAGGGCGAGGTAACCTATGGCATCTCAGACCAAAAAGAAAAAACCCAACATATTCAAAAGAATGGGCTCCTGGCTTGCCAGAAGCTGGGCGGAATTCAAAAAAGTGACGTGGCCGTCCGCCGGCACGGTATTCAAAAACCTGGGCATCGTGCTTGTGGTGGTGGTGTTCTTTTTGATTGCCGTCGGTCTTGCCGACCTGCTTTTCAGTTGGCTGTTGGGTCTTTTGACTTCAGTCGGAGCGTAAGGAAGCGAAATGGAAGAGGCAAAATGGTATGTGCTTCATACCTATTCGGGGTATGAAGACCTGGTAAAAGCCAATCTTACCCAGATGGTGGAAAACAACCATCTCGAAGACGAGATATTCGACATCAAGATTCTCACCGAGGAAACGGTGGAAGAGCGCAACGGCAAAAAGAAAGTCGTTGTGACTAAAATCATGCCGTGCTACGTCTATATCAAACTGAGATATTCGTCGCAGATATGGTATCTCGTCACCAATACGCGCGGAGTGACGGGTTTTGTCGGTCCGCAGGGCAGGGCTTTGCCTCTTACCGACGAAGAAGTAAAGCGTCTGCGTCTTGAAACCGTCGTGACCGACTTCAAACATAACATCGGCGACTATGTTCGCGTCATATCCGGTCCTTTCGAAGGGCAGGTGGGCATGATAAAGAGCATAGACACGGCGAAGCAGAAAGTCTGTCTGGTGCTGTCGATGTTCGGCAGGGAAACCGATATAGATATGGACTTTATACAGATAGAGTCCGTCTGACACGTTTATTATGTGGGAGAGGGGTGAAATACATTCAGCGCCCTTCGCTTAAACCACAAAGGAGAATATATTATGGCTAAGAAAGTAACAGCGGTCGTAAAATTGCAGTTGCCCGCGGGCAAGGCGACTCCGGGCCCGCCTGTCGGTTCTTCTTTGGGACCTCACGGTATCAACATTCCGGGTTTCACCAAAGAGTTCAACGCTAAAACGCAGGGTCAGGAAGGTCTGATTATCCCTGTGGTTATTACGATTTATCAGGACAGGTCGTTCACGTTTGTTTTGAAGACGCCTCCGGCGCCTGTACTCATCAAAAAGGCGTGCAACATCGAAAGCGGCTCTGCCAGACCGCAGGCCGACAAAGTAGCGAAAATCACAAAGGCTCAGGTGGAGGAAATCGCCAAAACCAAAATGCCTGACCTTAACGCGGCTTCTCTCGAAGCGGCGTGCAGCATGATAGCGGGTACGGCGCGCAGCATGGGCGTCGTGGTCGTTGACTGAGTGGGAGAGTTTGGTGACAAATTCGTTTGCACCACGGGAGGTAATTGATGAAAGGTAAAAGATATATTGACGCCGCGAAGCAGGTAAACAATTCGGCTTACGAAGTCAAAGACGCGATAAGCCTCGCCTGCGAGCTGGCAAAAGCCAAGTTCGACGAAACGATGGAACTTCACGTCAAACTGGGTGTTGACCCTAAACAGGCGGATCAGCAGGTCCGCGGCGTGCTGGTACTGCCGCACGGCACCGGCCGTTCGCAGAAAGTGCTGGTAATAGCCAAAGGCGCCAAAGCCGACGAGGCGGCAGCCGCCGGAGCGGATTTTGTGGGCGCCGAAGAAATGGTCGCCAAAATCCAGAACGAAAACTGGTTTGGTTTTGACGTCTGCATTACCACCCCTGACATGATGGGCGTTGTCGGCAGAATCGCCAGAATCCTGGGACCTAAAGGCCTCATGCCTAACCCTAAGAGCGGCACGGTCACCATGGACGTGGCAAAGGCGGTCAATGACGCCAAAGCCGGTAAAGTGGAATACAGACTGGACAAAACAGCCGTTATCCACGTTATATTCGGCAAAAAGAGCTTCGGCGTTGAAAAACTCGAAGAAAACTTCAGCGCGATTATGGACGCTATCGTGAAGGCGAAACCTGCCGCCGCGAAAGGTACTTACCTTAAAAGCGTGGCAATCGCGTCTACTATGGGCCCTGGCATTAAAGTAAATTACAGAGCCAACTGACAACAAAAAAGCAGCCTTTGTCCCAAGACAGCAAGTGACAGTAAATCTTGCCGAGGTCAAGCAGAAATAAACAGCAAGTTTTGTTTCCCTTGTGCTTCTCGGTGCAAGGGCTTCTTTATATAAAATAATAAAGGAGGACACGACATTTGAACGCGAACAGAGCGGCAAAAAGAGAAATCGTCGACGGTATCAAAGACAAAATCCAAAGAGCGTCGTCTTTTGTCATCATCGATTACAAAGGACTTACCGTTGCCGAAGACACGCAGCTGCGCAATGAGTTCCGTAAAGCCGAAGTGGAGTACAAGGTGCTCAAAAACACTCTGGTGAAAATCGCGCTCAACGAACTCGGTTACACCGATTTCGACGAAGCGCTCAACGGACCTACCGCGATTGCTTTTTCTTACGGCGACGCTATCGCTCCTGCGAAAGTGGCGGTTTCAAACATCAAAAAACTCAACAAAATGCAAGTCAAGTGCGGTATGCTGGACAAAAAATTCGTAGACGAAGCAACCGTACAGGCGTTGTCGAAAGTGCCGAGCAAAGAAACACTTCTGGCAATGCTTCTCAGCGTGCTGCAGGCTCCTGTCAGAGGCCTTGCGGTGGCGCTCAACGAAATAGCCAAAAAGGCTCAATAACAAATTTTAAAAAGGAGAAATTAAAATGGATATCAAAAAATTTATCGAAGATATTAAAGGCATGTCCGTGCTTGAACTTAACGACCTCGTTAAAGCTATTGAAGAAGAATTCGGCGTAAGCGCCGCTGCCGCCGTTGTGGCCGGCCCTGCCGCCGGCGCAGGCGAAGCCGCTCCTGCCGCCGAAGAAAAGACCGAATTCGACGTTATTCTCAACAACGCCGGCGCGAAGAAAATCGAAGTCATCAAAGTTGTCAGAGAAATCACCGGTCTTGGTCTTATGGAAGCCAAAAACATGGTTGACAAGACCCCTAGCAAGGTAAAAGAAGCCGTTTCCAAGGAAGTTGCCACCGAAATCGTGGAAAAACTCAAAGCCGCCGGCGCGGAAGTGGAAATGAAATAACACAAAGGTTTACGCCTTTGAAAAACCGTCGCTCAAAGCGGCGGTTTTTGTTTTCCGCCTGTTTCCGAGGGCGAAAATCCGTGATATAATAAAAATATGGAAAAGGTCAATTATCAGAAAATAACGGAAAAAATAATGGAAGAAGCGGCCCGCGAGGGCGTCAGGCCTAAGTTGCTGCTGCAAAGTTGCTGCGGCCCGTGCAGCAGTTACGTTCTGAGTTATCTGGCGCCGCGCTTTGAGATTTTTCTGTATTATTTCAACCCCAATATTTATCCCGCGGAAGAATACGTCAGGCGGCTGGATACGCAAAAAAGTCTGCTCGGCAGCGCGCGTTTCGCGGCGGACGTGAAACTCGTGCCGTCTGAATATGACCACAAATTGTTTCTTGACGCCGTGAAAGGCATGGAAACCGCGCCCGAAGGGGGAGAGCGGTGCGCCGCGTGTTTCGCCTTGCGGCTGGAACAGACGGCGAAAAAAGCCGCCGAAACGGGAATGGATATGTTCGGCACAACGCTGACAGTCAGCCCGCATAAAAACGCCGCCGTGATAAACGAAATAGGCTGCGCGATGGAAAAAAAATACGGTGTGGCGTTTTTGCGTTCCGATTTCAAAAAGAAGGACGGTTACAAAAAATCCATAACGCTGTCTGAGGAATACGGACTGTACCGCCAGAATTATTGCGGCTGTGAGTTTTCGATAAGGGCAAACGGCTGAAAATATTTTGGTGCCCGCCGTAAAAGCGGAATGGATGTAAAGCGAAAACGGCGGAAAAAAACAAAAGGCTTTGACGGGTCAAAGCCTTTTTTGTTATTTGGTTTCGGGCACGACGTTGACGTAGCAGTCGGCGGAAATGCCGGGATACACTTTCACGGTGATTTTGAACTGCCCCAGGGTTTTGATTGGTTCTTTCAGAACGATTTGTTTTTTGTCTATAGGCTTGCCGAGTTTTGCGAAAGCGTCGGCGATTTCCTTTGCCGTAACGCTGCCGAAAATCTTTCCGTTTTCGCCCGAACGGATGGCAACGGTGACCTCACTGCCTTTGAGTTCTTTGGCGGTTTTGGCGGCCGCCTGTTTTTCAAGTTCTTTCTGGTGGGCGGCGGCGGCGTTTTTAATGTTTATGCTGTTTATGCTGTCGGTGGTGGCAACCTGCGCCAGCCCTTGTTTAAGCAAAAAGTTTTTGGCGTAACCGTCGCTCACGTCGATGATATCGCCTTTTTTGCCCTGAGCTTTAACGTCTTTCAACAATATAACTTTCATAAGTCATCTCCTACGGCGTATTGTAAAGCACGCGCGAAATTTTGTCAACAGAGTATAAATGCCGCCGCCTATGCCGACAATATAACCAACGGAGGTATGGTTATGGAAAAAAAGCAACGTATCAACTGTAACGTGGAAAACTGCAAGCACAACGGCGGCAACGGCTGCTGCGTCCTGGATTCGATTACGGTGGTGAACAGCGCCGCCGCGCCGACGGCGCATTATTGCTACGACTATCAGGAAGAAGTTTTCAGGTAAGCAAAAAAGCGGCTCTGCCGCTTTTTTGCTTGATTGGGGCGCGTGCCAAAAATAAAACGGCGTCTGCGATAAATGTGTTGACGGTTTGGGGCGCACAGTGTAAAATTAAGTTGCGTTTATAGCAATAATTTTTGGGGGAACAAAAGATGGTCGGTCACGGTACTCACGGACAAGTCAAAATCTTTTCGGGTAATTCAAACAAATCGCTGGCTAAAAAAATAGCCGACAAACTGGGGCTGCCGCTCGGCAATATGGAAGTGGGGCGTTTCAGCGACGGCGAAGTCAGCATAAATATACAGGAAACGGTGAGGGGCTGTGACGTGTTTCTTATTCAGTCGACGTCAACGCCTGTCAACGAAAACCTGATGGAACTCTTGGTTATGATTGACGCGGTAAGACGCGCTTCGGCGTCCAGAATCACCGCCGTCATACCGTATTTCGGCTATGCCAGACAGGACAGAAAAGCCAGGGCGAGGGACCCGATTTCGGCGAAACTTGTCGCCAACCTTCTGGAAAAGGCGGGCGCCGACCGTATTCTCACGATGGATTTGCATTCCAGCCAGGTGCAGGGCTTTTTCGATATCCCGGTGGACAACCTGTACGGCATGCCGGTTCTCGCAAAATATTTCATGAGGCAGGGGTTCAAAAACGAGGATTTGGTCGTTGTGTCGCCTGACGTGGGCAGCGTGGCGCGCAGCAGACTTATGGCCGCCAAGTTCAACGCCAATCTCGCCATTGTCGACAAACGCAGACCGAGAGCCAACGTCATGGAAGTCATGAACATCATAGGCGACGTCCAGGGCAAAGTGGGGCTCATGCTGGACGACATGATTGACACCGCCGGCACGATAACCCAGGGCGCGAGCGCCATAGTGGAAAAAGGCGGCGCCAAAGAAGTGTACGCGTGCTGCTCGCACGGCGTGCTCAGCGGTCCGGCAATCGAGCGTATAGCCAAGTCGCCGCTTAAACAGGTGGTTATTCTCGACACGATAGAAATTCCGGAAGAAAAGCGCATCGACAAAATCAAAATCGTTACCGTATCCGATTTGTTCGCCGAGGCGATTGAAAGGGTTTACAGCGATTTGCCTGTCAGCAAACTTTACGACTAAACAAAAGCCGCCGCGAGGCGGCTTTTTCGGTATAAACAATTTTTTTCTGTCAATACTCTCCGTCAGCGGAGAGTTTTTTTATGAAAAAAATTTGTGTCGCCGCCTGTATGCTGTGTTTTTTGTGTTTACATATTCCGCGCGGCGCGGTGAGCCTGCCTTTTGAAGGCAGATACAGTTTTTACGTTACGGAAGCGGTGTTCCCGGGCGGGTGCGACGTTACCGACGCCGGAATTTTCTATATAATAACCTGTGATTTTTCCGACGCTCCGTCTGTGCGTGAAAGGCTTGACGGCGTGGTGGGCGAAAGCGTGACCTTCGCCGGCGGCGAAAAAGACTTCGCCGCCGCCGTTGAAACCATGGGACGGGCGCTGTTCCGAGGAGAAGCGGGCGGCGCCGCTGTGGTTGAGGGATACTCCGAGAGGCTGCCTTACGGCGTGACCGTTAATGGTTTGGCGGTTAATTTTCAGGCGGCTTTCGACGGCGAAAACATAACGGTGGGCACGCCGCTCATAATGGGCGGATACTGAAAAACAAAAAAACATGTATAAAAAAACCCAACGGGGCAACAATCTGTACACAACCAAAACGGAGGAACCATATGTCAGAAAAAATCAAAAAACCCAACAAAGTTTTGAACTTTCTCAAAAAATACGCGGCGTTTATAGTAATCATAGCCTGTGTCGTGGCGATAGTCGCCATTGTTATCGCCGAAAGCGTCAAATCGCCGTCGGGCACCCTGCCTGAAATCGACATCGGCGGCGGCGGAATCGAAAACGGCGAAATTGTCGACACCGACCCGCTTACTTTCGACCTGCCTTTGGCGGAATACACCATTTCGATGGATTACACCGACGGCGACGATTTTGTCTATTCTTCCACGCTGAACGAATGGACAACCCACAAGGGCATAGACTTTGTGGCGACGGGCAGTAAAGACGTAAAGGCTGTCGCCGACGGAACAATCGAGAGCGTGACCACCGACGCCGAACACGGCACGAAAATAGTCATAGACCACGGCCAGGGCATCAAGTCGATTTATTCTTCGCTCGCCGATAACGCCACGGTCAAAAAGGGCGACGCCGTCAAGAAAGGCGACAAAATCGGCGAGGCCAGCGACAGTTCTTATCTGGAATTCAAAGACGGCCCTCACGTCCACTTTGAAATGACCAAAGACGGCAAGCATATCTCTCCGAGAGAATATCTCGAAATTAAATAATACGAGCACTGTCAGAAGTTCAGGAAAAACCCCGACGCGGAAAGCGCGGGGTTTTTCTTGTGACAAAAAACGCTCAAAACGCCCAATATACCATTTTTTGCGTGAGCGCCTTGGCGTTACACTGTAAAAAATGACGATATACATCGAGTACGCGCTCTTCAGCAACGCTGTTTTCGATTTCATACTGCTGCGGTCGCTTGGCGCGATAATGAAAATTTCTTTCAGCAAAACCAGACTATGGCTGGCGGTTTTGTCCGGCGCGCTGACGGCGGTGGCTGTGCCGCTGTTTAATCTCGGCGTTGTTTTGTCGGTGGCGGTGAAACTGGCGCTTTCAGCCGCGATCGTGGCGATATTCGCCCGTTACGGCGGCAAAAAGCGGTTCGCGGCGGCGCTTATGCTCTTCTGGGGGCTTACTTTCGCCATGGGCGGGGTGCTGTTCGGGCTGTATTTCATGACGGGCGCTTCGTTCGCGGTGAACGCCGACCTCAGCCTGTCG
>ERZ1643250.1694-NODE-1694-length-18105-cov-5.810139_pt1 | contig 18105 bp, 13 predicted proteins | sample MGYA00579262_ERZ1643250 | MGnify/ENA primary metagenome ERZ1643250 (study PRJEB29033, sample SAMEA4952265) | chicken gut metagenome | biome: Broiler Chicken; feature: Gastrointestinal Tract; material: Caecum | place: Ireland | collected 2018 | study: Broiler... | reverse complement strand
TAGCCACCCTGATAGTCATTTGCATGCTCAAACCGGTATTATCGTTACAGGATATTTCCGCCCTGCTTCAGCCGTGGCTGGAAGCAGACGGGAGCCGCCAATCCCTGTATGAGACATACTCACAGGCCCACACGGAAGCGGTGCAGCAGGTCTGCCGCCGGGTGGAGGATTGTGTTCCACAGGGAGAGGAAGCTCTGCGCCGTCTGGCGATGGAACTGGCGGTAGAGGCCAATGCTCGGCGGGCAGCCGCAGAACGGATTCTGTGTGAGCTGGAAGCCGCTGAAAAAGCAGATCCGGAAAAAGCGGAAAAAAAAGACAAAAAGAACCATGGAGAACCTGAGCCGTCAGAGTCCGATCAATAAAACCATTTCAATCTATACAAAAAAATCCTGTCTGCCAAAAACGGCGGACAGGATTTTTTAGTGAAAATCTTCGGGAGAAAATCAGGTATTGATTAGCCGGTAATCATGGGATAGGGATCAAAGCTGCGCTCTGCCAGCTCGGCCATAGCCTTCTCCGGGTCGGTTTCGTCTGTCAGCCACAGGCTGTACTGGAACTCACAGAAGCCGGACAGATCCATTTTGAAGTTGGTCTCCCAGGTATTGTTCATCACCCAGGAATACACGGGACGGGCGTTGTTTTCCTCCCGGTTGTCGCAGAGACGGATGGGATGGTGGCGCATTTCGCCCATATAGACCAGAGGGACATCGCGGGAAGCGATGAGGGCACTCTGTTTTTCACCCACAAAAGCCATTCCGTTATCGGACATATAGTATTCCATGCAGGTACCGGGGATCTGATCCACACCGGGGCGGAAGGCTTCGGTGCCCTTTTTCAGATACAGGGCCTGATGGTCATCCAGAGACAGAGTCATGGGCAGGAACACGCTTTCGATATCGGTGGAAATGGTCTTGCCCAGCTCCATACGGAAATCCACACGGGGCATCTCTTCAAAGAACTTGAGGAATACGGTGCAGTGGATGGTACCCGGCAGGGTATATTTCAGTTCCAGCATGGTGAACACTTCTCCCCGCTCCACCACATTGATTTCTTCCAAGTGAGCCACATGGAGCTGTGCGTGCTGGCCGCGGATATTCCGGCCAATGATGCGGCGCTCCTGCTCTTCCCGGCAGGGGAACTCAAACGTTTTGGTACGGATGGGGGTGCACTCGTAAATGGGAGTGAAGAAAGGTGCTGCGCCCTGACCCAGCAGGTCACGGCCGGTTGCTTTATTGACGAAACCGGTGACACCTTCGCCGGGGGCGTAGGTCAGGTGAAACCAGCGGTTTTCAAACTCATAGGGCAGGCGGTACGTAATGGGGTCGTAGTCATTCACGATGTCGCGAATCCGCTCTGCGCCGACATAAGCGTGACGGCTGTTGACGGTTTCCACCTTTGCCGGCAGCTCTTCAAAGGTATAACGGCGGCAGCTGCACTCTTCAAAGGAGTCCACAAAGGTGATGCGGCGTCCTCTGGGATGAGGAGAAACCTGGCAGGGAATCACGGCGCCGTCCTCACGGGTGATGCGGGCTCGGGGCAGATAGGGGCTTTCAATATAGAATTCCACTGTCTGGAGACCCTTGACGTTGTTGGGAGCGCAAACAGTCAGCTGGCCGTTGGTGCTGTAATAACGGAGAATGTCGCCCTTGTCCTCGGCAATCAGGTTGAGCATCATGGAAGCGCTCTCGTGGGCCTTGGATGCATAGCTGTTCTTGCGCATATCCAGATTCAGCACCATAGTATCATAGGGGCAGGTAATAGTGGAGGAATGGCCCCAGGTGTGCTCTGCATACAGAAGCAGGTTGTCCTCTGCGGTACGGACCAGAGAGGGGTATTTTTCATCCAGCTTTTCGTCCAGACGGCGGCACAGCTCATAGCGGTGGCGAGCATCTTCAAAATGCTTGACGGCATAAGGAGTGGAGCCAACGCCATTGGCCCACCAGTCGGTCAAATCGCCATGGCAGACCGGGCTATCAGTCAGACGGTCACGGATTTCTGCATACAGCTCCTGCAGGGAAACCATTCGCAGCTCTACGGTATCGCCGTAACGCTCATTGAAGCCCTGAATGACACGCAGAATTTCCGGCTCCGGCGGTGCGTTGTCGCTGAACACGCCGGACACACTGGCGGTGATGAAATCATAGCGATAGCCGTTTTCTTCGCACAGAGTCAGGTACTGGTCCACATTCTGATGTAGGATGTCAATTTCATCCATCTGAACGGGAACTTCACCGAACAAATCTTTGGTCATGAAGTTTGCGGCACGGTTGGGCTTGATTCCCAGGGCGTTGCCCAGATTATAGTGCTCACCGTTCCACACCAGCAGGCGGCGGCCCCTGGCGTCTTCCCACCAATAGGAATTCTGGTTCTGATAAAGAGGATACATGCCGTGATGGCAATGAATATTGGTATACAGGAACTCAATTCCGTGGTCCAGCAGCGCGTCCCGCTGACCCGTGGAAATACCGTTGATGTCCGCGATCATAGCGGTAACCGGATGCACGCCGTTTTTCTCCAGCACTGCGCACATTTCATCCATCCGGCGGCCCAGAACTTTACAATCGGCCAGATCGGTAAAGTTCAGATAGGTTGCGGAAAATCCCATGCGGTTTTCCCGGAGCAGACGGAAAAACTGCTCTTTTTCGGCCTCGGTAGCGGTTTTCAGGAATTCCTCCACACAGAACCAGGTTTCGCAGTTCCAGCGGAAATCCTGATTTTCCGGCTTCTCCATCAGCTGGAGAGCAGAACGGATGTAGCTTACCTGACCATGGATGACGTGCTCCTGCAAATCGGTATATCCGATATCGGTGTGAGAATGGTGAACCACATACATGGTTTTGATCTGATGACTCATTGATAATTCCTCCCGATCATTTCTTGATCTTCTTGAAATATTTTTATAACACCGACAAGCCCTGAACAGTCTTGACGGAAGTATCAGCTGTTACATACAGTAAAACATTATTTTCCTGACACAATTGCTTCAGCGGAGAAAGGAACAGGTCTGCACTGCGAGTGATCTGACCGCCAATGCACAGGCACTGGGGATGGTAGGAAAACAGGAACGGTGCCAGTGCGTCCCGCAGACGATTACCGAAACAGGCGAAACAATCACGGGCTTTTTCATCTCCCTGCTGTACCCGCTGGGCCAGCGCTTTTCCGTCCAGCTCCTCCCCCATCATTTCCCGGGAAAGGCGAAGCAAACCCCGGCGGGAGAGATGGTCGTCAATACAGCTGTCCAAAAACGGGGTGGGATACACATAGCCGTCCTTGGGCACTCCGGGTGTGCGCTCGTCCGTCAGCTTTCCGTCCAGACCAAACGCGCTGCCGCATCCGGTTCCGATGCAGATAAACATGGATTTTTCCGCCCCTGCGGCTTTGCCGAAATGCATTTCCCCCAGAGCAAAGGCGCTGACATCGTTGATAAAGAGAATGTCCTCTTCTTTGATTCCCGGCAGATTCAGCCGCTGCATCAATTCTTTCCGCAGTTCCAAACCATACAGAGAATCATACTTGTCCAGCCCCTGCATCAGGCTGATTCCCTTTTCATAGTCAAAGGGACCCGGAAAGGCCATCCGAATTCCGGTGACGGTTTCACAGTCCCGGACAAGAGTTTTGAGAATTTCAGCAAAGTGATCCAGCAGTACCGGCGCACTTTCCCGGGAGTTGGCGGGAAAATACCGGATTTCCCCCAACAGTGTACCGTTTTCCTGCACCACTGCGGCCTTGATTTCCGTTCCGCCTACATCCAGACACAGTTTTGTTTCCATGTTTCACGCCTCCTCAGCGGTGAATTTCAATCATAAAGCTGCTGCTTCCCGCAGGATAATAGCTCTCCGTATACTCGACCGGTTCTCCCGACTCAAGCCGGCCGCAGGAAGTGATAAAAATCGTCGGCTCAAAGGGGCTGATTTCCAGCTCGGAAGAAACTTCCTGCGGCGGCGGAACCACTTCCAGTTTCCGCTGTGCCTGACGAACATCCAGACCGCGATTATGCAGTACTTCATAAAAGGATGTATCCGTAAAATCGATTCGGCACATATCCGGAAACAGATGACAGGGCACATACAGGATGGTATACACCACCGGTGCGTTATTATTGTAGTTTTCCAGATAGCGCAGCCGGACCAGTCGGGTCACCTTTTCGCTGATGGGGATTTCCAGCATCTGTGCCACCTGTTCGGTGGGACGCAGAACCCGCAGATCCAGCACACGGGTGCGGACCTTTCGATGGTTTTTTTCGCTTTCTGCCCGATACCCGGTAATAAAGGTAGTGGATTCGTGCACAACCTTGGGCTGGGCTACAAAGGTTCCCCTTCCTTTAATGCGAACCAGATAGCCATCATTAGCAAGCCGATCCAATGCCTGTCGCACAGTGGGGCGGCTCACCGATAAAAGAGAGGCCAGCTCATTTTCCGTGGGAATCTGGCTGCCTATGGCATATTCTCCCGACTCGATCCGGGAGCGGATGTATTCAGACACCTGCATATGAAGTGCCTTTGACATTCCTTTCACTCCTTCCCCAATTGGGTTTGCTGATTGCAAGGTAAGTATAACACGGGTTTTCCGGTTTGTAAATACATATTTTGTTTTTTTTGCAAATTTTTAGACTATGTATTGACAAATCCCGACGATTGTATTATCCTTTGAGCAGAAACCTGTTCCAGCCTGTTCCAATGCAGGCATGAAAAAATATCAATCGAGGTGTCAGCAGTATGAAAAAGGGCGCATATGTTCAGTTTCCCCGCACTGTTGTAAAGAACAGTGGCGAAAATGTCTGTCAGGGCTTCGCGGAAATTGTCTCCTGCCTGAAAGAAGCCTGCAATCAGAACGTAAAAACGATCCTGACAGTGGAGTGCTATCCCGGTGTCAATCAGCAGGAACTGCTGGAAGGTCTTCAGAGTCTGGGTGCCGTTCTGACCATCCACAGCGATGATCTGGCTTTTGAACCGGAGAAGATCGACGCGCTTCTGGAAAAGGATATGATGGACAGCGATCCGGTTTTCGGCATTATGACCGTTCGCCGTCTGGAGGACTATTTTTACAGTGGCAAGCTGGAAGCAGTCCGCAAGGAAGCAGAAGCCGTGGAAAGGGGAATGGTACTGATTTACGGCGTAGGCGCCTCTTTGGTGCATCCCGGCGATGTGCAGGTGCTGGCAGATATCACCCGCTGGGAAATCCAGCTTCGGTATCGCCGCGGCATGAGCAACTGGCGTACCACCAAAACCGATCTGCCCAAGCTGAAGAAATACAAGCGCGGATTTTTTGCAGAGTGGCGCTGGGCTGACAAGGTGAAGGAAAAACTGCTCCCCACCATGAATTTTTATCTGGACATGACCACCGAAGGCCAGCCTGCCATGGTGGACGGCGACAATTACCGTCAGGGACTTTTGAAGCTGTCCGGCCAGCCTTTCCGCATGGTTCCCTATTTTGATCCCGGTGTATGGGGCGGAAACTGGATGAAGACCCATTTTGAGCTGCCGGAAAACGGAAGCAACTATGCATGGAGCTTTGACGGTGTTCCCGAGGAGAACAGCCTGCTGCTGGACTTCGGTGGAAAGCTGATTCAGACTCCGGCTCTGAACCTGGTTTATGCACAGCCCCGTCGTCTGCTGGGCGAGCGGGTACACGCCCGTTTCGGAAAGGAATTCCCCATCCGCTTTGACCTTCTGGACACCATCAACGGCCAGAATCTGTCCCTACAGGTACATCCTCTGACCGAGTACATTCAGCAGAACTTCAATATGCATTACACACAGGACGAAAGCTATTACATTCTGGACGCACAGGGCGAAGATTCCTGCGTCTGGCTGGGTGTGAAAACGGGAATCGATCCTGAAGCAATGGCGGAAGACCTGCGCGCTGCACAGAGAGGCGAAAAGCAGTTCCCCGCTGAGCAGTATGTTAACTGCCTGCCCGCCAAGAAGCATGACCACTTCCTGATTCCTGCCGGTACGGTTCACTGCTCCGGCGCCAACACGATGGTGTTGGAAATCAGCGCTACCCCCTACATCTTCACTTTCAAAATGTGGGACTGGGGCCGCGTGGATCTGGACGGAAAGCCCCGCCCCATCCATGTAGACCGCGGTGTGGCCAACATTCAGTGGGACCGGAACACTGAGTGGGTGAAGGAAAATCTGGTCAACGCTGTTACACCGGTTTACGAAGACGAGCACACCCATGTGGAGCGCACCGGTCTGCACGAGCGGGAGTTTATTGACACCTTCCGCGTGGATACGGACAAGGAGGCCACTATTCACCGCAACGGCAGTGTACATGTGATGAATCTGGTGGACGGCTGCCAGGCCAAGCTGGTGAGCACCGACGGTTCCTTCGAGCCCTTTGAGATTCACTATGCGGAAACCTGCATTATTCCTCAGGCCGCTGGCGACTACAAGCTGGTGTCCGAGGACGGTTCTCCTGTCAAGGCCATTATTGCCTGCGTTCGGAACTGATTTATTATCATGAGTTAAAAACATCCCCAGTTGCTATTGCGGCTGGGGATGTTTTTCTTTTATATAATAAAAGAAACTCCCGAAAGACAGCTTGGCCCTTCGGGAGTTATGAATATCGGGGATTATTCCATCACACGGATCGCGTGATATCCTTCATGTACAGCGGTAAGAATCTTGCGGGGCGCTTCTGCATCTCCGATGACAGCCAGCTCTTTTACCTTGCCGTCAAGAGCTGCTTCCAGCTCGTTATTGGAACGATAGCCCGCAGCGATGATAACTGTATCACAGGGAATGGTCTTGGATTCGCCATTCTTCTCGTATGTCACGCCGTTGGGAGTGATTTCGGTCACTTTGGCGCCGCAGCAAAGCTTCACATCACGGTCACGAAGCATATCCTTCAATGCCTGGTCATTATTCAGGCAATGACCGGCAGTGAGCAGAACGTCGTCCAGCATTTCCACAATCGTGACTTCTTCAGCGGTTTCCTTGACATAAGCGGCAGTTTCACAACCGACCAGGCCACCGCCGATAACCACTACCTGCTTGCCGGGTTTGGTGTCACCGGTAAGATAACGGTCAGATACCTGAGCATTTTCGATACCCGGAATCGGCGGCAAAATGGAGTGAGAGCCAGCAGCCAAAATGACCTTATCTGCACCGTATGCAATGATCTCTTCCGGGGAAGCGTCTTTGTTACACACTACACGGACACCGTGCTTTTTCAGCTGAGTTTCCATATAGGTAATCAGATTGAGTACATCATGCTTGAAAGTGGGAGAACCAGCTGCCCAGAGGTTTCCGCCAAGGCGTCCGGACTTTTCCCACAACTCTGCGTCAAAACCTCTCTCTGCCGCAGTGATAGCGGCTTCCATACCGCCGGGGCCGCCGCCGATGACCAGAACTTTGCGGCTGGTTCCATTGGGCTTAGGCAGGGCATAATCATGCTCTGCGTAACAGGTGGGGTTCACTGCACAGTAATAATGCTTGCCGCTAAAGCCTGCCAACAGGCACTCGTTGCAGCCAACACAGGGGCGAATATCATCGATCTGTCCGGCTTTTACTTTATTGGCCCAGGCCGGATCAGCCAGCATCTGATGAGCCAGTACCACATAATCGAGAATTCCGTCTTCTACAGCCTTTTCGGCTTTTTCAGGATCAAACAGCTTGCCCTGACCTAGGACAGGACAGCTGACAACCTCTTTTACGGCCTTTACCACGTTGAGCTGGTGGCCTTCGGGAGCGTAAACCGTGGAAATCGCCTTGTACCAGGCTTCGTAGCATCCCACATCCACATGAAGGGCGGAAATGCCGGACTCTTCCAGAATCTTGGCCATTTCCAGACCTTCCTCCAGCTCACGGCCGCCGGGAACTCCATGATAAGGAGTGAATTTCACCAACACCGGGAAATTCTTCGGAACATTAGCTTTGATGGCCTCGATGCACTCCAGTGTGAAGCGCATCCGATTGCGGAGACATCCGCCGTATTCGTCGGTGCGGTCATTCCACTGTTTGGAGTGGAACTGGTCCAGCAGATATCCGCCGTAGGCATGAAGTTCTACTGCATCTGCGCCAGCTGCCACTGCCAGAGAAGCGGAGTAGCCCATTCTCCCCACCAGATACTGGATGTCCTCTTTGGCAAAGGGCTTACATTTCAGGTTCGGAAACCAGAAGGAAGCACATTCACCGGCAGAATAAGGCGGAGTGAAGGGGTCTGTAAACTGCTGACGGCCCAAACCGGGAGACAGCTGTACACAGACCTTTGCGCCGTAATGATGGCAGCGATCTACCAGCATATTCAGACGTTCCACATGGTGGAAGTTGCTCAGCTCCGTACAGGGACGAGGCTCGTATTTGGTGGAAACCACATTGGCACCGGTGATAATCAAACCTGCGCCGCCTTTGGCACGTTCTTCAAAATAGTAGACTCCATCCATCGTGTAAGCGCCGTCAGCCTCACCAGTGGTACCCATGGGACCCATCACAATGCGGTTGCGCAGCTTCATGGAGCCGATTTGTGTTTTTTCAAACAAACGATTCAAAACGGTTACCTCCTTCTTTCCCGAAGCGTTAAACTCGGGTAATTGTTTACTTAACTCGAGTAAAGTATAACACGGAGAATTGCTATTGTAAACAATCGGTTTGTTTGAAAATTAAAATCATTTTTTGTTGCTTTTGCTTGTTTCGCGTTGTATTCTTGTGTTTTTTTGCCTGTAGCGCTATACTTAGACAGAATAAAATCTGAGTGAGTAGGCAGGAAACAACTATGGATCGGGAAACCATTTGCCGGACTGCATTGGCCCTTTTTCACGAGAAGGGCTACGATGCGGTAAAAGTACAGGATATCTGTGATGCTTGCAGTATTACCAAACCGACGTTTTACCACTATGTCTCTTCTAAAGAAGAACTGATTATCCATTTTTATGATGATGTCACCCTGCGTCTGACAGAAAATCTTTCCTCCATTATTGATGCGGACAATCACTGGGAACAATTTCTCATCTGTTTTGAGACGCTGCTGGAAGAAAGTGTGCGAATGGGACCGGATTTGAGCAGTCAGATGTTTATCGTCAACCTGAAAGAGGATCGTCACAGCTTTGACCGGCGCACCTATCTGACCAATATTATGGTGACCATTATCCGCAAAGGACAGCGCTCTGGTCAAATTCAAAATCCCGCTGACCCGGAAGCCCTTTATGAGGCCGCCGCCTATTTATTTACCGGGTATGAGGTAATGTGGTGTATTCGCAACGGAAAGATGGAATGGAAAAAACGAATGCGCCGAAGTTTGGAAGCAATTTTTCAGGTTGCTCCGGATTTATGTATGCAGGAATCATAATTCAAAAGGTCTGCCGCAGAAATATTTGCAGCAGACCTTTTGGTTTATATATAATATAGAAAGGCCGGTGCTGTTTTTCGCAGCACCGGCCGTTTTGTTTTTTGGGAAAGTGAGGCTTAGTACATACCGCCCATGCCGCCGTCAGCAGGCATTGCGGGAGCGGGAGCAGGCTCCTTCTTGTCAGCAACCAGGCTCTCGGTGGTCAGCACCATAGCAGCCACGGAAGCAGCGTTCTGCAGAGCGGAACGGGTTACCTTAGTCGGGTCAACCACGCCGAAGCCGATCATGTCTCCGTACTCTTCGGTAGCAGCGTTGAAGCCATAACCGATCTTATCGGAAGACTTGATGTTGGCCACGATCACGGAACCTTCCAGACCAGCGTTAGCAGCGATCTGACGCACGGGCTCCTCCAGAGCCTTCAGCACGATCTGCACACCGGTGCGCTCGTCGCCGGAAACTTCGTCCAGCAGCTTGGCAACATCGTTGATGGTGTTGATGAGGGCTACGCCGCCGCCAGCAACGATGCCTTCCTCAACAGCTGCCTTGGTAGCAGCCAGAGCGTCTTCAATGCGGAGCTTCTGCTCTTTCATCTCGACCTCGGTAGCAGCGCCAACCTTGATAACAGCAACACCGCCGGCCAGCTTAGCCAGACGCTCCTGCAGCTTCTCACGGTCAAAGTCAGAAGTAGTGGTCTCGATCTGGCCGCGAATCTGGTTCACGCGGGCCTTGATGGCATCGGGATCGCCCATGCCGCCAACGATGATGGTGTTCTCTTTGTCAACCTTCACCTGACGAGCACGGCCCAGCTGGTAAATGTCGGCATCCTTCAGTTCCAGACCCAGATCAGCGGTGATGACCTGGCCGCCGGTCAGAACAGCGATATCCTGGAGCATTTCCTTGCGGCGATCGCCGAAGCCGGGAGCCTTGACAGCGACGCAGTTGAAGGTGCCGCGCAGCTTGTTCAGGATCAAGGTGGTCAGAGCCTCGCCCTCTACGTCCTCAGCAATGATAACCAGCTTCTTGCCGGACTGAACGATCTTCTCCAGCAGAGGCAGGATTTCCTGAATGTTGGAGATCTTCTTATCGGTAATCAGGATGTAAGCGTCGTCCATGACAGCTTCCATCTTGTCGGTATCGGTAGCCATGTAAGGAGTGATGTAGCCACGGTCGAACATCATGCCTTCCACAACCTCGGAATAGGTCTCGGCAGTCTTGGACTCTTCCACGGTGATGACACCGTCAGCGGTAACCTTCTCCATAGCCTCAGCAATCAGGTTGCCGATGAACTCGCTGGCGGAAGAAACGGTTGCAACACGAGCGATGTCGGCAGCACCGTCAACAGCCTTGGAATGGCTGCGCAGGGACTCAACAGCAGCGTTGACAGCCTTCTGGATGCCGCTCTTGACAACCATGGGGTTTGCGCCGGAGGTCACGTTCTTCATACCTTCCTGAATCAGAGCCTGTGCCAGCAGAGTTGCAGTGGTGGTACCGTCGCCAGCCACGTCGTTGGTCTTGGTGGCAACTTCCTTCACCAGCTGTGCGCCCATGTTCTCAAAGGGATCGTCCAGCTCGATTTCCTTGGCGATGGTCACGCCGTCGTTGGTGATGAGGGGAGCGCCGAACTTCTTATCGAGAACTACGTTGCGGCCCTTAGGTCCCAGTGTAATCTTGACGGTGTTGGCCAGCTGGTCAATACCGGCTTTCAATGCTTTTCTGGCGTCCTCGCCATAAATAATCTGCTTTGCCATATCGCAAATCCTCCAATCAAATCAAAACGCTTTTCTGAAAAAGAAAGCCTTTTTTATTATTCAACAACAGCCAGCACATCGGACTGACGGACAATGGTGTACTCCTGGCCGTCAACCTTCACTTCGGTGCCGGAATACTTGCTGGTGATGACCTTATCGCCAACCTTCAGGAACATGGTAACTTCCTTGCCGTCCACCGTGCCGCCGGGGCCTACTGCGATGACCTCTGCGATCTGGGGCTTCTCCTGTGCGGAGCTGGCCAGCACGATGCCGCTCTTGGTGGTTTCTTCTGCTTCCTGCATTTTAATCAGGACACGGTCTGCCAAAGGCTTAATAGTCATTGAAAATTCCTCCTTAGAGAATTTTATAAGTACGTTTTTGTGTTTAGCACTCATTCTCTTTGAGTGCTAAACCTATTTTAACACCTTTATTGGAAAAATCAAGGGCTTTTTTTGTATTTTCCTGTTTTTCATAAATTATTTACATTTCCCTGTGCTGAATCCTGATGGCCTTTTTTTCATGCCTATCCGCTCACAAAGTGAACAGGAGTACTGCATCTTCACACAGCACTCCTGTTTTTTAAGAAGATTCAGAAACTCAGGCTTTTTCTCCGTTCTGCTCCTCGATTTTCCGGTTGTATTCGTCCACAATTTTGCCTACCAGACGAATGCGCTCCATGTTGCCGTTGGAGGAAATCTCGTCGGAAATGCCCAGAATCAGATGAGGGGCAAACAGGTCGAGAATCTTATGGACGCATTCCACCAGAACCTCTTCCGGGAATTCCTCGTCGAAATAAACCGCCGGGATGCCGTCCAGCAGGTACATATCGCCCAGATTTTCATGGACCTCTTCCAACGTTACATCGCCCTGGGGAACCGGCGTAATGGCTTCGATGCCGTCCAGACCGGTCTGGCGATAGTATTCCATCAGGCCGCGGTTATCGCCGTCAAAATGAGCACAGACAAATTTTCCGGCTTTGTGCAGCCGCTCGCAGCGGATTTTGTACTCGGGCAGAACGTATTTTTCAAACAGCGCGGGAGACAGAGTTCCGGAATGAATGTTGTCTCCGAAATTGATGATATTGATGGGGGATTCATTGATGACGTCAATCAGCCGCAGGTGGCATTCCCGCAGAGCGTCGAAGTATTCCTCCACGGTTTCCGGGTAGTCCATCAGTGCATAAACGGCTTCTTCCACGCCCATCAGGTCGATGTACAGACGCTGAACGGATACACGGGGAATGAACACGGTGGGAGCGCCCAGGTTGCCCCACTCGGCCTTGGTCTTGTCAAAGTGTTCCTGAGAAAAGCGCCAATTGGTATGCTGCTCGATATAGGTGAAGATTTTCAGGTCCTCTTCCGTGCAGACCCACCACTTTTCCACCAGCTGGGCCCAGCTGCTGGGAGTGGATTTCAACACCTGTGTGACGGTGCCCACCGGTGTTTCGATGATATTGGTGTGATATTCCCCTTCTGTTTTGGAGGAAACGCGAATGGTGTCGTCATACACCGGCTGGAAGCAGTCATTGTATTCATAGACACGGGCAGAACAGCCCAGTTCTTTATAAATGTCCACTTTCTTCATGCCCTTATAGATACCCGGCAGCTCACCGTCGGCAAACATGCGGTCGCTGATCCAGCAGTCAATACGGGGCTGCCAGATTACCTTTCCACCGGCTCTTCCAAAGCACACGTCCTCGTGCAGTTTTGCAAAATCCATGATGCAGATTCCTTTCCGATACAATTTGCCTGCTGCACAGCAGGCTTTTCAAGTAGAATCCTAACGCAGAAAACAGACTGGGTCAAGTCTATAAAATTGATATTTACGTCTGTTTTCTGGGAATCTTTTTCTTTATGATTTTTCTGCCTCTCCAGTGTCTTTTCTCTGGAGAAATCCCAGACCGCGCATCATGATTTCTTCGGCCATCCGGGCAATTTCCCGGGCATCAGTGGTCATGCCTTCGGCCAGCCAGTGTTCCAGCAGTCCGATGCAGCCGGCACTGACAAAAGCATAATAGTATTCCAGCTGTTTTGGGGTGGCGTGGCGGAAAAACCGGCGGTAGCTTTCCGCGTATTTCTCCCGCCCCAAATTAATCAGCCGGGCGGCAAAGGCTTTATCTCCAAAGGGTCCAAGGGTTACAGTACAGACATCGGAGTTTTCTTTCAGGCACTGGAAAATTTCCGTCGTGATGGTCAGTGTGGGAATTTCTTCCCGCCCCTCTTCCAGCAGCGGGGCCAGCGCTTTTTGAAAATCCGCCATCATTTCCTCTTCCAGCTGGTGGAGCAGATCATAGATGTCGGCATAATGGGCATAAAACGTCCCCCGGTTGATTCCCGCCGCTGTGCAGAGCTCCTTAACGGAGATGCTCTGGATAGGCTTTTTTCGCAGTAAATCGGTAAAAGCGCGCCGGATCAGCATTTTAGTGACACGAATACGGTGATCGGATCCATTCATATTGGTTTCCCCTTTCTGAAAGTTTTGTGAACAGGGCGTTCTATCCGACACTTTCTGTCGGATGTGTCCAGCAACTCTCAAAATCGGCTTCAATTGTCTGTTGCCCCGGTTTTCCATCAATATTATAATACAGATAGGGAAGTATATCAACACAGTGTCTGTTAATACGGGAACAGGGGGTCTTGCTATGAAACAGATTTACATCATTACCGGTGCCAACGGCCATTTGGGAAGCACCATTGTCCGGCTGCTGCAAAACACCGGAGCGGAAGTTCGGGGATTGATTTTGCCCGGAGAAAAGGCTTTTGACCGGGAAAACATTCGATATTTTCACGGTGATGTCCGAATGCCGGATTCCATGCGCCCCATGTTTGAAAACACTGGGGACGCGGAGGTGCTGGTCATTCACACTGCGGGGATTGTGGACATTTCTGAAACCGTTTCCCCCATCCTGTACGACGTCAATGTGGGCGGAACCCGGAATGTGATCGAGTTGTGCCGGGAATATCAGGTGAAGCGGCTGGTGTACGTCAGCTCGGTTCACGCCATTCCCGAAAAAGACAAAACCAGTGTCCTGACGGAAGTGACCCATTTTTCTCCAAAAGAAGTGGTGGGCGGTTATGCCAAAACCAAAGCCGAAGCAACGCAGCTGGTGCTGGATGCTGCCAAAGGCGGACTGGATGCAGTGGTGGTCCATCCTTCCGGAATTCTGGGACCCTATGACGCCAGTGGAAATCATCTGGTGCAGATGGTCCGTGACTATCTCTATGGAAAGCTGCCGGCCTGTGTCAGCGGCGGATATGATTTTGTGGATGTGCGGGATGTGGCCAAAGGCTGTCTGCTGGCAGCGGAAAAAGGAAAGTCGGGACAATGCTACATTCTCTCCAACCGCCATTATGAACTGCGGGACGTGCTTTCCATGATTCGTTCCCTCAACGGCGGAAGGCGAATTCCGGTGCTTCCGGCATGGATGGCCAAAAGTGCCGCGCCTTTCTTTCAGCTGCACGCCAAACGGAAGCATGAACGCCCGCTCTTTACCCGCTATTCTCTGTACACCTTGAAGAGCAATGACCGTTTTTCTCACGACAAAGCCACTGCCGAGCTGGGGTATCGTCCCCGGGATTTGCGGCAGACGCTGCGGGACACCATTTTCTGGATCTGGATGGAGAAAAAACGGGTTCGCACCTGAAAAAGGCAACAAAAAAGGGCTGCCGGAAAAACCCTCTCCGACAGCCCCTGTTTTTGAAACAGTGGGATTATTTGCCCAGACGCTCCACGATATCGCGGGTATCGCGGGCAATGACCAGCTCTTCGTTGGTGGGGATCACGAAAACCTTCACCTTGGAGTTGGGGGTGGAGATTTCGCCGCCCTTGCCGCCGACATACTGCTTGTTCAGCTCTTCGTCCAGCTCAACACCCAGATAGGTCAGACCCTTGCAGATGTTGCTGCGGTGCTGTGCCTGGTTTTCGCCCAGACCGGCGGTGAAGATGATGGCATCGCAGCCGTCCATCGCTGCCACATAACCGCCGATGAACTTCTTGATCTCATAAACCAGCATCTTGTGTGCCAGGATTGCGCGCTCGTCGCCTTCGGCCTCTGCCTTGCTGACGTCGCGGTCGTCGCTGGAAATACCGGAAATACCCAGCAGGCCGGACTTCTTGTTCAGCAGCTCGCTCATCTCATAGGGAGTCATGTTCTCCTTCTCAGCGATGAAGGTCACAACAGAGGGGTCCAGAGCACCGGAACGGGTACCCATCATGAAGCCGTCCAGAGGAGTCAGGCCCATGCTGGTATCCAGCACTTTGCCGTTCTTGACAGCGGTGATGGAAGAGCCGTTGCCCAGATGGCAGCTGACAATCTTCAGATCTTCGATGGGCTTGCCCATCATTTCAGCGCAGCGGTGGGAAACATAACGGTGAGAGGTGCCGTGGAAGCCATAGCGGCGCACCTGATATTTCTCATAGTACTCATAGGGAATGGCAAACATATAGGCCTCGGGGGGCATGGTGGAATGGAAAGCGGTGTCGAACACAACCACTTCCGGCACATCCTCGCCGAAAACTTCGCGGCAGGCACGGATGCCCTGCACATGTGCAGCATTGTGAAGAGGTGCAAGGGGAATCAGGCTCTCGATGCCCTCGATGACCTTTTCGTCAACCAGTACAGACTCGCTGAACAGTGCGCCGCCCTGCACAATGCGGTGACCAACGGCGGAAACCTCGCTCAGATCGCTGATGACACCCACTTCGCTGTCGGTCAGGGCGTTTTTCACCTGCTGGAAAGCGGCGGTGTGGTCCTTCATGGGAACCTCGATGTTCTTGGAACGGCCGTCAGCGGTCTTGTGACCGAAAATGCCCATTTCCAAACCGATGCGCTCGCAGTTGCCCTTGCACAGCATCTGCTCATTCTCCATGTCAATGAGCTGGTATTTCAAAGAAGAGCTGCCCGCATTGATAACCAGAATTTTCATTCGTTTTATTTCCTCCTACTGTATGTAATGAAAACAGATAAATCAGAAATGCCGGAAAAAGCCGCAGCAGCAAACGACTTTTTTCGCACAGAAAAAAGCGCTCCTTCTCACTGCTGATTTGGCTTAACAGAAAAACAGGGCCGCGAAAACGCCGCCTTGCATCAGAACCGGCAATACTGTATATTATAATAGTACAAATTCGGGGCGATTTCAAGGAGTTTACAAGAAAATGACAGAGAAACCTGTATATTCGGGAATCATATGTGAATTCAATCCACTGCATCTGGGACACCGGTATCTGTTGGAACAGGCAAAGCGTGATTCGGACGGTGTGCTCTGTGTCATGAGTGGGAACTGGGTGCAGCGAGGGGAACCGGCGCAGATTTCCAAATTTGCCAGAGCCAGAATGGCGGTTTCCTGCGGCGCAGATCTGGTAGCGGAGCTGCCCACTCCCTGGGCCTGTGCAGGGGCGGAACGGTTTGCCATGGGCGGCGTCTCCCTGCTCCACCGTCTTGGATGCGTGGATCGGCTGTGGTTTGGCAGCGAATGCGGAGATGCCGAAAGTCTCATGAAACTGGCCCGGCTGCTGCTGTCGGAAGAATTCCGAGCGGCCCTCCCCCGCTTTTTGCAGACCGGCATGGGGTTTGCCGCCGCACGGCAGCGGGCGATTGCAGAAATCGCGGGAACGGAAACTGCCGCGCTGCTGGAATCCCCCAACAATATTCTGGGCGTGGAGTACTGCAAAGCCCTTGTCCGGCTGAACAGTCCCATCCAGCCCATGACCACTCAAAGAATCGGCAGCGGCCATGACTGTGAAGAGGAGATTCGGGAAGGTGCGATTCTATCCGCTTCTCAGCTTCGGGAAAGAATCCGGCAGAATCTTTCGCTGACAGGGCTTCTTCCGGAACCGGTGGCAGCCATTCTGGAAGAAGAGCGGAGAGCCGGAAGAGCGCCAGCGGATTTCAGACAATTGGAACGGGCAGTGCTGGCAAAGCTGCGGGTCATGGGCCGGGAGGAAATGGCGGCTCTTCCCGACATCAGCGAAGGACTGGAAAACCGGCTGTATGAGGCTTCCCGCTGCGCCCGCTCTTTGGAAGATCTGTATGAACGGGTGAAATCCAAGCGGTACAGCCACGCCCGAATTCGGCGGATTGTAACAGCCGCGTTCTTGAATCTTCCCCGGGAAAGTGGGACGATTCCGCCGTATTTTCGGATTCTGGCCATGAACAGCCGCGGACGGAAAATCTTGCGTGTCGCTTCCAAAACGGCGGAGATTCCGGTTTTTTCCCGGCCTGCCGCGTTTTTCCGGGATAACGGAGAGGCAGGTACGCTTTTTGCACAGGAACAGCAATGGACGGACTTATATGCCCTTTCCCTGCCGGAGCCGCCGGCGTGCGGCTGGGAATGCCGTCAAAAGCTCTGTGTACTGCCATAAAATTCATAAATTCCCCTTGATTTTTGTCTGTCGTTAGGCATATCATAGAAATATGTGCAGAGAGCAAACCATTTTTTGCACAATGATTCTTTTGCCATTTTGAAAAGAAGGGATACTTCATGGAAATCAAAGAAATTGAGTACGGAACTTTTGGAAAATGCCTTTCTATTACCAACGGAACCATCAAAGCCATTGTGACCATTGATGTGGGCCCCAGAATCATTTCTTTTTCCCGCTGCGATGCGGAAGAAGAAGGCAACATCTTTTTTGAAGATATTGAGCGCAAGCACTGCGCAAAAGGAAAAAATTTCGACCAGCTCTATGGAGAAGGCGCCTGCCACTTTGCCTATGGCGGTCATCGTCTCTGGCTCAGCCCGAAGGATTACGCCAACACCTGTTACCCGGACAACCGGCCGGTGGTCTACTCCCTGACAGAAGAAGGCGTCAACTTTATGGCGCCCCAGGAACAGCGTTCGGTGCAGACCTCCATGACCCTCTCCATGGGTGAAACCGGCAGCAGCATGATGGTGATTCACACCGGAACCAATCACTCTCAGGATTTGCAGACCTGCTCCCTGTGGGGAATTACCATGCTGCGAAAAGGCGGATTTGCTGTGGTGCCCCAAAACCCCAGAAGCGACGGGAATTTACTCCTGCCCAACCGGCAGATTTCTCTCTGGCCTTATACCGATTTGCAGGACCCCCG
>ERZ1643250.1691-NODE-1691-length-18128-cov-6.097162_pt1 | contig 18128 bp, 18 predicted proteins | sample MGYA00579262_ERZ1643250 | MGnify/ENA primary metagenome ERZ1643250 (study PRJEB29033, sample SAMEA4952265) | chicken gut metagenome | biome: Broiler Chicken; feature: Gastrointestinal Tract; material: Caecum | place: Ireland | collected 2018 | study: Broiler... | reverse complement strand
ATGATGGATGAAGAAGTTGATGAAGAATTATTAAAACAGTTTCAGGATGGTATGCAAAGATATATGAATGGGGAACCTATTCAATATATTAATGGAAAAGAAAACTTTTTCTCTAGAGATTTTATAGTCAATGAAAATGTGTTGATACCACGTTATGAAACAGAAGAACTGGTAGAAAATATTCTTTATAAAATTGATGATTATTTTGATGATTATTCATCTATTGATTTATGTGATGTAGGAACGGGTTCAGGAGCGATTGCGATTACTTTGGCATTAGAAGAACCAAAATTAAATGTCGTCGCAACAGATATCAGTGAAGAAGCATTAGAGGTCGCTAAAGCGAATGCGAGTGAATTAGATGCCCAAGTGACTTTTTATCAAGGGGATATGTTAGAGCCATTGATAGACCGTCAACAGAAGTTTGATATATTTGTATCCAATCCACCTTATATTCCACAAGATCAGGAAATTGAAAGTGTTGTGAAAGATAATGAACCCCATGTGGCTTTATTTGGTGGAAATGATGGTTTGTATTTTTATCGAAAGATTTTTAAAGATGTTCGTCATGTTTTAAAAGACCGTGCTTTACTTGCTTTTGAAATGGGATTTGATCAAAGAGAACTCATGTCACAGGCAGTTGAACAGTATTTTCCAGGTATTCCTTATGAAATTATCAAGGATATCAATGGAAAAGATCGCATGTTGTTTATTTATTATCATTTGAGTTAACATTATGGAAAAGATTTTAGAAACATCAAGATTATACTTAAGACGTTTAGAAGTTACAGATGCTATGCGTATGAGTGAGTATCGTCAAAAAAAGGAAGTCGCTTATTATCAATCATGGAAAAAGTATTCAGTAAAAGATGCAACAAAACGTATTCAGCAATGTTTAAAGTTAACAGATTTGAATCTACCAAAAACAAATTATCATTTAGCAGTTATCTTAAAAGAGAATGATCAGATGATTGGTGATTTATTTGTAGATGTGGCTAATGAAAAGGTTTTTGTTTTGGGATATACAATAGATAGTATTTATTGGTCTCAAGGTTATGGAAGTGAAATTGTGGAAGCTTTTTGTGTGTTTATGAAAGAACAGTATCATTTTCAAAGAGTGATTTGTTATGTTTATAAGGATAATCAGCGTTCAAAACATTTGTTAAAAAAACTTGATTTTCAAAAGTTTGAAGAATCTTTTTTCTATCATGATGAAGGGTATGTCAAATATTTATAGCTCTATGTCAACAGCGATATGGATGCCAAGTTAAATAAGTAGCATATATTGCTTCAAATGATTGAATGAGGACTAAATATCCTCATTTTTTTTATTTTTCATATTTTTTCCATAAATTTATATTATAATAAAGAAAAATAGGGGGTGTTTATATGAAAGTCTTATTGGTTGAAGATGAAAAACTAATACGTCAGTTCATTGTAGAGTATTTTCAAAAACAGGGAGAAGAAGTTATTGAAGCCAGTGATGGATATGAAGGTTTATCATTATTAGATGATAGCTTTGATCTTGTTTTATTAGATATTATGATGCCTGGTATTGATGGTTATGAAGTTTGTAAACAGATTCGTCAAAAGAATGATATTCCTATTTTATTTATTAGTGCTTTAAGTGATGATGATAATAAATTAAAAGGATATGATCTTGGTGCTGATGATTTTATATCTAAGCCATTTACACCTTCATTATTATATGCAAAATGTAATGCTTTATTAAAACGCTTTAAAAAAGATGAGCAGGGGATGATTATTGAAGAAGGAATCATCCGTATTAATGATGATACGCATGAAGTTTATATTGATGGAGAAAAAGTATCTTTATCACATAAAGAATATCAGATGTTGATGTATTTTATTGATAATAAACGTAAAATTTTATCTAGAGATCAGCTTTTAGATCGTATCTGGGGTTATGATTATTATGGTGATCAGCGTATTGTTGATACTTATGTCAAAAAATTAAGAAAAAAATTAAAAGCAGCTTCAGTCTATATTCAAACGGTAGTCAAAATTGGCTATATGTTTGATTCTAAGGGGTAATCTATGAGGAAATTAAACTTTAGTTTAGTTATCAAAATAGCCTGTATTATTTTATTAGCTTTTTTAGCAGTATTAGGTAATGAAATTCGTTTAGGGATTGAGCGCTATATTAAAAACACATTAGAAACTGATGCTGAAATAACGATTCGTAACTTAGATAAGTTTGCCAAAAATTATATTGAAAGAATTGCAGTGAATCCAGTTGATTTATCTTCCCAACAATTTTTAAGATTATATCATCATGCGCTTTCTGGGGATTTAACGAAAGTCAAATGTTTGGTTGATGCTGATGGAAAGATTTTAGATATGTCTAGAGATGGGGTTGAAGGACCATCATTATCTTTGATTGTTGAAAAAGATGATACGAATTATTCTGTTGGTATTGATTTTTCTTCATTGAGCCAAAAAGATTTGGAAAAATTGGAGAAGGTCATTATACAACATCAAAATTCACAATTAGATATATCTATTGATGTTCATATAGGCCAATATAATGAATTTAATGGTGAAATGAGAGATTTGGATTTTAAAGAAATAAAAGTCAACAATCAGACAGTTATTGAGCATCAGGTTGAAGGTGAAATAACACATATAGAAGGTGTTGCCAGTTCTTATATGAGTGCCAAGATGGAGCTGTTGTTTCCATATTCAGCAGATGGTTTATCATATTCTTCTAACTTAACACAAAAAGCAATGTTAACTGATTATCATGATGCTTTTAATGGATTAAAACAGCAAATTCAAAAAAACTTTGAACAATTTAAGGATTCAGGAAAAGAATTTAATTCATCAATTTATGATTATACACAATACTATTTGATTAATCCTTATGAATATAATGGTAAATATTATTCTACCATTATGATGCGATTAGAAGATTGGATCACACCTAATCAAACGCAAGAAGAAGTCACTGTAGATGCAGCAACAGTAGGTTATATTTTTATAACGCAGGAATATGAAAATCTACGTATGAAAAGTTTACAACAATTTATGTATGATAATTCATCAACGTATATTTTAGCTATTGTTTTGATTATTATTATGTGCTTTATTGTAGCTTATATGATTGTCCGTCCAATCAAACAATTAGAATTAGCTGCCTGGCGCATTTCTCGTAAGCAGTTTGAATATCCTATTGATACCTCACGCCATGATGAACTTGGTGATTTGGCTCGAAGTGTTGATAAGATGAGCAAGGAATTAGAAAAAACAATCAATGATTTGCATCAGGAAATTGAACGTGTTCAACAGCTAGAGGTTGTCAGAAAAGAGTTCGTTTCTAATTTTACACATGAAATTAAAACACCACTAGGCATTATTAATGGTTTTAGTGAAATGGTTGAACTGGAACAGGATGAAAAGAAACGTAATGAATACATACAAATCATTCAAAATGAAACAAGACGCATTAATGAACTTGTTTTAGCTATGTTAGACTTATCAAAACTAGAATCTCAAAATATGACATTGGATCTTGAAGAAGTAGATTTATTAGATATCGTTGACGAAGCTTTAGAATCAATGGCTTGTCTGTTTGAAGCACAGAAAGTTCATTTGAAAACTGATTTAGATTCTAGTATTATCCAAGCCGATCCTTTTAAGATAGGAATGGTTATTACAAATTATATAAGTAATGCTTTGCGTTATACAGAAGCAGGCGAAGAAGTCATTATTCATTTGGACGAACATTGCTTCTCAGTAGAAAATACAGGGGCTCATATCCCAGAAGAAGACATACAAAAAATCTGGCTCTCTTTTCATAAAGTTGATAAAGCCAGAAATGAAGGTGGAACTGGTTTGGGGTTAGCTATCTGTAAAGCTATATTGGAATTGCATCATTTTGAATATGGTGTTGAAAATACACCACAGGGTGTTCTCTTCTATTTTAAATATTAGTTCCCTTTAGGGGGAACTTTTCTTATTTACAAACATCTATCCAGTCTTGAGGATGGCAACATTCTTCTAGTTCATGACAAGATAAACGAATCGCACTATGATCATTGCCAGCTGCAGGGTAGACGTATGCTAACTTTTGTAAAGAGATATCAAGATAAATTTGTACATTGTCTTTGACTGCAAAAGGACATACACCACCAGGACTATGTCCAATATAGGATTCAACAAGTTCATTAGGAATCATTTTTGCTTTTTTATGGAAGTATTGTTTATATTTTTTATTGTCAATTTTGGCATCACCAGCCATAACAATCAGCAAAGGTTGTTCATCTATTAAAAAAGATAAAGTTTTAGCAATCTGTTGAGGTTGACATCCTAATGCTTTTGCGGCTAATTCAACAGTTGCGCTAGAATCCTTTAAATCAATAATACGATCTGCTAAATGAAGCTGATGAAAATATGTTTGAACACGTTTATATGACATAGTTATGACCTCCTTTGATTTCTCTCAGCTTTAGTATAATCTTTTGAATAGGATAAGTAAAATCTATAGAATGATGACTGTTTAAAAAAATAATGATTGTCTTTTAAATATGACAAATAATGCAAAAAGGAACCTCTATAATAATGGCAAGAGGTGGGAAAAATGGAACTGATTCTTAGTCCTAGTCGTATGAAAAAGATTAGGTACCAATTTATTTTTTATATAACTTTAATTTCTTTTTTAATTTCTATTGTACATATTTATTCAACATCATTATTATTTGCATTGCCTTTTTTTTATGTGTGCTTTATGTGTGGGTATCAGTCTATTATAGGTTATGCTATAGGGCTTGGTATAGGGGTTATATTCTTAGATGTTCCTTATGATGTTTTTGTGATAAGTGCTATATCTTTTGTTATTTTAGAATTCTGTTTACTGTTTCAATCCATGAAATCAAGATATGTGCCCTATCTTTTAACATTGATTGGAGGCATCTATTATGCTTATATTCAAATAGATTTACTTTCAACTTTATTACTCACTATTTTAACATATATCAATACAATGATTTTCACATCTTTAACACCGATATTTATGCATGGCGAAGCTGAGCTTTTGACTCATGAAAGAATGAAAGCTTTAACAGTTGTAATTCTTATATGTACAATGGGGTTATTGCCATATTCTCAAATGTCAACAATGATATTAATTCGTATTTTTATTTTAATTATGATTTATCATGAATGTTTAGATGATTTATTGCCAGGATTATTTTATAGTGCTATGTTGATGCTGTTGATGGATCTAGGATATAAAGATGATATTTTATCTTTTTTACTACCCCTTTTCTTTTTCTATATGATTCCTTGTCATAAAAAATCAACTATCGTCTCTCTATATTTTGTATCTCATCTTATTTTGCCATTCTTTTTAGATTTTCAATATACATATCATGGATTTATTGTCGTTGCCAGTGGCTTGATTTTTTTCATTTTACCGATGCGTTTACATAAACCTGTCTTATCTTCAAGTTACCAGGAAATGACTTTTAAACAACAATTATCAAAACAGGTTGATTCTTTCTGTCATTTATTTGAACAGATGACAGCTCTGTTTACGAAAGCACCTGCACCTAATCGTTCTTTAGAATATGTGGGTTATATTTATGAAGATATGTGTCAGAATTGTTCAAGTCAAACCACTTGCTTTCATAAAAAATATGGACCACACCGTTTAGTCAAATTAATGAATAAAGGATTAAAAGAAAGTTATAGTGAAGCTGATGAAGATTTTATTCATCAATATTGTTTAAATCCAGAAAAATATCTAGCTTTAGTACAGCAGTATCGTAAAGATTATCGGAAAATCAGACGAGTTCAGGAAGAATATAAAGTGATGAAAAATGATCTCTACCATCAATTTTCATTATTAAATCATGTTTTTCATCAGTTTTCTCATCAACTGGAAATTGGACATATTGAAGAAAAGCATATTTATGAACATATGGAAGGTTATCATTTTCAATTGGCACATCTTAAAAAATACTATGAATCACAATCAGTCTATTATTTAGAAATAGGTCTATATGATATGACTAGAGAAGAAATTGAAAATGAATTTATACCGATTCTTGAAGCTTATCTTAATGAAACATTGGATATAGAAGTTATCAAAACACCCATGCATCAGTTAGGTTATACATATCTTGTTTTAAAACATCATACCCGTTATTTTATTCAATATGGAGTCTCACAATGTGCTAAAGAAAGTATTGCCTGTGGGGATAGTTATACGATTTTTTCTATGAATGAAAATGACTATTTTGCCTTGAGTGATGGTATGGGACAGGGACAAAAAGCAAGTGATGATTCAAGCTTGACATTAGATGTCATGAAACAGTTAATTACAAATGGCATTTCTTTAAATGATACCATTCAATCAGTGAATGCTTTATTAAAGATTAAAAATCGTAATGATATGTTTACTACGGTTGATATGATAGAAATCAATCTGGTCAATGGAGTGACAACATTTATGAAATATGGAGCTTGTCCAACCTATATTTTACGTGATCATGAAATCATAGAAGTAGAATCTAAAACGTTACCGATGGGTATTGTTTCACCACTTGAAACAATGATTCAAAAACAAACTTTGAAAGAAAATGATATGATTTTTATGGTAAGTGATGGTTTTTCAGGACATTTTAGAGAATTTTTAAAGGATAATGAATATTTGATTGGTGATGATCATCCTAAAGATATTGCTCATTTATTTATGACATTGGCAAATGATGAACAAAGGAATGATGATATGACCATCATGGTTTTAAAAATATGTAAGCAATAATCCCAAAATATTGGGATTTTTGTTTTGGAATTATCATTTCTTTGATATAATGTCCTCATGGAGTGATAGCATGAATTTAGAGTTATTAGATCGTTCAAAATATTACGTGATTGGTGTGTCTGGTGGATGCGATTCAATGTATCTTTTAGATACTTTAAGAAAGGAAGGGTATCATTTGCTGGTTGCTCATGTGAATTATAATTATCGTCATGATAGTTATATGGATTATGAGTTAGTCAGTGATTATTGTGCAACGTATGGAATTCCTTTCTATTATAAAGAATTTCATCCTCAAGATTATCATCAGGGTAATTTTCAAAATCAGGCAAGAACGTTAAGATATAATTTTTATAAAGAAATCTATGATCTTTATCATGTTGATGGTGTGATTTTAGGTCATCATTTAGATGATCATTTGGAAACTATTTATATGCAGTTATCCCATCATAATACGGTTCACTATTTAGGAATTAAACAGGAAACACATGTTCAAAATATGCGTATTATTAGACCTTTAATGTGTCTATATAAAGAAGAAATCATCAAAAGATGTCAAGATGGGCATATTCCTTATCATGATGATTATACAAATTTTGAAACGGATTTTGAAAGAGATAAAGTTCGTAATACTGTTTTGAATCATTATACATTACAACAAAAAGAAGAACTTTTAAAAAAGGCTGAAGCACATAATCAAAGAATCAAAGAATTAGAGTTTAAAGTTCAAACCTATTACCAACAATATAAAACAGATGGCATTATTTACTATTATTATATTCCTAAAGAGTTAAGAGAAATCTTCCTTTATTTAATTTTACGTGATGTGATGCCAACACAGTTAATTTCTTATTCACTTATTCAGGAAATTAAGCATCAGATTGATAGTGTGAAACCAAATATTCAAATGAATTTACCAGTTAATTATCTGTTCATAAAAGAATACGATAATATCTACATCATTGATAAAGATAAAACCAAGGGCTATCATTTTGAATTTAGAGAATATATGCCTTTTGGTTGTGAGTATTTCCATTTATTAGATAGTGGTCATATCAATGAAGGGGTCTTTCTTGCCCCTGAAGATTATCCAATTACTATCCGTACAATGAAAGAAGGCGATAGCATTATGACATCTTCTGGAACAAAAAAACTCTCACGTCTATTTATAAATGCAAAAATTCCTGCTTTGAAAAGAAAAACATGGCCTGTTGTCGTGAATAAGGATGGAACTATTGTTTTAGTTCCACATATTGCAAAAAACATTGATTATTTGACTACAAAACCAAATGTATTTGTGATAAAATAAAAAGGCTTATTATAAGGAGTGAGAAGTATGCATAAAGATGTTAAAGAGATTTTATATACTCAAGAAGAAATTGTTGAGAAGTGTAAAGAATTAGCAAAACAAATGACAAATGATTATAATGATAAAGAAGTGATTCTGGTTGGTTTATTAAAAGGATCTGTTCCTTTTTTAGCGGAATTATCTAAATATATAGAATTAGATGTGACATTTGATTATATGGATGTCAGCAGTTATGAAGGTGTTGAATCACGAACAATTACAATCAAGAAAGATTTGGATCAGGATGTCAAAGGTAAAGATATCTTACTTGTAGAAGATATTTTAGATACCGGTAAAACATTAACAACAGTCAAAGCAATGCTTGAAGAACGTGGTGCAAATTCTGTTGAAATTGTTACAATGTTAGATAAAAAAGAAGGACGTACTTATCCAATTGAAGCAAAGTATGTAGGATTTGAAATTCCTAATGCATTTGTGATTGGATTTGGATTGGATTTTAATGAGAAATATCGTCAATTACCTTATGTAGGTATTTTAAAAGAAGAATGTTATCAGTAGTGAAAAGGAGATTATATGAACAATAAGAATAAGAGTTTAATAAAAGCCATATTGCCTTGGGTTCTTGTCATTATTTTATTGAGTTCATTAGTTCCATTATTAAATATGGGGCGTACAAATGAAGTGAACTATACTGAGTTTACGGAAATTGTCAATAAAGAAAATGTAACTGAAGTATCTGTGATGCCTGGTATTTATGTGACAAGTGTAGAAGGACAATATACAAAGACTAAAGAAGGTCAAGAAGTCAATTATACATTTAAAACAAATGTTCCACAGACTGATCAGGAATTAGATTCTTTAATTCAGTTAATGGAAGATAAAGGTATTACAGTTGAAGTTTTAGATGCAAAAAGTGAAAATATGTTGGTAGATACTTTATTAGGTTTACTTCCATATATTTTATTGATTGGTGTGATGTTTTTTGTAATGAGAAGTATTGGTGGTGGCGGGGGTGCCAATGCCAAAGCTTTCGATTTTGGAAACTCACGTGCGAAATTAGAGAAAGACAGCAAAACAAGATTTACAGATGTTGCTGGAGCAGATGAAGAAAAAGAAGAATTAAAAGAATTAGTAGATTTCTTGAAAAATCCAAAGAAATTTGCCAACATGGGGGCTAAAATTCCTAGAGGTGTATTACTTGTAGGGCCTCCAGGTACAGGTAAAACATTACTTGCGAGAGCAGTGGCTGGTGAAGCCAATGTACCTTTCTATTCTATTTCAGGTTCTGAATTCGTAGAAATGTTCGTTGGTGTTGGTGCTGGACGTGTGCGTGATATGTTTAAAAAAGCAAAACAAAATGCACCATGTATCATCTTCATTGATGAAATTGATGCTGTGGGGCGTCAAAGAGGAACTGGTGTCGGTGGTGGACATGATGAACGTGAACAGACATTGAACCAGTTATTAGTTGAAATGGATGGATTTAGTGGTAATGAAGGTATTATTATTTTAGCAGCAACAAACCGTGCTGATGTCTTAGACCCTGCATTACTTCGTCCAGGACGTTTTGATAGACAAATTCAAGTTGCAAACCCAGATAAAAAAGCGAGAGCTGAAATCTTACGTGTGCATGCACGTAATAAGAAATTTACAGATGATGTGAATTTTGATAACATTGCACAACGTACTCCTGGTTTCTCAGGTGCAGAGTTAGCTAACGTATTAAATGAAGCGGCTTTATTAGCGGTTCGTTTAGGACATAAACGTATTACTTTAGATGATGTTGATGAAGCGATTGAGCGTGTTATTGGTGGACCAGCGAAAAAATCACGTAAGTATACAGAAAAAGAAAGAAAATTGGTCGCTTATCATGAAGCAGGACATGCAATTATTGGTTTAACTTTAGAGGATGCCAATAAAGTTCAAAAAGTCACAATTATTCCTAGAGGTCAAGCTGGTGGATATAACTTAATGACACCAAAAGAAGAAACGTATTTCCAGACAAAATCACAGTTAATGGCAAGCATTACAGGATTTATGGGTGGACGTGTGGCTGAAGAAATCTTCTTTGGTGATGTCTCTTCTGGTGCGCATAATGATATTGAACAGGCGACTCGTATTGCCAGATTAATGGTTACTGAATTAGGTATGTCTGATTTAGGACCAATTAAATATGATTCTGGTCATGATGCAGTATTCTTAGGTAGAGATTATTCTTCTACAAGCAATACACATTCTGGTCAAATTGCTTATGAAATTGATCAGCAAGTTCGTAAGATTATTGATACTTGTTATGAACAATGTCGTCAGATTATCAATGAACAAAAAGATAAGTTAATTATTATTGCGAATGCTTTATTAGAGCATGAAACATTAAATAATGAACAAATTGAATCATTATATAACACTGGACATATGTTAGAAATGGATAATGGTGTGGATGACAATGATCATCATGATCAAAACCCACCAGTAGAAGAAAAGAAAAACACAGTGAATTTAGATGATGATTTATTAGATGAAATGAAATAAGCACGTATGTGCTTATTTTTGTAAGAGGAGATTACAATGAAAAGAAGTACAATGAGTAAATTATTGGTTCTTATTATTATTGCGTCTATGGTTATTCCGTTAATTGGTTACTTTGCGCTAGGAGGTTAAAAGATGAAAGATTATTTAGTGAGAGGTTTAGTACAATCAAAAAACTGTCGTGTATTTGCATGTACAACACAGCATTTATTAGAAACAGCAAGACAAAAGCATGACTTATGGCCAACAGCTTCAGCAGCTTTAGGACGTTTGATGTCAGCCACTTTGATGCTTGGAGCGATGAATAAAAATCATGAGAAAATGACCGTCACAATGAACGGTGGTGGATCTATTGGCACATTAATGGCATGTACACATAGTGATGGGAAAATTAAAGCTTTTGTTGGAAATCCACATGTTCATTATACTTATGAAGATACAGGTAAACTCGGTGTTGGTTTAGCTGTAGGAAATCAGGGAACTTTACAAGTAATTAAGGATATGGGATTAAAAGAACCATTTATTGGGACTGTACCTATCCAAACTGGTGAAATTGGTGAAGATTTTTCTTATTATTTTATGGTATCAGAACAGGTGCCATCTGTCGTTTCATTAGGTGTTCTTGTTGATACAACAAATGAAATCTTATCTAGCGGTGGATTTATTATCCAACTTTTACCTGAAGCCAGTGATGAAGATATTTCTTATATTGAAGATAAAATGAGAAATTTCCCAGCGGTTTCTGCTTTATTGAATGAAGGTCATACACCTGAAGAAATATTAAAAATGATCTTTGAAGATGTTGAAATATTAGATACGCAAGATTTATCTTTTGAATGTGACTGTTCAAAAGATAAAATGAGAAATGCATTAATGACAGTAGGAAAAGATGAAATTCAAGCGATGATTGATGAAGATCATGGTTGTGAAATGACATGTCAGTTCTGTAATTCAAAGTATACTTTTAGTGAAGATGAATTAAAATCATTATTAGAGGATATCCAGTAGGATATTCTTTTTTTTATGTTGTGAAATCATAGAATGTCTTACGACTATTTGATGATACAAAAAATTTTGGAGATAATAGTTTGTTAGAAGCTGAAAAGAAATGATTGTGTGATATATTCCTGATATAATTGTATTGTAAAATATAATTTATCATGAAAATGCGTTATGAGAAAGTGAGATGAAAATATGGAAAATGGTATTATCATTTATCAATCAAAGTATGGATCAACAAAAAAATATGTCAATTGGTTAATTGAAGAAACTCAATTTGATTATATAGAAACACCACATGCAAAGATAAAAGATATAGAAAAATATAATACAATTGTATTATGTGGTGGTATCTATGCTTCTGGTATAGCAGGTTTATCATTTCTTAGGAAAAACTATCATTTATTAAAAAATAAAAAAATAGCTATACTATGTGTTGGTGCATCACCATTTGACAAGAAAGCATTTAATGAAGTAAAAGCACATAATCTTAAAGAAGATTTAAAAAATGTACCAACATTTTATGCGAGAGGTGCTTGGGATGAAGAAAAAATGTCATTGAAAGATAGAACTTTATGCAAAATGTTACAAAAAGCTATAGCAAAGAAAGATCCTAGCACTTATGAACCTTGGATGAAAGCACTCATGAGTGCAGTAGGAGAAAAATGTGATTGGACTGATAAGGAATATCTAAGACCATTATTGGAATATATTCAATAAAAATTATAATTTGAGAGGAAGTGCAAAAAATGACAATTTCAAATATAAAAGACAGCATTGATAGTAATATTCATAAAGTTTGGGAAACTGTTTTAGCAGTTGATAAATATACTCAATGGCGAAGTGATTTAAGTAAAACGGAAGTAATAAATGAAGAACAATTTATTGAATATACCAAAAACGGCTATCCCACCACTTTTACTATCACTGTTGTAGAACCACATAAGCGCTGGGAATTTGATATGGAAAATAGCAATATGAAAGGACATTGGATTGGCATTTTCACTTCCATAGACGATAAAACGGAGATTGATTTTACAGAACAGGTAACAGCAAAGAAATTCTATATGAAGCCATTTGTAAAATCATATTAAAAAAAACAGCAAACACAGTTTGTTATGGATTTGAAAAGAATATTAGAGAAATAAATCCTAATTTATAGAGGCGATGAAGAATATGAAAAGATATGTTGCCTTATTGAGAGGAATCAATGTAAGTGGAAAAAATAAAGTCTTTATGCCAGCATTAAAAGAAGGTTTTGAACAACTTGCATTTGAAGATGTTAAGACTTATCTTAATAGTGGAAATGTTATTTTTTCTAGTCACGAAGATGATATAAAGAAGTTGACAAATCAAATTGAACTCATGATTCACAATCAGTTTCATTTAGACATTTCTGTTTTTGTTATATCAAAACAAGATCTTCTAGATATTTTACACAATTCACCTCAATGGTGGGGCAATAATAACAAAGATATTTATGATAATCTTATTTTTATTATACCACCAGCAAAATTCTTGGACGTCTATAATGAAATTGGGGAACCAAAAAAAGAATTAGAAAAGATAGAGAATTATAAAGAAGTGATATTTTGGTCTTTTAGTCGTAAAGATTATCAAAAAACAAATTGGTGGTCCAAGACAGCAAGTGCAAATATCAGTGCAAAACTAACGATAAGAACAGCAAATACAGTCAGAAAAATAGCCAATATGTAATCACTTTTCAAATAATGATATAAAATGAAAAGTCATATAGATAAAGATAAATTTTTATAAAAAAAGAAGGCACAAGGGGAAGGTGCCTTCTCTTTTTGGGGTTTACCAATATTAGGAATATAACTTTGATAACTTACATCTATTTTATATTGGGGAGGAAAAATAGAGGGGAAAGTGTAAGTTATCTGTTTATATGGTTGACAGATCTTTTATTTTTATTCAAATAAAATTCAATAAATTTGAGTGAGGGTAAATAAATATTTTTAGGTAACTCATTTAATGAAAACCAGCGCCATTCATCTTGTTTATCAGGTTCCATGACTTGGAGCTTACCATCATATTTTTTGGCCACAACATGAATCGTTACAAAATGTTTATCTTTTTGGAAATCATCAACAACATTAACAATATGTAAATCATCAATATGAAGATTTGTTTCTTCTTTGACTTCTCTTTTTGCACATTCATATATTGTTTCATCAAATTCCTGTTTGCCACCTGGTAGACACCAGCAATCAGGTTGATAGATACCACCTGTATCTTCATAATGAGCATTTCTATGTCCCATGAGTATTTGATTATCATGAATAATCATAACACCTACACCCACTTTTATGTGTTTTTCCATCATGATCACCTCAATCATCATTATAACAAAAAAATACGATTCTTTTGATGAGAATCGCATTTGTTTATTACTAACAATGTATTTTGAATGGGAGAGGGAAAATATTACATTGCCAATGGAAAATTTATTCTTTATCGCCTCCTATGTTTTATACTATATCAAGTATTTGTCTTTGTATTTTCAAGAAAGTATGTTATATTGTGTTATGGTGAAAAAAATGAGAATTGGAAATGTTGAAATTAAGAATAGAATTATTATGGCACCAATGGCTGGAATTACAAATGTAGCCTTTAGAAAAATTATCAAAGAATTTGGTGCAGGATTGGTTGTTAGTGAAATGGTAAGTGATAAAGCTTTGTGTTATGGCAATCAAAAAACAATAGAAATGTTAACAGTCGATGAAGATGAACATCCTGTTAGTATACAGATATTTGGTGGAGAAGTGGATTCAATGGTCAAAGCAGCAAAGTTTGTGGATGAACATTCAAACTGTGATATTATTGATATTAATATGGGATGTCCTGTTCAGAAAGTTTTAAAAGCTCATGCAGGAAGTTATTTGTTGCAGTATCCAGATTTGGTTTATGATATTGTTAAAAATGTGGTGGAAGCTGTCAGCAAGCCAGTGACTGTTAAGATACGTATTGGTTATGACTTTGATTCTATTAACTGTGTAGAAATTGCAAAATTGATTGAAAAAGCAGGAGCGAGTGCTATTGCTGTACATGGAAGAACACGTTCACAAATGTACGAAGGTCATGCCAACTGGGACTATATCAGACAGGTGAAAGAAGCTGTCTCTATTCCCGTTATTGGTAATGGAGATGTCAAAACGGCTCAAGATGCAAAACGTATGTTGGAAGAAACAGGTTGTGATGCTGTGATGGTTGGAAGAGCAGCACTTGGGAATCCATGGGTTATTCAACAGATGGTTGCTTATGTTGAAAATGGAGTTTTATTAGAAGAACCAACAATGGATGAAAAACTCAATCAATGCTTATCACATGCTAAAAGATTAATGAGTGTTGAGGGCGAAAAAAATGCTATGAGACAAATGCGAGGACACGCTCCATGGTATATCAAAGGTTTAAAATCAGCAAGTGCTATTAAGAATCATCTCTCTAAAGTCAATACATATAATGAATTAGAAGAGATTATAGAAAAATATCGCATTTATTTACATACAGGTGATAAAGCAGTTTTTGAGGAAAGATAGGGGAAAAGATTATAGGGAAATTAAAAAAGAAAATTGTTTTACCCATTTTAGGTATATTTGTTATTGTATGCATTATAGGTATTATTTTATGGAATAGGCAAGATTTTCATTTAATCAAAGATACATTAACTTTAGAATATGGAGAAACTTTACCAAATCAATTTGATGATTTTATTGAAACTAATGGTGATATTGAATATAGTAGTCAAGATATAGATGATTTTGAAGAAATATTAGATGTTGGAGATTATACAATTGATTTTCAATTGGGAAATAAAAAAGAAACTTTATATATTTCAGTAGAAGATACAACGTCGCCTCAATTACAATTATGAGAAGAAGTAACTGCATTACAAAATCATACTATTGATTATGAAGAATGCCTATCTATACAGGATTTATCGGAATATGAGACTACCATTATTGATGATGATGTCAATGACAATACACCTGGAAAATACATAGCCAAAGCTATAGTTAAAGATGAATATCAAAATCAATCAACAATAGATATACCTGTTACGATTGAAGAAGTAACTTTGAAAGCTTCAAATGCGTCAATGACTTTGAAACCAAATGAAACACAGACATTAAAAGTAACGACAAATAGTCATCATGCAATTACATATGCATCAAGCAATCCAGATGTTGTGACTGTAGATGAAGCAGGTCATATATCTGCTTTAAAAGCAGGAACTGCAACAATAAGTGCTAGTGTTGATGGACATACCCAAACATGTCATATTACAGTTCCTTCTACACAAAAGAAATCAACAACATCATCTCATCATACAACACATCACTCTTCTACAAATGGAACAACACAATCATCAAATAATTATGTAGGAGAAACAGTTTATATAACAAGAACAGGTGAAAAATATCATCGCGATGGTTGTCGTTATTTAAGAAGAAGTCAGATTGCTATTTCATTAAGTGAAGCTAAAAATGAAGGATACACAGCATGTAGTGTGTGTTTCTAAAATATAAAAATCATCAAAATATATAAATAGGAGATTTTAGAAATGTTGAGTTTAATCATCATTTAGAAAATCTCTTTTTATTTGGCTTAAGAACATATTTTCAAATAAATTGCTACTATTTTGATAATTAAATAATAGAACTATTATAAAAATTTTGAATTGATGAAGTATATAAATATATGATCTATAAAAAAATGGTAAGCATAATCACTTACCTTACCTTTTTGAATATTTTCTCCTTATAAAAAATTCATAAATGGCCATAACAACAAACATTCCAGGTACAGCAGTGAAAATGGCTATATGAAGAACAACTGTTTGGTCGAAAATAACGCCTTCTAAAATGAAAATCAATCCATATATAAACAATAATAGTGCAGTGGCATGATTATGTTTAGCAACATTTGTTATATTTTTGGCAAGTATAGGGCGTATATTATGATAAATTGTAAGAGGCTTCTGAGACGTATAATAATAGATTGCAGAAACTATGATAATTAATCCTACAACAATAATAAAATATTTTTCATGACTCATATGAAATCTCTCCTTCATCATTTTCTTTTTCATTGTTCATATTTATATATTGTTCAATCGTTTGATCTGAATAACTTAACAGATGACCAAATTCATAAGCGATTTCTGTTCTTAACTGAGAATATTGTTGATTTATAATAGATTGCCTTTTGTGTTCTTTTAATGCAATATATTCTTCTATATATTTCTTTTCTTTATAAAAGATAATATTATATGTTTTTCTATTGAGTGAATAAGGAAATAAATCAGTAATTAAAGGATTATCATCCAAATAATAATAAGTTTGATATTGATTTGTGATAGTTTCCACAAAAGGAATATAGCTATCTCTTTCTTCTTTGGTAGTACAAGGATGAGCTAAAGCTATATTTTTTATACCAGCTTTGACCATTTCATTAAAACAATCAATAACACCACATTGATAGGAATAGGGATCAATTTGTTTCATGGTTGTTCAAGTCCTCTCTTTTTGAATATCATTGTTATAATAATTATATCATATACACCAACAAGTTAAAATAATGATGATATAGACAAGAAACGTTTTTATAATGATGCTTAAAGAATAGTTTGATAAATATGATAGATTTCATGAATAATAAAACAGGACTATTTTGTCCTGCTTTAATAATAGAGTACGATTACTAACTGAATTCTGGTCTTAAGATATCAATATATTTAAATTTTCCATCGTTATATTCAAAGTGTAAAATACAGCAATTAGTGAAACCGCCATTATCCCTTACTATATTTGGATCAGTTACTGAACTTAAGAAGGAATAACAGGCACCACCATGAGATACAGCTAAAACATTTTGATGATCGTCATTTTCCATGATTTCAAGTAAACATTTTGACATTCTTTCTACAACATCATGCGTATATTCTCCACCATAATGAGGGAATAAGTCATCATAATTGAATTCACTCCAACGCTTTGGGTTTAAATCTTCACTTTCTCCTTCAAAATCACCAAAATTTCTTTCTTTAAGTTGTTTTAATCTTTTATAGGGTGTATCCTGTCCGATAATAATTTCTAATGTATCACAACATCTTTCAGATGTAGAACTATAGTAATGATCAAATGAAATATCTTTTAAACATTTCTTTGCTGCTTTGGCCTGCAAGATGCCAGTTTTGGTTAAAGGGGAGTCACACCAACCCTGTATTTTTCTTCTTTTATTAAATAGCGTTTCTCCATGTCTCATCAAATATAAATGTTTAGTCATCAATATCACCTCATATTGATTATATCAAATTTATTATAAATAACCAAATACTTCTTTTATGCCATTCCCTATGCTTATAGAGCATATTTATTAATCATTTTCTTTATTGTTACCAATCTAACAACATTGGGTGATATAATGGGTGTGAAACTAAGGCGTGCTTTGCATGGAGAATATCATATATTCTCTCATGCGATG
>ERZ1643250.1688-NODE-1688-length-18139-cov-7.165561_pt1 | contig 18139 bp, 16 predicted proteins | sample MGYA00579262_ERZ1643250 | MGnify/ENA primary metagenome ERZ1643250 (study PRJEB29033, sample SAMEA4952265) | chicken gut metagenome | biome: Broiler Chicken; feature: Gastrointestinal Tract; material: Caecum | place: Ireland | collected 2018 | study: Broiler... | reverse complement strand
TGTATCAAGATTCGTATACCAGCATATATTTCCTAAGCTTCTCCATTTCTTTCCGTGTTCGTCAATCCAAAATCTCGTTGTTCTTGCTTCATAGTAGTCAGGAACTCGAAATTTCATATCCCCAAATTTATATCCTAACCATAAGATATTTTCTTTTATGAAATGGAAAATTTCTTTATATGTAAGAGCATTTTGATTACCGATAATTACAAATTTTTTATTGTACTTCATTAATTGTGCAACGTACTCTCTGAAGAGCGAAAACGGCGGATTTGTTACAACTATGTCGGCTTGCTTCAAAAGTTCAACACACTCGTCAGAACGAAAATCGCCGTTGCCGTTTAACAGCGTAAGAGAATTTTCCTTGTTTTGCAACAAGTATCTTACGTCTGCCAAATCAACTGCGCCGTCGGCGTTAAAATCGCTCACTTCAGTTATTTCTATTTTGTAAGACTTTCGGTTTTTGTTTGGGAAAGTCTTTCCGCAATCGAACAACGATAACTGTGTAAACGCTACAGGTGAACTGTCGTAACTGGTTGCAATTAGTTTTTTTAGTCCTAAATGGTTGAAGTTTAGAGCAAAGTATTTAAAAAAGTTGCTTTCGTAAGGATCATCACAATTGCATAAAATTGCCTTGCCCTTAAATTGCTCTTTATAATACCGCATTTCATTCTCTATATCTGAAAGTTGGGTATAGAACTCGTCCGCTTTTTCCTTCTTTGCCTTATCCATAAATTTAGTAGCCATAGCGTTTAGCCCCTTTATTCCTTGTTAGTCTTATACAATAACTATTTTAGCATTATATGACTAACGAAGCAACACTATAAGACTAAGTAATTTTAAAAAAATTGCTTATACTTATTTATATAGGACTAAATGTAGGTGTATTATGAACGTCGGGAAAAGAATAAAACAATTACGAGAGCAGAGTAAGTATACGCAAAATCGTTTGGCTGAAATCGCAGGAATATCTCAAACGCATTTGCGCAAAGTTGAGTTGGGCACCTCCGACATAACCGTCGGACACCTTGAAATCGTCTGCGACGCTTTGGGCATTTCTTTGCAAGACTTTTTCAATGTGTCAGGTGAACAGGAGGATATTTCGGCAGCCATTTCCAACCTCACCCCTAAACAGCGTAATCTGCTGCTTGAATTTTTAAAGAGTATTTAAACTCCCCTTTTGAGCTATTTTTAAACATTATTACGTTTCATGCATAAAAAACAAAAAAAACGCACCGCTTTGGGTGCGTTTTTTAGTGCGACTATCGGCAAGTCGCCTGTTTTGGTGACCCTAATGGGACTCGTCCGCACCACGGGCGGTGAGCGTAGTGAAACGGAGTGCTACGTCATTTCGTCTTCCCGTTTGCTGTAACTAGAAGACGACGAAGCAAAAAGAAGCAACAAAAAAACGCACCGCTTTTGGTGCGTTTTTTGGTGCGACTATCGGCAAGTCGCCTGCTTTGGTGACCCTAATGGGACTCGAACCCATGTTATCGGCGTGAGAGGCCAACGTCCTAGGCCACTAGACTATAGGGCCGAATTGCTTTGAAAGCCTGTACAGTATAACACACCAAAGCGCTATTTGCAAGTGTTTGAAAGATATTTGCTTTTCTTTATTGTCTTTTCACTGCACGCCTACGTGCGATAAGACTTGTCTTGACAAACACACTTTTGCAGAATATAATTGTAATATTGTGGAGGCAAGCGAATGATTGCAAAAGGTTGCATTTTCGATTTCGACGGCGTGGTGATGGACAGCGAAAAGTACCACCACCTTGCCTGGGAAGAATTGGCGCATGAAATCGGGGTGGAATTCACCTACGAGGAATATCTTCCCTTCAAAAGCGCGGGCAGACAGGTGGTGATACCCTATCTTTTAAACAAGGCGGGCATTGCCGTTACCGACCAACTGTACAAGAAGTACAGCGACCTGCGAGAGGAAAAAATACAGCGCACGTTGCTTAACCTCAACGAGAAGGACATAACGCCTGGTTTGGTGAGTTTTTTGCACTTGTTGCACGAAAAGGGCATAAAATGCGCGGTGGCGTCGTCCAGCGCAGCGGCGCACGTTACGGCGCAACGTTTCGGGTTGTTTAACCTGTTTGACGCCTTTGTAGACGGAACGCAACACCTGCCCAACAAACCGCAACCGCATTTGTTTTTGCATGCTGCGCAACTTCTGAACCTTGCACCGTCGCAATGTGTGGTTTTTGAAGATTCCATAAACGGACTGACTGCCGCAAAAAACGCAAAAATGCGTTGTGTGGGCATACAGACGTATTTTTGCAACCTTGCCGACAGAATAATTGACGACTTCACACAAGCAAACATAGACACAATCACTTTCGAGGAGGAAAATCTGTGAAAAACACTTTACCTTTGCCGTCCAAAAAGCGAAACGCAATCAACACAGCCATTTTGGTTACTGCGATTTTTTTGGTACTTACGCTGATTTTACTTTACGTTTTGCACACACAGTTGAAAAAAGACTTCAACGGCAAAACTCAAACGGTGCAAGGTGTTGTAACACAAGTGAACCTCGGCGACAGCCTGCTTATCACGTTGGACGACGAAAAATCCTACAACTGCAATCTTATCAAACAAACGGCTAACATTTCCGATTGGAATGTGTTGCAGGGGAAAACGATAACCATTGTTGTTCCGCAGGAAAGTTTAAACGGTAACACGCCGTTTGTGTTGGGACTTTCCGTCCCAGACGTTGCGGAAGTAAATTTTGAAGACACTTTGGCACAAAAAACACAGGAAAACGCCACCGGACGCACCGTTTGCGCCATTGTTGCCGGCGTGTTGGCTTGCGTTGTGTGCGTTTTGATTGCATTGCGCATTCGCACACCGCAATTTGTGGAAGGTTCTTTTTTGCAACTGTTGGTGCAAAGCCACGCCACGATGCAACCTTCTAAAAAACGCACCGACCTTTGGATTATTGTTATATGTGCCTTTGCCCTTTCTTTTATTGTGCCTTTTGCAGTGGCATCGGTGATGGAAAAGCAACAGTCGGAAACCGTCGTGGGCATAACGACTGTTAGCCTGTTTGCAGGAATGCTGGCGGCTACTTCTGTTTTGGCATGGTACGTCAACAAAATTATTCACGCACAAAACGTTGCTTTTTACAAAGAAAACTACCCATTTGACCTTGCCGATTTGAGTTTTTTGACAATTAAAAAGGAAAAGAAGCAGGAATTACAGCAACAAATAGAAAAAGAATTGCAGGAAAATCCCCACTGCTACTGCGACGAACTGGGAATGAACATCAAATTTACCGAGCAGGGTGCGGAACTGTACGATTTCCAAGACGATTTGGATTCCGCAAGCGAAGTTTTCGGCACGGATTTTGCCACACCCGTTGCAAAATTCACCTACGAGCAACTCAACTTCGAGGCTCTGCCCTTTTGCGTTTCGGCGCAATGCCCCCTTGTGATAATTGTAAAAAGCCGTTTGCCCGAAGGGGGAAACTACCCCGAGATTCTGACAAACGACCTGCATTTTTGCCTTTCCAAAAACCTGCTTGAAACACTTGAAACCTTCAACGTGCCTATCGAAAACCTGTACCAGATTTTGGACAACAAAGAAGCCTACATGAAGGAATATTCCTTCCGCAAAAAACGCAAATAACAAAAGGCAAACTGTGCACAAACGGTATCATGCCTGACCTGTGCGACAGATTGTAAAAGCCCATAAACAAAAACTCAAATTTCTACCAAAACGGAGAATTTTGTTTTGTAGTGAAACGTTTTGAACCACTCGCTTTGCAAAGCGTGGCAAAGGTGCCGCCGTTAGTCAAAGGGCGTAACTAGCACTTCACAACGCTTGGGCAAACGTTGAAAATGCTTACGCTTCAGGCAAATTTACAGCAAGGCGACAAGAAAAAGCATGTTGCCGTCATTTACAACTTTCAAACATCATCACCGTTTTGACACCACGTCCGCACATGCGGACGTTTTTTTTGACTTTTTTTTGCACAGCAGCAATCGTTTCGTTGCAATTTCGCCTACGCCCTTTAGCAAATTCGGAAGAAAACACGCAACAATCGACAGCAGATACGCCAAAACGACATTGTTTGCGTGTAAAGTTTTTGCAATGTGTCAACACTTACGTTACGAGGTGAGCGTTTTATGAATTTAGCAACTTTTTTACACAAAAACATACAATGGTCGTTACACAAAAACGTATTTGAAAGTTTGTGCGGTATTCCTTCAACGGAAGAACAACTTACGGCACAAATGCACCGCCTTGCAGATTCCTACTTTCCGCAACGCAAGCGTGTGGAAACACTCAATACGGAGTTTTGTCTGAACGAGATAGCCCTTTTCACCCCGAAAACGCAGGTGGAAAAGTGTGCCAAACAATACTTTGAGGAATACTGGCAAAGTTTTTTGCGTCTGAAACAAAATTTTCAAAAAAGTTACATGGTGTTTCCTGCCAACGACACAATGACACGTATCGAAGCCATTGCGCAACTTGTTGCACGTTGCACCCAGTTTGCCGTGGACAAAACTGTGCTGGAAGACATCTGCGACAGAGCCAACGCTATTTTTGACCTGGACGAAAGAGAACGGGACAACTTGCCGCGCGTTTTGGAACTGTACCGCATCAACTTTTACTGCGCCGTGTGCAAGGGTATTTTCGACGGAAACAATGCCGACGTTACACGACTTGCCAAGATGACAAACAACAATCCGTTGAAGGGTGATTTCGTAAAAAACGACTACCTGCGCCATTGTTACTACGGCAACGGCATGCTTACCGTCAATGTGGATTGTCTTTCCAACAGTGCGGCAAAACTGCAACGCCCCACTGCCATCGACGTCAAGCCCTACTTCTACTGCAACGGCAAAAACGTTTTTGACACCTTTTGTTACAGCAAGTTCGGCACCGTTACCGCCTGTTTTCTTTCAGACGGAAGTTGGCTGAAAACGGAAATGCAGTACTTTTTGCAGGACAGTTGCGAAGTGCGGAGATACCGTCTGCAAAACAACGGCAAAAACAACAAAAAAATAGTTGCAGACTTTCTTTTGCGTCATTTCAACGTTGCGGACAAAGCAACGTACTTTTCCGCAGAGGGAGCGTTGTGCCTTGCCGTGGAGGGGGAAGAGGAATTTTACTGCGCCCTTGCACTGGTAAAGGACAATTGTATTGTGCCTTGCACGTTTGAGGAAGGCAGACTTTCCCAACAGTTTTCCGTCAGGCAAGGAGGCACATTGCAATTTGACGCCGTTACCGTCTATTGCAAAGATATGCCCTCGTTGCAGGAAAAACTGCACAATCTCAACGCTTACGGCGCTACACGCTGTCCCTATCTTGTAGATAAAAAGACGGAAAACGTCGTAAACTTCAAAACGCCGATAAATCCGTCGTCGCACGGATACGTCAAACGTATGCCTCCCGTAAAGGAAGCCACAACTCTCAACTTCACCTACCAGTTTGGCAACAACGACGTGGCAACGTTTCTGGACAACGACGGAAATGCCACCACGCTTTTGCAAGGATTTGTCTTTGGCGTCGGCGGAGAAAAAATTTACGGCGTACAACGTGGAACTATGACGCTGCTTAACGGCGGAAAATTTTCCCTTCAGGGCGACAGAGTCGTGTGGAATGGCAAACAGGGCGTTTGCACCCTTTTTCACGATGAAGAAAAACATTACTGCGTGCAGTACACATCTGCGCAAAAGACCCTTTTTTACTTTCCCTTTGAAGAGAAATGCCGTGTGCAGTTTGACAACGGCGTGTTTACCGTGTGCGGAACACAGCGCAGTTTCACCGTGACATGCCTTGACAAGGTGGAAAGTTTTTCCACAAACGCCTTGGAATGCAACACCGAACGACTTCGCTACAAACTTTCCAATGAAATGCAGTGCGGAAGTTGCCTTGCAGTTTGCTTTGCCACGTCCATGCAGGCAAGAGTGAAAATTTCCTCCGTGTCGGTAACCCCGACGCCCTGCCCGCTTGTCAGGGAAAGTCTTGTTTCCACCTACCTCAACTACATGAACGGCAAAAACGTGTTTTGCCTCAGCAACAGGCTCAAACGTGCCGACAGTCTGACGCTGGCGTCCATTTGCTTTACAAACCCCAAATTTGTGAAAAAATACGTTTTGGAAAACGTGGGAAAAGAAAACTATTTTTACGACGCCTGCGGAAAAGTGAAAATGTTCACCGACAAATTAGCGTTGCCGCTTGCCATTGTTTACTACGCAAACCTTGTAAGGGACGAAGATTTTCCCTCGCAACAACTGAGAAAGTACGCAAACAGCGTGCTTTTCAAACAGACGTTTTACGGAAGAGATTTGTGCGTGAAGGCATTGGCGCTAAAAAAAGCCACTCACCTCAGCGGTTTTGACAAGGTTGCCTGCCTAATCGAGTACAACAACGTGAAAAAGATTATTTCCAACGACAGCAAACTGTACGGTTATGCCCAGGCAATAGGCGCTGTACCGTTGACTCACCCTTCCAAACAACGTCTGAAAGACTTGTGCAACGGCTACAACATTCCCAAAAGTTGGTACTACGTTTCTCAACTGGAAAACCTGTACGGGCTTTCTCTTGTGGAAGGTACCCTCAATTTTTCGCCAAAGGTTACGCAGGAAAACGTGCTGGAACAACTTGCATTAAACATTGACGGCAAGCGAATAGACACCACTTTCACAAAAGCAAATGTGCAATCCATGACGCTCAACGGCACACAGTACTTTTTGCCTTTCAAGCCGCAAATGCTGAAAAATGCCGACAACACTTTGGTGGTGAAATATTAAAAACAGCCCGTGCGGTACAATTTTCTTTGTACCGTACGGACTTTTTTGTTACAAATGCTTTCGCACAAGCGTTTTGCACCGTTTATGCAGACTGTGCCTTGCTGTTTTTGTTGCGACTGTTTCCGCATGTTTTCTGTACCGCTTGCAATGTAAACAACCGTATCGTCCTTTTCAATGGAAAACCACGATTTCGTGCTGACGTCATTTGCCACGAAAAAATTTGGCGGTGCAAATGCCTTGCGTATTCCGAATCTGCCGTGGAAAACAAATCGGCAACAATGTCAACAATCCCCGTTGCACGGCGTCAGACGGCAGGCACATTTTCCCCTACAAAATATGCACGGGACTGGGAATCATCAGATGCGGCACATATCGCAACAACTCTTCTATTATGGAAAGTTGCGCTTTCAGTTGGTGAAAATCTCCCGTTTCGACGTATGCCTGCGATTCCGCAAAACGCAAATTCAACTCGTACACATCCATGTGAGGTAAAAACAACTCGCTTGTTTCACGCAGTTTTGTCCAGTTGTTGCGGAAAGTTTCAAACCGTTGCAGGGAAAGCGTTTCCTCGTCGGCAAGACGAATCACTTCCAGACATTCGGCATGAAGGTCGTCGTAACTGTTTTTAAGCAAAACCACTTCCACCACGCCGCATGCCACCACAAGCACCAACGCCACAATTCCCGCCACAATACTTTTTGTCATTTGCGGTTTACCTCCACATTTTTGAACACTATTGACGATTTGCGCCTTTGCAACGTCATGCGGTTGTTTTCGTCCAACGCCAGTAAAATTACGCTTTTAAGTTTCGTTCTTTCGCCTGCAAGTAATTTTTGTATTTGTGCTTTGTCAAAGCCTTGCGACTGCATTTCCTGTTCGTTCCACTTGCCTTCCAAAATTACAGGCACAGGCAACGTTTGCTGCTTGTCCTGCATTTTTTTGTTGGCGACAACTGTCAGTTGTCCGTTTGTTTCCATTATTCCGTAGGAAATTTCCTCCAAAGAAAAGTACTGCGCCGTGCGCATTGCTTGCAACAGGTCGGAAACATGCATATTCAGACTTTTCAACGCCTGCTCGTCTATGCCGTCGGGATTTATTACCATAACGGGCTTGCCGTTTATTACCCCTTGCAACCGTACGCTCTTTGAAAGCAACAAAATGAATTGATGTATCACAAACATCGTGAGTATTGCCACAATTCCAAACGTGATGGGAATGGATCTGTCGGACATAGGTATGCATGCCAATTCGGAAATTACCAGCGTTATTACAAGTTCGAAGGGCTCCATTTCGCCTATTTGCCTTTTTCCCATAAGCCTTATGGCAAACAAAAGCACGGCAAACAATATGATAGCCCGCAAAAAGATTATAATCATACTTTTATTTTGCTGTACAAGGTAAAATTTATGCAAAAGCCTTGACTTTACGCCGTTGCCGAATTATAATATACACAGCAAAGTTGACGGCTCGCGTCAAGTGTCATGTCTAGGAAAAGGCATGAACGAAAGAACTCATGCGTTCTGCGGTGCGCCGTTCGGTCCGTTGCCTTATTCAAGCAAAGTTTCATCTGCCTTGCGTTGGACGTTTTGGTTTTACACCGCCTCGGACTGCTTTTGCAAAACGCAAAAGGAGTTTTTTTTATGAACAAAACACTCAAACTCGCTTTCACGGCGCTTTTGACGGCGCTTGCCGTAGTGGCAAACATATTCACAATTCCGCTGACGCCCAATTTCAGCAAAGTGATTTCTTTCACTGTGGTGTTTGCTTTTTTGGCGGGAATCTATCTTGGAATATTTCCTGCTTTTGCCGTCGGATTTTTGGGCGACTTGCTTGCACACTTCATACACCCACTTGGTGCCTACAACTGGTTTGTTACCCTTGCAAGCGCTCTTACGGGGGCGATTTGCGCACTTGTGTACAAACTTCCCCTTAAAAACCGATTGGTCAAACTGCTTATCGCTTCGGCAATTTGCTTTGTGGCGTGTTCCTGCACGTTCAACACTTTCGGATTGTGGTTGCAAATTATTGTGGGCGTCGACCCCGGTCCCATTGGCTTGATTGAGTTTTTCCGAATGGACAAAACAGGTATTGAAAAAAGTTTTTGGGTGTACCTGGCAGGCAGAGTTCCCGTGCAACTGCTGAACTGGTTGGTGAATGTCGTTATTATCGCCGCAATACAGCAATCCAAAGTGCTGGACAAACTGTTTGCAAAAATACAACTTAATTCGCAACAAAAAAAGGAAGCCCCTGCGGAAAAGTAACCTCGGGGCTTTTTCTTTACACTACAACTCAACCTCCGCAAAAGAATACTTCCCCAACAGCGACGCCGCACGCACCACTTTTTCGGCGTTTCCGCTTGTGAGGTACAGCGTTTTGCCACTTCCCGACGGAACGTTGCTCCGTGCAAACACTTGCGCCGTTGGTTTTGCACAGGACACAACGGCAACGCCGTGAAAGCAACTTGCAATTTCCTTTTGCAACAAAGGAAAATGCGTGCATCCCAAAATTATTGTGTCGAAATCGCCGTGAAAATTTTGCAGTTGACGTTGCACCTCTTGCAGACGGTTTTCCCTTCCCTCTTCCAACAAACGGACAAAAGTGCCACAACTTTTTGCAACCGTAGCAATGTTTTTGTTACTCAACAAATTTTGATAACGCTGGCTTTGCACCGTCGCTTTTGTAGCGAGCAATGCTACACGTCGGTTTTTTGTGGTGTTTGCCGCCTCGTTGCAGGTGGGCGTGATGACATCGTACACGGGCAGTTTGGTAGTTGATTGTATTTCCTCGCAAAAAAGCGACGCCGTGTTGCATGCCACCACGATTTCCGTTGCCCCCATGTTTTTCAGACGATTGGCAACGGTCAAAACTCTTTTGCGTATTTGACGGAAAGTTTTTTCCCCGTAAGGACAAAAGGCATTATCGGCAAAGTACACAAAATCGCACCTCGGGCAATATTTTTGCAGTTGGGAAAGCACCGTCAATCCACCTATACCGCTGTCCATTACGCCCACAAAATTTTCCATATTTCCCTTCCCGACAATTTTATGCAAAATTCGCCTTTTTGTTTACACAAATAATGCACGGTTTGTGTAAAAGCACAATGTGCAATACGCCGTTGTCTGTTTCACACATTTTGTGAATTGTTTTTACTTGCCGACAAACACTGCTCAACCGCACGCTCGACGTACTGTAAAAAAGTGAGAGGTTGATATCGTCAAAACAAAATACGCACAATTTTTATGTAAACAGTTGCGTAAAATGCAAAAATGCAGTATAATAACTCTTGCTTTCGACCGAATGAGGCAAACGGATTCCTCCATTTTATCTTTTTTGCCAACTTCGTCGAAAATGCAGTTTTATCGGCAAGGACATCGTAACAAATTTGCCGATAGGCGAAACACTCCGCTTCTCTCCGTGGCATTCGCCAAACCTGCCGTTTGGCTCGGCTGAGAGCCGGACGCACAGATCAATCTCAATAATTAAAAACAACTTTATATGCGGATGTGGCGAAATTGGCAGACGCGCATGATTCAGGTTCATGTGGGAAACCATGCAGGTTCAAGTCCTGTCATCCGCACCAAGTGAGAGCAATCCGAACCGCTGGGTTGCTCTTTTTCTATTTCTTCAAAATCTTCTTGATTGTCCAGTTTAATATTTTTGTTTTCATCATCCGAAGTGTTGAAGTATATGTCAAAATAATCGTCATACAAAACAATTTTGTTCACAAACATATCAATCATTCGTTTGCAAGCGAGTTTGTCGGTTGTGTCAATGTTTTGAAAAGATAAAAACCAATTATAAACTTTGTCGGCATCAAGTGGAGTAATTGTCTTTGCTTTTTGTCTTGCAATTTTAATTTCTAAATCTTCTTTTTCTTGTTCAAGTTCGTTAAGTTTTTGATTTGTTGTTTTTGAGAATATTCCATTTGCTACTGCATTTGCTAAATTATTAAGTTGTCTATCTATCTCTTTCATTTGTGCATTAAGAGAGTTTAACACCACATCTTTGCCGATATATTCGTTAAATATTTCAGCAACTGCTTGTGATAATTCTTTCAGTTGTCTATTGTGTTTTAAAAACTCTTTCACGGCACAAACAACATAGTTTTCAATATAGTCCTTTTCAACACTCTTCTTATCGCAAGTGTGTTTTCTTTTCCTATTCACGCATTTGTAATAATAGTGAATGCCATTTCTTCCTGTTCCGCTATCGCCAGTCATATTTGCTTTGCATTTTCCGCAAACAAGTTTTCCTGACAAAATAAAAGGAATTGGCGCTTTCTTTTGTGCCGCTGTGCGTTTACCTGTTTGCAAACTTTTGTTAACCCTATCAAATAATTCTTCACTAATAATCGGTGGATAAATATTTGTATAAACTGTGTTGTCAGCATAGACCTTTCCGCAATAATACGGACTTCGTAGCATTCTTGATATTTGATTTATTGTCCAGTCATTGCCGTTGTTTGTCTTTATTCCCTGCTTTTTAAGTTTGGTTGCAATATCTTTCAATCTCATACCTGAGATATAGTCATTGTAAACTTGTCTAACAATATCTGCTTGCTTTTCGTTGATTTTAACAACCTTATCTTCCACAGTATAGCCAAACGGAACTCGACCACCAACATACAACCCCTTTATTCTGCTTTCTTTTCGTCCACGCTTGACTTTTTGTGATAACTCGGCTGAATAATACTCAGCAAAACTTTCAAGCATTCCTTCAAGTATTATGCCTTCTGGTGTGTCCGAAATTTGTTCGGTGGCAGAAATAACCTTAACACCATTACGATTTAGAATTGCCTTATTTACAGCACTGTCATGGCGAGAACGAGCAAATCTATCAAACTTATACACAAGCACATAATCAAAACCTTTCTTCTTGCTGTCACGAAGCATTCTTTGAAAGTCTGGACGATGGTCATTTGTGCCTGCCATAGCCCTGTCGATATATGTATCAACAATCTTAATATTTTCTCGCTCTGCATATTCTTTGCAAACTCTAAGTTGTCCGTCAATACTTTGCTCTGACTGACTATCACTTGAATATCTTGCATAGATTACTGCTTTTTTCATATTCACCACCTTTGAAGCAATTATACCGCTACATCTCAAAAAAGTCAGCATGATTAACAAAGTTTTTATAAAAAACAATACAAATAAAAGATATTTTATGATATAATCCATTGTAGGAGTAAAACACATGGTAAACATAAAGAGATTGGAAGATAAAGATATTTTGCAAATGAAAGAAGTTTTAGAAGATGATAATATGATTTTTGATTTAAACAATTTAAAAAAATTTCTAACAACTCCAAATACTTATGGTTTTATTGCAAAAGTCGACGAAAATATTGTTGGATTTGCTTATTGTTATGCACTTCAAAGGCCTGATGGACTTGTTATGTTTTATTTGCATTCAATCGGCATTTTGCCCAACTACCAAGATAAAGGTGTTGGAAGCAAACTTATGAGATTTATAATTGATTTTGCAAAGAAAAGCAACTTTTCAGAATTGTTTGTTATTACCGACAAAGGCAACCCAAGAGCATGCCATTTATATGAAAAGTTTGGCGGAAAAAATGACTATGAAAATGAGATAGTCTATGTCTATGATTTTTTAAAAAAGTGAGAAAATATATGAAATATTCGATAGAGAATGTAAAACAAATCATCGGTGCTAAAATAGATATTCATAGTGTAGAATTTTTAGGTGCTGGAAATCATAGCGAAGCATTTTGTATTAATAAAAATCTCGTTATAAAATTACCAAAACACAAGAAAGCAAGTGCCTGTTTAGAGCGGGAAATAAAAGTCCTTGAGCAAATACAAGGAAAATTTGATTTGCAAATACCTAATGTTGTTTCAAAAGGCAAATTTAAAAGGGATAATGAAGTATTCGTTTATTTCATTTCTAAAAAACTTGAAGGTAAAAATTTAAGTCATAATGAATTTCTAGCATTGCCACAACATAACAAAGATAAATGCGCAACGATTATTGCAAGATTTTTATATGTCTTGCACAATCAAAAACAAGCGTTAGGAATAAATCGAAAAGACTTTGTTTTACTACATGGCGATTTTAGTCTTAATCATATTTTGTTTGACAAAAACAATCTGCCTTGTTCTATTTTAGATTTTGGCGACACAAGAATAGGGAAACCAATGAGCGACTTCATTTATTTACTTGATGAAGAAGATGATGAAGAGTTTGGAAAAGGTTTTGGCTTGAAAGTTTTAGAAAAATATAATAAACTTACAAAGGAGAACAACTTTGAAAATAACATTTAGACCAGCAAGTGTTGAAGATTGCAAAATGATTAGGGAGTGGATTAAAATAAACGAATTTACTCGTCATTGGTATTATTTCGATAAGATTCCAAGATTATCAACTCTTGAAACAAAAATGTCAAAAAAATTGAAAGAGCCAAATACAAGAGCTAATATAGTTTTGATTGATAATGTGCCAATAGGATATATTCAATCATATCCAGTTGATGGCAATGGGAATTGGACAAAGCAAGTTAAGGTTGCAGAAAATATGGCAAGTATTGACTATTTTATTGGTGATATAAATTATATTCACAAAGGAATTGGCTCTAAAATGATTTTAGAGTATATTGAGCAAGTTGTTAAAAAAGAGAATTATGCAGTTGCAATGATTTCTCCAGACCCTGGAAATGCAGTCCAACAAAAACTAATGGCAAAATGTGGATTTAAGTATATAAAAACAGTTGGTATTCCATACGAAAATAGCAAGAACAAAGAAGCTGTTTATATTAAAGAATTGGAAAAGTAATAGTCTATATTTTCTATTTCTATATATTTCATATATAGAGATATTTTTATCTCAAAAAAGTGGCGTTTCGGGTGTAATTATAGAACAAAATTGAGCATTTTTAAGAAAATTTACAGTAAGCAGGATAAGGAATAGGCTCAAAATCGTGTTTTTGTTCGCTAAAATGCCTATAAATAAAGGCTTTTAGACGACTCACCCTAAAAAAGAAGAAGTTTCGATTTTGAGTCATTCCCCTTTGATGACCAAGTGGGACACCCACTTGTCTTTTTTTTGTTAAAAATATAGCAAAATATTATGAAATATGTTATACTTAATTTATCCAATTTGTTAACCAATTCCATAGGCTATTCCTCACAAAGATTTATTCTTTGGAGGAACTATGAAAAACAACAAAATGGATAGTCTTGATTGTTGTAATAGTTCCTTGCAAAGCAAGAACACCGCCCGTTGCAACTTGTCCACAAACAAACTCACAATAGGTTGCTGTGAGTTTGATAAAAAGCAAATGAAAGAAATTGCCTTTCAATTTGCTCACGACTTAATGGACTATTTTGACAATGGCGGAGATTTGATAAACCTGTCCGCAAAAAGTGTTTACTCACTCCTTTCGGACATATTCAAATCCAACAATTAGGACAACGAAGAGAGAAGTCCAATCCAAGCTTCTCTCTTTTTGTTTTGAAATATAAAAATTTTATGATATGATAATTTTATAAGACAAGTTAATCTATCTTAATTCTTAGTTTGATATAACCAACTCCAATAAATACTTGTAGTCGGTTCGGATACTTTATCACTTGTCGCACCACAAGAAGGCTCGCTGAGAGTCGCAAACAAAAAGAGTGAGAAACGCCTCACTCTTTTTCATTGCTCCGTTTTGCTTCGCCTTTCTTTTTTTGCATTTAAAAGGACAGTTTGAAATAACGTAGCGCTCCGCAACGGCATTGCTACGCTTACCCTACGGCTTACGCCTTGCGACAAGTCCTGTCATCCGCACCACAAGAAGGCTCGCTGAGAGTCGCAAACAAAAAGAGTGAGAAACGCCTCACTCTTTTTCATTGCCCTGTTTTCGCATTTTATTTGTTGCAATAATTTAATTTAGAAAAATATCTTATTAGGTTATATCTCAAAAGTTAACAAATTGAAAATGCAATAATTTCTTATTGAAAATGCAAAAATAATGTGGTACAATTTTGTTGTACAATTATTTTACTTTGCCGAGGAGATAAACATGGAAAAAATCACAGTTGACGAGGTAAAAAGCAGTTTGGAATACAAATGGCATGTGCTGGCGCTGAAACAAAACCTGTGGTTTTTGGCTGTGTGCATAGTTTTGTTGGTTACCGGCTGTCTGGTGCTTTTTGTGTTTAAGACAGATGCTACTCCTCACACTAAATCGAGTGCCATTGTCGGGTTGTTCCTTTGGATTTTGCCCTTTTGCCACATTGTGTACCACAGTTGCGCCAAACGTTACCTGTTGAACAATTACCAAAAGTTTCAGGTGTACGAAACAACGCTAACAAATGCAAGTCGCTCTGTTTGGTTTTATTTCAGCACCTATTTCAGCGTGCAAATTGATGACGGGGGCAAGTTTATCAGCACTACTACAAATCCTTGTTTTGGAAATATGCGCTGGGGCAGAGATTTACAAAACATCTATCACGGAAGCAAAGTGATAGGTCTGTACGACAGTAAAAAGAATGTGTTTTACGTACTGCACAAATCTTTGTCGCAATAATTTAACAACAGAACATTAAAAAATGCAGGACAACCTGCATTTTTTTGTTTGATGAAAACCAACGACCTTTCTGTTTACGTCGGTGCAATACCGCTTCACTTTACGCCACAATACAACAAACAAAATAATTTTCAAATGAAAACTTGAATTTCACACAACGTCGCAAAAACAAATGGGTGGCGTATTTTCCATATACATGGGGAATACTACACTAGGCACTTGTGCAAAATTTTGTTTTGTTACGCAAAAACTTGCATACGTATCAACATTTATCTAACAATCAACGGCAAAAGTTGCGAAAGTTGCCCTTCCTCCAAAGGTGTTGAATACAATTCCATTACCTGCCACAAACCGCTGTTGCGAATTTTGTCAACAGGACTGTGCAATCCCAGCCAACTTTCCGAAGGCGAACATTGCTTACAGTTGGACACTGTCCCGATAAGCAACGATTCCAAGGCGAGACGTTGCAACTTTTCCTGCACTGCCAACAGTACGAAGGAAAAATTTTGCTGAATGTAATGGGAAATTTCCCTTTCCAAAGCACGTTCTTTGTCCGGATTTACCATGTGCCTGTACTTTTGCTTACCCAATGCCGTTGTTGTGTCGTAGTTCCACACAGAAAGGTAGTCGTCCTCTCGCATATTCAGCAGACAACGCCCCACATTTTTTCGGAAAATACTTCGGTTTTTGTTGGGATTTTCAAAATGCTGAAACAGCCGTGAGGGCAGTTGATTTTCACCGGTATGTGTGCCGATACGCACTATTCTGTCCCCACCGTGCCCGCTTTCGCCCTTTTCAAACAAAACATACACGCCGTTTTTGGGCATATCGGAAAAGCCGTCGCCAAAACGATAGCGCCTGCCTTCCCACAAAATTTCATGCAACTTTCCGCACACACCCGACATCACGCATTCTCCTTGTAAAAAGCCAACTGCTTGCCTATTCCCATTCCCTGCAAAGGAACACTGACATTTTTCAGCAACGGCAACAGATACTTGCGGTATCGTTCGCCTGCAAGAAACACAAATTCGTCAGTTTTCGGGTCGGCAACTTTGCACAACTGACAATACACCTCTTTTGCCCATTGCTGCACCTCTTTGAGAGGTTTTGTGTTCAATGTTTCGTTGTACGGTTGTACAAAATCGTTACAATTCAGCAAACCGTACTTGGCGGACAAAATGTAGATGATGTCGGCATCCAGTTTTTGTGCATACCTGTACGCACCTTTGAAAAGAGGACTGACATACAAATCCTTTGCAAGAGACGCACAGTTTCGCTTTTTTGCAACGCAGGAAATCAACACCACTTTCATTTTGACCTCTACATACAAATTGTTATCTGATACCATTATACCCGATTACCTGCTATTTTTCAATACTCAAATGTTTTAATAGAAAATACTATTACTAATATGGTGAAAAGGTTACCTGAAAAAAGCAGAAGGGACTGCAACATTTGTTTTGAAGAATTCCCTTTTACTTTAACTGCGCCGATACTTGCAAAAGACGCTGACTACAATGTTTATTTCAACAACGCAGCGCACACACCGTTACGATGTTGCAATTCTACGCATACGGTGTAAGTAAACGTGAAAACAAGCAATCTTTGTTTTCAGGAAATTTTAAGAAAAATTGCTTTTAAGGGGAATATTTGTTTGACAGCAAATAATCACTGTGCTAAACTTGTCATATCGGGCAACCGAGCATAACAAAAGGAGTTTGACAATTATGGAAAAGAAAATGAGAAACTGGACTAGTTTTATTCTGGCCATCGTGGCATCCGTTGTAATGGTGCTGATAACGTTGTTCTCCATGGATTACCTTGTTACAATTGTTAACGAAGGCGGAGCAAATCAACAGCAACTTGAACAGATAATTGCACTGTTCAAAATTGTTTACCTTGTAATCGTCATTATTTTTGCGATTATCAACGCATTGTTTGGAGTGTGGAGTATCTTCAAAAAGGGAGGCTGCACCGCTTTGCTTGTTTTCGGAATTATTTTGCTTGTATTGGGCGGCGTTTTTATCTTCCTCATTCCTTTCATCCTTGACCTCATTGCTTACACAAAAGGCAAGAAAAAGTTTGAAGAATTTGAAAGAGAACAAAAAGCACTTGCAGCAAGAGAGAGCAACGTCTGATTGAATAACACAAAAAAGAGCAGGACTTAAGTGTCTTGCTCTTTTTTTATGGAAACGTAACGCCTGCTGTATTGCCGTGCAAAAAAAACGCACGAAATGACACTAAATCACTTCAATGCGTTTATATTTGTTATCAATGTAATTATTTAAACCGAAATCACTATTATTATTTCTTATTGGAAGTATACTAAATTTTAATTTAAGAAAGATAACTATAATTTCAATTCTATCTATAAAGTACAACAATTTTAGGATCTGACAAATCTTGTTCTCTAACAAAGCATTCTGCGTAATCTCCAACTTGATATGAAGTAAAATATTTAGAGAATATTCTAGATACAAATCTAATTCTAACTTTTTTATTTAAATTATCTGTTTCGATTTTTCCATACATTACACTACCTATGGATCTTTCTAGGATTTTAACATGAATCAATTTTCCTTTTGAATTAATAAATGGCAAAAATCTATATAGATATATAATCAAAGAAGCAATAAAGCAAATAGCAAACAATACATCTATCAATATTAGAACACTAAATATTTCATTAACTGCTTCTTGATTAGCATTTGTGGAATCAAAAGACTTTAAATAAAATATCAAGCATAAAAAGCAAATAAATGTTATTAGTTGAATTGCTAAGGAAATAATCATCCAATAAAAACCGTACATTCTTTTAATATTGAATTTTTCCATATTTAAA
>ERZ1643250.1687-NODE-1687-length-18144-cov-67.319365_pt1 | contig 18144 bp, 16 predicted proteins | sample MGYA00579262_ERZ1643250 | MGnify/ENA primary metagenome ERZ1643250 (study PRJEB29033, sample SAMEA4952265) | chicken gut metagenome | biome: Broiler Chicken; feature: Gastrointestinal Tract; material: Caecum | place: Ireland | collected 2018 | study: Broiler... | reverse complement strand
AAAATTTTATATTTTCCATCTACTAAAGAACCAATTTCAAGCATATGTCTTCCCCCTAGTATGCCCGAATCAAAGCAACTGAAATATTATCTTCTTCTCTTCTGGACTTATTAAGTTCCGTGAAATATACAGCCGCTTCTTTCATTTTTTCTTCCGTAGCCATAAGCTCCGGTTTCAATCTATCATAAAACTCCTGAGGCTGTATTACATGGCGAAACCCGTCTGAGCACATCATGAACACGGAATCCGGCTGATATTCGCCTACATAAAAATCCGGTTCAATCACGCTGCTGGCGCCTACGCACTGAAGCAGCATATTCCTCTTCGGGTGTATCTTCGCCTCCTCAAGAGTCATTCTTCCCAAATCCATTTCTCTTTGTACAAAAGTCTGATCTGCGGTCATCTGGTTTATTCCCTCTCTCAGGTAATAAACTCTGGAGTCTCCCACATTGATGATATAATAAACATTTTCTACCAGCAGCAAGGCCACTGCAGTAGTTCCAAGGCTGGCATTACAGTTCAGTCCATACTCACTGATTTTCTGATTTTGTTCTAAAATCAATTCCGTCCAGCTCTGTCTCACAGCATCAGCTTCAATCCCGCTATATAAGAGCCGTGGAAACTCTCTGTGAAACCAGTTGGAAAACGCTTTAACTAAAATGGCACTGGCGACCTCGCCTTTTGCGAGGCCGCCCATACCATCACAGACAACTCCTAACAGCACCTGTCCATAATCTGTAGCCGCTGTTTCCAACAATATAGAATCCTGATTTGTTTTTTTTCTAATTCCCACATCTGTGTGGACTGCTGTTAAAAAGTTCATCTTCTACACTCACTTATCTGTTAATTTGTATGAAACTCGAAATCTTCGTCTGCAAAACGTACAATGTCACCGTTATTCAGCTGTACTTCCTGTCCAGGCATAACTTTTACGCCGTTAACAAAGGTATAGTTGGTGGAATTCATATCTGTCACAAAATACTGTGCGCCTTTTCTCATGATTCTTGCGTGGCATCTGCTGACAGAAGTATTATCGGAAATACAGTAGTTTACACGGCTTCTTTCTTTACCAATGGTAAAACTCGGTCCGCTTACCGTTACACGTTCATTCGTTTTCTTGCGAATCATATAAGCGTTGGCCTGTGCTCCGGCATTAAGAACTGTTGTTTCGCCTCTTCCTTCTCCCAGAACGCTGGTCTCTCCGGCTCCTTCAGAAGGTGACGGGATATTTACATGTCCAGCAACTGTCTTCTGTGAAGTCTGGTTGTTGGCTCTCTGCTGCTCCATTCTCTGTCTCATTTCTCTTTCTCTGTCAGCTGCAGCTTTTTTGTTCTTATTGCTGGAAGTAACAACCAATACAATCACTACTGCAATTACGATCAACAGGATCACGCCTACGATCACCCATACCAGCCAGTTCATTCCCGCTTCTTCTTCCAAAGCATCTGTAGCACTCTCCACTTCATCTGTGGCCTGGTCTACCTGGCTCTGTGTGGCTGCTGTATCATCCAGAACTGTGTTAGCATTTTCAATGGCATCATCCAGCGCTTTTAAGGAATCCTCTGTATAAGTAGTTCCGTCATTCTGCTTGTCCTGAGCTGCAGAAATGGCAGCTTCAAGATCTGTAGTATCAACAGTTACCTCCGGTACTTCTGTTTCTTCCACAGTTGCTCCATCTGTAGTGTCCGCAGCGTTTCCTACGGTCCCGCCTGTATTGGTGTTGTTTTCTGTTCCACCGGTAGTAGTACCTGTGCTGCTGTTATAAGAAACTCCTAGCGCATCCAGAAGATCTTTTACTTCATTGATTTCCATCGCATAGTAATAACCATCTTCTAGATCTGGGGCGATCCTGGAAGAATTGATTCCTACTACCCGACCCACTCCATCACTGCCAACCTGCACCAGAGGGCCGCCGGAATTTCCATCTGAAATCTTTGCACTATGCTGGATAAAAGGCGTTGCATTCATTTCTACTTTTTTGGACACAATATTGCTTGTTACAGTAACATCATTATATGTATAGTACTGAACATCCTGTGCCATTTCTGGAACCATCGGAAATCCCAGTGCATAAACTGTAGTACTTTCTGTTACTGTAGAGCTGTCTCCTAATTCCAAAGAGGTTCTGTCATAAATCGGATCGCTCAATTCCAAAATGGCTACGTCCATTTCTGCACTGCTCTGAAGTACGGTTGCATCAATACGTACATCTCTGGTCACAACAACTTTCACGCGAATATCCAATTTCGTATCATTTACAAAATCTACTCCAAAGATCTCGGTTGCCTGTGCTTTTATGTCATCAGACATCGTCACAACATGCCGATTCGTCAGCAATGTCTGATCATTGATCAAAAACCCGCTGCCGCCCTGGATATAATGCTCTCCTCCACTGTTATCAATGTAGTACAGACCCACCTGGACTACACCATTTCTCATTTCGTTGACAATTTCTGAATCATCTGCCCGCACCGGAAGCGCCATAAACAGCATCATACAGAATGCCAGCATTAGCGAAAGTAATCTTTTGCATCTTTTCATAAGCTTCTCCTCCTAAGTTGTTTGAATTTATAAAGCTTTTGCTATAATTTTATACTTTTTTTATTTTCAAACAATATGTGGCAAATTTTGTGGACAGTTTTTTTACGGTTTTTAACTTTACTTTTCGACAAAACTCTTATATCATTTGTCTCGTACTATTACTCAGGAGGTTATCTTTCATGTCCGCATTTTCAGATTTGTTTTCGCTTTTTATAAAAAACCGGGAGATTAACGTCAGCGCTCTTACCGCCTATTGTAATTTGGACCGTTCCACTATGTATAAGTTGATTAACGGCAAACGTACGCCTACCTCTAAGGAACTGGTCAGACAGATTGCCTCTTTCATGAATCTCAATCCTATGGAAACACAAGAGCTGATTGACTCCTATCTTCTTACTAAGGTGGGCTGGGAGACATATTACCGCAGAAAAAATGTACTGGACTTTATTTTAGACTTTGACGAGTTACATTTAGACAGCGTCTTTCCCGTCTCTTCTCTCCAGGAATTCAGGCCTTCTGCTAAAAGTTTGGAAAACGCTTCCATACCCCTTACCAGCCAACTTCATCTATCTGCGGCCCTCCAGCAAATATTGTTGAAAGGTACTTCTCTTGGCGATGACAGTATACGTATTTTTGCACAGCCAGAGCATTTGCAGACATTGAATGTGGCCAACTTTCTGGCCAATTACCAGTCTCATATTAAAATCAAACATATTTTATGTATTAACAATAACAAAAGTCTTATCAGGTCCCAGCAGAACTATAATATCCAGTGCCTGAAAAAAATGGTTCCCTTATATGGCACTCTTTATGATTACCAGCCATACTTTTATTATGACAATGTAAATTCTCACTTTAATAACCTGAATATTCTCCCCTGTATGTTTATAACAGGAGCATCTGCAATCTTATGTTCCAGTGACTTAAAAGAGGGAATTCTTTTTACAGATAAAGATATTGTAGGCCTGTTGAAGAACCGCTTTGATGAAATGTTAAAGGAAACCAGCCCCTTAACCCAGGAATTTTCCACCGGACTGAATTTCCACCTGAAAAACTTTGCTTCTATATATACATCTGCAACAGACGTATATAGCTTAAGTGCAGAAGCGTGCCTGATACCGTTCTTTACCCCGGATCTTGTAGATAAATATATGCGGAAAGATCTTCCCGGACGCCCTGAAATGATCGTCGATCTAAACAATTATATTAAGGCATTCACCAGCGGCAATCTGCATATTTATTTTTCAAAAGAAGGGATTCTAAACTTTTTAATGACCGGCTATATACGTGAAATCCCTGATTCTATCTATGCTCCGCCTATAGATATGGCAGACCGGATCCGTCTTCTGAAAAAACTCAGTGAGCACCTAAATAGGAAATGGGATATCCGGCTGATGAAAGGCCCTATGAATAAGTTTCCACTTCCACTGCATCTTTCGATTACATCTAATTATGGCTACATGATGTTCTCCCGCCATAACAAAGAGCTGGTATATATTATGCTGAAAGAGCAAAATATCCTTAACTCTTTTTATGATTTTGCTTGCTCTCTGGAGGAAAATGAAATGCTCTGTACTTCCGAAGAAACCACAGCCTTTCTTCAGTCTGTGATTGAACACAACGCTCTATTGATATCTTCTGCATCACAAGGCTCATTGTAACTAAATCTTGCTGTGAGATATTCTGTTTTAAACTTTGGGAAACTCAGCCGAATGGCCACTGAAATGTATCTTTACAATATCATATACCGTTTAATTCTGCAATTGGCAAAATCGCCGAAGATATATTTTCTTCTAAGGCTCCAGGATGAGAACTCTTCCTCCCATACATTTCTCATCCCGGAGCAATTCTAAATTTCTATTGTACTCTTTACTTTCTGCCTTTGAATATCCTTCCGCACATTTCCTTACATCTGCACCGAAGGGAATGTTTCATCACCCGAAAGATTCCCCACATTCCCGATTCAACGTCCCATCCGAAGCTTCCTGAACGGTACAGATAATCACCGGGACAGGCGGCCCCATCCTTCAGTTCCATGTCAAACCGGTTTCCGACACTGACCCCTCCCTGAAGAGGGATTTCCCTGGACAGATTGTCTTTCGGCTGTTCCCGCCACAAATGCCCGTGAATAGTCAGGGATACATTTCTTGGCTTATCTGCCGGCATCATGGTCCGGAAGATCACCCGGTCTCCGGAATACGCCTTATATACCGGTGTAGCCGGATCCCCATGAACTTTACTGCTGAACACTTTCCACACCCGGGGATCACGGGAAAGCCTGTTGGCAAACCTCTCTGACCGGTAATTGTATCCTTTTTCCCCTGTGTCTTCCGGTTCCACCGGATCCTCATTATGTCCTGCTGCTGTCTGGACCAGATTTCCCTGGGCGTCCAAAAGCCGGATTCCATTCTGGATAAACAGTACATATTCCCGGAAAGTTTGGGTTCCCGGCGCTGTTATCACCGCCTGCTCTGCAAAAGGATTCTTCTTTTTGGTAAAATTCTCATACCACTGGGCTTCTGCAGGTTCTACGATGACTGTTCCGAATAATCCATGATACCTGTGATTCCGCATATCTCCAAAAGACTGCAGGATACAGGTTCCATATTCACGGTCTGCCTTCCAGAGATAACGCTTGCTCTCGCCGATTCCCACCGTCTGTTCTTTTGGATTATATCCCACGTTTATCCCAGAATCACTGACCGGATCGTATTGCAGAAACTGAGGGTTCAGAGAAACCCTGTTTGAGGGCTTATGCTTCATCTCAAGAGGTACCCTGGGATAATCAAAATAAGGAACCGGATAGCCGGGATCCCAGCAATTGTGAAGAATAACCTCCAGCCACTCTCCAACATTTGCCCGCAGTATCAGCGGTTTTGGAGTATACTTCCCGGCTAATACAAGGTCCACATCTTCCAGGGGAACAAAAATCAGTCCATCCGGATCATGGTCTCCATAGCTGTTATAGACCAGCTTTGTCTGAACAGCAGCCACTTCATAATGTCTTACCACGTCGTCCTTGCCAGGGCAGGGCGGCAGGGGCATGATCCTGTCTTTTCCCTTGCAGAGAGGCTTCAGACATTCCTGATATCTGTCATAAGCCCGGATAATTCCCCAAAGCCCCAGCCATGCATCATCTATGCCGCCAAAATAGTACAGATAATCTCCCGGCTGATAGGGGTCTTTGATGTTAAGGTTGAATGCCTCTGAGACTCCGACGGTCTGGGAAGCAGCCAATGGGGACCGTTCATCTGCCAGTTCTTTTCTCCAGGATATTCCGGTAATATTAAATACATGCTGTTCCTCATGGGCTCCATCTATGAGCCGGATCATCAGTTCGTCCCCCGGATAGGTTTCCAGAACAGGGGTGGCCGGATCTCCATGGACATAGGAACTGAAAATATAGGCAGGATCCTCATGCTTCTTCAATCTTTCCCTCATAGGCTCTGAGCGGTAGTTGATTCCCATGACTCCGGGATCGTCATGGCCCCCTGGAACAGCCGGAGGATTCAGGGGCTTCCCGTCCTTGTCAAACAGATTTGCAAAATCATGGACAAAAAGTGCAAATTCCCGGAAGGAGGTTCCGTCTCTCCTTCGGATCACTGCCTTTGTTCCAAAACGAAGTTCTTCTCCGCTGCGTATATCATGGAAAGTCGCCCCTGCCTCCTCGATGACCAGTGCTCCAAACACCCCGTGAAATTGATGGGCATTTGCAAATAAATGGTCATGGAAAAATACGGTCCGCAGTTCTTCGTCTGCAAAAAAACGTTCTACCAGCGTTTCGTATTTCCTGGCTCCTGCAATATTGTTCCATCCGTTGGCTGCTCCATCGGAGGTAATAGTGTCAAACTTAACCAGGTGCACATGATGTCCCACAATATCTGTTCTGGTCCTGAGCTGGAAGGCATTTGCTTCCAGATATTCCGGTAGCAGATTCGTGGTACGTAGCTCAATACAGTCTCCTGCATTGGCACGTATTACCAGGGGCTCTACTCTGATCTTTTCTTCCTCCACCAAACGGATATAAGATTCCAGACCGCCCCATCGCTCCAGCTCCTCCTTTAAAACAAAGAACCGTCCTTCCGGATCATGCCATCCATATTTGTTGTAGGTAAGTTTCGCCTGTACCAGAGCTATCTCGAAAACTTTCACCTTTTCACAGGTCTTCTCTATTCCCCGGCATTTTCTGCAATTTCCATGCCCATCTTCAGTCCAGGCCGGCTCTCTGCTGTCTTTCTTCTCTTCTTCAGCATCTACGGCCTTTCTGCTCTCCTTATTCTCTTTTTCATCTTCTGAAGGCTCTCTGACATCTTTGCTTTTTTCGTCAGTTTCAGAAAGCTTCCGGCTGTCATCCCATGTTTCTTCCAACTCAGTATACTTTTTGTCATTATCGCATTTTGAACATTTTCCTGCTGTATGACAGGGGCAGGTATCTGTATACAGGGCCCCGGGAGCCGGATTTTCCACAAAATTTGCTTCTTCCAGAGGAGTGGGACATACCACCGGATTGCCTTTTACATCCAGTACTCCACATGGAGGCTGACGGGGCGGTTTTCCCGATTCTCCCAAAATAAAGTTAGGATATCCCGGATGAAGCTTATCTTTTTTAGGAGGCTGTTCCCGGTCTTTTAAGGGCAGAAGAGCCGGTATGGGACTTCCGTCCGGCAGCTTCCCTTTTCCATCCTCAAGGCGGTCATAAATCCTCCATAGGGTCCACATTCCTTCATGAAAATGGGGATACAGATGGCAGTGAAAAATCACATCTCCGATTACCCGGTTTCTGCTCCCCGCTCCATACAAAATATCCAGTGTATAGCATTCCTGAGGACTTATGGTAATAGAGTCAATAATCGTAGAAACAGGATTTCCCCCTTCCAGCCGCCACTGATGATTGTGAAGGTGGAACACATGGGTTTCCTTAATCCCTCCGTGAACCAGACGGATTTTTGCCGGGTCTCCCACATATGCCCTGAGGATTGGTGGCGCCGGGTCTCCGTACACCCAGGAGCTCATAGAAATATCCTCTCCTGAGTCTGCCGGATCATGTGACAGAGGCATCCTGTTTCTCATAGGTTCGGAACGATAGCTAATTGCCGTTGTAGAAGATGGCAGCCCAGTCCGATGGTCAAGGGGAAGCTTTCCGTCTTTATCCAGGATCTCCAGCTCATCATGGAAGAACACCGTATATTCCCGAAAAGCCGGCTTCCCTGGCTGGTAAATGTCCGCCATCAGTCCGCTTTCCATTTCCTCCCCAGTCTCCGGATGAAACCATCTGGCCCCTGGAGGCTCCACGATCACCGCCCCAAACAGTCCATGTATATTTGTGGCGTCTTCGCTGCTTCTGGGGTCCGCCATATCCTGAAAAAGAAATACACCTTCCGTATTTGCATACCAGGTGTATTCAATAAAGTTATCTGTAGTGCTGTCCGGATTAAATCCGGTGCTGGCTCCGTCTGAGGTCATAACATCATATGCCAGCCCCTGGACATGAATGGAAAGTCTGCGGTTTAAAGGGTTGCGAAAACATATTTTTACTGTATCTCCCAGGTTTACCCGAAGTACCAGAGGCCTCACTTCTTCGTAAGGCTGAGGCGGCGTCTGCTGAAACCTTTTGAGGGCTTCATGCTGGATCCTCTGGGAATCCTGTTCCAGTACATATAAAAGTCCGTCGGGATCATAGTCTCCGTACTGGTTATATACAATAGGAATCTGTATGGCTTCCAGTGTAAAGCGGCGGATTCTGCTTTGACTGGGATATTGGCACAACTGCATTGTTTATTCCCCTTCCTGTTTCAGAATCCGAAGATAATGATTTGCCTCCCGAAGCACATGATCCGCCAGCAGAGGAAGAATAATAGAGCGTATGTCACATCCCGTAATCCCTTTTGTGCCTGCAGCCTTAAAATCACAATATTTCTTCGTAGTTTCCAATGTTTTTCTTGTAAGTCCGTTCATGGCTCTGCAGTCCTGCTGTCTGGCTTCCTCCAGCAGCCGGCAGTAATCCCCGGCAAATTTGTCTGCCGTTTCCACCAACTCACATTCTGTGGGATCAAGGAGGCCGCGTATAAACAGGGCATGCTCCATCATGATCTGGTTCCAGAACTGTTCTGTCTTAAGCATATTTTCTGAAGAAATGCACTGGTTCTTCTCCAGCGTTGTGATAATCTGCTGGTATAATTTTGCCTCCCGGATAATATGCTCTATCAACAGCGGATAATTAGCAGTGAACAACCTGCATGAAGTAACCTGCTGCAATATCTGCTCTTTAAACATGATCAGGCCCCTCAGCAAACCCAGGACTCGCTGGTTTAACTGCCGGATCTGCAGAGCCATTCTTCCGTCTCCACATTCTCCACAGCCTGCCTGGAGTTTCTTCTCTGCCTGGGTGATCCGAAAATCAATGGGAATCTTTGTAAGCCTTCCAGTCTGCTGTTCCGCCATTACTGTAAACTCTGTAAACACTTCTCCGGAACACAGCACATCTTTGCCTACCGTTCCATCAGCAAGGCGAACTGTCTGCCACAGTACTTTTTCAAATTCTGTGCGGTACCAGTTCGCCTTATTTATATACGCCATTTCTCCTGCCGGAAAGCCTGCCTGAAGGAACAAAGCATGCTCCTTCATAATCCTTCCAAAAAACAATTTGGGCAGTTGTTTTCTTAGTAATCAGATATCCAGCGCACAGCTCATTTCATACCACGGTACGCCTCCCCAGGCAGACTGGGACAGGCCATGATTGGTAAATCCCATTTTTTCATACATAGGGATCTTATCCTCCAGGCAGGTGAGGACCGCCATCTTTCTTCCCCGTTCTTTTTCCCTTTGAAGATAGACATGCATCAGCTCTCTTGCCAAACCCTGGCCCCGGTATTCCGGAAGGACATCCAGTCCAAGGAGAATCACGTTTTTTCCCTGGGGCCGGTGCAAAGTATTGTCATAGAAAAATTCGTCCCGAAACCTGGATTCATCTGTGGCCAGTCCGCATAAAAATCCCCCAAGCTGCCCATTCTGCCGGTCAACTGCTACCAGAAACAGCTCCGAAACTGCTGCTGCCCGGTCTTTCATCATTTTCTCCGTACATGCTTCATTTGGCGGAAAACAGACCTGCTCGATCCTGGCAGCCTGATCTGCCTCCTCCGGACGAATATACCGGAACTCAAAACGTTCATACAACTTCTCCTTTGCCTGTCCACATTCCTTTTTATTACACATTATCCCTTATTCCTCCTTACAAGCGTCAATTACTTTTTAGCAACAATTTTATCCTGCTTTTCTCCGTTCTGTATAAAATCATCTTCCGGAAAATTCCTTGATATACTGTTCTGTCTTTTCCATGATGGTTTTTAAAATCTCCAGATCCTGCAGTGCATCCCCCGTCTCCATGGAATGATTGGCATGCTCTGTCAGATGCAAAGGCAGTCCTCTTTTCTCACATTCTGCGGAAATAACTTCTGTCTTAGCCCAGTCGTCTCCTGTCCCGTGAAAAACAATTCCCTCTGTGCCGATTGCCTGGAAAGAAGCTTCTACCGGAGTATAATAAATATGCCCTGCGCCTATCCCATATTTGACATCATAAGAAGCTGCCACTGCTGTTCCAATACTTTTTGAAATAAATAAAACATGGTCATAAGCATGAAAATCTATATCCGACAATCCTTCCGTTACATAAGCAAGAGCCTGCTCATAGGCAGCATACATCTTCTTCCCATCGCCCTTAATGCCAGAGGGCAGTACCCCATAATCTGCACAGACAATTTCATATCCATACTGTCCCGCCAGTTTCCTGCTGTAGTATAAAAGGGGCTTATCCACATGATAGCCTACTCCTGGAAATATCACTGCAATCTTTTTTCCCATTATCTCTATGCTCCTTTAATCTAAATCAATTTTTGCTGCCACATCACTTTTCCACAATTTCCGCTGTCAGCATGCCTCTCTATCCACATAAGTATCTATTGTCTCCACTTCTCATAATGAAATCTTGTCTTTCATAATTCGAATATGGTTTCGCTGATTATTATAATCTGCACTATCATAACTCATCTTTATCTTTAATGGTGGTAATAATTTCTCTGGATAAAACTTCATATCCCTGTCCATTGTTATAAAGTACCTTAATATCCTGTAGGAATAAAGGCAATTGTGAAATACTGATATCCTTATCCAAAATGCTGATAATAAGTGCGTCTTCTTCTATAAGTTTTTTAATAAACGCACTCATTTCATATTTACACCATTTAGATTCCAAAAAGTTGTTTGTGATCCAAAATATGATACTCTCAGCTTCCTCAAGTCCCTCCTGAACTTTATTAACTATAGAGTCTCCAATATGAATACTATATTTATCAAACCAGACCGGCAATCCTGCACTGCAGATTCTACCCATTTCTTTGTTTATAGTGCCTTCTCCCGGCGTAGCACCTAATAGTCTATATAACTCTAAAGTATGCTGCTTATTAGGTTTCCTTTTGCCATGTTCCCAAAGCCGGATTATCTCTTTAGAGCACTTTAATATACCCGCCAGCTCTTTCACAGACATTCCCCTGAGCTTTCTCATTTTCTTGATGATTTCGCCTATTTTCTCAGCTTTGCTCATTATTTTCCTCCTTTGCTTATTTTCCCAGAATTATATAATAAGAAAGCCGAAAAATGTCGCTAATCATTCTCTTTTTCTTTAAGCAATCTGCGGATAGAATTCCATGAAAATTTTTTATACAGTTAAAGTTTAGGCTGCATTTTATGCCGTCATACCTAAAATAATGCGGATCAGATTTTTATCCAGCATAATGGTCCGGTTCCAGGGATTCACGATGATCCCTTTCACCCCTTCTGTTTTTAAGACTGTTTCAAAAAGCTGCCTCATATTTCCCATAAAAGCAGACATAACCTTATCTGCCCCTTTCATCTCCTCTTCAAAACTGGTAAATGCCATCCACCAGATGCTTCCATTCTCCAGCTGAATCCCATGAATCCTTAGCTGGTAATCTCCCGTCCCAGGCTCTACAGCAACAATCAGTTCACCCTCCTCTTTCATCCGGCGGCGGATCACCGTCAGAGTATGGGCAAGCATCTCCTGGGTGGGTTCCTTCTTAAGGCCTTCAATAGCCGCCTCTATCTTCTCATTTCCTTGTAGTTTTTCGTCCTTCATTCTCTGTCTCCTTTTACCTTTATGAGCTCTCATATGATTAGTTGAATGTAGACTTATACTCTCCTTAACCTGTTTTCCTGAAATATTTCCCATATAAATATTCCTCTATTGTGCTTAATATGTATTGATATATTTTGGCGTCAACCTAATCTCATATTTCTACCCTCATCTGTATACTATAAGGCTACATCATACGGCTTTTCACCAGCTTCTGTAACCATCTATTACTTAAATATTTCTTGCATCACTTTATTTTCCATATCATCAATGCTATAAATGTGTTCCATTACTTCAAAGGTCTCCCTTAAGTTTCCTCTTGCACTTTTCCAGCCAATTCCATCTGTAAACCAAACAAATTCAAACCCTTCTACCGTTTCAGCCTCTTTCGATAACATTTTATAACTGCGAGCAGTTTCATTTAATTTTGAACCACCACCCGTGTAGAAATTTGTTTCAATAGCATATATAGTGCTTGCTGTCTTAACCACAAAGTCAAAACGTTTTGCTGCCTTTCCTTGATTGGATAGCGCCGATAAATCCTTGTTCCATCTCTTTTCAATGTCTACCAGGTACATTTCCTTGAAATAATTAACATCTTTCATAAAACCAGCTTTCTGTATATATTTTTCAACCAAGTCTTCCATCAAATGTCCTCCTCGATTTTTTCGTCCATTTGAGTCAAGACCAGTTTCAACGCCAGTTACATAGTCAACTAAATTGTTAATAAGATGGTTCTGCAATAAGTCAAACAGCCCTGTTTGTTCCATAAAATAGCAACATCTCTCATAGAACAAATGACTATTCGGTGGATATTTTTCAACTTTAAACCGGTATAGATAACCCCCGTTTTCATCTTGGCAATAAATCTCATTTTCTCTCTTCGCCAATAATATTGGAATCACTTTTAATGTTTCTGGATATTTTTTTAATACTTTGATAAAATCCTCTTTAATATTCTTGCTTCCAATCAGCGAATTAAGTATGTTCAGTTCAATTTTAATTTCGTCAACATTTCTATAAACTTTTTCAAAGTCAATATAGTAATCATATGTAGCGATACTTGCTCTGAATTTGCTTAACCATATATCAAAATCTCTTTCTTTCATTATGTATTTTCTCCAATCTCCGTTGCGTAATCTGTAAATATTCTTCGCAATTGTCAATACCTATAAATTTTCTTCCATAACGCAATGCAGCAACTCCTGTTGTACCGGAGCCACAAAATGGGTCTAATATAACTTGTCCCTCCTCTGTCGAAGCCAAAACAATCCTTTCCAACAAATATTCCGGCTTCTGAGTTGGATGCTTTCCTTCCTTTTTTTCAGATGGTTTCGTTAAACTTCCTGTCCAGACATCTTTCATCTGCTTACCGCCATTCATATCTTTCATAATCTGATAATTAAAAAAGTGCCGAGCTTTCTTATCATTCTTTTGTGCCCATAAAATGGTCTCTGTTGAATGAGTAAAGCATCGACACGCTAAATTTGGCGGTGGATTTGTCTTTTGCCATGTAATGTTATTAATAATTTTAAACCCTTCCTGCTCTAATGCCATCCCAATCGAATAAATATTATGTAGAGTACCAGAAATCCACATACTTCCATCCCGTTTAAGTACTCTCTTACACATTCTAATCCATTTTCTGTTAAATGCATGTTTTTCTGCAAAAGAAGTTTGTTTGCTAAATTCAATTTTATCCCATGAAGCTTTATTGACAGATACCATCCTCCCCCCTTGACATGTTATACCATCATTACTCAAAAAATACGGCGGATCTGCAAAAATCATATCTATGCTCTCTGCTTTGAGCTTCCGTAAAATTTTAAATGAGTCCCCTAATATGATGCAGGCATTGTCAGATTCATAATAATAAGATACTGTTTTTGCCGCCAACTCTTTCATTACATCACACCATCCTTAATAGTTGCAAATAATAACCTCTTCCCCCACTCGCTTAGAAGCATCAGAATTTATTAGGCGTTTTACACTTACCACATCAATTCGATATCCTTTATTACCATATAACTCATTAATAAGCTCTGTATTATGGTTTGTTAGCATACAGTAGCACCCTCTTGCCGTTAATTCATCATATAAATCCGCAAGTCTTTTATGACTCTCTATATCAAATCCTTCTTTTGTATAAGCTTCAAATGAAGTTGGATTTAACGGAGCATACGGACTATCAATGAATATAAAGTCACCTGCTTTAGCATTTTCACATGCAGTCTGGAAGTCACCTTCCAAAATCGTTACATGCTTCAAATATTCTGATGCTGCTCGAATAGAGTCAACATCAATAGACTGCTTCCTACTATTATTGTATGGAACATTGAATAAACCTTTTCCATTAACCCTATATAAACCATTAAAACAATGTTTATTTATAAATACAAATAATGCTGCCAATTCTATATCAAATTCATCTTTCATTAATTTGTCATTATAGCGCTCTCTTAGAGCATAATAATATTTTTTCCCATCTTCCCACATTTCTGAGTCCAGGTGCGTCACTGTACTAATAAAACTTTCTGGATCATCGCAAATTTGTTTATATGCATTTATTAATGCTTTGTTAATGTCATTGATTACAGCTTTCTCTGGCAATAATTCAAACACTACCGCACCGCCGCCAACAAAAGGTTCAAAATAGTTGTTGTACGTTTCGGGCATTCTTTCTCTAATTTGTGTTAACAACTGGCGTTTGCCACCTGCCCATTTCACAAATGGAGTTACACTGGAATTTTTCATTATCTATTCCTCATTTCTATATCAATAAGCTTATTATGCAAACATAGCACTTCTATATTATAGTTTGAAACAAACCAATTGACAACTGGAACCTTCTCTCAATGTGAATGTCCTTTACTTTTGAAATACAAAAATATACTCATGTGCCAACAATAAAAATTTATTTTTTTTACTCTTCCAATATGCTGTTGATTTGCAGTTATATTGCTCTTTTATGATAATTTCTTTAGATTGAAAGCCTGTATTTAAAAAAACTTCCATTGTGCGAAAGCCTAACGGAACAACCTTTCCATTTTTTCTTATGTCTCCCATCATTACTGCACAAATTTTCCCTTCTTTTAATACTCTAAAAGATTCTTCAGCAACTTTGTTCATTGCCTCTAAAAATTCTTCCGTTTTTAAATGGGAAATATCGCCTTCTATACTTTTGCTATATCGAATAATATCAGCATATGGCGGATGCGTACAAATAAGGTCTATTTTCTCATCTTTTATAAAATTAAGATTTGTTGCATTACCTTCTCGTACAAGGATTTTAGTTACTAAGTTGCTTTCAAATTGAATGTTTTTTTCTGAATTAGAAACGGATTGCGGATTGATGTCTACACCTACCGCATTTCGATTGAGCAGCTTCGCTTCAACAAGTGTTGTGCCACTCCCTGTGAATTGGTCTAAGATCCAGTCTCCTGGTTTAGAATATCTTAAAATTAGATTTCTGGGTACATACGGAGTCCAATTCCCCCTATATTTCCCTGAATGTGTCGCCCAACTTCCTCTTTCTGGAAATGACCAGATAGTGGTTTGTTCCAACTGAAAATTATTTGGTTGTAAATCTATATAGCATTCCTCCTTTGATTTGATATTTCTATCATAACTCATTTTCTTTCAAAAATCTATCTTTTTATTCTTTCACTATAAGTGAATTTATCTTCTTTTAATACCATGCAATAATATTCACATATAGTGAAAGGAGTATCCGCATGTACTTTGCCAACGATTCTGACTTATACCGAGTTATCGGTAAGAATATAAAATATTATCGTGAAAATTCTAAGCTTACGCAAATACAATTAGCAGAACTATCAGGAATCAGCATCAGTTATCTATCAAAAATTGAAGCTGATGGATGTAATAAAAGCCTTTCAATCTCTGTATTAAATGAAATTGCCAATGCCTTAAATATTGAAATTACAAACTTTTTCAAGGAGGACTTTCTTAATGACAATAAATGAAGCAAAGAATAAAATCAATGAATTAATTAACGTCCCTTTCAAAAATTATTTAAGTCCTGAAGATTATAATAATATCATCAAGAATAAAGGCAGAACCGGCCAAATCCTTGAATTAACCATCGGCTTACTTCTCTCTAATAGAACATTAGATTTTGTCGATGGAGAATTAAAAACAAATAAATGTGACCATACCGGAAAGCCCCTTGAAACAATGTTCATTACACAAACAGCCTCTATAATAGACGATTTATTAGATGTAAATCCTTTCAGAACCTCTAAACTCTATAAAAAACTGAATCATCTTCTCTACGTTCCTATCAGTAAAGATGGTTCACCCGATAAATGGATGTACTTGCCTCCTATTGAAGTAGATTTATCCAACTCTAAATATGCAGAGTTGGCCGAACAGCTGGAAGAAGATTATTATCATATTTGCAACGAAATGAACAGACAGCTTTCAAGTTCCAGTACAGCAATGCTACATACCGTAAATGGAAAGTTCATTCAAATTCGCACCAAAGATTCTAAACCGTATACACCAATTTATTCTAAAAAATATGGTCGCATTGTTTCAGATAAAAATCGTGCATTTTACTTCAAAAAGGAATTTATGCACTACATCAAAGCTCTTGAAAACAAATAAATATGTAATTATATCCCAAATTGACTCTATCTTTCAAAGTACTTAATTGAAGCCATAAAATATTGAATTTAAAATTTCAAACTTGTACAAACATAGCTGGCAATATTCTGGGAATTTACATCAATCATCCATCAAAGTTCGATAAGGTATAGTTAATTTTTCAAAATTAATTAGAGCATAGCAGCGTAAAGGCTTAACTGAGTTTATGCGTTCAGTTAAGCCTTTATTATTTGATTTACATTACCTGCAAACCACTAATTCATAGAAAAATGAATGCTCGAAAAATACTATTATTAGATTGTTATCAAAATAAATTTCTAAAATCTTAAAGTCCACAAAAATATTTATTTTAGGGGGCTCATTAGTCATTCGTTCTAGACATATTCTTTGTTTTTATAAATATATTTGTTTAAGTTTTTTGCAAATACACATTCTTTTTTACTCCAATTACACGTACATTTGAATCCATCTTTAAATACTTTATTTCCTCACTCCACATCTCCTGCTTTTTATCCCATCTTTACCTTCATCAGGGGCTCCCCGGCCTTGATGTTCCCGTGTGCAGCCGGTTCAATTATCTGAAAGTCTTCTGTATCTCTCACTTTATGACTAATTACAGCTCCACTCAGCTCACACGGGAGGAAGCGGACATTCTAAACTGTCGGAAAAACACCCCTGCATTTCTGATCAAGTCCAGAGGTTTCCTTCGTGACGGTTCTGTTTTCGTTTCAAGCGAGATTATTGCCATTAATTATGAGTGTACCTATGTAGTTCCTTTTAATAAAAATATATTTCATAAAAGACGCAGACCCGGTTAAGGCTCTGCGCCTTTTATTTTTAAGATATAATCTTTCTGTCACACAAAAGTTGATGGGAATAATGCAATCTGTAATGCAATAAAATCGGGTCAAGACCACCGGCTTAGCCGGTGGCTTGTTCTGCCCCTATAAGGGGCTATTACCTGCTTGCGCCCGGAAGGCGCACTGAAGGCCTGCCAACTGCACCACATCCTCAGCTACCCCTTAAGGGGATTATTCAGTGCTTCCTTCCTCCGGCGCAGCCCCAAAAGGGGCTTGCTGGTTTGCTTTGGCTTCCTACTACCACTCCAAGTGGTTTATTTCTTGTTTTTCCTCACCGGCTCTCCCGTAAACGGGTCAATATACTCTACTAATGACATCTGGTCATATTCTAAATCCTCTTTTAATTGATTCTGTATATACGCTTTGATCGCAGCTGTATTCTTCCCTACCGTATCCACATAATATCCTCTGCACCAGAAATGTCTATTTCCATATTTGTACTTTAAGTTCGCATGCTTTTCAAATATCATAAGCGAACTTTTCCCTTTCAAATATCCCACAATTTCTGATACGGAATACTTCGGTGGAATCCTTACCAGCATATGGATGTGATCTGGACAGCATTCTGCTTCTATGATTTCTATTCCTTTTCTTCTACACAACGTTCCCAATATCTGACCCACATCTGCTTTTATTTGTTTGTAGATTACCTGTCTACGATATTTTGGTGCAAAAACAATATGATACTTGCATTCCCATTTTGTATGGGCTAAACTATTAACGTCCATTCTTTCGGACCTCCTGTGTTATTTTATTTGTGGTTTTGCAGACCCACTTCTATCATAACACAGGAGTTTATTCTTTTATCTAAAGATATTCCCTCCCCCTGCAGAGCAGGGGGTTTATTTTTACTGTTGCACAAAAAGAGCTGTAAAGCCCTGTGGAACAGGGCTCTACAGCTCGGCTCGAATTATTCAAACTCGCAAAATCAAATTTAGTTCTATACAGTTTTGTATAGGAGATTTGGTT
>ERZ1643250.1684-NODE-1684-length-18163-cov-9.947868_pt1 | contig 18163 bp, 18 predicted proteins | sample MGYA00579262_ERZ1643250 | MGnify/ENA primary metagenome ERZ1643250 (study PRJEB29033, sample SAMEA4952265) | chicken gut metagenome | biome: Broiler Chicken; feature: Gastrointestinal Tract; material: Caecum | place: Ireland | collected 2018 | study: Broiler... | reverse complement strand
CCAGTTCATTTTTTTCTTTGGCCTGTTTTTGACCTTCACCATACAACTCATTCCTTTCACAAAAGTTCTGGTAACTGTTTTTAAGTCGGCAGTGATTCATTCTAAAGTGGGAGAATCTTGTAAGAGAGAGATGTCCCATATTTTCGTTATAGAAGGAATCTTGAACCGCTCGGTATACCAAAAATCCGGAAAACCGAAAACGCTTTGTCAACATTCAGCGTTTTCTGGTCTGTAAACAGCATATCATTCACTTTACCATATAACAACTGTAAAAGTAGGAGCTTCGACTGCAAAATCAGGCGTTTCCATCCAAAAAACCTTAAAAACTATACAATATTAGTTAATAACCTCTATTTTTTCACGTTATTTTATCCATGATTGCAATTAATCCATTATGCATCTTGCACATAGTGTAAAATGCACACAAAAACATATTTCCAAAAGAATTTCCCCTCAAAAATAAGAAATCCCTGATGCAGCTTGCTTTTATATAGCCGCATCAGGGAAAAGCATCATTGATTATCGAAGCTCCTTACATTCCATTTCCTGCTCCAATAATGCTATGGTCTCTGCTAAAGTCAAAAGGTTACTGGTCTCACACCAACAGCTTCCATTGAATACACCGCCTACACATCGTTCTCCTTCCCAGTCAGAAAGATTCACTCGTTCACATATAAAACCTTGCGGAAGCTTTTCCGGTTGTACTCGAATGGTGTTATCTTCCAACAAACTGGCATCTTTGGGAACATCCCAGGAATAAATGGGTCGTTGATCTGTGGACATATACTGACTGATGGTAAGTGCTATCTCCCGAAGCAATTGCAAATAAGCCTTTTCTCCCGTCCACTGATAGATTTTATAGATACTATTTCCGGAAAGCGTGCAAATTCCCGGAGCGGCATGCTTATTTTGGACATTTGCAAAGACGCTTCCTACAGTTTTCATATGCAGTCTTCCAAATTCACTGGCAGCCGGAAAACAGTAATTATATGGTACTACCCAGCTACTGCACTGATGCAGCATGAAAATGGAACGCTCCAGCCAAATTCGATCCCGAGTTTCATCGTATAGTTCTACGAAACTTTCCAGCAATCCAAAAGCACTCTCACTGTCGGGTCCTTGCAAAATTTCTCCCGGGCCACCCGTTGTATAACCGTGAACTGCATCTCGATGAAAATATTGTTCCGCAACCGCTTTCGCGACATCCAAATATTTTTCATCTTTAAAATACTGGTAAGCAGAAACCAATCCGGCAGGAACAATACCACCGCTGGTAGAACCACCTACGATCAATTCTCCTGTATTTACATTTACAAACTGCCCAAGCTGTCCGTAACGCTGCCAAAGCCCAACAAAGGCATCCGACAATTTCCTTGCACCATCTTCAAATTTCTGAGATACAACCTGCCCCCGATCGTGCATTAATCGGAAATGCTTGAATAAAAAGTATAAGACGTCTCCTGATTCCCGAATTAACCCTTGGTCGATTCCAGACGGATCTCGCACTACAGACCCTGTAGCATCGGCTGTTCCATAAAAGAAGCCACTTTCTCCCTGTGTACGGAACAGGTGATGCAGCGTAGAAATTCCTCTTGCCCACTCCAGCGGTCCTCCCAGCTTCATCAGCGCATAACTGGACATTCCTCCTCCAACCCAACCGGGCTGCCATACCTGTTCTGCGCTGCTTTCCGTTCCAACTCCATAGAATCCGCCTTCTTCGCGCCAATTCATGGCATTGAATTTATCTTTCTGAATCTGAAACTGTTCGTTAAACGGCAGAATTTTCGGCAAACTGTCGTCCATCCCCATACATTTTCGATTCTCAAAAAATACCCGATAGAATTCCTGCATACTTTCACATGGAAATTCCAACAATCGATACGGAATCTCAATCTTTTGCCCTTTTTCAAGATTCATTCCTGAATCGCTGCGCTCGTGCATAAAAGGCCACCGATATATTTTTTCCTTCCGCATATGAGGATAACTGACACCAATCACACCTTTCTCATAAGAAAGGCCCAAATTGACCCCATTGATCTGTTGAATGGTAAAAAATAAAATTCCTTTGGAATGTTCCGGCGAATAGATCCCTACACAGGGAACGCTCACATCGCCAGTAGTTACTTCAATCTTTCCTGAACCGTCTTTTTCCAAACGAATCACATCTGTAATCGTTACCGGCATATCCACAGAAGCCTCTTCTGGGCTAAAGCTGGGAGGATAATTCTTTTTCAACGAGCAAAATTGATTTCCCTTATAACAGCAGGCAGGGAAAAAGACATATTCTTTTTCGTTGGCAGGAAAAGCGTACAAAAACTCCACAAATGCGCCTGATTTTGTACTGGTAACTTCAATGGACAAGGTATTTTCTTGGATATTGGTAATGCCAGGAATGCTGTCATCTAATACATGGAACATAGAGCATTCTCCCCTCGCAAAAAATATTTACTTCACAATAGCATTTTTAGCAAACACCCTCAACTATAAAAATCCAGCTTTCTACTGTAATTTTCTTTGTTCCTTTTGTCTATGCAAGGATAAATCACAGAAGCGAATCTTTTTTCAGAAAATATCTTTTGGAAACCGGAACCCTCTCACCATCTTTGGCTCTCCTGAAGGGTTATAAAGAATCAGTGGAAATTCCTTACCCTGGATATCTAGTCGGTTAGCAAGTGCCTGCACTCCATTACGTATGATCTTTTGTCCTTATACAATGACATCGCGCACCTCACCAAGATTAAAACAGCCGATCTGGAAGAATATCCCGTTCTCACCGACAAAATCCCCCCGTCTCTGGCAGGATACCAGAATATTATCCTGTGTACATAAAATACCCTTTTGAAAATCAGCATAAAATCTCCTGAAATCCGTCATACTAACGCAAAAACGAGTTTCAGGAGGCTGTCCATGAAAGAGTTGAGTCAAAAAGAATATGCGAAAATGGCCGAAAAGGCCTCTCCTCCTTCCCCCACCGGAAAAAACTGCCTGTTTGCGTTTTGTACCGGCGGGGGAATCTGCGTTCTGGGCCAGTTGCTGTGCAATTTCTATCAGCAGCAGGGAATGACCCTGTCCACCTCCCGGGGCTGTGTCTCTGTTTCCCTGATTTTTCTCTCCGCCGTGCTCACCGCTTTGGGATGGTTTGACAACATTGCCCAGTTTGCCGGAGCCGGAACGCTGGTACCCATCACCGGATTTGCCAATGCAGTGGTTTCCCCGGCCATGGAGTTCAAAAGCGAGGGTATCATCACCGGTCTGGGCGTAAAAGCCTTCACCATTGCCGGGCCGGTGCTGGTGTTCGGCGTTTCGGCTTCTGTCGTGTATGGAATGCTCCTGTGGGTCTTCCGGTTGTTCTGGGCTTAAAAGGAGGGGAACGGCATGATACAGCGCATCGGGGAAAACACCCTTTCACTGGAAACCGCCGCCCTTTGCTGCTGGGCGGCAGTGGGCGGAAAAAAAGAAGCGGAAGGCCCTCTTGGAAGCTGCTTTGACCAGACCTTTTCCGACAACTCTCTGGGACAGGAAAGCTGGGAAAAAGCGGAAGCCATGCTGCAAAAAAAGGCGCTGGAGCTGGCGCTGGGAAAAAGCGGGCTTCCCTCTGGAGGCATTGATTTTCTGCTGGCGGGGGACCTGCTGAACCAGTGCATCTCCTCCACCTTTGGCCTGCGTTCCTTTGGGATCCCCTTTCTGGGACAATACGGCGCCTGTTCCACCATGGCGCTGACCCTGGGGCTTTCCTCGGTTCTGGTGGAAAGCGGCGCAGCCCGGCGGGCTGCCGCCATCACTTCTTCCCACTTCTGTTCCGCAGAGCGTCAGTTCCGCCTTCCGCTGGAATACGGCGGACAGCGTGCGCCCACCGCCCAATGGACTGCTACGGCCTCCGGCTGCGTCATTGTGGGAACACAGGGTCCAATCTCTGTCCGCCACGTCACTTTCGGGAAAATCACCGATCTGGGCATTACCGACGCCGCCAACATGGGGGCAGCCATGGCGCCTGCGGCGGCGGAAACACTGCTCTCCTTTTTCCGGGACACCGCCACCCTGCCGGAACAGTACGACGCCATTTACACCGGCGATCTGGGATTGGTGGGCAGCCGTCTGCTGTGTCAGCTGATGGAGGAAAACGGCCAGCCCCTCACCGACCGGTACCGGGACTGTGGTCTGCTGCTGTTTGACCGGGAAAAACAGGACGTTCACGCTGGCGGTTCCGGATGCGGCTGTTCCGCAGCGGTGCTTTGCAGCCATATTCTGCCCATGATGGCCCGGGGAGAACTGAAAAACGTGCTGTTCGCCGCCACCGGCGCACTGATGTCCCCCACCTCCACCCAACAGGGCGAAAGCATTCCCGGAATTTCCCATCTGGTGCATTTGGTTTCAGGTTCCTGAGCTTTCCGAAAAAAATTTTCCTTTTGTTTCGATTTTCTGTGACAAGCATCGCAATCCATGCTATAATGGATGGATAATCACGATACCAGCTTCTTTGGGAGCCGCAAAAACGGAATGAGAACGAGGGAAAACGCTATGGAACTTTTGAAACAGAGAATTTTGAAGGATGGACACGCAACGGAAGACGATGTACTGAAGGTTGACAGCTTTCTCAACCATCAAATGGACATCAATCTTCTCAACGAAATCGGCAAGGAATTCCGCCGCCGTTTCGACGGAGAGCCGATTACCAAAATTCTGACCATCGAAGCGTCCGGCATTGGCATCGCCGCCATCGCCGCCCAGCATTTCGGCAATGTACCGGTGGTCTTCGCCAAGAAAACCAAATCCCGGAATCTGGATGGTGCACTGTACACCGCTCATGTAAAATCCTTCACCAAGGGAATCGACTATGACATCCAGGTTTCCCAGAAATTCATCGGTCCGGAGGACTGCGTGTTGGTACTGGATGATTTCCTGGCAAAAGGCGAAGCCCTCAAGGGCCTGATGAAGATTGTCAACGAGTCCGGTGCCAAGCTGGCCGGCTGCGGCATCGTCATTGAAAAAGGCTTCCAGGAAGGCGGAAAGCTGCTGCGGGAACAGGGCATCCGGGTGGAATCTCTGGCCATTGTTTCCTCCATTTCCGGCGGAAAGGTCACCTTTGCGGAATAATTTGATCTGAAAATAAAGAAACAGCGCGTTTCCAGCCATTCGGAAACGCGCTGTTTTCATTTATACCCGTTTTTTCTTCAGATAGCCGATACTCACCACCAGCACCAGCGGGAAAATCACACCCGCCAGCAATCCGGCTTTCAATCCCAGCTGGGACAGCCCTTCTCCCGTAGTGGCCTGAAGGTTTTGCAGAAACCCGGTGTTCTGGGAAAGGTCACTGACTACACCGGACATCCATGGCCCCAGAGAAGCGCCCAGATCTCCGAAAACCGCCATCATGCCGAACATGGCGGTTCCGCCCATGGGAAACCGGGCGGCAGTATCGGAAAAAGCACCCGGCCACATGAGACTGACGGAAAAACCGCACACGGCACAGCCCACTAGAGACAGCAGAGGATGAGGCGCAAAAACCGTGGTCAGATAACAGAGAATGCACAGGCTTCCACAGAACAGCAGGCAGTTTTTCAGATTCAGGCGGCTGCCATACAGCCCATAGAGAAGGCGTCCGGTTCCCATCAGCGCCGCAAACAGGCACGGTCCCAGCAAATCGCCCAGTGTCTTGGAAACTCCCAGACCGGTCTCCGCAAAGAGCGACGACCACTGGCTCATGGTCAGCTCGCTGGCGCCTGCGCACAGCATGACCACCAGCATCAGCAGGAACAGCCGGTTTTTGCACAGGTCTTTCACACTCATCAGCTTTTCTTCCGGTACCGGCGGCACCAGCGGAACCTTTGCAAAAAAGAATAGGTTCAAAAAGGGCAGAACCGCCCAGCCAATAGGCAGCCACATCCAGATATCCGTGCCGAAAGCCGTGAGAATCAGCGTGCTGATGAGCACCACGCCCATCTGGCCCCAGCAGTAGAAGGAGTGCAGCAAGCTCATGTCGCTGGCCTTTTTATCCCCGGGCAGGGATTCCACAATGGGACTGACCAGCACTTCCAGCAGGCCGCCGCCCAGCGCATAGGTGACAACAGCCACAATCAGCCCGGCATAGGGCGACGGGCTGATCTGAGGAAGAATGCCCAGCAGCACCAGCCCGGCGGCGCTGAACACATGGGCCAGCACCGCGGAAACCCGATAGCCAAACCGGTCCGCAAATTTCACGGCAATCAGATCCGCCAGAATCTGGGTGCCGAAGTTAATGAGAATCAGCCGTCCCACCATTTCAAAGTTCAGACCATATTGGGTCTGGAAAATGATAAACAGCAGGGGCGCCAGATTGTTGATGATTGCCTGTGTGATATACCCCGCATAACAGGCATATTTAGTGTGTTTGTACGTCAGGTGCATGATCTCTCTCCTCGTGTGATTTTATTAGTCGGGCAAAAGCTCCGCAATCAGCTCATTGGAAACCAGAAAGCCCTTCGCCGTCATGGCAATCCGTTCCGGTTCCCCTGTCAGCAGTCCTGCCGCCCGATAGGGACGGCTTTTTTGATTCATGACGGAAAAAGCCCGCTCCCCATCCGGGCCAAAGGGCGCCAGCGTTTCCCGGGTAATTCCCTCTTTCAGCCGCAGTCCCAGCAGGACTTTTTCCTCCAGCGTGCCCCCTTCTCCGTCAAAAACCGGCTCCGGCTTTTCCAGAAAACCGTTCAGGTTCCGGGGATAATAAAACCGCTTTCCCCCTACAAAGGCGTGGGCTCCCGGCCCCAATCCCAGATATTCCTCACAGTGCCAGTATTTCAGGTTGTGCCGGCTTTCCTTTCCGGGAACGGCAAAGTTGCTGATTTCATACTGTTTCAGACCGGCTTCCTCCAGTGCGCTGCACACCGCCAGATACCGGTCTGCCGTTTCGTCCTCATCGGGAAGCGCCAATGTATCCCGCCGGTTCCAGTATGGGGTTCCCTCCTCCACCTTGAGGAGGTAAGCGGACACATGGGGAACGGCCAACTCCCGGCAGAACGCCACAGACCGAAGGGCACTTTCCAGCGTCTGTCCCGGCGTGGCCAGCATCAAATCCAGCGAGAGATTGGAAATTCCCGCACTTCGGGCAGCCTCCACCGTTTCCGCCGCCTGTTTCACCGTGTGGCGGCGTCCAAGGGCTTTCAGCTCCCCGTCGTCTGCCGATTGCAGGCCAATGGAAATCCGGTTGGCCCCTGCGGCGGCAATTTCCCGGAAAAAGCCGCTCAGCTCCGAAGATGGATTGACCTCCACGGTGATTTCTCCCTTTTCCAGAGAAAAATACCGTTTTGCAGCGGCAATCAACCGGGCAATCCGGCTTCCCCCCAACAGATTTGGGGTTCCTCCGCCAAAATACAGGGTATCCGCCTCCGGAGAAAGCCCCTGCTTTTGCAGCGTTTCCGCCCATTGTGCCAGCTGGTTTTCCAAAACACGGGTATAGGCTTCTTTGACCTCTTCATTGCCGGTCAGAGAATAAAAGTCACAGTAAGGGCATTTGCCGTCGCAAAAGGGGATGTGCAGATATAAACCGAGCATGAAACGTCCTCCTTTTCAGATGAACGCACCTATCATACCACAAAAAACGCCCCAATCCCATAGGGAAAGGAGCATTTTTTCGACTTTTTCAAAGCATTTGATTTTCCACCGGTTTTTCAAAATTCGTGGAAAACTTTACGGGAATTTTCGGCGGTAAAAAAGGAAGGAAATGCCCCCGGGAATGACAATCCAGGAAAAAATTACTACGCCGGTAGCGGTTCCGATTTCCACGCCGCACAGCAGCAGAGCTCCATACAGGAATACCAGCGGAAAACTGATATAGCCCAGAATCCGATGAGCCAGCCGCCAGGTGTCTTCATCCCGAACTGTCCAGGGCAGCCGCAGGCCGGTATAGCGGTTAAAGGGAATTTTCGGCGCCAGATTTCCCAACACCACCATGACCACAGAAACCAGCGCCACCGCCAGCCATTCTTCCGAAACATTGCCCAGATATCCGTTTTCCCCCAACCAGACCACACCAATACAGAGAAGCAGCAGCACCCCATTAAAGACGGTAATCCATTTCATGGTGCGGTTTTTGGGGTTCTCCTCCGAATAGCCTGTCAAAGAGTCCATATTCCGGTACAGGATTACCAGACAGGCCGCTGACAAAGCGCACAGCAATGCCAGCTTCAAAACCGGAAAGGGAATGAAAACTGCGGACAAAAGTCCCAGCAGGGAAAAAATCAGCAGCATCCAACGCAGTTCAGCCGTTTTCATGACAGGATTCCTCCTTCTTCTGCACTAGAGACAGAAACTCCACTGCCATTTCCTGCAACACCGTCATGTTGATGGCGTAAAGAATCTGATTCCCTTTCCGTTCCGGCACAATCAGCTCCGCGTTTTTCAGCGTATCCAGATGCCGGGAAATGGATGGCTTGGAAATGGAAAAATGCGAGGCAATTTCTCCGGCGGTCATATCCTTCTGCTTTAACAGGCGGATGATTTCCCGCCGGGTTTCATTGGCCATTGCCTGAAAAAAAGCGTCGTTCACAGTCTCACCTCCCTGTATTTTCTATTTTAGCTAATTAGCTAATAATGTCAATACCAGAGAGTAATTTTCCAGCCATTTATTTTCCGATTCCCAATTCCCCGAAGTATCCCTTGAACGCGGAAGGCAGGGCGTACTGCTCCCCCATGGTCCGACTGTCTGCCCAAACATAGTTCGCCAGCGGTGTTTCCAGTTCCACGGCCCATCCCTGCATATGCCACTCCACATGGGTGAAAATATGCCGGGAAGGAGCCAGCGGCCGTATGGACAGAACCTGTGCGCCCTGTTTTTCCAGTTGGTTTCTCAGAGCGTCCTGCTCCCAAAAGCCTTCCAGCCACGGCAGTTCCCACATCCCCGCCAGCAATCCCTTTTTTGGCCGCTGGCGCAGGGCAAACCGCTCCCCGCAGCGCAGAATCAGCACCGTTTTTTCCTCCCGCTTCCGGGGTTTTTTCGGCGCTTTCACTGGCAGCTCTCCAGCAATCCCTTGCCGGAACCCTTCACAAATTTCCCGCAGCGGACAGACCAAGCATTTGGGCTCCCCATTTCCCAGACAGACCATGGCCCCCAGCTCCATCAGCGACTGGTTGAAATCCCCTGCCCGGTCAGCGGGAATGATGTGCCGCATCTGCTGCTCCATGGCTTTTTTGCAGGCAGGAGCAGCAATGTCTTCCCGGCTGGCCGTTACCCGGGAAATCACCCGCAGCACGTTGCCGTCCACTGCCGGAACCGGCACGCCAAAGGCAATAGACGCAATGGCTCCGGCGGTGTAACTGCCGATTCCCGGCAGCTTTTCCAGCAGTGCCGGATCTCCCGGCAGTTCCCCCTCATATTGCTCCACCACCACACGGGCGGCTTTTTGCAGGTTTCTCACCCGGCTGTAATAGCCCAGCCCCTCCCACAGCTTGAGCAACAGTTCCTCCGGCGCATCGGCCAGAGCCTGAATGGTGGGCAGTGCCTCCTGAAACCGGGCAAAATAGGGCTTGACCGTCTCCACCCGGGTCTGCTGGAGCATAATTTCCGACAGCCACACCGAATAGGGCTTTGGGTCCTCCCGCCAGGGAAGTACCCGGCGGGTCCGGTCATACCAGCCCAAGAGCAGGGGCGGCAGCTTTTTCAGAAGCGCCTGTGTTGGATTTCCGCACAAATCATGCTGCAAAACCGTCACCTCTTCCTAAAATTCAAAATAGTTCTTTAAAAATTTTGTAAATTGATGTATACTATAAAACAAAAAAACCGTTGTCTGTACAAGCGGAAACGGGAAAACACTGGAGGAATTTCCATGCTGGATTCTGTCAATATGAAATCCACCGTCACCAAGGAAGAATTCAAAAAGCAGGCCAAAAAGCTGGAAAAAGAACTGGAAACCCTTCCCCAGCATATCAAAGAGGCCAAGATCCCCGTCATCATCCTGTTCGAAGGATGGGGCGCAGCAGGAAAAGGAAGCATCATTTCAGACCTGATTATTAACTTTGACCCCCGCGGGTTCAAGGTAGTTTCCACCGCCGCCCCCACGGAAAACGACAAGCGCCATCCGCCCATGTGGCGGCACTGGCAGAACCTTCCGGAACAGGGGCTCATGTCCATTCTGGATCGAAGCTGGTATCAGGACGTCTCCATCGCCCGGGTGGAAGACGATCTGCCCGACGCGGAAAACCTGCACCGGATGAACAGTATCAATATTTTTGAGCGCCAGCTCACGGATAACGGCTATCTGGTATTGAAATTCTTCCTGCATATCAGCCAGAAGGAACAGAAAGCCCGCTTTGAAAAACTGGAAAGCGACAAAAACACCGCGTGGCGGGTAACGGAAAAAGACTGGTGGCGCAACAAGCACTACAACCTGTATTACCGCACCCTGGATGAAATGCTGGAATACACCAACACTCCAAACGCCCCCTGGCATGTAGTTTGCAGCAACGACAGCCAGGCTGCTCTGCTCAGCGTGTACCGGACGGTGCTTGCTTCCGTCCACGAAGCTATTGAAGCCAAAAAACAGGGGCTTTCCATCAGCGCTGCCAAGGGAATTTCCGCCCCCAAGCCCTTCAATCTGGTACACACTCCTCTGCTTTCGGAAATCACCCTGGAGGATAAGACTATTTCCGACGAGAAATACAAGCGGGAACTGGCCAAACTTCAGAAAAAGCTCAATGCCCTCCATTACAAGCTCTATCGCCGGAAGCTTCCGGTCATCGTGGCCTATGAGGGTTGGGACGCCGCAGGTAAAGGCGGAAACATCAAGAGAATTGCCGCCGCACTGGACCCCCGCGGTTATGAAGTGATTCCCATCGCTTCTCCTACCAAACCGGAACTGTACCGCCATTATCTGTGGCGGTTTTGGACCAAAATCCCCAAAACCGGACATATCGCCATTTTTGACCGCACCTGGTACGGCCGTGTCATGGTAGAACGGATTGAGGGATTCTGTACAGAGGACGACTGGAAACGGGCCTATCAGGAAATCAACGAATTTGAACGGGAACTGACCGACTGGGGCGCTGTTGTGGTGAAATTCTGGATTCATATCGATCAGGACGAACAGCTGCGCCGCTTCCAGGATCGGCAGAACACCCCGGAAAAACAGTGGAAGATCACCGACGAGGACTGGCGCAACCGGGAAAAGTGGCCCCAGTATGAGGTGGCCGTCAACGAAATGCTCCAAAAGACCTCCACGGAATTTGCTCCCTGGCATATTATCGAGAGCCAGGACAAGAAATATGCGCGGATCAAGGCACTGAAAATCCTCATCAAGGCGATTGAAGACGCACTGTAATCGAAAAAAGTCCCTCCCGCCGGCGCCATCACGCTCCCGGTGGGAGGGACTTGTTTTCACCATCAAAAAAGGCGCTGTACATTGTGCACAGCGCCTTTCTCATGCAGAGATTTCTCTCTTATTTGCAGTTGTTCTTCAGGGTCTCCAGAGAAGCTCTCAGCTCAGCAGGCAGCTTGTCGCCGAAGGTCTTGTAGAACTCTTCGATCTCAGCAGCTTCCTTAGCCCACTCGTCCTTGTTGACAGCCAGGATGCCCTTCAGGTCTTCGATGGAGAAGTCCAGGCCTTCCAGGTTGATGTCCTCAGCGTGGGGCAGATAGCCGATAGCGGTCTCCTCAGCGTCAGCCTTGCCCTCGCAGCGGTTGATGATCCACTCGAGAACGCGGAGGTTGTCGCCGAAGCCCGGCCAAATGAAGTGGCCTTCGTCGTCCAGACGGAACCAGTTCACATTGAAGATCTTGGGAGCCTTATCGCCCAGCTTCTCGCCCATCTCGATCCAGTGCTTGAAGTAGTCGCCCATGTGGTAGCCGCAGAAGGGCTTCATAGCCATGGGGTCATGACGCAGCACGCCAACAGCGCCGGTAGCAGCAGCAGTGGTTTCGGAAGCCATGATAGAGCCTACGAACACGCCGTGGTTCCAGTCGCGGGACTGATACACCAGAGGAGTGGTCTTGGCACGGCGGCCGCCGAAGATGATAGCGGAAATCGGAACGCCAGCGCCCTTGTCGAACTCGGGGCTGATGCAGGGGCAGTTCTTGGCAGGAGCGGTGAAGCGGCTGTTGGGATGAGCGCCCTTCACATCGCTGGTCTTGCCGTTCCAGGGGTTGCCCTTCCAGTCAACAGCGTTCTCAGGCGGATTCTTGTCCAGGCTCTCCCACCACACGGTGTTGTCGTCCAGGTTGTGGGCAACGTTGGTGAAGATGGTTCCCTGACGGGTAGTAGCCAGAGCGTTGGGGTTGGACTTCTCGTTGGTGCCAGGAGCAACGCCGAAGAAGCCGTTCTCGGGGTTGATGGCATACAGACGGCCATCCTCGCCCTGACGCATCCAGGCGATGTCGTCGCCGACAGTCCAAACCTTGTAGCCCTTCTTGCGATATCCCTCGGGGGGAATCAGCATAGCCAGGTTGGTCTTGCCGCAGGCAGACGGGAATGCAGCAGCAACATACTTGATTTCGCCCTGGGGATTCTCGATGCCCAGAATCAGCATATGCTCAGCCATCCAGCCTTCGTTCTTGCCCTGGAAGGAAGCAATACGCAGAGCGAAGCACTTCTTGCCCAGCAGCACGTTTCCGCCGTAACCGGAGTTCACGGAGATAATGGTGTTATCCTCCGGGAAGTGGCAGATATATCTCTTCTCTTCGTCAATATCGCACTTGCAGTGCAGGCCCTTCACCCAGTCGGTGCTGTCGCCCAGAGCTTCCCAGACCTTCTCGCCAACGCGGGTCATGATAGCCATGTTCAGCACAACATAGATGGAGTCGGTCAGCTCAACGCCGATCTTGGCGAGAGGAGAACCGATGGGGCCCATGGAGTAGGGGATCACGTACATGGTACGGCCCTTGTAGCTGCCGCGAGCAATGTCATACAGCATTTTGTATGCCTTCTCGGGGTCCATCCAGTTGTTGGTGGGGCCGGCATCCTCTTCATTCTTAGCGCAGATGAAGGTTCTGCCTTCCACACGGGCAACGTCGTTCACAGCGGTGCGGTGCAGGTAGCAGCCGGGCAGCTTTTCCTCGTTCAGCTTGATCATCTCGCCGGTGCTGCAAGCTTCGGCACGCAGGGCCTCCAGCTGCTCCTCGGAACCGTCGATCCAGACCATCTGATCGGGAGTAACGAGAGCCTTCATCTCGTCAATCCACTTCAAAACAGAAGCATTGTTTGTCATAATTTTTCTCCTTCCGGCCCAATGGCCAAAACATTTAAAATTATGCGGTATATTGGAAGAACCCGGAGTGTGCCGGACTCCTCTAAACATACATACAGCGCCGTAAAAAATCGAATTTATGGCTGATACCATTGTACCCGATAGCGAAAAAGAAATCAATGTCCAAATTGTGAAATTGTTAAAGTTTTGGCACATTTTTCTTTTTATAGAAAAATAAGAATAAATATACAGCTATCGCATGCGATTCTGAATATATTTCCGATAAATTTTCAGTTTTCCGGGTAATGATTTACTGATTTTTTGGACAAGTATTCTGAATTTTCAAAGTTTCATTTGGACCTTTGCGTAAAAACCTCCCAAAAATTTCTGTTCATCACTCGATGTTCGTTTGAAATACCGCCAAATCCTTTTGCAGGCTTTCCAGAAACAGCTCCGAAGCCTTTGAAAACACCGGATATTTCTTCCACACCAGATACATTCCCATCTCCAGCCGGGGCTTCAGTGGCCGGAAACAGACGGAGCGTCCCGCCGTATTGACCAGCTTGTCCAGGGTGAAGGCATAGCCCATCCCCTCCTCCACCATTAAAGATGCATTGTAAATCAGGTTATAGGTAGCGGCCGTATTCAAATCCGCCGGGTCCCTTTGCAGCCAGCGATATAAACCACTTTTATTCCCCACCTGCCTGGACAGAATCAGCGGCTTATCCCACAGATCCTCCGGCGTTACATACTCCTTTTCCGCTAATGGGCTGATATTCTGCATCAGAACCCCCCAAAGGTCTTTGACCGGCAATTCCATATAATTGTATTTTGTTTTTTCAATATCCCCCAGAAGAATTCCGAAATCCAGCAGACCTTTGTCCAGCCGTTCACAGACATCCATTCCGTCTCCGCTGAAAACATGAAAATGGATGTTAGGGTAATTTTTTTGCAGCCGGGTGGCCGTTCTGGCAATATGACGCACGCCGTCGGTTTCTCCGGTTCCGATATAAATATCGCCGCCAATGGTATCCGACGACTGCATCACTTCTTTTTCCGTTCTCCCCACCAGATCCAGAATTTCCTCCGCCCTTTTCCGCAGCAAAATTCCTTCTTCTGTCAACGTGATTTTCCGGCTGCCCCGAATCATCAGCTGCTTTCCCAGCTCTTCTTCCAGTTCTTTCAGCTGGCGGGAAAGAGTCGGCTGTGTCAGGTGCAGCGACTGAGCCGCCGCAGAGATGTTTTCCTCCCTTGCCACTGCCAGAAAATATTGCAGAACTCTCAATTCCATACCATCACGCTCCTGCTATCAGTATATTCGATTTTTTCATGCTTTCCAAGCATAGAATGGTATTTTTTATAAGTATTTGTTATCAATTTCAAACCGTGATACAATCAAAACAGAAAAAACATTTGATAAGCAGGAGTCTTTATGGATTTGCAAGGATTTTTGGAACACCTGAACAGCGGGAAACCCGTCACAGGCAACAGCGAAGCTCATTTATTTATGCATGGCGTCAGCCAGGAAGCCCTGAAAATCACAGCGGAAATCAATCATGGATATCATGAACCGGAAGAACTGCGGGCCCTTTTCTCCAAACTGACCGGCAGGCCTGTCGATAAGACCTTTGCCCTGTTCCCGCCTTTTCACACGGACTGTGGAAAGAATATCCATGTGGGAAAAAACGTGTTTATCAACATGGGCTGCAAATTTCAGGATCAGGGCGGCATTTTTATCGGAGACGGCACCCTGATCGGCCATAACGTGGTATTGGCCACACTGAATCACGCCATGTCTCCCGACAACCGCAGCACCATGATTCCCAAACCCATCCATATTGGAAAAAACGTCTGGATCGGCTCTAACGCAACCATCCTTCCCGGCGTAACCATCGGAGACGGCGCAGTAATTGCAGCCGGTGCCGTTGTCGCAAAAGATGTGCCGGAAAATACGGTTGTTGGAGGCGTACCCGCCAAAACCATACGAATCATCAAACAGGAGGAAGAAACACCATGAGCAAAAAAATTCTCGTGATCTCAACCAGCCCTCGAAAGAACGGAAATTCCGACTTGCTGGCAGATGAATTTGTCCGGGGCGCACAGGAAGCCGGACACCAGGTAGAAAAAATCTCCCTGTATGATAAAACCATCTCCTTTTGCCGGGGATGCCTGTCCTGTCTGAATACACAGCGCTGTGTCATCCATGACGACGCAGATACCATTGCTCAAAAAATGAAGACTGCGGACAGCATTGCATTTGCAACCCCCGTCTATTACTACGGAATGTGCGGCCAGATGAAAACCATGCTGGACCGAGCCAACCCCCTCTATTCTTCTGAGTACCAGTTCCGGGAACTCTATCTGCTGGCCTGTGCCGCAGAGGATGAAGCCTCTACCGTAGAAGGAACCGTTCGCGGTTTGCAGGGATGGATTGACTGTTTTGAAAAAGCACACCTTGCCGGAACGGTTTTTGCCGGCGGCGTGAGCGCGGTTGGTGATATCAAAGGCCATCCTGCATTGCAGAAAGCCTATGAGATGGGCAAAACGGTCTGAGGAGGGCAAAGCGATGACTTCAAAATACAACGGATATTCCTTTCCTCTGAGAGACAGAGTCACCCGAAAAAAAGTGCAGTTTCATAATCGCTATGGAATCCAGCTGACCGGCGACCTGTATCTGCCCGGGAATTTTTCGGGAAAACTGGCTGCTGTTGCTGTAGCCGGACCTTTCGGAGCAGTAAAGGAACAGTGTGCCGGATTGTACGCCGAGGAACTGGCCAGCCGGGGATTCGCTGCCATGGCCTTTGACCCCTCTTTCATCGGAGAGAGCGGCGGCACCGTGCGGAATGTGGCCTCTCCCGACATCAACACCGAGGATTTTTCCGCAGCAGTGGATTTTCTGTCTGTTCAGTCGTTTATCGACCCGGAACAGGTGGGCATTCTGGGAATTTGCGGCTGGGGCGGAATGGCTCTCAACGCTGCCGCAATGGATACCCGCATTAAAGCCACGGTTACTTCCACGATGTACGATATGAGCAGAGTGAACGCCAAAGGCTATTTTGATGCCGCCGACAGCGCGGATGCCCGTTATGAAACCAGAAAAGCCCTGAACGCCCAGAGAACCGCAGATTATCAGAGCGGCTCCTATGTTCGGGCCGGCGGTGTGGTGGACCCGCTGCCGGAAGACGCGCCCTTTTTCGTGAAAGACTATTACGACTATTACAAAACGGAGCGGGGATACACAGAGCGCTCTCTCAACTCCAACGACGGCTGGAATCTGACATCTTCCCTGTCGTTTCTCAATATGCCCATCCTGCGTTATACCAATGAAATCCGCAGCGCCGTGCTGATAATACACGGAGAAAAGGCCCATTCCTGCTATTTCAGCAAGGACGCCTTTGCGGATATGGTCAACGGCAATCCCTATCGGGAAAACAAGGAGCTGCTCCTTCTTCCGGATGCTGTCCATACCGATCTCTATGACCGGAAAGACATCATTCCTTTTGAGAAAATCGAGCAGTTTTTCCGTGAATATCTGAGGGCATGACTTTGAGAAAGAAACGATTTACAGCCGGGCTTCTCTGGATTCTCCTTGCGGTTTGCACTTTGTCTGCCTGCGAAACCGGCAAGGTTCCGGCAAATTCTGACGCATCCCATCCGCAGACCGTTGTTTCGGAACCGGCGGCTTCGGAAATATCGCAAGTTACAGAAACGCCACTGAAAGAAGAGGAACAGGAGGAATCTGTTTTGAAAATTACAGTGGGAGACTATGAATTTTCGGCTGTCTTTGAGGACAACAGCTCTGCCAGAGAGTTCAAAGAGCTGCTTTCCCAGGGACCGATTACCATCACCATGGAAGAATATGGCGGTTTTGAAAAGGTAGGCTCTCTGGGTACATCCCTGACCCGGAATGATACCTACATCACCACCCAGCCCGGCGACATTATTCTCTATCAAGGCAACCAGATTACTATCTATTATGGCGTGAATTCCTGGAATTTCACCAGACTTGCCAGAATCAGCGATCCTTCCGGCTTACAGGAAAAGCTGGGAGACGGCACGATTTCGGCTACATTTTCCATCGAATAGGAGGGTTTCAAATATGGCAGTCAAACAGACAGCAGGCAGAGATGCACTGGGAGAATTTGCCCCCAAGTTTGCTCAGCTTAATGACGATGTACTGTTCGGAGAGGTATGGAGCCGGGAAGCACAGCTTTCCCTTCGGGACCGGTCTTTGATTACCGTCGTATCCCTGATGTCACAGGGACTGGTAGACAGTTCTTTTCAATATCATCTGGCTACTGCCAAACAAAACGGTATCAGCCGGCAGGAAATCGCGGAAATTTTGACACATGCTGCGTTTTATGCCGGTTGGCCAAAAGCCTGGGCAGCATTTCGCATGGCCAAAGAAGTCTGGAAAGAGGAAGAAACCGGTTCGGATGAAAAATCCCTGCATCAAAAGGAAATGGCCTTCCCCATCGGAGACCCCAACGATGCATTTGCCTCGTATTTTGTGGGACAAAGCTACCTGTATCCCCTTTCCACCCATCAGGTTGGCGTATACAATGTCACTTTTGAGCCCGGATGCCGCAATAACTGGCATATTCATCATGCGGACAAGGGCGGCGGACAAATTCTGATCTGCATTGCCGGGCAGGGCTTCTATCAGGAATGGGGAAAAGAACCCCAGAAACTGAATCCGGGTGATGTGGTCAATATTCCCACAGGGGTAAAGCACTGGCACGGAGCCGCCCCGGACAGCTGGTTTTCTCATCTGGCACTGGAGGTACCCGGTGAAAATTGCCGGAACCAGTGGCTGGAAGCTGTCACTGAAACAGAGTATTGCCGGATAAAAGATCATTGAGGAAAATCCCAAATATTAATAGCATGACAAAACCCGGAAAGCCCAGCAATCATGCCGGCTTCCGGGTTTTTTATACAGATACCAAAAAGAAAAAAGCCCCGAACGCGACTTGCGCGTTGAGGCTTTTGACTGGTGCGGATAGCAGGACTTGAA
>ERZ1643250.1682-NODE-1682-length-18183-cov-7.273058_pt1 | contig 18183 bp, 14 predicted proteins | sample MGYA00579262_ERZ1643250 | MGnify/ENA primary metagenome ERZ1643250 (study PRJEB29033, sample SAMEA4952265) | chicken gut metagenome | biome: Broiler Chicken; feature: Gastrointestinal Tract; material: Caecum | place: Ireland | collected 2018 | study: Broiler... | reverse complement strand
CCATCTGTGCCTTGCGTCATATTCCCCTGACTGGCATAGATATTCTGATATGCCAGCAGAAACAGCTCCTTGTTATATAAGTTGCGATAGAGCCGCTCATAGGAATATGACCTGTCTGTGCTGTGGGTCTGCAAACTGCTCAACAAATAAATCGGATTTCTCATGATGTATCACACACCTTCCTTTCTCTGTTGTTGAGCTAACAAGCTGCCGCCCTTCGCCATGTATGCGGCTTTCCCGCACTCGGACTACTACGGCGGCTCCGTTGCCATGCCGGATATTCAGCGTCATCTTTCTTGGCTTTTTACACCTTGAAATTTATCCCCTTGCAGGATTACACATAGCCTTTTCAGGCGTTCCGGTTTAGGCAATCCCCGTTTAACGATGTAATCATGGCATAGATGATTGTCGGATAGCGTTTCCGTCCTTTTCTCCATACAGAGTTGAGCCGCACAGAAGCTCTCCCGCATATACTCGACTAAAATATTGCGGCTGTGCAGTATGGCGATAGCTGTCTTGCGCCATAGCTCCTACATAAGCCTCTCGGACTGCGCTTCAGGCAGTATGGCTTTTATCCTTATATCATCTCTTTCATCTCCCCATTCAGTCGCAGGCTGACAACTGCCTGACTTATGGGTTTCCCGGAATGCTATGTTCCCCTATGAGGTTTCCCTCTCAGGTAAGCCGGGTGATGACGGGCAAATGAGCTTTTACCCGCTAGATTGCCAGATCCAGAATCATTACATCGCCGCTACGGGCGCACAGTCAAAATAGCTGAGGGCAAGTTTGACGAAAAAGGCGATGGCCAGGACCATGCTCAGTGCGGGAAACACCACAGAATCCACCACGGACTTGATCTGCTCCGAGGCGTCTGTCCAGGTCTGTTCCACCGCTCCAGCCACATCCCCGCCGGCAGCCATAGCCGGGACGCAAAGCAGGCCCGTCAGCAAACACACAGAAAGGAACACCATCATCCATTTTTTTCGATTCACAGAGATTCCTCCTTATTAAAATGCAGAGACCGCCCCGTTTACGGGGCGGCCTCTCAAAACTATGGATGGATCAATAGCCGGTGCGGGGCAGGGGTTCGGAGGGCTTGTAGACCGTGGTCACCCAGCGGGAGACCGCCATGATCCACTGGCCGTCATAGACGCCGCCCACGTCCGCCGTGTTAGTGAACTTGGTCCCGCCGGTGAGGCTGGGGAGCACCGTGCAGGTCACCTGGGGTGCCTCCACCTGCCGGAAGTTAGAGGGAACCACGCCGAAGGAAACCATGAACTGGGTCACGCACTCGTTGGCGGCCAGCCCTAGCGCTGCGGGGGAGGCGTCCAGCACGTAGTTCTGCTGGGTGGACAGATTGTCAGCCAGGGTGCGCCAGGCCCCGTTGGACAGGTTGGTCTGGTACACGATCTTATAGTTTCCGGGCACGTTGTAGGTGCCGGTGACGATCTTGTCCAGCCGCACCGCCTGGGTGGGCAGGGTATCCCGCCAGAAGAAAGAGGTGAGGCTGGTGGTGGAGTTGTTGGCGATGCCGCTGAAATCGTAGCGAATCTGCTGGCCGGGCATAACCTCCACATAGCCGGTCTTCTGGATGGACACGTTGGTGTAGAGGCTCTTGTTGGTCATAGCCGTTTTCACGATCTGGCCTTCAAACTCGATCTCCACTTCAATGGGTGTCTTGTCCAGCCCATAGAAGTCCGCCGCCTTGGATTCCACGATTCGGTACCGCCCCAGGGGCAGAGGGCGGGAGGCGGCCACGCCGTTTTTGTCCGTCTTAATCGTGTCCACCGGATTGCCGGTTCGGGCATTATAGATCTCGAACTCGGTGTTGGGGATGGGCGTCCCGGCAGGCCAGCCGTTCATGGAGTTGTAGTCCGCCGAGGTCTTGGTGATCTGGATCTGACCTGTAATGGGAGTGTTCTCCCACTCCACCAGGGTAGTTTCCCCGCTCTGGACATAGACGGTTTTCATCTGGGTGTCCAGGATATACCCCTCATTTTCCAGCTCCCGCAGGTAGTAGCGTCCGGCGGGCAGGTTCTCGAACCAGGCGTAGCCCCGGTCATCCGTGGCCTGCTGATCAATGGGGGTGTTGGTGCTGTCGTACAGAATGAAGGTCACCCCATAGATGCCTTCTCCGGTAGTGCTGTCCGTCTTGTGAAGTAAAATTCCGCTGACCGCCTCATTTTCCACCGGAAGGACTGTGGTCTCTCCGTTCTCCACGGTAAAATATACGTGGGTATCGTCCAGCTTGAAGCCCTCCGCCGCCTCGATTTCCACGGCGTAGTAGGCTCCGTCCTCCAAAGGCAGGAACACCCGGCCATCGGAGTCAGTGGTCACCGTGTCCACCAGGGCGTCGTCCATGCGGCGGATCTCAAAGGTGGTGTTTGGGATGCGCTCACTGGTGTCGGCGGCGTTGACCTTGATGATCTCCACACCGCCCACGCGCTGATTGTAGAAGGTGAGGTGCTGTCCCTCGCCCTCCTGAATCAAAATGCTCTGCGGGGTTCCGTCCAGCACGAAGCCGTCCACCGTTTTTGTCTCCCGTGCGATGATGGTGGTGCCGGGGATCAGGTCGGTGAGGACGATTTGGCCGTTGCGGTCGGTGACATACTCCCCGTTGCTGGGGCCCAGAGGCGTGCCCGCGCTGTCGGTAATCAGGAAAGTAACGCCCTCCAGGGGCTCATAGTCGGTCCCTTCGATGTATTTCTGGATGGTAAGCGTGGTGCCGGGGGTATTGTAGAAAACAACTGTCTGCGTGTCCTCCGGATTGACCGTCACCGTCTGGGTCTGGGTGGCCGGGTCAATGGTATAGCTGGGGATGGTCTTGGTTTCCTTGACCACGATGGTGCCGGTGACGCCGGAGATACGGATTTCACCGTTCTGGTCGGTGGTGTACAGTCCCAGGCTGGACAGGTGACCGTTGACGTCGTCTACATAGCCGCCCTCGGCGTAGGTCAGCTGGAACTCAACCCCGGCAAGCGGTTCCTTGGTCACGGAATCCAGCTTGCGGATGACCAGGGTGCCCTTGGCCTCGTTGTAAAACCTGAGCGTTTGAACCTCGCCCGCCTTGATCTCAATGCTCTTGGGGGCGCCGTCCAGGACATAGCCCTCCAGGGTCTTGACCTCCCGTGCAGTGACGGTGGTGCCCGGCTCCAGATCGGTGATCACGATACGGCCCGCCTCGTCAGTGATATATTCGCCGTTGGACGGACCCACCACCGCGCCGCTGGAATCGGTAACCAAGAACGTAACTCCTTCCAGGGGCGTAGTGGTGCCCTCGATATACTTCTCAATCACGAGGGTTGTGGAGGGCGTATTCGTGAAAAACAAAGTTTGTGTATCGTTGGGATTTACTACCACAGTCTGGGCCTGGGAGGCGGGATCGATGGAATAGCCGGGGATGGTGGCCGTTTCAGTGACCACCAGTGTGCCCACCACGCCGTCGATCTGAATTTTACCGTCCGAGTCGGTATGATAGATACCGTTGCTGGAGATATAGCCATTTTCGTCCGGTACATATTCGCCGGTGGAGGTAGTGATCTTGAAGGTGACTCCCTCCAGGGGTTCACCGGTGAGGGAATCCCGTTTGTCGATGATGAGCGTTCCGGCCTTGGAGTTCGTGATCACCACCGTCTGGGTATCGCCGCCCTCTCCAATGACCACGTTGGTGGAGGGGGCGTCCATCATATAACCGTCCGGCGCTTTGATTTCAGTCAGTACATAAGCGCCGGGTGCCAAGTTAGAGATACGGATTTCTCCGCTGGAATCCGTGGTGAAGATGCCGGTGGAAGTCAGCGTGGAGTCTCCGATCACCCCGTCCAAGCCTACTTCACAGCCAGTTGCGGTGGTCACCCGGAACTGCGCCCCGGCAAGGGGCTGGCCGGTGGTGCTGTCCAATTTCTGGATGATCAGCTCACCCTTGGGCTGGTTCTTAAACGTGAGAGACACGGTTCGGCCCTCCCGAATCTGAATGGTCTGGGACTGGGTGTCGATGATGTAACCTGGCGGTGCGGATACCTCCGTGACGATGACACTCTTGCCGGGGTCCAGGCCCTCAATGCGGATCTCCCCGTTCTCGTCCGTCCGGAAAATACCATTGGAATCTCCAATGAGAGTCCCGTCCGCGTAGGTGACTTTGAACTCCGCGTTGGGCAGGGTCACGCTGGGATTGGTGGCGCAGACTTTTCGGATGAGCAAAATTCCGTCCGGCATGTTCTCAAACCGAACCGTCACTACGCTCTGTTCTCCACTGTCCGCCAGGTAGATGGTCTCGGAGCTCTGGATAATGCTGTACCCGTCCGCCGGGTCCACTTCTTCGAGGACGTAGGTGCCGGCTGTGAGGCCGGTCCAAATGGCGGTGCCGTTCTTCCCGGTCACCTTCTGGCCGATGACCATGCCGCCGGTGCCGGAGGTTCCGCCCAAAAATCTCAACTGGAAGGTGGCCCCAGGCAGGGCCTCACCGGTGACGGAATCGTACTTTTCGATTATGATTGCGTTCAGCGGCACGTTCTGGAAGGTGACCGTCCGGCTCTCCCCGCCGTGGAGGACGACGGTCTGTGTGCTGGGCTCCTTCATCTGGAACCCAGGGGCAGGCTCTACCTCTGTGATGGTATACTCGCCGGGGTACAGGCGGTGGCCCAGTTCGTGCAGCTTGATCTCTCCATTGGCGTCGGTGAGGATTTCGCCGAAGTCAAAGGACTCCGGGGCGTCGGCCGCCTCGCCGGTGCTGGTGTAGGTCACATGGAAACGTGCTCCCTCCACGGGTGCGCCAGCCACGCTGTCCTCCTTGTAGATGGTCAGCTCCGGGGCCTTATGATTCTTGAACACCAGTTTCTTTTCCTCTCCGGCGTTCAGGGAGATGGTTTGGGTCCGGGCCGCGTCCAGGTCGGGGAGGTAGTAGGGAGCCGGGACGGACAGCTCCGTGACCCGGTAGCTGCCGGGCTCCACCCGCAGGGTGACGGTGCCATCCTGCCCGGTGGTCACGTCATGCTGGTAATCGCTGTCAATTCCCTCAATACGGAACACGGTGCCGGGAATGGGGGTGGTGGAGTCCGCCGAGTCTACCTTGGCAATGGTGAGCTCCGGTTTTTTATGATTTTCGAAATAAATATCAGAGTCCCAGTTGGGCTGGAGCGTAATCAGTTGGCTGGGGGCGTCCAGCAGGTAGGGCTCCGGGACGCTCTGCTCAATGACCTCATAGACAATGGGCAGCAGATCCTCAATGGTCACGGTTCCGTCCACCCCGGTGGTCACTTCGGTGACGGTGCTGCCGTCCGCCGCCTGTACGAGGAAAACAGCGCCCTCCACCGGCTCGCCCGTCTCCGCGTCTGCCTTGTGGATGGCCAGGCTGGGCCGCTTGTCGTTGGACAAGCGCAGCTCCGACGTTCTGCCGGGGGACAGCTCCACATGGTACTCCGTGGTGTCCAGAATATGGTCCGGCAAGGTTGCAATTTCCGTGACGGAGTAAATTCCAGGCTCCAGGTCAGAAACCAGAATCTCGCCGTTTTCATCGGTGGTGCGGTCTAAATACAGGCTGCCGTCCTCGATCTTGGCAATGCGGAAGGTGACGCCCGCCAGGGGGGAACCGTCCGCGCTGGTTTTGACCAGCTTGAAGGAGGGGTTCTGGGTGTTGGTGAAGACAAACTCGGCGGTATCGTTGGCCCGAAGGTGGATGATCCGCTGGGCATTGTCGATCACATAACCCTCACATTCCAGTTCGGTCACCACATAGGAACCTTCAGGCAGATTGCTCAAGTCGATCTCCCCGTTGGAATCGGTGGTAAACTGCTGGGGGCCGTAGCTCCCGTCCACCGCCCGAATCTCAAACACCGCGCCGGAGATGGTCTTGGCAGGGTCGGTGCTGTCCACCTTCACCAGCTTCATGCCGGGCTTCACGTCGTTGAAAAATATCAGGTCTCTGACGCCCTCTCCGGCGGCAATCTCAATTTCCTGATAGCTGCCATCCAGAATGTGGCTCTCGTCGCCGGTATCCACCTCCACGGCCCGGTAGGTGCCGGGCTCAATGTCCGTGAGAAGGATCTCGCCGTTTCCGTCCGTCTCATACCGGCCAATGGAGGTTTCATCCCGGTAAATCTCAAAGGTGACGCCGCTCATGGGGGTGTGGCTCTCCCGGTCGTACTTCACCACCCGCAGGCCGACTTTTTCAAGGTTCTGGAATACCAGCGGCCCGGCGGGGATGGGATCGCCATTCTCGTCCAGCTCCAGCTTGATCTGCTGTACCTCGTCTGAGGGCATGTAGTTGGGGGGCGGGATCAGCTCCGTTACGGTGTACTCGCCGGGCTTGATGTACTTGCCCTCTCCCTCGGTGGGGTCCCACCACTGGATGGTCTCCAGCACGCCGTTCTCATCGGTGTCAAATTCATAGTCTCCGTTGGTGACGGAGGAGAATTTAAAGGTGGCCGGGCCAACGCCCTCGTTGGTGTTGGCGTCCCTCTTAAACAGGATCGTCTTGCCGGGAGTCGGAGTTGTGGGAATATCCGGCTCGTCGGGCTCGTCCGGTTCGTCAGGGTCAGGCGTATCCGGTTCGTCCGGTTCTCCGGGAGGATCATGTTCAAAATTAAACGGGGAGAAGACGTGCAAGCCAAAACTCCGCCGCTCGGAAAAAATAGCGTCTCGAATGGGCCGGGCGTACTGGATGGTGTCCACATAGCTGTCGCACTCGGCAAAGCCGTTGGTGGAGGTGAGCTCCTCCCCGGTAGGGATGCCGCTCTCATCCAGGGGGTACTCCAGGAACTGCTGCTTGGCCTGGCGCATCCACTGGGCCATATTGACGGTGGTGGAGGACTGATCCCAGATAAGGTTATACCGCTCAGATGCTTCATTGTTGTAGAGACTGTAGGCCATCATGTCCCGCAGCGTATAGGCTCGACGGCCGCCATCCGGGTCCCGGAGGATTATGCCGGTCTCCACAATGATCCGGTATTTGGTGCGCAGATTGCCGTCCCTATCTTTGACGTATTCAGACCACTTTTCCATGGCCTCGTCCTTGCTCCAGCCAGGGTTGGAGCCCCCGGAGCCATTGTCGGTCTCCGTCAGGCGGCCTAACAAGTAGAGAAATGCATCGTTTGCCTTATACACCTGATAGAGGTTGCCCGGGGTAACGGACTGGGGGTCTGTGCCCCACATGGAGGTATAGTCCCCGTTGATCCAGCCGGTAGACCAGGCGGAGGAGTTCAGGTGAAACATCTGCTCCTTCTGCTCGTTGGTGATTCCGCTCTCTGCCTGGAACTCATCGGCGGTGGTTACCCACCGCTGGTTGTACCCCACGGTGGCGTCGTAGGAATAAACGCCATTGCTCACCGAAGTACCGGCCATAAGCTGCGGGGCGTTGGCACCCATGGCGTTATACTGCAGGGCGCTGGAGTTGTACCAGGTGATGTCGCTGCGGCACTGCTCCGCCGACCAGCCGTTGCTCCACACCACATTCAGGGGCGTGCCAACCACATGCCAGGTATTCCAGTCCTGGGTGTTCAGGTCGGTGACCACCCCCTGAGGAAACTCGATGAGGGTGAAGCGCAGGAAGGTACGCTCCGGGTCCACAGCCCAGGCCACATTGGAGGTGTGGGGCTTCTGGCCGCCGGGGCTGCCGGGGTTGTAAGCGCCTACGCCGCCGGTGGGGCTGCTGTTGGCGGGAGCCCGGTTTGGCTGGGGCGGCTGGGGGACGAACATGCCAAGGGTGATACTGGGGTCCGCGCTGTATGCCGTAGTTACATCATAGGGCAGCTGATAGGCCGAAATGCCGCTGTCCTCTGGAGAGACTTCCGTCCAATGGCCATACTTCTGGTAAGCCGCCCCATCCAAGGTGTACTCCTCCAGACTGGCAGGGTCACCCACGGCCCGGGTGACCGTCACGGTCTGCCCCTCCATGCGGGCCACTAGAGTCTCGCCGTCCTCCATGGCCTCCGCCTGGAGCCGGGTCAGCCGTTCCGCTTCTGCATAGGGGGCGGGGATGACATACTCAAATCGGGTCAGGCGGGAGCTGAATTGCGGCTCCCCGTCCTCGCTGACATAGGCAATGCTGGGGATCAGGTCAGGCAGATTGACCAGAATGGTCTCCTTGTCCGCCCAGCCGGTATTCTCCAGAGTGCCGCCTGTCCAGCCGCCCTCCACATAACCAATCTTCAGGCGCTCCCCGCCGCTGTCCTCCAGCAGAGCGAAGGGCTCTCCGGCTGGAATCTCCGCGTCCTGGGCGGTACCAGTCTGGCTGGAGTAGACAGTCATGGGTTCCTCCCCGCCGTTCCAGGCGGTGGTGCCGGCGATGTTCAGCTCAAAATCCCCGGTGGGAGCGTAGTCCGTCTCCGAAGCGGCAAGACCGCTGACCGGCAGCATACCCGCCGCCAGGACTGCGGCCATAAGGCCGGAGACTGCCCGTTTCCAATGGCGTTTCAGGTGTTTTAACATGTAGGATCATTCCTCCTCTCAGACTTCCACGGCCTGGACCTGCCAGCGGTAGGCCCGCTGGTCCCGGACGCAGGTGTAGAGGGTCAGGCGGTTGTCTGTTGTGGCGGCAGTGCCGCTGGTATCTATCTCCAGCACCTTTTCCACCGACACCACCTCATAGGTGCGGGTACCCAGTTTGGTGGTCCAGGTGACGGTATCTCCTGGTTCCAGGGTATGGAGCTCTCCGAAGTCATCCCGAACTCCTCGATTGTGCCCAGCAATGGCAACGTTTCCGTCCCAAATACTGGTGTCCTCGAAGTGCCCGGCCCCCTTCATCAGGGTGTCGCTGTCCGTGCCCTCATAAACTCTGACAGACAGATCGATGGCCGGAATTTTCAACTTGCCCAGGCAACCGCTGGAGTAGTACAAGCCCCCGGTCACCTTCGTGTAGCCGGTGGAGGTGGTCACCGTATCGGCTCCGCCGTCATCGTTCTGACTGGCAGCAAAAGGGTTCTCCGGCGCCGCGATCCCCACGCCGCTGCCGTTGACTACAGCGCCCACAGCGGGGGCGCTGTCCGGGGCCAGGTTGGGGGTCAGGTAGGAGCCGGTGTTCCGGGTATCCATGCTGACAGTCCCGAAGCCGGGCGGGATGATGGCGGCGTTTTTGCTCACGTCCTCGTTTTTCATGGCCCCACCGTCCGCCGTGATCACCGGCTCAAAAGAGGTGGGCGTTCCGTAGTCCGGATGTCCAGGTTCGTGGATGGTGTAGCTCAGAGCACTGGCGGGGGAGACGATCCCAACCGCCAGACACAGGGCCAGCACCGTGGAAAAAATACGCTTCATTTGTGCTCGCTCCTCTCTCGGATGGTTATGGCTAAGTATCTTCTTCACCGCTGGACTCCCGGCGGCGTTTCAGGGCCAGCGCTCCGACCACAGCCGCGCCCACAACTGCCACCAGTCCAATGGGGACCAGGACCACCGCCCAGTTGAAGTCCAGCGGGGCGTTGCTCGTCCCTGCTTCCTCGGTGGCAATGGGGTGGATGGGGGTCCCCTCGAAGATGGCCACATAGCGGGTCTTGTTCAGGGCGATGCGGCTGACGATGCCTGTGTAGTCCGCCGTGACCGTGTAGCCCTTCACATAGCTGCTGGTGGCGCTGCCGGTGTAGGTGGCCACAGCGGTGTATCGGTCTCCCAGGGCATAGCCTCCCACAGACGCAGTGTTATCTGTCTGCCAGCTGATGTTCTGGAGCGTCAGGGTCCGTCCGTCCTCCTCAATGCTTTTAGGGATGTTGGCAGTGTCCTGATTGGCCAGATTGGGATAGGATCGGGTAGCGGAGACCTCCCGGGTGGAAGTGCCGTATCCGGCTGCCTCCACATTTACAGTCTCCAGCTGGAGTGAGAGCGTACCGGACAGGCCGTCTTCTGTGATGAACTCTTTTTCCGGGGGCAGCAGGGCCAGCACAGACTCCATATCTTTGTTCTTGCTCTCCAAGGTCACTGTTTCGGTGTGCTGCCGGCTCTCGTGCTCCGGCAGTTCCTGTTTCAGCACATCCACCAGAGTGTAGTGGAAGCCATCCTGCTCAAAATCAGACCGGGGGATCCCCGCCGGGTCGTCCCCCGGTCCCAGATCGTACATTTTCCGCAGCTCCGTGCCGTCTTCGCTCTGGGTGACGGCAGTGGGATAGCAGACCTCCGCCTGAGTGGGCTCCGCCGCCAGCACCTTGGGGGAGAGGGCCATGGTCAGGCAGAGCACCACGGCCAATAAGGCGATCTTTCGTTTCATGCAGACATTCCTCCTCTCTACATGCTCATGCCGCCCATCACCGGGCCGGACTGGACGGGTTCCTCTGTCTGCCGCAGCTCCATCCGGTAGGCCTCCAGTACCGTCTGGTCAAAGGCCTGCTTGAATTCCTTGGTGCAGGGGAAGCAGATGTCCCGGTACTCGCCCTTGACCGGACGGCTGGGCATGGAGACAAAGGGGCCGTTTTTCCCCTCCCGGATCTGGATCCCCCGGATGGCGAAGCAGCCGTTCAGGGTAACCGAGGCGTCCGCTAGGACCGGTCCTTTGGGACTGGGCCGGTAGATCTTCATCTCGACTTCCATGGGGCTGTGTACCTCACTGGGGTACAGCGCGTTTTCCTGCTGATCCATCGTTTGCATCTCCTCTCAGTTTGCGCCGCTCCAAGGTGCGCTGGAGCAGCAGATTATATTCCCAGGGGGCCACATCCAAAGGAACATAGGCCCCCTGGTCCGTAAGACCGTCCGCCTGGTACTTGAGGACCAGGACGGGGCGGCTGGTACGGCGGTACAGAATACTGGGCGGCGCCCAGCCTTTCCCGGCGGTGTACACCCACCGGATAGCGGAGTGCTCGTCCTCCCGGACGTTCAGCCACAGATACTTATCCAACAGGTGCTTTGGAAGCGTTTTGAACTGGGAGACGGGAACCAGCACAGCTCCATCCACCCGGTACCGGGGATGAAAAGCGGTCTCACATGCGTTTGCTGCCGTTTCGGATTCAGGACGCTCCCGCCACAGCGTCAGGGTCCGGTAATCTGACGCCCACACGGTCTCCCCCTCCCCATCATCCGGATAGGGGGGCAGGCACTTTACCAGCTCCAGCACGTGGAAGCCGTCTGTGATGCCCAGGGACTTCTCCCCGGTGGCGGGCAGCGTCTGATAGTGGGAGATGGCCTCCTCCACGGTATCGAAATGCCGGATGGAATACCCCTTCCGAAGCAGCCGTTTGGGGGGCTGACGCAGGTCATCGATGGTGTAGTAGGTGATGTTCATGCAAATTCCTCATTTCATCGTGAATTGGGGCGAAAAATCAGGGCTGTCCTGGCCGCGCAGCTCCTCCAGCTTCTCCTCCGCCCAGTCCGGGAGAAATTCCTCCCTCAGCACGCCAATAAAATCCGTCCGGTTCCAGCGGGTCATTTCTCCGTCTCCCAGGCAGGTGCAGCGGATAGACCGGCCAACGGCGTGGGGACTGCACCCAAAGCCGTCATGGGCGTACCAGAGCTGGGCCTGGGGCGTCCAGTAGGATTCTTTCAGAGTATCCGGGGAGAGCACCAGTACCTTTCCTTCATAATCCAGGCTGGAGTAAGAATTTGGTTCGCACTGCTCCGGGCCGAAGAGGCCAAGCTCCCGATATATCTTGCGGTACTGGTCCACCACCCCGTCCAGCACAGCTGGGTGGCTGGTCACCACGAATTCCAGGCCGTGCCGTTTGTCCCACGGGATGGAGAATTGGTCCGCCCACGCCGTGTTCTTGGGGCTGAACCGGCTGTCCCACTCCAGCTGCTGGAGGGTGTTGGCCAGCACCCAGGCCGTCCGCTTGTAGCCAAACTCCCGCAGCACTCCGCTCAGGCAGTTGTGATCCAGGTAGGAGCCGTCAAAGTGCTGCCGGACGGCTTCCTCGATGGCATCCTTGCAGGCGATGTTCTCCCGGTGGCTGGCCCGCCATAGGGATAGCTCGTCCCGGCGGCGGGCCTCCTGGGCGGAATAGGGATAGAGGTAAACATCATTCATCCTCAGACTCCTCCAAAACCAGGAGCATCCGCAGACCGTCCGGGTCCGCGCCGCAGTCCACCAGGGTCTCGATCATATCCTCATCAAATTCGTCCAGAGGGTCCTCACGCTCCTCGGGCTGGCTGGCGATCTCATTGCTGGCTTCCACCAACTGGTCTACCAGGGTGATCGTCACCTGTTTCAGGAGGGTGATCGTCTGGATGGCCTCACGGGTGGAGACCTCCTTCCGACCCAGGAGGATGGAGCCCTCCGTAGTATAGAGGAGCAGCTCCTCCGCGTTCGCTAGGCCGGCGATCTGCATGGCGGCGTAGGGGATCTTTTGGGTTTTGTTCTTGGGGTCGCGCTGCAACGTAAATTTCACGATTTTACCTCCTAAAGCGTTTTCAAAACATGGGTAGGAATACTGATCAGCTTGGGCTGCCATTTCCGCTCGGTGTCTTTGGTAAACAGATCCATCTGCTGATCGGTTAGGGGACGGGGGTCATAGTTAGTGATGATCAGTTCCTTATAGATCGCCCCCTCTTTTTGGGCCAGGGAATTCTCCCGCACCAGGGAGGTGATCCAGAAATCCTCCCCATACAGCTCCATGACCCGGGGACAATTGTTATAGGAAACGATGACGTATCCTGGGGAATTCAATAAAATATCCCGCAGGAGAGCGTGATTCTCCGGCGGGAAATCCGTGGGATATATCTTCTCCGCGCCCACATATGGGGGATCTGCGTAGACAACTCCATCCGGGTTGCCCCGGGAGCTGATTAGTTCCAGGGCGTCTCGGTTCTCGAGAAAGATAGTCTGGATCCGCTGATTCACCTCGGAAAAGCGCTGGATGATGGCCTCTACATTCAGTTCCTTAACAGCCACGGAGTTCCCAGTCCCGCTGAAGCTGCCGTACTGACGCATCAAAAAGGCGGCGGCACGCACCACATCGAACAGCTTGGCACGGCCCTCCAGGATCTTCATAAGCTCTTCTGCCTGCTCCGCCGTAAAACAGGAGCGATTTTGGAGAACAGCCTTTTCTGCCTCAATATTTTTGTGATAATCCACCTCGTGTTCTGCAATATTGCGGTAGAACTGAAAGGGTGTGCGGCCGTTGATCGGAAGAAACTTCAGCTCTCTGGCCAGCTGGTTGGGCTTTTCCTTGATGCAGCAGAACACATTGAACAGGTCGTCATCGACGTCGTTATAGATGTCCAGCCGCCCCTTTTGGGGTTTCATTGCCAGACTCAGGGCGGCGCTGCCGCCAAACGCCTCCAGAAACTCCTTTGCATGCGGGGGGATCATGGGCATAATGTAGGGAACAAGTTTCTCCTTATTGCCCGGCCAGGGGAAACACGGTCTAGCGATGGGACTCACCTCCCGTTTTCTTGAGCGGGAGATCATTCATACCGCGCAGCAGACCCTGCTTCGTGGCCTCAAGCCCTCGGATCATCTGCTCCAAATGCCGGAGCGTGATCTGCGCTTCTCCGAAGGTCTCAATATAGAAGTACCCCTCCTGGCAGCTTCCGATCAGCTCGCCGTTTTTCCGCATGCGGTTGACCATTTTCCGAAGGTCAGAATCCCGAATCTTCAGCGCCTGCTCTAGCTCTCGCCCGGAAACCGCAAGCGAAAGGCCCAGGCATACCTCCTTCAGGTAGGCCAACAGTTTTTCTTCTCGGTTCATTTCTCATCCTTTCCGGGACCTGCATTCCCGAAAAAGGGCATAAAAAAGAGGGACCGTCTGCCCCTTTCGGGAAAACGGCCCCTCGTGTTTTTACGCTATTTGATTTTCCTGTTCGGCAGTTACATCATTCCCATCGTCTGGGACTGTCCCTGCTCCGGCTGGCTGTACTCAAAGGTCAACTCACCTCCATTCCATGCCGCATAGCCGTGGTCGGTAGCGGAAAGCCCATGCTGCTTCATATAAGTCTGGGCGTAGGCTCTGCTGTCAAAACAGTCCGCCAGCAGGCCGGTCTTGTGGATGACGCCGTCCCGGAGGGCCAGCTCCCGGCCATACTCCGCCAGGTCCACATTGCGGGGGACGAAGGCATAGTGCCGGAGATTCTGGGCATAGTCCAGGGCCTGATCCAGCCGGTGGCAGTCCTCCAGCTCCAGCACCGCCTGCCACTTGTCCAGCCAGTGGGCTTCCCCCTGGCCCTGCTCCGCCCAGACATAGCCGAAGTCGATGGCATGACGTACCAGATCGCCAGCGGAATCGTACTGGTCGGGGATGTCCGTCAACTGGGGCAGGCAGCAGTCCACCTCCAGTACAATACATTCCTGCAGCGTTTCGGCGTGGAGCGTGTCCAGGCCCAGCAGCAGCTCGTCCGGGTGGGCGGCGTCCATGTGGTCCACCGTATCAGGGAAGCCCACCCACACGCCATCCATGTTTTCCCGGCTGGCCAGCTTCACCCGGATGGCGTAATCTCCGGCCACGGGCTGGAGAAGTTGGGAAACCTCCGGTCTGGGCACCGTGAGAGAGGCCCTCCGCAGATAGTGGCCCTGACAGAAAATTCCCTTGTCCCGTTCCCGGTAGGCCGCGCCCACCTGTGCCGCATGGAGGAAGGGGGCGGCCTCCGGTAAGGGGCGCTCCAGATGTTCCATTACGAACCGGCCCAGGGCCTCATCATCCCCAGCCCCATAGTAGAGATCAAAGCAGGAGAGCTGGTTGGCCAGTTCCATGACGCGGTCAACGCTTTCCGGACGCTCCAGCGCCAGCGCCCCAGTGAACAGCAGGCTCTCTTTTTCTGTCATATTGGCAAACCGCTGTTCCAGCCACTCATGCTCTGATTTGCTCATTTCCATGCCGTCCAGCAGATTAAACAGCTTGTCCTGCTGAGTCAAAGCTACATTCCTCCCATCTCTTGGCTTCGCAGCTCCGGCTGGAACACCGGCAGCTGACCCCCATTCCTCCGGCGCAGTAAACCATAGTCCGTGATGATCGCGTGGTTCTCCTCCAGCATCCGCTGTCCGACCCGGGCGGCCTGGGGTGTCTGGAACAGCTCCTCCGGCAGATCCGGGTATTTTTCCCGCAGGACTAGTTTTGCGTAGTCCCAGCTCCCGGTCACCTCCGGGCGGAGCTCATAGTCGTCCAGACCGTGCATCAGCTCCATGGCATCCTGCAGGCTGGGGTGTCCGGCCGCGGACAGCAGGGCCTTGTATTTGATCCTGTCCGCCTCATCCCAGACACGTTTCTTCTGGGCCAGAGCCTTTGCGAACTCATTTACCATGCCGATGCCATCCTCCTGGTCGATGGCGTCGGCAACCGCATCCCGCAGAGAGGGGACTTCACAGTCCACGCAGCGGAAGGCGCACTCGTCTACCGAGGCCGCGTCCACTTCGCCAACCACCCGCCAGACATCGGCATCCGTAGCCGGGAGGTTCAGAATTGCAGTTTTATCGTTATCATATAGAGGATCATCAAAAAATCCCTTGCTCACCTCCAGCACTACCATGGCGCTGGAGCGGGCGAAGCAGAACATCTCGCCCTTCTGATACACCTCTTTGAAATCGGCTCCCGGCTCCGCATAGCCCTGGCTGGTGAATACGCCGCCGTGCTCCTCCTGATGCTGTTCCCCAAGCAGCTCCAGCAATCTCTCCTGAAAGCCGCTGCCCTCCTCTGTGGTGTCCAGCAAAGCCATGGCCTCGTCAGAGAGCATCTCACTCTCATACAACAGCGCCCCAAGCTCCTGTGGGTTGGAAACTCGGGGTGCCAGGAGACAGATATCCGCGTTGAAGGTCAGGTTGATGAGCCGCTCCAAAGGAATGGGGCTGCTGCGCTGTTCCCACTCCATTTTCAGCAGGGCGTCCATTCCCGTCCGATCATCCTCATCCAGCATAGTCAGGCGGACGGCCAGAAGATTCAGCTCCAATAGGTTCACATTCCGGCCGATCATGTCTGATGTGATGCCGGGATAGCCGATTTGGGTCAGCTCATTGCTGCACGTTCGGACATCCTGGATTCTGGCCTTCTGGAGCGCGTCACGGAACTCCGCCTGGGTACAGGGCATGGACAGCGCGGTGGCAGTCTCATACCCCTTGGGGCCGCCGCTGCTGATCTCCACTTCAAAGATCTTCTTATCCAAGAGTCATCCCTCCCAGCTGTTCTTCTTTTTTCTGGATTTCATAATTTTTAGGGTCCGCCCCCGACACCTCCCAGCCTGCCATAGAACCGATTTCCATGGCCTGCCGCTGGGCAGGGGTGACGCCCAGATTCTCGTTGAGCTCATCCGCTAGCTCCACATTGCGCTCCTTGTCGCCGGTGTCCCACTCGGAGGGATAGTAACCGGTCTCGCCTCGCTTGATGCAGATGAGCTGGCCTGTAGAGGCCAAGGTGGAGAAGCACAGCTCCGGAAGGCCGTCCGCAACCTGGTGTGTGAATCGCTCCTGTTCGGTCTGGATACTCCAGCTGTCATCGGAATTCCATAGGTGGACATACAGCACTCCTTTGTCCACCTTGAGTTCATGTTGCTCGAATCCCTCGCCCCAGCCATCTGATGCCTGACCGGTGAGGTAGTCTTTGAGACTTTCTAATTCTTCTGGGGAAAGTTCCCCAATCACTTGACACTCCGCCACGCCCCAGAGCTGGCCGTTGCGCTCCTCCACAGTGAACTCCGCGGAGCGCACCTTCGTGTTCACGCCATCCAGCCTGTCGTACCAGTGCATGACGCCGCGCTCCCGCTCCTCCGGCATCCGTTCCTTTATGAGGGCACCCAGAATCTGATTTTCGTATTCCAGCAGCGTCTGGCCGTCCCATTCCTCACCGGCCTCATCTACATCGCCCCACTCGTCCCGCGGGTAGAAGTCGGCGGTCAGGGGCATATAGAGATTCAGCAGAGTGGGTGCCGGGGCCTGGACGGAGAAGCGATCCTCTCCAATCACCAGAGCAAGATCCCTGCCATTGTCCCAGTTGATGTGAAATTGACCGGCATCATCAATATGGTCCAGGGTCCCCATGGAACCTTCCGGAAGGGGGCGTGGATCGTCTGCCATTTCGATCAGTCGAATCCGACTGCCCTTGGGATACTGTTCCCGCATGAACTCCAGCCATTCTCGCGGCACTTCGCGCATATTTTACATTCCTCCCATCGTCATATCCTGTTGGGGCGTCATCTGTCCCAGTTCCTGCTGAAGCGTCTCCACCACGCCGGCGATCTCCAGGTCTTCCCGAAAACTCTCCAGCTTGCGGTAGTCCTCGAAGAACTGCTGTTCCCCATCCAGAGAGCGCACCAGATCCACCGTGGCGATGCTGTCCTTGGTGACGCCCAGCTGCTTCTCCGGCCGGTCGCTTTCCTGGTAGAGACGTATAGCCTCATCCAATATTAGATCTCTATGGACCTGCTCCTCCGAAGTGTTGCAGTCCGTCACCACGAACCAGGAATAGGTGTGAGGCTTGCTGGGATCGGCGGCATCCCGCAGGGCCTGCTTTCCGGCCTCAGTGAGACCATAGTTGCAGACGCGGCGGGGGTTCTCCTCGCCAGCAAAGTCCAGCAGAATGTCGTCCACCGCCTTTTTCACCTCTGGATCGTCTGTCAGGGTCTCGTACCGGAAGCCGGTGGTGTTCCGGTAGGGCAGTTCTTCTCGAATAGTCTGGAGATACTGCTGGGCGTCTGTGAATTCCTGATTTTCGCCGCTGGCATAGGTCGCCCGGCCCACCAGATGGTTTTGCTGCCACATTTTTTGCTGGCGAAGGTCATAGCAGTAGAGGTACCCCTGATAATCCCCAGGCCGTGGGGTGCAGCGGAGGCAGAAACGGTAACGGTTTGTTTCCGCGATGAATCCGTAGATGCGGTCGTTTTCCGTAATCTCGCCGCCGTTGTGCCAGCAGTAGGTGTTCATGCCGGCCAAGCTCTTCAGCGGACCGTCCTTCCGTAATGCATCTACAAACTCCTGCAGGGCTTCCTTGAATTCTGGCGTGTTAAAGTGGTCACCATTGTGGGGCCACCAGGTGTGGTGAAACTCCTTCCCGCCGGAGCCGAAATCCATGCGGAGATGGCCCACTGTGCCCAGAGCATCATCCTGCTCATCATTGGAATAGAAAAGGCCCGCCTCCTCAACAGAAGCGGGCCTCAACGTCGGAAATATCTCCGAATCGATTCCTTTTTCAGACAATCCGTTCCTTTTCATTTTCTCACTCCTTGTATTATAGAGTAGTAGTGATTAGAGCCCCTCTCCAAGGGCTGTGTGCTACACTGTAAGGGATGCTGTGGATTGGTGTCATGCTCCTACCACAAGATGGTTCACGAAAGGTTCCAACCACAGCCCCTTACAATTTT